>Ga0315282_10015745_pt1 | contig 11122 bp, 8 predicted proteins | sample YL17G07_20_MG_FD_203693 | JGI IMG/M metagenome (GOLD analysis project Ga0315282, IMG submission 203693) | Sediment microbial communities from Yellowstone Lake, YNP, Wyoming, USA - YL17G07_20 | ecosystem: Environmental > Aquatic > Freshwater > Lake > Sediment | place: USA: Wyoming | collected...
CCTCGAACGCCTTAATCTGCGAGGCCGCCTGCGATCCGTCGCGCTCCGCGAACAGCACGTTGTAGCTGGCGTCCGAGTTGAACGGCGGGTCGAGGTAGACGAGATCCACGCTCTCGTTGCCCACGTGGCGGCGGAGCACGTCGAGGTTGTCGCCGTAGTACAGCAGGTTCATGGGAGATGGGATCCGGCCTCCGTTGCGCGTGCGAGAGGGGCTGATCGGTGCAGGATATCCCGGCGGAGTCGCGGCGGCCAAGAACTTCGTAGAGGCAGCGCGCACCGGCCCCCCGCCCGTGCTGACAGTCGGCCTCCTATCCGGAGACCGCCGGGCCCACGGCGAGCGTCCGGGCCGGTGCTGAGCTCAAGGCGCCGGGCGCGGGAGCAGGCTAAGAGAAGGCTAAGAGGGGCGCCGGTCTTGCCCTATTCTTCTGGCGGTCCAACGACCTGCTCCTCCAGGGTTGGAGGACGACACGCGGCAAGGAAACGAACCCCGAACTGCGTGAAGTTGTAGTGGTCAATTCGAGTCTCAACTTCCCGGATCGGAAAGCGCACTCGCTCCTTGATCGCCTGTGCCAACCGTCTGCCTGCGTCCTCCACATCGATGCTGTACGAACGCACCTCGTCGAGCAGTCCGAGACTGGCGAGGTGCCGTTCGATAATTTGCCGGTCCGGATGATCGTATTCTAGGTGGAACAAGGCCGGCCGATACCTTCGCTCCCTAGGAATCTTCTCAAACTCTTAGATGATCAACACAAGACGATGCAGCGGCGGAACGGCGCTGCGCCTACAGCCTTCGATGACGCGGGCCACGAGCGGCTTGCTCATCGCGACGCCACCCGTTCCGGTTGGTCGTCCTCACGCTGCGCGTCCTGCTGCTGGTCGTGGACCCACACTGCTGTGCTGTGCTCCAGCTCGCGTTGTAACTGGTGCACGATGGCGTTCGCGATGGCCTTCGCCAACCCGCGCTCGACCTCGGTGAGCCGATCCCCGGCATTCATCGGCCACCCGCCTCGACTCGCGCGCGCAGCCACGCGTCGACGACGGCCGAGGGCCAGCCGACGCAGCGGGTCGAGATCTTCAGTGGACGCGGGAATTCGCCCCGACGCACCAGGCGCTCAAGCGTCGAGGCGGAAATGCCGGCGCGGGCAAGGACAGCCGGCCTCCTGAGGATGCGGACAGAGCGCAAACGTGGCACGGACGACTCCTCGGACTCCCGGTTTCCGGGTCGCCATCGTCGTCGTCATCTGGTCGGGAATGCCGTGCCGGGCGCGTGCTTGCTTGTGCCGGCCGCGTCCGTGCGTAGATGCACGGACCTCGCGGAGAGAAGCGGATAATACCACAACACGTCACGCGGTGCCATCGACCTGCGCTAGAATTCCCCGCGCATATCCGTTCGCCCTCAGAATGACGTGACGTTCAGGAGGACCGCGATGTTTCTCAGGGCCGTTCGGGCAGCAGCGGCGTTCGCTCTGGTTCTGTCGGCCGTGTTCGCGCAGCCTGTCGCCGGGCAACAGCAGAACATCGTGTTCAAGAACGTGCCCGACTTCTTGCGACTGAAGTGGGAGATTGTGCTCGGCGCAGATGCGAAGGGCGAAATCGTCAGGATGCCGGGGTTCGTGATTGCGGGCAACCAGTGCGTGCTGATTTCAACGAAATCGGTGGATCAGACCGCCGGAGACTTCCGAACCCTCGATGGTATGACCAGAGTCGTTCAATACAACATCGAGAGATCAGCAGCATCGTCGGGCTACATCACCCTCTTTCACTTGAGAGGCGAGGATAGTGAGGTGATACTCCGCCCGGGACAGTGGTTCTGGACGATCTCAGTCCGAAACGGTCACTCCGGTCCGTATGCGTCGTATGTCGGCTTGCTGGCCGGACACGAAAAGGAACTGCGCGACGCTGGGATGTTCGATCGCGAACTCGAGGGGCAACGCAAAGTGTTGAAGGAGTTGTATTTAGACTACACAAAGGGTTTGGACGATCGATGAAGAACGTGAGCACAGCCCCGCCGCTCCAGGAGCTTGCCTAACGCGGGCGTTGCGACGATCCGAAACGTAGAGCAACAGGACGCGACCGTGCCGTGGGCCAATGAGGGCCTCCCCATGCCAATGACACCCGAGGAGCGTCACAGGGCCGCTGAGGAATACCGACGCACCGGCCGACGTCCTCAACCAGCAGACCAGCAATCCAGCCAGCCAGCCGGAACGCAGCAACCGCCCGCCCAGCAGCCACCTCAGTCCCAACAACAGGCTGTGCAGCCGCCGGCCGTAAGGCGCTGCCCGTTCTGTGCTGAAGAAATTCAACCGGCAGCCATCGTGTGCAAGCACTGCGGCCGCGATTTGAGGGCAGGAGCGCCACCCGTTCCAGGGCCGCATCAGAAGAAGCGCGGTCCCACAATTCCAGCGATCGGTTGCCTGTCGGTCCTGCTCTTGATCTTCGTCGGGTGGTGCTCGAGCCAGATGACGCCACGGCCGCCCTTGACGACATCCCCCAGTCCGTCTCCCGGCCCGATAGGAACGCCGCCTTCCACGCAAACGTCGACGCCCGCCACCACAAAGCGGCTGGCCCTGCTGAGTTCGCGAGGATATGAAAGCGAAGGCGGCGGCTACCATATCGTCGAAGGGCAGGTTCAGAACATATCGAATGAACCGCTCAAGAATGTCATGGCGGTCGCGACCTGGTATGACGAAGGTGGTCACTTCATCAAATCCGACGACGCGATGATCGAATACAACCCGATCCTCGCGGGCCAAACGTCCCCCTTCAAGACGATGTCTTCGAGCAATCCCGCGATGGCCAAATACACCGTTCAGTTCAAGGTATTGTTCGGCGGTGCCGTTCCAACCGAGGATAGGCGCGAAAAATAGACGAGTCAGTCCGGTAGGGATCGCGTTGAAACAACCGAGGGAGACAAACTGATGAGGCGGAGAATCGGATCGGTTGTCACGATCACGGCGTGCCTACTCGTTGTGTCTTGCTCCCGACGTGTCGATCAGCACAAGTTCGAAAGCGTCTACAGAGCGGGGAAGGCGATCGAAGGTTCCTTGGCGGTCGGCGTGACATACATGAAGTTCACCGAGCTCGTTCAGTCATTCGCCACCGAGGTGTCGGTTGCGAAGGACAAGGCCGCAAACCCAGCCGAGCGGCAACTCGTGGAACTGTATGGTGAGGCGCTCACGGGCTGCACCGACAGCCTGACGGTCTGGAAGCTGAAGATCGAGAACCCGAGGGATACGCGAATCGACGTGTCGGACAACGCCGACGTGCGCGGCATCATCGACACCTACGCGATCCAAGACGGAGACCCCCATGCATATTCCAATCTGGAACCCAGCGGCGCGATGCACCTGATCTGGGCGAGAGTAGGAGCGAAACTCGCCGCTGCGAACCGTCTTTACAACGGCGAGTCGGCTTCGACGGCGGGGCAGTGAATTGGCCTGGCGCCGCTGACTGATGCGCGCGGCGGTGAAGTGGTATCCTGAAGGCGTTGCGAGCGGTCAGGCGGCACGGCAGACGAAGCCGGTCACGCGCGTGCGGGGCACGACGGCCACTCCACCCTTACTCACACCCCCTCGGCCGCGCCAAGTCTCCCCGTCCTGTGACGCCGCCCCAGACCCCGCCGTGGCAACGCGAGGACAAGGAACGTCCCGCAGCGTTGCGAAGGAGGGTCGGGCGCGCCATCCTTAACCGGGGGGCTTCGCCCCGCCGCACGCCCACGTCGCCCGACCGGGCCACACTCAAACGCGATCGAGAAATGGGAAGCCCAGGCCCTCGCAACGCAGCGGTTGACTCTCGAAGCGCGCGTTTGATCCCGCCCAACTGCGGGTCCGCGCAGGGCGGCCGGGCAGTCAACGGATTGTTTTCAGGCGTGAAATAGCCACGAAACTCCAGGCGCGCGTCTCAGCCGGGACTGGTGGTACGAAAGCGAAGGTCTGATGCGCGTGATGCTGTCGACAATCGGGTCGCGCGGCGACGTCCAACCGCTGGTGTCGCTGGCGTCGCACTTGAAAGCGCTCGGTCAGGAAGTCCGCGTCTGCGTGCCGCCTGACTTCCGTGAGTGGATCGAGAGCCTCGGCATCCCGTTCACACCCATCGGTCCGGAGCTGCGCGGGTCTGCCGCCTCCAGGCCAACGGCCCACACGCAGCCCCAGACCCCACCGACGCCCGAGCGGCGGCGGCAGATGGCGGAAGCGACGGCCGCCACACAATTCGAGACGGTCACCGCCGCCGCGCTCGCGGTGCTCCGCAGGTCGTCATCCCGGATCACGACGACCAACACTACCGGCCACAGCGAGTCCACACCCTCGGCATCGGCACCGCGCACGCATCTCGCGCGCCAACGGCTGATTCGCTGACCCACGCTCTCGAGCGCACCCTACGACCTGATGTCGCGGCGCGTGCTCGATCCGTCGCGATCGCTGTGCGCCGTGACGGAACCCAGGTTGCCGCCGAAAGGTTGATCAGGAAGCGCGGGTCGATACTCTAACGACGCGCACAGGCCCGAGCAGGCCTGACGGCAGGAGCGGCGAGTCGGCGCGATAGAACTGCTGTGCGGTGTACGTGTACTTCTTCGTGACCCCTTCCTGCTGATCACCAATCAGCCGGTTCACCCACAGATTGATCACCTTGATCTCCAGCGTGTTCGCTCCTGGCTTCAGCGCCGACGTGACATCCACGCGGAACGGCCGTTTCCACACGGTGCCGACGGCTTTGCTGTTGACCGTGACTTCAGCGATGTTCTTGACATCACCCAGATCGAGCAGCAGCGTTGCGCCCTTCTGGAACCAGTCGGCGGGAGCCTGGATGGTCTTCGTGTAGGAGGCAGTGCCGGAGAAGTACTTCACGCCCGGATCGGTGTGCTCGTGCCACGATGCGAGCGCGGGCAGCGTGATCCTGGCGGGCGCGCCGCGGTCCGGCTGAAACGCGACGTCCCACGAGCCCTCCACGGTCGACAGCTGGGTTTCCATGGACTTCGGGATCGTGCGTGAGGGCGTGGCGGCAGCTTTGCGGAACACGACGAAGACGGCATCGTTGGGCTGCAGGGTCAGGGGCACCGTTATACGGTCCCCCGTCGTGCGGTACGACGCAGGTTCGATCGTGCCTGTATCGGCGTGCCAGAGTTCAGGGGACCTGCCTCGAACGCGGAAGGTGGCTTCAACCTCCTCGGTGCGGTCGTTGCGATGACTCACCCAGTAGACGTCGCCATCGGCGAGCGTGCGGTGCACGAAAGCCAGTTCGGTGTCGGCCTGCGGCCTGGTGTACTCGAAGTCGGCCGCCACCTTCAGCGATGCCAGAGCGTCGGCGATGCTGCCCGTCCCGAGCACTTTTCCGTTTCCCGTGGTGCCGCCCCACAACTGGCCCGCAATCGTCTGGAACTCCTCCTGGCTGTCCAACAGGCTCGGCGATTCGATCGGCCTGGGCCCGACGACGATCCCGCCTGCGTTCACCATGTCGCGGATCTTGCGGAGCACGGCGAGTGGCATGCGCTGGCTGTTGGGGTCGAGCGCCAGAAGGCGATAGCTCATGCCGGTTGTCGTTGTGAGAAGACCGGCAGGGGAAACTGTCAGGCGATTCTTCACGACGTCCGAATTCACGTAATCGAAGTTGTAGCCGGCTGGAATGGGCGGAGGATTGCCGGCGAACAGGGCCGTGATGTTGGAGTCTTCGCCGTAGTAGTAGGCGATGTCTGCTGCGAATGTCCGCTGCTGCAGCATGTAGGAACTGCGCGCGAGGTAGGTGGTCCAGACCTTTGCCTGCTCGGCCCAGGTTTCGTGCCGTGTGAACCACTGGCCATACGGCCCGAGGCCGAGGCCGGGGATCTTGTCGTTGGAAGGCTGATGGACGGAGGTGTGGATCACGAACCTGTTCAGGCCCATGGACATCTCGCGGTCCGCGGTGGGCTTCAGCGTTTCGGGCGAGAAGGACCAAGCGCCGCTGCCCGCCGTGAGGGATTCGGCCGCAACGATGTTCTGCCCGTAGATGTGGGCCACGGACGCGGACTCCCGAACGTCGGCGTCGTATCGATCGCTGGTGCGCCCCGGCTGTGCGGTCCACATGGCGCTCATGGGAACGGCCGCCTTCGCTTTGACCTCCATCCCGTCCCCGATGAAGGCCCGACCCGATTCGTGGGACTCGGTATAGCGGGCCATCCCGCGCTCGTTCAGGATGTCGGTCAACTGGTCGTAGTGATACGCCGCGACCATGTCGCTGAGCGTCTTGCGGAAGTCCCACAGGAAGCGATCGGTCGCTTCGGCACTCTCCACGATACGGCCGGTAAGGGCGGGCAGCCAGGGCTTGATGTCATAGCCGCGGCGTCTGGCGAACTCGCCGATCATGTCGTCGGTCCAGTTGGCGACGCCGGCTTCCCAGCTGTCGGTGATTACGTACTGCAGGCCGCGCTTCCCCATCAGCCCGCCGGTCGCGTCCTTGTACTGATTCAGGTAGTTGTCGAAATACGTCTTGACGTAGCCTTTGTTGAGCTTGTCCACTTCGAGACCGGTGGCCTCGGGCGACGCGGGCCGGTTCTGTTGCCCGGTCAGGGAGTACCCGATCCTCAGGACGACCCAGCGTCCGGCCGGAGGCGTCCAGTCGAGCGTCCCGTCCGGGCGCATCTTCGCGATCAGGTCGATCACGTCCGCCTTGCGAACGGTTTTGGCGGCCGGCACCGGGAGTGTCGCCATCGCGTAGATGTTCGTTGCCGCCGAGAACGCGGCCTTCTCCTGGAACCGGTTCACCACGGCGCTGTGCAGGACGAACTCCACGATCGGCGTCCCGGGCGGCGCGGCCGGTGCCTGGCCTCTTCCGCCGGCTTGACCGCCGCCGAATGCGCCCATGCCGCCGCGTCCCTGGTTCTGCTGGGGTTTCGGCGTCAGGATCGAAATGCGGAAGAACCGGGCTGTCACCGGGGAGAAGGCGATGGTGCGCGCGCCACCAGGAATCGGTGTGACGACACGGAACTGGCTGCCGTCATCGCTTGCTTCGAGTTGCTGGTTGCTGGTCCCGCCAGCGCCGCGGCCGCCGGCGCCGCCCGCGGTAATGAAAGTCAGGCCGCGGAAGGTCTGCGCCTGCGGGAACTCGTATTGGATCCACGCGCGCTCGCCCACGGGCGCCGCCGGCAGGAGCACGGGCTTCGACAGGTCGCCGTCGGTGAGGGCGGCAACATCGAGCGTGCCCCCGGTCGATGTCACCTTCGGCTGCATGTCGCTCATGGCGCGGTCGCTCTCGGGCGCGCGATACGCGACGACCGCAGCGTCTGCGTAAAACTCCGGCGGCGGCTGATTCTGCCCCTGCCCTCCGCCGCCACGGCCGCCGCCGACCTGATTCTGATAAGCGCCGGTCGCAGACGGAGGCTTCCGCAGCGAGCCCGTGAACGGACGTCCGCCTTCGACGCGCGTCTCGCTCCACACGTATTTCTTCATCGCCTGCGCGGGCGTCACCCACGGGCCGCCACTCTCGCTCCATCCCGGCGAACCGGCAATCGCCATCTCGAGGCCCAGTTGATCAGCCAGCGTCGTTGCGTACTTGAACGCGTCCTTCCACTCCGGCGTCATGAACACGAGCCGCTTGTCGACGATCTGCGGCGTGTTCAACCCCGCGTCGAAGTTCTGGAACCCCGCGATGCCCGATCGCTTCATCCACTCCAGGTCGGCCTTGATGCCGTCCTTGGTGATATTCCCGCTCATCCAGTGCCACCAGACCCGCGGCTTCGCGCTGTCCGGCGGATCCTGGAAACCGCGCTGCAGCGGATCGGCCGGCCCCTGCGCGGACACGGCCAGAGCACCGAGCACGACGCCCGTGACGAGCGCCGACATCAGTCGCACAAGACGCATGATGACATTCTCCTTACGATGCTCAGTTTTACGCCTGGATATTGAACTGCACAATAACAAATAGACGGTCGGCGCAGTCGGTTCTCGAGTGACCGGCTGCCGGTCACGTTCGTGACCCAAGCGCACCAACACGACTCGTGAGCGTCGCATTTGTGCTAGTCTCCGTCCAGCTCCTCGGGCACGCGGTCAAACCCGCGCGGCAGGCAAGTCGAAACCCATGCACATTCGTACCACCGTCGTCATTGCGCTGACCGTCGCCGGTGTGGCGACCACCGCGCACGGCCAAATGCCACCGCACTTGCTGCTCGGGCCGCTCTTTCAGGACCACGCCGTCCTTCAGCGAGACAGGCCGGTCACCGTCTGGGGCACTGCAGCTGGCGGTGAGCGCGTGACGGTGAGCCTCTACGGCCGCCAGGCGACGGCGACTGCAGACGCGGCAGGCCGCTGGACGACAGTACTGCCGGCGATGGCGGCCGGCGGCCCCTACACTCTCGAAGCCCGGGCGGCGTGGGGCGGCAGCCCACTGTGCAATCTGTCGGACGGCAGCGGCCTCCCGGTTGGCCCGTTCGAAATCTCGATCAAATGAGAAGAGAGATCCATGGGCAGGAAACTCGTTCTGGGCCTCTTTCTATTGGCTGCATCGAGCAGTCCGGCTCTGGGCCAGCAGGGCGAACGCCCGGCGTATCTGAATCCGGCGCTGCCGATTGACCAGCGCGTGGAAGACCTCGTCTCGCGAATGACGAACGAGGAAAAGGCGACGCAGTTCAGCAGCACTTCTCCCGCGATACCGCGTCTCCAGATTCCTGCCTACAACTGGTGGAGCGAAGCGCTCCACGGCGTGGCGAATCAGGGAATCGCCACCGTGTTTCCTCAGGCGATCGGTCTCGGTGCCACCTTCAATGAGCCGCTCATCCACGAGATGGCGACCGTCATCAGCACCGAGGCGCGCGCCAAGTTCCACGAGTACCAGCGGAGACAGGCGGCCGCGCCTTCATCCGGGGCCAACCTGCCCGGCAGCGGCATGGGAGCGCGCCCGGGGCCGGCCGGTCTCGATTTCTGGTCTCCCAACATCAACATCTTCCGCGACCCGCGCTGGGGCAGGGGCCAGGAAACCTACGGAGAGGATCCCTTCCTCACCGGGCGGCTCGGCACCGCCTTCGTTCGCGGCTTGCAGGGCGACGATCCGAAGTACTTCAAGACGATCTCCACGCCCAAGCACTACGCCGTGCACAGCGGCCCCGAACCGGCGCGCCACACGATCGACGTGAAGATCTCCCTTCACGACATCGAAGACACCTACCTGCCGGCGTTCCGCCAAACCGTGGTCGAAGGCAAGGCCGATTCGGTGATGTGCGCCTACAACAGCATCAACGGCGAGCCTGCCTGCGCCAGCAAGTTCCTGCTCGAGGACACGCTGCGCGGCGCCTGGAACTTCAACGGCTACGTGGTGTCGGATTGCGGCGCCATCGGCGACATCAGCCGCAACCACAAGTTCGTCCCGACGCTCCAGGAAGCGGCCGCGGTGTCGCTCAAGCGCGGGACCGATCTCGACTGCGGCGCCGACACGCAGGCCTACAGCACGGCGATCCAGACGGGATTGATCAGCCAGAAAGAGATCGACGTCAACCCCAAACGCCTTCTGAAGGCACGCTTCCAATTGGGCCTCTTCGACCCGCCCGAGACGGTGAAGTACGCGCAGATTCCGTTCTCGGAGAACGACAGCGCGGCCCACCGCGAACTGGCGCGGAAAGTCGCGCGCGAGGCGATGGTCCTGTTGAAGAACGACGGTGTTCTACCCCTCAAGTCGTCGCTCAAGAAGATCGCGGTTGTCGGACCATTGGCCGATTCCATTCCCGCGCTCGAAGGCAACTACAACGGTACCTCGTCGCATTACGTGACGCCGCTGGAGGGAATTCGCAAGCAGTTCGCGTCCGCCGACATCACCTACACGCCTGGAACGAAGTTCCTGCGCACCCCGATCACGATTCCCGCATCGGCGTATCACACCGAGGACGGAAAGCCCGGCATTACGGCGGTGTATTTCAACACCAAAGACCTGTCCGGCGCCCCGGCGGCGACGCGCGTCGAACGGCAGATCGGGCCGGCGTTCGGAGGCGGAATGTTCGGGGGCAGCCGATTGCCGGAGGGCGTCGGTGCGGGCGATTTCTCGGCGCGTTGGACCGGTTTCCTGAAGCCCGAGGAAACGAGCACTTACAGCCTTGCCATCAACGGTGCGGGTGGCGTGCGCGTGTGGCTGGACGGAAAACGCGTGATCGACGACTGGATCGAGCACGCTCCGGCCGCCCGCGGCGTCCCGCCCGATCCGGCCGTGGCCGCCGCCCGCAGTGTGGACGTCAAACTCGAGAAGGGCAAGGACTACGCGCTCAAGGTGGAGTTCTTCCGCACCGCGCCGGCCGCTGAGGCCGCCGGAGGCCGCGGGCCGGGCGGCAGACGCGGAGTCTTCGGCCCCTCAGGACCGATGCTCTCGTGGCGGGCCTTCGTGACCGGCGTGGACGACGCTGTGGCCGCCGCGAAGCAGGCCGATGTGGTCATCGCTGTCGTCGGCATCACCAAGGAGTTGGAAGGCGAAGAGATGCTCGGCCGCTCCCTTCCGGAAGGCTTCGTCGGGGGGGACCGGACCTCGATTGACCTGCCCAAGGACGAACAAGCGCTCGTCGAAGCCGTGAAGGCCGTTGGAAGACCGCTGGTGGTCGTGCTGATGAACGGCAGCGCCATGGCCGTCAACTGGGCCCATCAGAACGCCAACGCCATCCTGGAGGCCTGGTATCCGGGTGAAGAAGGGGGCACGGCGATCGCCGAAACCCTGGCCGGCGCCAACAACCCCGCCGGCCGCCTGCCCGTCACGTTCTACAAGAGCGTGAACGACCTGCCGCCTTTCGAGGACTACTCGATGAAGGGTCGCACATACCGCTACTTCGAAGGCCAGCCGCTCTACCCGTTCGGGTATGGTCTGAGCTACTCGACATTCGCCTACAGCAACGCGAAGCTCTCGACGTCCACGCTGAAAGCCGGAAGCGATCTGCAGGTGGAAGTCGACGTCCGAAACACGAGCGGCGTGGCCGGCGACGAAGTGGTGCAGGTCTACCTCGTGTTTCCCAAGCTGCCCGGCACTCCGCTGCGGGCGCTGCGTGGCTTCCAGCGCGTCAACATCGGTCCGGGTCGGGCGCAGCACGTGCGCCTGACGCTGACTCCGCGCGACTCGAGCATGGTGAATGAGGAAGGAACGCGGCTGGTGGCAGCCGGCGCCTACAAGCTGTTCGTCGGCGGCGGCC
>Ga0315282_10015746_pt1 | contig 11122 bp, 7 predicted proteins | sample YL17G07_20_MG_FD_203693 | JGI IMG/M metagenome (GOLD analysis project Ga0315282, IMG submission 203693) | Sediment microbial communities from Yellowstone Lake, YNP, Wyoming, USA - YL17G07_20 | ecosystem: Environmental > Aquatic > Freshwater > Lake > Sediment | place: USA: Wyoming | collected...
AGCTAGAAGCCCTAGATTAGATCGTTTGCCTCTATGATTTTCAATTCAGAAGTCTCATCAATTCAAGTCAGAAAAAGGAAAAATAAGGGGTGATGGTCACCAGACTGCGCCTGGAATCTTTCTGAGCCCACTTCTCCTCATAGATAGGAGCAACGGCACGCCGATTAGGCCAGATAGTATTTGCAGCATCAGTCTCTCGAATGGCACCGTGACCGCCATCAGCACTGCTACGACCATGGCTGGAATCGGATAGTAGAACAGGATCGATATAGCCCAACCCCACAGGTGGCACGACTGAGTAGAAATCCAGCTTAGAAGCATTAGGCCAACGAACATCTTCTTCTTGTCACTTCCCGCCACCCAGTTTGGAACCAAGTTTCTCCCGACCGTCAACATCAACGGTAGGGCAGCGTAGTTGTACCATCCTGACGCGGCCATGAAGGGCTGAGGTATATTTCCGATTCGGGGGTCACCCGGGATGTACCATGGCACGAAAAGGTACCAGAGTATTCCAAGGGCAGGCACCCAAACGACCCACTTCCACTTCCTATTCAGGATCAGGCCAGCTATTATGGTCGGTCCCATGTAGTAGATGAGGATTTGTTGCGGCTGAAATCCGGGTGCTAGGAACATTGATATGACGCCGCCGATAAAAGCCGCGGCTCCTGCGCCCCAAGGCCCCAAGATAGCAGCGATCACACAGATCAACGCATAACTCAGGGAATGATAGCCTCCGCCCTCAACGTAGTATATTAGGGGTATTACAGATCCTCCACCTATGAGTGCGCCCATCAAAGCTACCCATGATATTGGTGCTCCGCCTATTGCTGAGGAAACACTTTTTTGTTCCGCCATTTTTTTTCACCCTCACTCCGTTGCCTTCGGTTTCATGGTTCTCGCCGCGAGGTAGATGACGATGCCTATGACCAGCGGTATGATGCCGAGCCAGCCATTCTTGTAGGCATGGGCGAAATTCCATGTCCATGTCAACGGATTCCACGCTGCACCGTGCCAAACATTCAGCGGCACGTAAACATAGCTAGCAAAGATGATGCCGACACCTATGAGGATCAGCGAATAGCCTGTCAAGCGAAGCAAATCTATCCTAAACCAACCTGAAACCTGACTTTTCTGAACATTTTCTGCCAAACTTACTCCTCCGAATAATTCCTCGACATCCAAGGAAGACGTTGGAGGACATTCACAATGGATATCGAGGTAATCTGTTAGTGATTTATTTTGATATATATTGTTTGCCATATATTGGTAAACAAGGATTTCAAGAGAAAAGAAATGAACTAGGCGTTCTTCTTTTTGAGTAAGTCACAAGGACTCTACTTTTCTTCAGGACTTCAGTACACTTAGGGCCGAGGAGATTTTTCTTGTCCCCCTCGAAGTCGTCGGTCCTGATTTCTCGGTGAATCAAGCCTTGCCATTTGGGTCCTTGTTGCGAGCTCGGGCGAAGAAGTCAACATATTGTGAGTTGCCTGTCAGGCTCCTCCCCCTATTTCATCATCATTTTCCGTGATGGGGATTGATGGAGGAAACGCCAGTTGAGCATAGGGTTATTCACCTTTCTCGAGGGACAGGTGAATCTTTTCTGATGTGATCGGGAGGCTTCTTACCCTTGTCCCTGTGGCGTGGTATATGGCGTTGGCGATGGAGGGTGCGGTCCCTACGATGGGGGATTCGGCGAAGCCCTTTGCTCCGTAGGGGCCCCTCTTGAATGGGTGCTCTACGAAGTTGGATGTGATCTCTGGGGAGTCCATAGAGGTCGGTATGTAGTAGTCGGCGAGGTTAGGGTTCGTGACCAACCCTTCTTTATGAACCAACTCTTCCATAATGGCGTAGCCTACGGCTTGAACAACCCCTCCCTCTACTTGACCTTCAGCCCCTAACCGGTTGATGACCCTGCCGAGGTCGTAGACGGGCGTCACCTTGAGGACCTGTACTTGCCCCGTTTCCATATCGACTTCTACTTCAGATACGGTGGCGCTGAAGGTGAAGGCGTGGTAGGTGTCGCCTTGGCCCATTTCGTTGTCCCAGTATATTCTGGGGACTATGTATGTAGTGGTTTCGGATAGAACTATTCCATCTTCATGGCAGCGGACAGCGAGTTCTTTGAAGGTTGTCTTTTTTGAGGGTTGATTCTTCGCCGAGACCTTCCCTTCTTTGAAATCGACCTTGCTGGGTCTGCAATCTAACATCTGGGCGGCCTTCTTCTTCATCCTTTTGGCTATGGTTTTGGCAGCAATGAGAGCTGAGATTCCACCCATGTAGGTGCCTCTTGAAGCAACCGTGATGCCGGCGTCGGGATGGGTTCTGCTATCAAATCTTTCCAAATTTATGTAGTTTAGGGGTATTCCGAGGGCCTCTGCAACTATTAAGGTGTGGGCGGTGGGGGAGCCCTGTCCCATTTCGATGATTCCTGTTCTGTAGGTAACTGAGCCGTCTTTGTTAACAATAATGGTGGACCGGGCGTAGTCAGGGCCCTCTCCGGGTTCGCTGAGGGTTGAGGCCCCATGATACATCAGGCTTATGCCAATTCCCTTCTTCTTGGCACCCTTCATTTCCTTGTATTTGGCTCTCTTCTCTTTCCAATGGGAATCTTTTACAGCCTTCTTTACGCACTCCTCTAGTCCCACAGAGTGGTCAAGGATCTGCCCCGTAGCGGTGGCTGAGCCGTCTCGTAGAATATTCTTTAATCTAAACTCTACTGGATCCATGTCGAGTTTCTCTGATAGTTCGTCCATCTGGGACTCTGTTGCGAAGTGGACTTGGGGGTTTCCGAAGCCTCTGAAGGCTCCCGAGGGCGTATTGTTGGTGTAGTATGGAAAGATCTCTATGTGGACGTTGGGCACTTGGTAGGGGCCCGCGGCGTGGGTCGCGGCCCTCCACGCGGGGCCGCTACTGTAGGTTTCGTAGGCCCCTGCGTCGACAAAGATCTCAGCCTTAACGGCGATGAGTTTTCCATCCTTTGTTGCCCCAGTTTTGTATCTCATTATGTAGGGATGCCGTACAAGCGGCTCCGTCATGGATTCTTCCCGTGTGTACGTCAGGATGGTGGGCCTCTTCGTCTTATAGGCTACTAAGGCGGCTTTGGCTTGAGGGCCTGTGGCGTCTCTTCCTCCGAAGCTTCCACCGGTGGCGGCTTGAATGACTCTCACCTGATCGCTCCTTAAACCAAGGATCTTGGCCACAGTCATCTGGACACCAAAAGGGAACTGCAGGCCTGCTATGATCGTCATCGTTCCGTCTTTTTCTGGAATAGCGAGGTTAGCTTCAGGATCAAGGAAGGCGTGTTCTTGGTGCTGGGTTCTATATTCGTGTTCGACGACTATTATGTCTGGTTGAGCGAAAGCTTTCTGTACATCTCCCTTTTTTACCAAGAAGTGACCAGTAGGTATGTAGTTTCCTCCTTCGTGGATCTTTGGCGCGTTGGGCTTCATGGCGTCGAGGGGGGAGAAGACGGCCGGTAGCGGTTCATACTCCACATCGACCAGCTCGGCAGCCTCTTCAGCTGTGAGAGGGTCTTCTGCCGCAACTATAGCCACTGAATCGCCGTAATATCGAACGGTATCGGTGGCTAAGAGAGGTTGGTCAGGGACCAAGGCGCCAATCTCGTTTATACCGGGGATATCTTCGGCTGTGAAGACGCCGATGACCCCAGGAAGCTTTTCAGCTCTGCTGGTGTCGATCTTCTTTATCTTGGCGTGGGGGAATTTGCTTCTGACTATCTTGGCGTAGACTGGATTCTCGGCCGGAAGGTCAGCTCCATATCGGGCTATTCCCAAAGCCCTATCTTTGGCTTCGAATATTGGAGCCTTAGAACCTATGGTGATGAGGTGGTCTTTGCTCGAGAGGGCCTCCAAAAGTTTCCCATATCGTTCTTGTTCAGGGTCACTTTCCTCAAGAGCTTTGGCTACCATAACGCCCTTGAATACCCTTCTTCCTTTGGGACGACCGGTCTTATTGGTCAAGGTTCTTTTACCTCCTCATCTCGGCGGCCGCCGCTTGTATGGCGTCGATGATCTTGATGTACCCCGTGCACCGGCAGAGGTTGCTACTGATTGCCTCCCGGATCTCCTGGCGCGTTGGATGGCGCCCTTCTCGACGAAGGCTTTCTGAAGTGGGTGGAGCTTCTTGGGCGTGCCGAGGCCCTCGATTGTGACGATCTCTCTACCGTCTGCCTGGGCCGCGAGCATGAGGCACGAGTTCACGGTCTTCCCGTCGACTATGACGACGCAACTCCCGCAGTCGCCCTTCCCGCATCCCTCCTTCGTCCCCGTGAGACCCATCCTGTTCCTCAGCATATCGATTAGCCTCTCATTCGAATCCACTGCGAAGGAGACGCTCTTGCCGTTTACTTTCGCCTCGATCTTGTGCTTGTTCATTTGGATGTGCCTCCCCGGATCTTGTCCACGCACCTAGCCAGGGCCCTCTTGAAGGGCACCTTGGCCATGTCCTCTCTGTACTCCTTGGAGGCTCGGTAATCCGAGGTCAGGTTCAGTTCGCTGCCCAAGACCCCGAGGGCGCCCTCCACTGCCATCGCGCTGTACTCCTTACCTCTCAGGTATTCCTCGGTCTTCTTGGCCCTTTCTGGAATCTTGCCTTTCAAACGATTGAAGGAGGCTCTTATCCCCTCAATCTTCCTCTTGGAGTCATCAAGCTTGAGGTAGACCGTCGACGAAACCATGGCCACATCCATTATGTTCCTCCGGCCGAGCTTCTCGAAACCGCAGTAGGAGTTGCCGTCCACGCTTTGGAAGCTGATCTCTGTCATGATCTCGTGGGGGGCGCAGGTTATGCATCTCTTGCTGGGGATAAGTTCCTCGATTGACATTTCGCGAGAACCCATGTGGCTAACTGCTTTAACCGTGGCGTCGAGGGCCATGAGGATTGGGATGAAGTCTGACGAAGAAATGGCGGTCCCCAGGTTTCCGCCTAGGGTGGCCATGTTTCTTATGTGGGGGCCGCCGAACTTCTTATATACCACGTGAAAGATGTCGCAAGCGTTCTTAAATACTTTGGAGTTTCCGATCTCGTCGACGGTTGTCAGGGCGCCTAGCCTGATGATGTTCCCGTTTCTCTTGATGTATTTTAGTTCTTGGAGACCTGATATATCAATCACGTATTTCGGTCGTATGTCGCGGGCCCTAAGTCTTGGAATAAGGTCGGTTCCTCCAGCCAAGATGGCTGATCTTTCGCCTTCATCTCGAAGGAAATTCAGAGCCTCAGTCAGGTTGGTGGGCGAGTAGAGGTCGAATTTTGGGAGCATGATAATCACTTTGTCACATGAGATTTTTGGCTAATTAACAATGTTGATAAAGACATATTTAAATTATTGAATATTTATAATGAGCGAGTTCAAACCAAAAATTTACTTACATAACGGTTTAACGAATTCAGCAGAGAGGTCTAAAACGAGATGAACCCACGGATCTTGATCGTAGGAGGCGGAGCCGCAGGCCAGAGCGCAGCCGCGGCCGCCAGAAAGACCGACAGACAGGCAGAAATAATCCTGGTCACCCGAGAGAAATACCCCACCTACTCGAGGTGCGGCTTACCCTACGTCCTCGGAAAAGAGATCTCAGCCTTTGAAAATCTGATTCTCTTCCCTATGGATTACTACAGATCGATGAGGATGGACATCCGCCTAGAAACCGAAGTGACCGAACTAGATGCCAGAAGCAAGACAGCGGCCCTCAAGGACAAGAACAACCAAGTCGAAAAGATACGATTCGACTCGCTAGTTCTAGCGACGGGTGCGTCATCATTCATACCACCCATTAAGGGCTCAAACCTGAAAGGCATCTACGCCATCCGAACCATCGACGACGGAAAAGCCATAGAAAGCGTCCTCTCCCCAGGCAAGAACGCAGTCATAGTGGGAGGAGGAATAACGGCCGTGGAGATGGCGGACGCCCTAGCCCTAAGGGGACTAAAGGTCACTATCATCTACCGGAAGCAGTACCTCCTACGGATGATGTTCGACCAAGACATGGCCGAGATGATTCAGCAAGGATTAATAGACCAAGGGGTTGTGATTGAATTTGAGAAATCCCCCGACGAGATAAAAGGAGATGAAGAGGTAAAGTCCATCGTCGCCGGAGAAGAAGAGATCCCCGCGGACATCGTAATAATGACAACCGGCTTCAGGGCAAACAACCAGTTCGCCATTGCAAACGGAATCGAGATAGGCCCGTCAGGCGGCTTCAAAGTCGACTCCAGAGCCAAGACCAACCTCGAAGGAGTATACTCAGCCGGGGACTGCACAGAATGCCTCAACTTGCTAACAGGCGAGCCTTTTCTACCTCAACTGGGAACCGTCGCTGCGAGACAAGGAACCGCGGCGGGAATAAACGCGGCGGGAGGAGAAGCCCACTACCCCGGAGCCCTCGGAGCAGGCGTCTCCAAGATAACAAAGGTAGAGTTCGGCTCCACGGGACTAACAATGAGCCAAGCTGAAGAAGCAAAGATACAGGCCATAGCTGCGAGCATAAAGTGGAGAACCGCCGCCGAGTACTACCCTGGATGGAAAGAGATAAAGGTGAAACTAGTAGCCGACAAGGCCACAGGAAGACTGATAGGCGGCCAGATGGCGGCTGAAGGAGGAGGAAGAGTCGCCTCCATGGTGGACATGGTAACCACAGCTATCCAAGCGAAGATGACTATCAAAGACTTCTCCGTGATCGACACCTGTTACTCGCCGCCCGTGGCAGATGTATGGAATCCCATAATGCTGGCGGCAGAAAACCTCCTAAGAAGAATGAGGTAAAAAATCTCGGCCGCAAACACTTCTTTTTCGTCACTTTGTTTATCCTAGCTCGCTACTTCTTGAAGGAAGTCTTTCTCCCTAAGGTTCTTCAGGTCCTTACATCTAATTCTAAGGTAACCTGGCGTGTCGTCCATCTCAAAGTCGTCAGTGATATTTCTCTTCAACGTAAGACAGCAGTCGTCGTTGGAGACGATACGGTCTCGGGCGCACTGGTCGTAGTTGCGGGAGGCACCGGAGCACTCGTCTGCCCATCTAAACCGGATTTTGGATTCTCTATAGAAGATAGAGTTATGTACGCATCTGAAGAATTCATTTTGGGGAAGCAACTAGTTTCTCCCGAGTTCAACTCCAAAAATCGCGGGAACCTCTGTTGATGTACACGTTATATCAAGATCAGAAGAATTGCTAATTACTGACAGACAAGCGAAGATAACCAAAGATAAAAAGCCAGACCTATTGGTATTGGATGACGAAGCAACCTAAAGCAAAGGTTGATGGCTCCCAGGCGCTTCTTTCCTCTCCATCTCCACGAGCAGGATCCTAGGCCTTCTGTTGGTCAATATGGACTGGGCGAAGATCCTCTTCACGTTCTTGGATATTACAGATCGAATGACTTTCTTGAGGTCTTTCCTGTCATTTGACGCGTGGAGAGATAGGGCTTTGGCCAGTTGATTTCTATCAAGTATGGAGTCCGGGATCACCCACATCCCTCTTCTATGAAGGAGCTCTTCTAGTCCTTCGTCAATGTGGGGACGCGTAGCGTCGTAGATCAGCTTTATACCATTCATCTCCATGAGGTCTACGCTCCTCTCATTAAGAGAGTACGTGCCGATCGTCAAGATCATCACGTCGGCCGCCACATTGAATATCCTCTCAGGAGGCGCGTGTTCGAAGGCTCTTACGTCTTTCAGATCTCCGCGGAGCTCTAGCTCTTCGGCGAGTTTCTCCATATCTATTCCCCTTGGGTCGTGAACCGTCGTCTGCGTGTCGCTTACGGCCACAATGTCAGCTCCTTCCTTGTTGAGGGCTACGGCGACGCTGGATCCGAGTTTTCCCAGGCCTTGGATAGACAACCTCAACTCGTTGAGCTTCAGTTGGCTCATCCCCACCTCGGCCAAAGTTTCCAGCATGATCTCCAGGACTGAGGTGACCCCCTTTCCCATGGCCTCTTCGCCGAGCTTCATCCTCTCTGCGAAGAAGGCCTCCGTCACGTCGGCATGATCCCTGAACTCTAAATGGTTATTGAGGGCTTGACTTCCGGGGACATTGAACTTCGGATCGGCACGGACCTTGCTTGACCAAACGTTTCCTTTGCCATCAAGGTGCTCCAAATCGACATTAGCGTACAGGGGTACTGTCTCTGAAATCCCCCGGGTTATCTCAGCTGCACATGTATAATTCATGGGGTAGTTCATGGCCTGGGCCAGAGAGCAGATGACCTGCCAACTTTCCATCCCGCACTTGGGGGGTATGGCCTTCCGAACCCTCTGGACTCTTCTCTCCGAGTTAGTGAAGGTGCCGTCCGTCTCAGCGAAGCTAGAAGCTGGCAGAACCACATTGGCCCTCTTCGCGGTCTCGGTCAGGAAGAGATCTTGAACGACCAAGAAGTCAAGTTCTCCAAGAACCTTCTCTAAGCCCTTCCCATTGGAAGAGCTGCCTACTGGGTCTTCACCGAAAATGTAAGCAGCTTTGATTTCACCGCTTTTCAGCCCTTCAAATAGGCCATAGCTGTCCCCACTGTTGATCTCTGGAGCTTTGGCTCTCCAGCGTTCCTCAAATTTTCTTCTAATTTCTATATCATTGGGGTTTTGGAAGCTTGGGTAGAGTTCGGGCCCGATCCCCACGTCGTCTAGGCCTTGGGAGTTGTTCTTGCCCCTCAACAGTATCATGGATCCTTCGTCTAGGCGTCCCGTGAGGAGGACCAAGTTGGAGAGAGCCGAGGCTTCGCTGACGCTGTCGTCCATTGCTTGGTCTGGGTCAAATATGATCACTGCCTTGCTTGTCCCTGCGTAATCTCGGGCAACACGCCTAATACTTTCAGCCTCGACGCCTATCTTCCTTGAGACGCGCTCAGGATCGTAATCCACAAGTTTCTTTTTCAGATCGAGTAGACCCTCGACCTTTTCGGACGCAGGGCCATTCAGTCCTTCTTGGAGAATTACTGCAGAAATACTATTCAGTAGGGTTGATACTGTCTTGGGTTTGGGTTTCAGCCATAAAATGGCATATTTGTCCAGTTTGGTTGATCTCGGGGTGATGAGGACAAGTCTTGCGCCGTTCTTCACGGCTTTTCTAATTTTCAAACCCACTATTTGGTTGTCCTCTATTGGGTCACAGTCGACGATCAGAAGGAGCTCGGATTTGGCGATCTCGTCGAAAGATCCTGCGTAGCCGACGGATCCCAGGCTATCTCGCAGGGCCTTCACAGCCGAGGCCCCGGCGTTCATCTTGCTGAAGCTCCCTATGTTGCTGGTTCCCAGGACGGCTCTGGCCAGTTTCTGTAGTAGGTAGCTCTCTTCATTCGTGTTTCTCGGTGAGGCGAAGACCGCCAGACTGTCATTCCCATACTTGCTCCTTATTTGGGTGAGCTTCTTAGCCAAGTAGTCGATGGCTTCTTCCCAGCTCGCCTCGACAAGTCTGCTCCCCCTCTTTATGAGGGGGTTCGTCAAACGATCGCTGCGGTTCACAAAGCTGAAGCCAAACTTGCCCTTGGCACAGAGGTTGCCGCCACCCACGGGGTCTTCCCTGCAACTGGTAACCTTAACCACCTTGTTGCCGATGACGTTGAGGTAGAGTTGGCAGCCAGTTCCGCAGTAGGTGCAGGTTGTCCTGATCTTCTCTAGGGCCCAGGGCCCTGCCTTGAGAAGCTCTGTCTTCTCGGTCAAGGCACCTGTGGGACACATGGCCACGCATTGGCCGCAGGACTCGCAGTCAGACTCAATAAGAGGTCTACTGAAGGCCGTGGATATGGTTGTGTTGAAACCGCGGTAGGCAAAGTCGATGCATCCCACCCCTTGGATCTCGTCGCACGCCCGTACACATCTGCCGCAAAGGATGCATTTGTTGAGGTCTCTCTGGATGAAGGGGTGTCCCTCGTCTATTATGTGTCGGTGCTTCTCGCCTAAGTAGGTGACCACATCCTCTGATGAGACGCCGTAGGTGGTGGCGACTTGTCGTAGCTCACAGTCGAAGACGTCGTTGCAGCCGCAGGTCAAACACCTTCGGGCCTCCTTCATGGCCATATCCTCGGAGAAGCCCAACTCCACCTCAGCGAAGCCCTTCCTTTCCTCAACCCTGATCTTCGGCATGGCTTCCCGATAGGTCCGCTCTACGTCTTCGAATTCTCTAGGATCGAGTTCGCCAAACATACCCTTGCTGGAATTGAACCCCCTTACTGTCCCCTCTATTTTTCCCAGTCTGATGTACTGGTCTATTGCTACGGCGGCCCTCCGACCATCAGCCACAGCCTCTACGGCTATGCCCGGCCCTCGGATAGCGTCGCCCCCGGCGAAGACCCCCCTCATGCCTGTCTGCAAGGTGTCGGGATCGACCACTATGCCGATCTTGGTGCTCTGTATCTCCGGATACCCGGTCAGGGGGGAGAGGTTGCAGGTTTGACCCACAGCTACTATGATGTTATCGACATCAAAACAGAACTCTGAGTGCGGGATTGAAATTGGTCCTCGGCGCCCGCTGCTGTCAGGCTCGGCTAGAGCCATCCTGCAACATTCCAAGCCCTTAACGCGACCACCTTTCTCCAAAACCTTGGTGGGAGTAGCTAAGAACTCAAATTCAACGCCCTCCCTCTCGGCCTCCTCCACCTCGGAAATATTGGCGGGCATCTCATCTCTTGACCTGCGGTAGATTATCGTAACTCGGGCGCCAAGTCTCAAGGCGGTTCGGGCCGCGTCTACGGCCGTGTTTCCCCCACCTAAGACCACGACATGCCCATCGACCCTGACGACCTCCCTTGAAGCGACCCTCCTCAGAAAGTCGACGCCTTGAAAGACCCCCGCCACTTCTTCCCCCTCTATGCCCAGTTTGAGGCCCTCTTGCGCTCCGACGGCCAAGAAGACCGCTTTAGCGCCTTTGTCAAACAGATCTTTCAGCATGAAGTCTCTGCCGAACGCCCTGTTCAACTCTATCCTGACGCCCAGCTCGAGGAGATGGGAAATCTCTTTGTCAAGTACGCTCCTGGGCAGCCGGTACTCTGGAATCCCGCATCGCAACATCCCTCCTGCCTCTGGCGAAGCTTCAAAGACGGTTACGGAGTGACCCATCTTGGCTAGGAAGTGAGCCGCTGAGAGGCCTGCTGGACCGGATCCGACGACTGCGACTTTCGAT
>Ga0315282_10015747_pt1 | contig 11121 bp, 11 predicted proteins | sample YL17G07_20_MG_FD_203693 | JGI IMG/M metagenome (GOLD analysis project Ga0315282, IMG submission 203693) | Sediment microbial communities from Yellowstone Lake, YNP, Wyoming, USA - YL17G07_20 | ecosystem: Environmental > Aquatic > Freshwater > Lake > Sediment | place: USA: Wyoming | collected...
GTACGGCCAGATAGCGATCATGATCCCTGTGGCTATGAAGCACATGACCACAGCGTACTGGAATTTCCTCTCGATCTTCTTCTGGACCAGGGTCTTCATCTTCATGTTGTGCCAGATCCTCTCGCCCGGTATCACGATCTCGAGGACATAGATCAGGATAAGGTCCAGGACCGCGACACCGATACCGGTAACGACGATCCAGGGCCACATCGTGTCCATAACGAAGAACGGCAGGAAGGCGACAAGGACGATTATCATGAGGAAAAGGACGATCATGACCGTGAAGGTCTCCTTGAGGACCTCCACGGTCCTCATGGCTCCGTTGTAGCGGATCTCGTACTGGTCCATGATGACCGTCTGCTCCTTCTCGAAGAACTCCTCGGCGGTCTCGCCGGTCTCGACGGCGTGGGCCAGCCTCAGCAGGAAGTTCGAGAAGAGCTCGCTGGGGGTCTGCGTGGCCACGGTCCTGCAGGCCTTCTCCAGGCCAACGTTCCATTTCGTCACGAGCGTGTATATCTTGTCGATCTCCTTGGCCAGGGCCCCGTACTCGCGCATCTGGCCCAGGACCTCGAACATCTCCTTCCTCGACGCCTCGGACGCGGCGAGCACGCCCATGCGCGTGATGAACAGGTGCATCTCCCGGTCTATCTTCTGCCCCTTCTCGCTGTACGTGATGTAGGGCGACAGGAAGAAATACAGCACGAATATCGGGATGAGGATCGCACCGAGGAGGACCACGAGCGGGTACTGCGGGAACGCTATCGTCAGCAGTAGCCATCCGGCCTCGAGGAAGAAGCCGAGTGCGACGGTGGCCGCTAGGAACCTTTCGAAGGGCCAGACGTCCTGCCTGAGCTCCTCCCTGTAGGCCTTGGCGGCATATTCGAGAAACCCCGTCCTCCTTCCCCCCTTGTCCCTCGGCCTCAGGGCCGGGCCTAATGCTTGATGCCCTCCGGCAGGATCTCCGGCGGCAACGCCTCGAGACCCTCCTTGTAGTAGAGGTCGAGGATGTGGTTGACGTCTTCGTACTGGAAGATGTTGTGGTCGATCATGTTCTTGAGGATCTGCTCCCTGATGGCGAGCTCGGTGTAGATCATCCTCTTGTCCTCGAACTTCAGCTGGGGCGCAATCTTCTCCTCGAGGATGTAGGAGTTGTTCATGCCCCTGAAATAGTGCGTGTCGGTGTACGGGTCCCACTTGAAGACCGACCGGACCATGACGCCGTCCAGCTCCTTGGAGTACCGGAGGATCTCGTCGACGGAGACGACGCGCCGGATGAGTCGCCCCTCCTCGTACAGTATCTGCTGGAAGAAGGCCACGTTGAGGTTGTCTATGAACCGTATGGGGACGTTGATCGGTTCGCCGGTGAACCTTTGTATCATCTGTGTGGTCGACGGGGCGTGGAACGTGGACAGGACGCTGTGGCCTGTCTGCATGGCCTGGAACATCATGGCACCTTCACGGCCTCGCGTCTCACCGACGATGATGTAGTCCGGCCTGGACCTCAGCGCCGTCCTTACAAGGTCGAACAGCTCGACCTTGCCGGCCTCCTGGCCCGTGTCCCTCGTCACCAGCCTCTGCCAGACAGGCTGGGGGGCGATGACCTCGGGCGTGTCCTCGGCGCTGTAGACCTTCTTCGTATGGTCGATGAATGTTAGGATGGCGTTCAGGGTGGTGGTCTTCCCCGAGGCCGTCTCGCCGGAGACGATGCAGCTCATGCCGTGCTCGAGGCACAGCCACATATAGGCCCCGATCTGGGCGTTGAATGTCCCGAACGAGATCAGCTGCGTCACCGTCAGGGGCTTCTCCGTGAACTTCCTGATCGTGAAGGACGCGCCTCGGCGGCTGACATCGCTACTGTAAACGATGTTGATACGGCTCCCATCGGGCAGCGCACCGTCGATGATGGGCTTCGCGTCGCTCACGGGCCTGCCGATGCGTTCGCTCATGCTCCGCAGGAAATCGTCCAGCTCTATATCGTCTGTGAACTTGACGTTGGTCTCCATCATGCCGAATATCTTGTGGACTATATGGAGCCAGTCCGTCCCGACGCTGTGAATGTCCTCTATGTACTGGTCCCTTGTTATGGGCTCGAGCGGGCCGTTCTCGATGATGTTCCTGCGCAGGAAGTACTTGATGGTCTCAAGGTCCGCCCTCGTGATGAATATTTTGCGCTTGTACAGCGACGGGAACCGCCGTGAGAAGAGGGTCTCCTTCTCGTGCTCGAAGATGGTGACCCGGCCCAGCAGGGCCTCGAGGACCTTCCCGAACTCGGCCTTGCCCTCGTGGGGCTCCTCCGTAGGGGCCTCCCGCAGCATGGCCTCGCTTATATCGTCGAACGTGGACTTCAGGATGTCCGTCAATGTCGGCTCGATGGTGACGTACAGCTTCCCCTTCTCTGTGAGGCTGTGGACATGTATGAAGATGGGGTCCCCGACGGGATAGATGAAGTTGATCTCCTTCAGTTTCGCCATGTCAGAATGCAGCTGGACATAGAACTCGGGAAGCGGGAAGCCCTGGGCCACGAAGTCCTCTATGTACTTCTTGAGATGGGCGTGCTTTTCGACCGCCTTTGCGTAAATGGCCTGCTTGTCCACTATACCCATACTACGCCACCGTCGTGATGTCTATGATGAAGCCCACCTTGGGTTCTATCCTGAAGCCCGTGGCCTCGATGATGGGGCCCGCCGAGGCCGTGTACCTGTTGACCACCAGGGTCCTCGTGGTGTTGCCCTCCAGTGTCCTCATCTTGATGTCTACGAAGACGTCCGAGTCCGATTTGAAGGGGGCCAGGGTGTCCTCCTCCAGGTCCCCGGTCTCCACCGTCAGTATGACGGTCTTGCCCATGCCCGCCAGCTTCTTGAAGAAGGCCAGGACATGCAGGGCCCTCTCCATGTCGATGTCGTTCTTGATGAGCGCCGAGAACGCGTCGATGATGATGATGTCCCTCTCGTAGAGCTGCTTGGACCGCATGAGCCGGCCAAGGAAGTCGTCTCGTTCCCTGGCCTTGCCTATGAGCGGGTAGACCGGGATGAACAGAAGCTCCTTGTTCAGCAGGGAATCGACAATGTTGTAGTTGATGCTCTTCATCTGGTCGATGAACCCCTTGGTCGTGAACTCGGTCGAGATCATCGTCGCGGAGTGCCTGTTCTTCAGGAACCCGAAGAGGAGCCTCTGGCTCACCGCGCTCTTGCCCGCGCCGTGGGCCCCGACCAGCAGGATGATGGAGCCCTTCGGGAAGCCGCCCCCGAGGTTCCTGTGGAGGCCGTCCCTCTCGATCTCGATGCTGTATATGTCCGTCAATCCCTTCTCCCCTAGTTGATCCTGAACGTGATGGTGTCCGAGACCCCGCCATGGACCACGACCTTGAGCCTGTAGTCGTTCTTGGGAAGCGTCACCTCGTGGACGACGACCGTCAGAACTACCTGGGGCCCCCAGGTCTTCACGCCCGATGGCATCACGAAGGTCATGTTCGAGTAATAGGTACCGTTGATCATGACGAGCACAGTTGCGTTGCTGAACGGCAGCGTCGTCGAGCCCGTATTTTTAATGTAAAGCGTCAGCGTCTTGTTGCTCGAGTTGTAGGGCATGGCCACCGGGTCGTTGATGACCTTGATGTCCGTGAGGAGGGTGTCGCCCATGCTGCCGCCCTTCTTCTGGATGTCGCCCGAGAACTTCTGGGTCGTGCTGATGAGGGTCCCGGCTATGGCCATGGAGACCACCAGGGCCGCAATGAAGAATATCATCTGTGACGCCGCTGTCGATGGCAAACCTTTTCCTCCTCTAGGTGAGCACCCCCGAGGCGCTCACGCCGTTCCCAGATACTATGCTGACCCTGACGCCCGAGTTGACCTTGATGGTCAGCTCCAGATAGAGCCTCTCGCTAGGCGCCCAAAGGTCCGTTGCATTGCTCCCGCCGACGGAATGCAGCTTTATCTTGTCCGTCACGAGCGTTCCGTTGACGAGCACATCTATATCGCTCACCTTGAGCAAGTTCGAACCTATGTTGGTGACGTTGATGAACATGACCGTTGTATTGTTGGTGACGTTGTCCACGCGGAAGGCCGTCCTCGCGTAGTCGCTCTGCAGGTCCTGGGCCTCCTTGAACCTGTCCTCTACGCCCATCAGGGTCGAGTCTATTGCCGTCATGAGCAGGGTAGCCACCATGAGGAACCCCACGAAAATTATTGCAGATGACGCGGCTACGCTCAGACCCAACGAGGCTCACCTCCGACATCCGTCAGAGGCCGAAGAAGGACTCGAGGCCCTTCCTCATGTTCTCGACGTCCCTTTCGAGGTCCTCGAGCTTATCCTTGTTGACCTCAGTGCCCCTGACGCGCTCGATGAATATGAGGGACCTCATGTGGTCCTCGATGGTCATCCGCCAGTCGTCAAGCATGGGCGCCTTCGAGGCCGCGCCAGCCAGTGACGTTTCCTGGACCCTCTCCTTCCCGTAGGACATGACCACATCGCCCTCCTTGTCCTTCGGGGCCTCGACCGTGGTCGTGACCGCCTTGGCGCCGGTGGGCATGGGCTTGATGCCCCTTATTACATCGATGACGTGGTCCCTTATGCCCTCGGATATCCAGCCGATGCGGACATAGAAGCTCAGCAGCGACTTGACCTGGTCGCGCTTCACACGGGAAAGTATGAACTCGATCCATCTGACGAGCGCGATGAGGCATGTCGGGTCCGAGCCTATCTGCGTGAGCCTGGCGACCCTTAGTGGCCTCTCGATGGGCACTCCGCCGGTCCCCATGCCCATGGTGGCCTCGCCCGGCACAGTCACGCCCGGTCCGGTTGCATAGACGCCCTGTGGCGGCGTGCCTTCGGGGGCCGGTGGGACCCCCTCGGCGCCTATCTGGCCCGGCGAGACCTCCGGTGTGGGCTCGAAGAGCGTGTCGAAGGACGGCGTCTCGGCCGAGCCTTCCTCGGTTCCCATAGCGCCCTGGTCCACATCGATGAACGGGTTGACCTGGCTGGAGATCAGGTCGTAGAGCGAGGTCAGCTCCCTCATGTTGGCCTCTATGCGGCCTATGGACTCCTTGACCTGGTTGATGTCATGGGTCACGGCCTCCGACGACCGGTCCGTCATGTCGATCCTGCGGATGGCCTCGTCAATGGCCTTCTCAACGGAATCGAGCCTCGCCATCGGGGCCTGGGTCTCCATCTCCGGGGCACCCATGACGAGCTTGAAGTCGCCCTCCTGCGTTGGTGCAGGGCCGGCCTTGACCGGTGGCATACCCTTCGGCGGGGGGCCCGGGGGTAAGGCCTTCGGGGGCGGGGCCGCAGTCTCGGGGGCAGGCTCCTCTACCTCGGCGAACTCCTCGTTCACCTCAGAGAACTCGTCGGAACCGCCCTCCACTTCCTGGAAGGCGTCGTCCTCGGTCTTCTTGCCTGCCATTCCCTTCGCACTCCCGGTTCTGTCCATCCCTCGCGCACTTTCCCAATCGATGCAAAGCGCATCCTCGACAGGGCCTCTAGGTATTGGTCAGGTCGATGAACTCGACCGAGTCTCCGCCGTAATCGGTGGGCGTTACGAACTCCTCGGTCACCGGTGGTCCGTGGGCCGGGATGAACACGACGGATACATGTGTGTCGGGCTTGAGCGTGTCAGCTATGCCCGGATAGTTCGGGTCGGCCGCGGCCGCGAGGTTGATGGCGACATATAGGTTGTTGTCGTCGTCCAGATACCACTTTGCGGTGGTCGGGTCGAAGCCGTTCGTTCCTGGGGAGGCCTCGGCCGGTACCTCATCGCAACCGAAATACTGTGAGGTCGGTTGACGCCAATAGTTCGCCGGGTTCGGGCCCGGGTTGTTGGTCAGATAGATGTTCTTGCCGTTGCTCATCCAGTGAACTACCATGTAGTCGATGTTGATGGCATCGGAGCCTTCCCATGTGGTGATCGTGAACTTCACCTGCAGGATGTTCCCGAGCGGGGCCGACGAACCTCTGTCCCCGACAATGTCGATAACCTTCGGGCCGCCAGTGACCTCCTTCCTTGCAGCAAGTCCGGTCTTCTCGGCCTGGTCCTTTAGGCTGTAGGCGGTCTTGATGATGACCCCGGAAGCGATCGCGGCCACGAGTATGGTGGCAACGAACACTATCAAGGTCCCAACACCAACGACGGCCTCGTCATCATCCTGCATCCTGAATTTCCCGTTCGCCTTGGCCATTGTAAACCCCCGTTCCTTCCTTGAATCAACGTTATCTAGTACCCGTTAAACTATAAGATTGACCCATTGTACTAGGGTATGTTTGCATGTATCATGCTTAGGGTATTTTAACCTTTTTATATATGGGTCTTTGGTAAACAATTCTTTTCTCCGTCGAAGGAGACCAGCGGATTCCCATGTCAAAAGGACCAAAAAAACCTCCGCCAATCTCATGTCAACCAGGGCCCTAGTAAAAGAAGAACATGATCGCCAATATGATATAGACCCCAAGGAGCTCGCAGCCCTCGAACCAGTTGGATTCCCCGTCCATGGACACCATGTTCATGACCACGACCGCCACGGCGATGGCTATGACCTCGAACGGGAAGAAAACGAGGGTCATGGGGTTGCCCATGGCCAGGCTCGCGAAGACGAGCAAGGGCGTCACTAGAAGGGCGATCTGCGCGCTGCTCCCGGTAGCTATGGACAGGCTGATGTCCAGCTTGTCCTTGAGGGCCATCGATATGGCCGTGCTGTGCTCGGCCGCATTGCCGATGATGGCGATGACTATGACACCGATGAAGAGCTCGGAGAGGCCCAGCGAATGGGTCGCGCCCGCTATGCTCCCCACGAGCAGCTCGGACATCAGGGCCACGAGCACGCTCGTCCCGGCCAGTACGCCCACGGACAGGCCCTTGGACCACCGGGCCTTCTCGCGGACCTCGTCCTTGAGATGGTCGTCCTTCTGTCTGTCGATGGCCGGACTGATCACCTCCTTGTGGGTCACGAGCGAGAAGAGAAGGCTCAGGCAATAGAGCGTTATCATGACCACGGCCACGGCGAGGCTCACGTCCTCGATTATCGCAGGGTCCTGCGGGAACGACGGGAACAGGACCCACATCGTCGGCACCAGCAATGCGATGACGGCCAGGGTCATGACGCTCGAGGCCATCTGCGCCTGCTTTGCGCTATACCTCTGGATTTTATGCTTCAGGCCCCCCGCGAGTATGCTGAGGCCGAAGACCAGCAATATATTGCCGATGATGGAGCCCGTCAATGAGGCCTTGACGACCTGGAACAGGACGTCCTTGGATGCCGGGTCGGCCGAGGCCTTTCCCAGGGCGACCAGGGCGATGATGAGCTCCGTGGCGTTGCCGAAGGTCGCGTTGAGGAATCCGCCAATCGTCCTGGTGGTGTGCAGGGCGATCTCCTCCGTGGCCCGGCCCATGAGCCCGGCGAGAGGGATTATGGCGATGGCCGCCGTCGAGAATATCAGCAACGCATCCATGTTGAGGAGATAGAGGACGATGCTGATGGGAAGGAACACCAGCAGGTAGTTCAGGCGCGAGAAGTCCTCTTTGAAGAAGGCCCAGCGCTCGGCGGGCCTGGCCTTGGACCTCTTCACCGCCATGGGGCCACCGTCCTCACCTACGCTTTCCGGCCTTACCGCGCCGCCCGTTAGCCTTGCCCTTTTTCGACGGGCCTTTGTCCTTCAGCCTGGCCATGAGTCCCTGGGCCTTGGCGCTGGACTTCTTGTCCGCCTTCTTTGGGCTGGGCTTCCTCCAGTAAAGATATCCGATGAGGTTGGCGAAGACCGATAGCAGGAACCAGCCGAGGAGGATGTAACCGATCTTGACCAGGACCGCGCCGGTGACCGGGAAATCGATCTCATGCAGATTGAAGCCCACGGGCAGTCGGTTGTCGTAGACCAGCAGCAGCATGAGCGACAGGGGCCCGTAGGTCTTGGACCCGAAGAGGAAGAACCACTTGCTGACGCGCTGGATGGCCACGATGAGCCCGAGAAGAAGATAGACGATCATGAATGTCAGGATGAACCAGGTGAACTGGATGGTCGCGAGGAGAAGGGCGAAGGAGACGAGATTGCTGAGTATGTTCTCGAAGTTCCTCTTGTCGTCCCTGGTGAAGAATATGCCTATCAGGATGGTGGCCACGATCCCGATGTAGGCCGCCCACATCCCATTGATTATCGGGGGCTGGCTCGGCAGCGGTGGAATCTCCATGAAATCCGCTTTTCTCCTTTCTTGGTATCGCGACATTAATACTTATCGATATAAATAAATATATGCAATACCCCTGAAGACCGCGAAAGACCATTTCCCACAACGAAATAATATTTATCCACTATCATCATGCATCCATCATTACCATTGGAGAAGGCTGACCCATGATAACGCACGATGAGGTCAAGGTCCTCGACGCCAACGCCGCGGCCCGCGGGGTCCCCACGAGCACGCTGATGGAGAACGCAGGAAAGGGCGTGGCCGAGGCGGTCATAGAAGGCTATGACCTGAGGGGCAAGACCGTGCTGATCCTATGCGGGACCGGGAACAACGGCGGTGACGGTCTAGTGGCCGCCCGGTACCTGAAGAAGGTCTGCAAGGTCAAGGTGTTCCTGATGGACGAGCCGAAGACACAGCTTTCCAAGGCCAACCTCGGCAAGGTCCGGGGGCTCGTCCTGCCCAAGACCTCGGTCGAGGCACTGAGGTCGCAGGTAAGGTCCGCCGACATCATCGTCGACGCGCTCCTGGGCGTGGGCCTCGAGGGGGACCTCAGGCCGCCCTACCCGGCGATCATATCGATGATCAACTCCTCCAAGGCCAAGGTCGTTTCCGTGGACGTTCCCACGGGCCTCGGGACCAGGTCCACGGTCAGGCCGGACATGACGGTCACGTTCCACGACCGCAAGGAGGGCATGACGAAAGAGAACAGCGGCAAGGTCCAGGTCGTCGACATCGGCATCCCGCCCGAGGCGATGACATACACGGGCCCAGGCGAGCCGTTGCTCATCCCGAGGCCGACGCCCGACACCCACAAGGGCATGCGCGGCAACCTGCTTATTGTCGGCGGAGGTCCGTACTACGGGGCGCCGGCCCTTGCAGGCCTCGCGGCCCAGCGCTGCGGCATCGACCTGGTCTATCTCACAATACCCGAGACCATCGTCGAGCGGGTCGCGGCCCATTCCCTGAACTTCATCATCCGGCCACTCGGAGGCGGTCACGTCACCGAGGACCACGTGCCGACAATCTCCGAGTACTTCAAGCGCGCCACGGCCATGGTGCTCGGCCCGGGGATCGGCGAGGAGAGCAACGAGGCCGTGCTGGAGCTCATCCGCTCCTGTCCGCTGCCCATGGTCGTCGACGCCGACGCCATCAAGGCGGTGGCGGGCAACGAGAAGGAGCTCCGGGGCGCCCACATCATCTTCACGCCGCACGCCGGCGAGTTCCTTCATCTGACTGGGGAGAGGCCGAAGGCCGACCTCGAGCAAAGGGCCGAGCAGGTCAGGATCTGGGCCAAGAGGTTCAGCTCCACCATCCTTCTCAAGGGGCATATCGACCTCATCTCGGATGGCGTCCGCGTCAAGAGGAACGCCACAGGCAATGAGGCCATGGCAGTTGGCGGGACCGGCGACGTCCTAACAGGCATAACTGGTACGCTACTTGCAAAGGGCATGGCCCCATTCGACGCTGCCAGGGTGGCCGCTTACATAAACGGCAAGGCCGGCGATGTGGCGCGCGCGAGGCTGGGCCACAGCCTCACGGCCACCGATGTGGTCGACTCGATACCCGAGGTCCTGTCGAAAGATGTCCCATGGTGGAGATGATGAGGGAAGGTCGCGACAGGTACATCGTGGTGGCCCTCTACGCCGTCACGGTCCTCTACATGGGGCTCATCTTCTATTTGTCGAGCCTGCCGTCCATCGAGCAACCCGGGCCCCTCGGCAAGATCCCCGAGGTGGACAAGGTCGAACATGCGGGCGAGTTCTTCGTCCTCGGGCTCCTCCTCTCGTTGGCCTTCCAGCGGACACCGTCGGTCCGGCGGAACGCCTGGTCAATGGCAATCTTCGTGGCGGTCCTCTACGCTCTGTCGGACGAGCTCCATCAGAACTTCGTCTCGGGCCGCACGATGGACGCGCTGGACCTGCTGGCCGACACCGCCGGCATCACCCTTGCCTCGCTCCTCGGCGAATGGCTCCGTGCGTCCCGGGCCTCGGGTCGAGGGCAGGTCCGCCCGACGGTGGCCCTCAAGAAAGGAATGCTGGATTCCGAGGAATAGTGCCCGGGGCCGTCAATCGAAACCATTAATAGCCCCTATCTCGAATTTATAACGGACACGCCTGGGAGGGCCTGGCACGAAGGACATAGTGGCAAGCTCGGAGCACATACCGGCCCGGGACCTCATGGACCCGAACCCGGTCACCGTCAGCCCAAGGATGACGGTCCACCACGCAGCGTCACTGATGAAGGAGAAGGACGTCTCGTGCCTGGTGGTCATCCGTAAGGACGAGCCCGTGGGCTGCCTCACAGAGGGCGATATGACCCGGCGCGTCGTCGCCATGAACCTGAAGCCGAATCAGGTCACGGTCAAGGCCGTCATGAGCACCCCGATAGGCGTCGTGGGCCCGGACGAGGACATAACATCCATCGCCAGGACCATGACCAACAACCACGCCAGGATTCTCGCCGTTGTCGAGCGCGGCAAGCTCGTCGGGATAATAACCCAGCGCGACCTGTCGGTCCTCTCGCCGGCCTTCATCGAACTGTACCGCGAGCACGTCAAGATCGGCAAGGACGGGGCCCATCGGTCATCGGGCTACTGCCACATGTGCCACGGCTTCAGCGAGGAGCTTGTGGAGGACCACGGCCTCCTGGTCTGCCGCGAGTGCATGAAGTGACCGTTCAGACGTTCTCGTCCTCAGGCGGCAGTTCCTCGAAGCCCTCGTCCCCGACCTCCTCGAAGGGCCCTTCTATGGTCTCATCCTCCGTCGGGGCCTTCTCCGGCCGCCTCACCCGATCATCGCCTTCGAGCGGGGTATGCTCCTCAGGGGTATCCTCCCCTTTCTTCGAGCCCACCCATCCTTTCCTGAAGGATTGGTAGACGAGCAGGGCCACGAACACTATGAGCAGCACCACGAATGCGATCAGGCCCCACGGGCTCTCGGTGGTCCCCT
>Ga0315282_10015748_pt1 | contig 11121 bp, 10 predicted proteins | sample YL17G07_20_MG_FD_203693 | JGI IMG/M metagenome (GOLD analysis project Ga0315282, IMG submission 203693) | Sediment microbial communities from Yellowstone Lake, YNP, Wyoming, USA - YL17G07_20 | ecosystem: Environmental > Aquatic > Freshwater > Lake > Sediment | place: USA: Wyoming | collected...
TGCCGACGACTCAAGATCTGCTACGAGAAGACCGGGAAGCACTTTCAAGCCTTTCACGAGATCGCCGAGAGCCTGCTCTGCTTCGGACGCCTGCAACAGGTCACCGGCGGGTTATGAAACAGTCTCTTAGTCATTGATTCGGCATTCGCGCTTCGGATTTCGGGTTTCGTCATTCCCTCATACTACCGTTTTCTTTGGATGAGTGCAACCCGTTCGATGGAGGAAAAATCCTTTTCGAAGCGGAGGAGTTCGAGTGCAGGGGTTTTGGCGACGATGTCGCGGATGCGCGGGGCTTGCCCGGCGCCTATCTCCATGACGAGATGTCCGCCCGGCTTGAGCAGCGTCGGGGCGAACTCGACCAGACGCGTCTCGACCTCGGTGCCCTCTTTTCCGGCGACGAGCGCGACGAGGGGCTCATGCTCGCGCAGTTCGGGCGCGAGGCCGGCTAGTTCGCTCTCGCTCACGTAGGGGGGATTGGCTAGCGCCGCGTCCACGCGGCTAGCGAACTCGGCGAGCGTCTCGGCGAAGTCCCCGCACCGGAACTCCACCCGGTCCGCTAGGCCCAGGAGCGCCGCGTTCTCGCGCGCTAGGGTCAGCGCCTCCTCGGAAATGTCGCAGGCGACGACGTGAGCCTTCGGAAAGCGCCGGGCCGCCGTGATCGCAAGCACCCCGGAGCCGGTGCCGATGTCCACGATCAGCGGTTCGTCGGAAACGCTTGCAAGCGTGGCACTTACGTCGATGACGAGCTCGGTCTCTGGTCTCGGGATGAGTGCCCGGCGATCGCTCTTGAAGGTGAGTCCGCAGAACTCCGCGCTCCCGAGGATGTACTGCGTCGGCTCACGCAGGCCGCGCCGCTTCACCGCCTCGCGGAACGCCGCGAGCTTCTCCGGCCCCACCGCCTCCTCGAACCGCGCATAGAGCTCGATCCGCTTCCACCCCAGGACGTGCGCTAAAAGAATCTCCGCCTCGAGACGCGCCTCCGCAATCCCCTTCTTCTCGAAATACTCCTTTGTCCAGTGGATGAGTTTCAGGGGTGTCCAGGTCTCGTCGGTCACGAGGGAGATCCTCCTGGCGTTCCGTCCGCGGAGAGCGGCTGCCGAAGAGATCCGAATTCCGAAATCCGAATGACGATTCAAGCCCTAATGAACCAATGACGAATGGACAACGTTAGCGACTGCTACTCTTCATTTGGCATTCGGACTTCGTCATTGATTCGTCATTCGGGTTTCGGATTTCGGATTTGAGCCGTGACTCGGATTTGATTCACCATTCGGGCCTGGGATTTCGGAATTCCTCGCACTCACCAGTTGAGCCTGCCGCTGTAGACGACCTTTTTGCGGCCCTTGACGATCCGGCCGATGACGTAGCTTTCCAGGCGGCTAGCGGCGAGGTGGTTCTGCACCGTCTCGACCGCGGAAGGCGAGAGGACCAGCGTCATGCCGACGCCCATGTTGAAGGTGCGGAGCATGTCGGGGTCTTCGACGCTCCCCATGTCGCGGATGAGTTTGAAGATGGGGAGGATGCGGATGGCGCCGAGGTCGATTGCGGCGTCGAGACCCGCCGGCAGGATGCGGTCGAGGTTGTCCTGGATGCCGCCCCCCGTGATGTGCGCTAGCCCGTGAAGCTCCGGCGAATCCAAGAGTCCCCGCAGCCCCTGGTAGTAGCACGTGTGCGGCCTCAGGATCGTCTCGATGAAGCTCTCCCCCTCGACCGTCCAGTTCATGATCTCGGGCCGAGCGGACAGGATCGCGCGGACGAGGGAAAATCCGTTCGTGTGGAGGCCGTTCGATCCGACGGCGAGCACAGAATCTCCCTCGATGATCCGCGAGCCGTCGATGATCTTCGACTTCTCGACGACCCCGACAATGCTCGCGACGAGGATGTAGACCCCCGGCTCGACCACCCCCGGCTGCTCGGAGGTCTCGCCGCCGGTGAGCGAGCACTGCTGCTCGCGGCAGGCCTCCGCGATGGACCGGACCAGTTCGCTCACGATCTCCTTGTCGAGTTTTCCGCAGATGATCGCGTCCTGGACCGCGAGGGGCTTCGCGCCCATGACGATGACGTCGTTGACGAGGTGGTTGACGAGGTCGTAGCAGATGCTCCGGGTGTGTCCGTGCTCGAGGGCGATCTTCTGCTTCGAGCCGGGCTCCTCGGTCTTGAGGACGAGGACCGGGTGCCGGTATTCGGGGAACTCGGCGTCGTAGAGCGAGGCGAAGGCGCCGAGACGGTTGAGCACGCGCGGATCGCTCGTCTCCATGCTCTTCGCCATCGCACGCTTCGTCGCATCCGCTAGCTCGATATTCACCCCGGCCTTCTGATACGAAAATCGCTCGGTCATGGGATCTCTCCTGCGGGTGTTATGTGCGGCGGCACGCCCCGCTGCTCCTCTTCCTTCCCCCCATAGCGGGTGGCGCGGCAAAACCCGAAATCCGAAACCAGAATGACGATTCAATGTCGAATGCCCGAATGACGAATGAAGGATAGCCGTCTTTAATGCTGTCCATTCGTCATTGATTTATTCGAGTTTGATTCAACATTCGGGCTTCGGATTTCGTCATTCCTGTCCATCCCCCCTCCTCCGAGCGTCGAGGGTCATATCTCCCCCCTCACACTTTTCCCGCTGATAGCGCTTCCAGCTTGAGTTTCCGGTCGTAGTCGATGAGCGCCTGGACGAGTTCGTCCATCTCTCCCGTGATGACGCGGTCGAGGTTATGGAGCGTGAGCTTGAGTCGATGGTCGGTGACGCGGTTCTGCGGGAAGTTGTAGGTGCGGATGCGCTCGGACCGGTCCCCGGAACCGATCAGCGTCCGTCGCACCTCGTCGCGCTCGGCGTGACGCTTCGCCTCCTCCAGGTCGTAGAGCCGGGAGCGGAGGATCCGCATCGCGCGTGCGAGGTTCTTGTGCTGCGATTTCTCGTCCTGGCACTGGACGATGAGTCCGGTGGGCTTGTGGTGGATGCGGATGGCGGATGCGGTCTTGTTCACGTGCTGTCCGCCCGGGCCCGAGGAGTGATACCGGTCGATCTCGAGGTCCTCGTCCCGGAGGACGAACTCCACCTCCTCGACCTCCGGGAGCACGGCGACGGTGCATGCTGATGTGTGGATGCGGCCCTGGGTCTCGGTCTCGGGGACGCGCTGCACGCGGTGTCCGCCCGACTCGTACCGGAGCAGCCGGTGGACGTCCTGGCCGGAGACGCCGAAGACCAGTTCCCGGAACCCCCCGAGCTCCGTCGGGCTAGCGGTCATGAGTTCGACCTTCCACCCGCGGCTTTCGGCGAACCGTCGGTACATCCCGAAGAGGTCGGCGGCGAAGAGTGCGGCCTCGTCGCCGCCGGTGCCGGCGCGGATTTCCATGATGACGTTCCGCGAGGCGTCCGCGTCGTCCAGCAGAAACCGGCTGCGCACCTCCTCGACGAGCGCTAGCTCCCGTCGCGCCACGCTCTCGAACTCGTCCTTGGCGAGCGTCTGCATCTCGGGGTCGGTCTCGGTTTCGAGCATCCGCCGCGCATCGTCCTTCTCGGCCCGGAGTTTTTTGAGCCGCTCGTACGGCTCGACGGTCTTCGCGAGCGTCCCGAACTCCCTCGACAGCGCTCGCAGCCGCGCCGGGTTCGACGCCACCTCCCTCGACGCTAGGAGCCCGTGCAGCTCCCGATACCGACGCACCTGCTCCTCGAGCCGCGTCCGGATTGCCGGCTCCAGCTCCACCGGGCTCCCCTCACCTTTCATCTTTTCCACCATGATGACACCCACTAGCCGATGACTTTGGCAATTCCGTTCGTAAGGGCGACACACTGTCCGCCGTAGTTCTAGCGAAGACGCATGCGTCGCCCCTACAACCTTTCTCGGGTTGCTCCGCCGCCCCCGTTTCACTCTTCATCTTGTCGGCCATGACGCTTACCGCCAGCGAAAGACCTGCTCAGGTCCCCTCTCCTCCTTCAGGGGGAGAGGGCGGGGTGAGGGGGCCTCGGGAAATCCGAAGCCCGAAATCCGAATGGCGAATCAAGCCCGAATGGCCAAATGACAAGGGAATAACCACAGCGACTGCCGGCATTCCTTCGGCATTGGGACTTCGTCATTAATTCGACATTCGCACTTCGGATTTCGTCATTTTCCCCTGCGCCGTTTCATCACACAGAATGGGCCGCCTGGTACGGACGAGGCGGCCCGGGACATGCACGCATCTACGAATGGCGGAAATCGCCCACGGGGGTTCCCCTCAAGGTTTGGCGGGCTTCGCTTCTTCCGGCGTCTCGGCCGCGGCGGGTTCCTCCGGCTTCGGTTTCAGTCCGTAGCGCTTCTGGAACTTCTCCACGCGTCCCGCCGTGTCCACGAACTTCTGCTTGCCGGTGAAGAACGGGTGACACTTCCCGCAGATTTCGATGTTCATTTTCTCGATGGTGCTGCGGGTCTCGAAGGTGTTCCCGCAGGCGCACGTCACGATGCACTTCATGTATTTGGGGTGAATCTTGTCTTTCATGCGTGTGCTCCAGCCGAGAGGGAGATTTGCATGGGCGTCTGTCGCAAATTTGTCATATACCACAAGATGCGGCGGAAATCAAGCGGAAAATGGGGACGCTGTGGGGCTTTCCCGCCGCCCGGTCATATGTCATTCGAAGCGGTTCGCATGATCGACGACTTGCCTATGCCCCCGGGGGAGACCCGCATCAGGCGTGCGTGGAAACACCCGCTCTCGCAGGTGCGTGAAGTAGCAGAGCGTGGGTCCGAAGGGCGCTAGGATCAGTATCAGCGCATACCACAGGGCCTTTCGCCAGCCGTGGTCGATGTCGTCGACCATCGAGGCACACCAGAAGAGGACGGCCCACCAGCCGAGGAGTCCGACGGCGATGCACGTTGTGGCCAACGCGGTCTCGGGAGTCACGGGTCCGGCGTACCTTGCGTCCTCCGTGAAGGCGTACCAGTACAACACCGTCATCCAGCCCGGCTGCAGTGTCAGCCACACGTCCAGCGCTGAGCGCAGCCACGCGGGTTGGGGTCTGGGCACATGGTGGGCGACTGCTTCCTCGGGCGGCCCAAAGAGCCGCCACCGGAGATTCCTGCGGTAATACAGGTACCCGTACACGGGGACCCCGACGAGGAGCATCGTGAGGAAGATGCCGCCGGAGGAGAGACCGAGTCGCCGGTTCAGCCGCCGGGAAAGAATGAAAGCGGCAACGCCCCAGCCGAGGAGCGTCAACGTCCACACGAATATCGCCACCTGGGCAAACCCCTTCGGCAATTCGTCTTCACGCATGTGCCCGCCGTGGGCCGCCACCAGGACAATGAAAGCCGCGAACATCAATATGACGAAGTGCGTCCAGACCAGCAGCACGTCCACGAGGAGTGCGAGTTTCGTTCGCATAGGCCCCCCTTGGCTCTCGTCCCCTTGAGGAGACGCGGGTCCGCCCGTCGTCGGAGTTTCTTCGATTCCCTCAAAATACGCGGCGAGCGTTGTGCGCGCAAGCAGAAACCGCGCACGCCTCCGACCCTCCCGGGTCTGTGGAAAAATCCTTGCGCACCGCCGGGCGACGTGGGATAATGACTGCACCAGCTTTTTCCACCCCAGGTGCAGCATGACGAAACCGGAGCCGTTCGGACAGATCGCGATCCGCATGGGGTTCGTCAGCGAGTCGCAGGTGCAGGCGGCCCTCGAGATCCAGCACTCCATGCAGAAGGCCGGGAAGGAGCGCCGGCTCATCGGGATGATCATGCTCGAGACCGGGATGATCAGCTCCGAGCAGCTCATCGCGATCCTGAAGTACTACGACACCGTCGGGGAGGCCGAGCGGATCATCAAGCACATGAAAGCCGACACCTCCCACGGGCGGAAAGAGGACCGCTCCCAGCCCGCCTCCACCGACTGACCGAGGCATGGATGAATCGCGTGCGGTTCGTCTCGATGGTCGCCGCTCTCCTCGTCGCGCTCGCCGGCTGCGCGACGCGTCTCGTCCCGTACGAGCCGGGGCCCGTCCGCATCGGGAGCGTCGATTACCGCGAAGCCTCCGGGCCCCAACGCGCGCCCGGCGACTGGAAACTCCTCCTCTCGAAGGACCGCCTCCTCACGGACGATGCGCTCACCGCGAGTCTGCTCCTCGACCCCGGGGCGCTGGGGAAGAAGTCGGTCCTGCGCGTCGTCGTCGCGCGGGCCGAGCCGGGGGTCGAGCCCGGCGCTCGCGCGTCTCTCGTCCCCTCCGCGGCCGTCCCGGCGGACGAGATCACGCTCGTCGATCTCAGGAACACGCAAATAGATATTCACGTATATTTCGTCGGTGCGCCGCCGGGGCGCGACGCGGTCTCGGCCGAGCTCACGCCGGCCGCCGGCGGAGCCCGCCGGACGCTCGAGACCCCCCTCGCCGTCGCGGAAAGGTCCTGAAGAAGGCCGCCCCGCCGCCCGAGAGTGCGGAGCGACACGAAAGGGACACCCTGGGACATTGCGGGGCATCGGCGGGACAAAACCGGCCGGTTTCGCGACAAAACGCGCCGCCGGAGCGACACGGGCGAGCCGGAATGGGACGGGAAGGGTCGGCTTGGGACGCGGATTCGGGCCCTCAGGGCCCCCGATTTTGGCCCCGAAAGGGCCTTGGAGCGGGCGTCCGCGCCCGCTCACCGGGAGGCGCCCCCCCCTTGCGAGCGGCAAATCTCCATATATAGACCTATCCTACGCCCCTCGCTCGCGCGCCGCGGCTTTTCACCGGGCGGCGGCGGTCGAACTCTCCCCGACACGCCGCTCGGCGCCCGGGCGGGACGGGACGCGTCTCAGCCGAGCATCCGCAGCACGAGGATGGTGACGTCGTCGCGGCGGGCGATCGGGGAATCCTCTCGGAGGAGCGCGGTGAAGGCGTCCCGGACGTGGCGGGTGAACGCGTCGCGGGAGTCCTCCGGTGCTCCGCGGGTGTCCCAGGCGCGGAGGTATTCGAGGAACGCGTCGAGCCCGGGCTTGCCGGAGGCGGACTGCGCCTGCTCGATCCCGTCGGTGTAGAGCGCGACCATGTCGCCCGGGGCGAGCGCGAGCCGGCCGGTGCTGAAGTCGCTCTCGAAGATCCCGATGAGTGCGCCTTCCGAGAGGAGCGGGCGCACGGAGCCGTCCGCGCCGAGACAGATCGCCGGCGGGTGTCCGCCCGAGGCGTAACTCAGCATCCCGGTCTGGACGTCGAGGATCGCGTAGAAGAGGGTGAGGAACGGATTTCCCGAGAGTCTCTGCGCGAGGATGTCGCGGTTGAGCCGCGTGAGGACCTCGTCGGGCGGGAGCAGTCGGTAGCCGTCCGCGGTGATGTCGCGCGTCTCGAGGCCCTTCTTGACGAAGATGGTGAGGAGTGCGGCGGGGACCCCGTGTCCGATCGCGTCGGCCACGTAAAACCCGTAGTGGGTCTCGTCGAGGCGGTAGATGTCGTAGAAGTCACCGGAGACGGCGCCCGAGGAGCGGAGCGACGCGGCGAACTGGAAGCGTTCGAGCCGGGGGAAGGTCTCGGGGAGGAGGCTCCGCTGGATGCGGCTGGCGAAGTCGAGCTCGCGGTCGAGCGCCTGTCGGGCGAGCACGAGCTCGCGGGTGAGACTCTCGCTTTCTCGGTGCTGTCGGCGGAGCGACTGTTCGAGTTCACGGTTTCTGAGGAGGAGTCGGATGCGTGCGGCGAGGGCGTCGGTGTCGATGGGTTTGGGGAAGCAGTCGTCGGCGCCGGCGTCGCGGGCGTCCACCTCCGCCCGCAGGTCGTTCCGAAGACAGGCGAACATCACGGGGACACTCTCGTCGCGGGTGAGTTCCTTGACGCGCCAGGCCAGCTCGTAGGGGTCGACATCCGGGGCGGTCGCGTCGATGATGACGAGGTCCGGCCGCTCGGTCTCGACCGCCTCGATCGCCTGGTCGCCTGCCGGGACGAGTTCGAGCGCGTAGCCGAGCGAGTCGAGCTGTGCGCGGAGCGAGCCCACGTCGGGTCCCGCCTCCCCCACCAGGAGCACGTTCACTTTTTCGGACATCGCTTCACCTCGCTGAGAAGAGCTGAGTGAGTTCAGAAAGCAAGTTGCCTCGAGAACGTATCCCCGTGCCATCCGAAGGCCGGACAAAGAACCCGTCAGCGCCGAGGGTACACCACATCGGGCAACGGGAGAAGAAAAAAAGGGCTTTTTCGACGGCCTCGAAGTGAATAAGATATGTCCGCATCCAACGGGGCGCCGAACGGCTGCGCGCACTTCCCCGGCAGCCGGTCTCCTGCTTGCTTTCCCGTGTTCCGACGCACCAATCGACGATGCCGACAGGGGTGCACGATGCTCCGCGACTGTCTTAACCCCTTGAAGAGACAAGCATTGCACGATTCGCCCGCGGTGACCGCCGACCGGGCATGGCCCGGACACATTCTAAGGCGAACGGTGTTTGTCGTCTTCCTCACCTTTGTTGTTTACCAGGTCAACCCCAGTGTCATGCACCAGGTGGACGCGCTTCCAGCCCCCTATGTGGCATGGAACCTGATCCACCGGGCTACATTTGAGTTGACGAATTTCAGGCCGGTGCTCGAGCGTCACTTCGGCGGGGTGATTGTGGAGACGCCCCGCGGCCGTTGGATTTCGACTCACCCGCCCGGGAGCGCGATCATGGCGGTTCCCTTCTATGCGGTGGTTTCGGTTTTCCATGAGGAGCCGCCGAGATACATGCTGTATGTCGGAAGGATCGTCGGCGCCGCCTACTGTGCCTTGGCAACGGGCCTGATCTTCCTTATCACCCACCGGCTCTTTCCCAAATCGGCCCGGCTGACGACGGTCCTCTTCGGATTCGGGACCACCGTGTACAGCTCGGCGAGTCAATCGTTATGGCAGCACGGACCTGCGGTCTTCTGGGTTTGTCTTGCCTTGGTCTTCCTGCTTCTTCCCGCGGAAGAGCTGCGGCTCAGACGGGCATTGTGGGCGGGATTCGCCTTGGGCATGGGCACCCTCTGCCGGCCGACGGTCGTGATACTGCTCCCCGCATTCCTAGCGGCGCTGGTCCTGAGCAGAAACTGGCGGTCCGTGTTCGGACTTGCACTTGGAAGCACGGCCCCGATCGCGTCACTCATTGCCTACAACGTCCACTATGCCGGCAACTGGCTGTACGGGGGTCTCGAGTCCGTGGCAAAGTGGACGACACCTCCGTGGGTAGGGTTGACCGGGTTGCTCGTGGCGCCGTCCCGAGGTTTACTTTTCTACACCCCGGCGCTGGTGGTGGCACTGTGGGGGGCGCTCAGTCTGCTCGTGCGTCGGAATGAAAGACTGCAACCGATCAAGCCTCTCCTGATCGGAGCGGCCGCGGGGAGTGTCCTTACCCTCTTTCTCTACGCGAAATGGTGGTGCTGGTTCGGTGGGTGGAGCTACGGCCCCCGTCTCCTCACAGAAATCATGCCGCTTGCGGTTCTCTTCTTTGCGCTGGGATATCAAGACCTTTCTTCCCGATGGACCCGAGGGACAATAGCGGCGCTCGTGTGGCTCTCTGTCATCGTTCACGCGGTGGGGGTGTTTGGTCATGACAATGCGTGGCATGCGCGACACTACCTTCCCCCGGATGCTTCCGACCTTTTCCTCTTGTCCGACAACCAAATCTGGTCATCCCTCGTACACCTGGTGAGCCGGGTGGCGAGACTGTTCTCCGACTGAGGCCGTTGGTTTCACGTCCTGCTAGGGACTCCAGGATAGAGGTCAGGGCGTGCTCCCGGCGCCGTCCTCGGGGGCCGAGCGTGCCGGGCGGTCCGGCCCGCCTCCCTCCCCCTCCCGGTCGTCTTCCCCGGGCATCTCCGCCGCCGCCACCCGGTTCCTCCCGGCACGCTCGGCCGCTAGAAGCGCCCCCGTGACCGCCTCCAGGAGCCGGTTCACGGTGTCGCCGTTCTCGGGTAGCCCGGCGAGCCCGATGCTGACGGTGAGTCCGGCCGACGTGCCGGCGTCCTTCGAGCCGGTCTCGATGATGGCACGGATGCGCTCCGCCGCGGCGAGTGCCTTCTCGCGCGGGGTCTCCGGAAGGTAGAGGATGATCTCGCCCGTCCCGAATCGGCCGACGACGTCGATGTTCCGGACGCTCGAGGAGACGAGCTGCACCAGGTGTCGGAGCATCTGCTCGGCGGCCTGCCAGCCCTGGGTCTCGCGGAACTGCGTGAGGTTGTCGACCCCGATGAGGAGCACGGAGAGACACTCGTTGAGCCGCTGGGCGCGCTCCACCTCCTCGGTGAGCCGGCGGTGGAAATAGGTATACGAGTAGACCTGCGTAAGAGGGTCCATCATGATGAGCTTGCGGCTGAGGTGGCGGACGGTCTCGCGGTCGAGCGCCAGCGCCGCCAGCTCCGCGACGAGCTTGAGGAGCTGAAGGTCGTCCTCGCTGAAGGCGGCTTCGTTTTCGCTTTCCGCCAGGATGAGTCCGACGGCGCGGCTGTCGACTTCGAGCCGGACGCCGATGAGGCTGGCGGGGACGTGTTCGAGCTGGAGCTCGGCGAACTCGGGCCAGAGCGGGTCGAGACGGTCGTAGAGGAGGTTCGACCCGGCCCACATCACCTCGGCCAAGACGGCGGTGCCGACGGGCCTCTTGAAGTCGCGCACGAACGTCTCCGAGAGCCCGGCCGCCGCACGGATCGACAGGAGCTCCGTGTCCTCCGCCGCGAGGAGCAGCGCCACGCTCCGGCACGAGAAGACCTGCCGTGCCGTCGTCACGATCAGGCTCAGCAGCCGGCCGATCTCCGCCGCCGACGCGGTCTGGCGGCCCAGCTCGGCGATTCGCTCCAGTTTCCTCGAAAGATCCACGGATATCCCCCTGCTATTTTCCCGCGAGGAAGGCTTCGAGTTCCGGCGAGAATTTCGCGACCGTCCCGGGGGTGACGCCCCGCCGGGCGAACCACCCCTGCTCCGCCTCGAGCGCGTACCTCACCGGCACCGCGGAGACGTGCACCGTCTCGTCCAGCGGCGTCATCTCCTGGATGTCGCGCACCACGAGTCCCGCGTCGAGAAACGCGATCGAGAGCGGGATCTTCGTGTTCTTCATCCAGAATCGGAGCGGCTCCTCGCGGTCGTAGACGAAGAGCATCCCCCAGTCCTTGTCGAGCCGGTCGCGATACATGAGACCTCTCGTGCGCTCGGGGTCGGTGCGGGCGACCTCCACGTGAATGCGGGCGTCCCCCAGCTC
>Ga0315282_10015749_pt1 | contig 11120 bp, 9 predicted proteins | sample YL17G07_20_MG_FD_203693 | JGI IMG/M metagenome (GOLD analysis project Ga0315282, IMG submission 203693) | Sediment microbial communities from Yellowstone Lake, YNP, Wyoming, USA - YL17G07_20 | ecosystem: Environmental > Aquatic > Freshwater > Lake > Sediment | place: USA: Wyoming | collected...
TGCGCCTACAAGCTCAACCTTGCCTTCTACGAGGCGCTGGGGATTGAAGGGCTGGAGGCCATGCAGCGCACCGTTAAATACATCCCGGACAATATCCCGGCGATTGGCGACGGGAAGCTGGGGGATATCGGCAACACCGCCAAGGCCTACGCTAAAGCCATCTTTGACGTCTTTGGCTTTGACGCCGCCACCTTGAACCCCTACCTCGGCTTCGACTCAATAGAACCGTTTATCGAGCGCTGGGACCGCGGCGTCTTTATCCTCTGCCGGACCTCGAACCCCGGCGCGGTTGATTTCCAGAACCTCCCCCTTGAGACCGGGAGCAAGCGCCTCCCCCTGTTTGAGATTGTTGCCCTCAGGGCGGCACAGTGGAATAAACAGGGCAACATCGGGCTGGTGGTGGGCGCCACCTACCTTGAGGAGCTAAAGCTGATACGCCAGAACCACCCCGATATGCTTTTGCTGATACCCGGCATCGGCGCCCAGGGGGGAGACTTAGCCTCCGCCGTCGGCTACGGGGTTGACGCCTACGGCAGAAAGGCGCTCATCAGCTCGTCGCGGCAGATTATCTACGCCTCAAGGGAAAAGGACTTCGCCCCCGCCGCCCGCCAGGCCGCCTCCTCGCTGAGGGAGCAGATTAACCGCTATCGCACCAAGCGGTAAGACCATGTTTATGGAGATAAAATTGGGCGACAGGGTCCGCCTCAAGAAGAAACACCCCTGCGGCGGCGAGGAGTGGGAGGTGGTCAGGGTCGGCGCCGACATCGGGATAAAATGCCTCAAGTGCCAGCGCCGGGTGCTCCTTGAGCGCCGCGCCTTTGAGCGCCAGGTCAAAAACTTTATCTCACGAGGTTAGTCATGGCACGCCGCATTATTCATATTGACCTTGATGCCTTCTTCGTCTCCGTGGAGCAGCGGGAAAAGCCCGAGCTCAAGGGCAAGCCGGTGGTGGTCGGCGGGAATCCTAAAGGGCGGGGGGTGGTTGCCTCCGCCTCCTATGAAGCGCGGGCCTTCGGACTGCATGCCGGCATGCCCCTCATCACCGCCAGCCGCCTCTGCCCCCAGGCAATCTTTATCGAGGGCAGCTTCCCCAAGTACCGGGAGGCATCGCAGAAATTTATGGCGGTTTTAGCCGACTTTTCCCCCTTCCTTGAGCCAATGGGGCTTGACGAGGCCTATCTTGATGCCACCGGCTTTGAGTCTATTCATGGCTCAATTCGCCAGATGGCGCTGAAGATAAAAAAGCGGATTAAGGAAGAACTGGGGCTCTCTGCCTCGGTGGGCATCGCCGGCTCCAAGGTGGTGGCCAAGGTCGCCTCCGAGCTCTCCAAGCCCGACGGACTGCTTGAGGTGGCTATGGGGGAGGAGGCTTCATTCCTGGCGCCGCTAGCTATAGAAAGGCTGCCCGGGGTAGGCAAGAAAACAGGACACAAATTGAACGCTTTGGGCATTACTACTATAGGTAAGCTAGCTATTACGCCCTTAACCGCCCTGAAAAGCCATTTTGGTGCGTCTGGTGAGGTTTTACACCGTTTGGCTAGTGGCATTGATAATAGCGGGGTGGAGCCCCCCGCCCCGGCAAAGCAGGTCAGCCGGGAGACCACCTTCGCCAAGGATACCAGGGACCGCGCCCTGCTCAAGGCGACCCTGCGCTATCTGGGGGAAAGGGTTGGCGCCGATTTGCGAGAGGAAGGCAAGCAGGCCAGGGTGGTAACCCTGAAGCTCAGGTACGCCGATTTCACCACCATCACCCGCCGCCAGACCCTGAATCAACCATTTGATAGCGACCAGGCCATCTTTGACACCGGCGCAAAACTTTTAAATAAGGCGCTGGCCGGGGAAAAGCGGGCCTTCCGGCTTATTGGCATCGGGGTATCAGGGCTTTTGGAGGGGGGCAAACAGCTTGACATACTTGACGCCCAAGCCCGAAGGCAGGAGCAACTAAACCGGGCTATTGACCGCATCCGCAACAAATACGGCTTCACCGCCATCCAGACGGGCAGGACATTAAAACTAAAAGACCTCTTCCCCGAGACCGGGGAGGGCTACAAGCTCCAGACGCCGAGTTTATCAAGGTAGGAGACAATCAACCTCACATCTTATCTAACTTGGTTTTATCTTTACATAAATTGGCTCGATGTTCACCACTCCCTTTTTAACAAGAGGTCTACCACTAGAGTCCATTTCTTTTTCTATTCTAAAAGGTAATTTGGCCCGAAAGAAGGGCCCTGACATATGGAGGTCACGCCACTCAACAAGCAATGTATACTCACCGACGAGCTCTGAAACAAGGTTTGAATCCACTGTAAAGCCACCCATAGCGTCAGGAGAGACCGGCAGCTTTAAGAAATAGTCTTTTTCCCTTGCGCCCGCAACTATATAGCTATACCATCTGTGTTCACTGTCTCTAATTATAGGCTCTTCCCCACGACCAAGATAAACGTCAACATCGAGGGCTGGACCATTTCCTATGTTCTCAAAAATCACTTCGAGAAAATTGGCACTCCATCCCCAAATCATCGGCCATACCACTGGCTGTGAAGCGCTAAGCCTTTGCTGCCTCATTTCTTCTGCCATTTTCTTAGCAGCCTCAGCTTGTTCCGCCGCAGCCTTAGCTGCTCCCTCAGAACTCTTACTCATTTTGGCTGTCTCTCTGGCATACCACCAAGTAACGAGAACTAGACCGAACATAAGCAAAGACTGAATTGCTAGAAAGAGAGCCTGAATTGCATCAGAAAGGGGGAGCTGCACAAACGCTATGCCTATAAGAGATGCAATAAGTAAAACCAAGAAAAGCCATAGGTATATGAATTTTGATAGGATCCACTGGGAGAGCCTGTCAGCAAATTTTGCCATAGCCGCTTTCCTTATATTCCTCGCCCACCTAAAATATATTATACACCTTATAAAAAACCACTCAACCCCTCCCCTCCGCAAGGAAGGAGAGAATTTAGGGAGGGGGCGAAGCCCCCTCCCTTACTTATACCCCCTTCCCTTTACAAAATAAATAAGGGAAGGGGGTCAGGGGGATAGGTTCACCAAACAAAATAAGCCTACTTGTCTTATCGCTAATCAATGAGTTATAATAAACGCCATCTAACTTAAGGAGATTTACAAGATGCCGTCTTACGCCTATTTTCAGAAGCAGTTTGTCCCCCTCGCCGAAGCCAAGCTCGGGATTATGACCAACTTCTTCCACTATGGCACCGGCGTCTTTGAAGGCATCCGGGGGAACTGGAATGAGAAAAAGGGAGAGATGTACATCTTCTGCCTTAAAGAGCACTACACCCGACTGCAACAGGGCTGCCAGGTGCTGAACATTAACCTCCCCCAGACCACCGACGAGTTATGCCAGATAACGGTGGAAATGGTGAAAAAATGCGGCTATAAAGAAGACTTATATATCCGCCCCCTGGCTTATAAAAGCTCCGAGTCTCTGGGTGTCCGCCTCCACGACCTGGAGGCCGACTTTCTGGTCTTTGCCAGCCCCTGGGGGCGATATCTGGATGTGGACAAGGCAAGGTGTCGCGTCTCCTCCTGGCGCTTCCCCAGCGAGGTCCCGCGGGCCAAGCTTACCGGGCTTTATATCACCAACGCCCTGGCCAAGACAGAAGCCATGGAGGGGGGTTTTGATGAGGCAATCATGCTCACCCCGGACGGCTTTGTCGCCGAGGGGAGCGGGGAGAACATCTTCCTGGTGATAGATGGTGAGCTGGTGACCCCCGCCAGTTATGACGGCGTTCTGGTGGGGATTACGCGCAATGTGGTCATCAAACTGGCAGAAGCCGAGCTGGGTATAAAAACAATAGAAAGACATGTTAACCGCGTGGAGCTTTACAGCGCCAGCGAGTGCTTTTTAACCGGCACCGCCGCCCACCTGACACCGGTCGCCGAGATAGACCGCCGCAAGATAGGTGACGGTGAGATTGGGAAAATAACCAAGAAGTTGCAGAAGCTCTACTTTGAGGTAATACGGGGCGATAACCCTAAATACCTTGACTGGTGCACGCCGGTCTATAAGAAATAATCTATTTTCTCGCCGTCCTTACCTGCAACGACTTCAGCAGGCAGATAACGCGGCAGCTTTCCTCAAGGGTGGTGGTGTAATTATGGGCCTCCTCAAGGAGCTGACCGGTGGCAAAGCTACCGTGACCGTGGACCATGACGATGCGGTGCCGCCTCAGCGCCTGGGCAATTATCTCCGCTAGCCCTCCGGCCTTAACCTCCATGTGCCAGCCCAGCACCGGCACCCGCCCCAGCAAGGATAGACCCTCGGTATCAGGGGGTACAATCTCGGTCTCCGTCAGCGAGAGGGCAACGGCATGAGGGGGGTGGGCATGGACAATGGCCTGCGCCGGCGTCTCCCGGTAAATAGCGCGGTGGACGGCCAGCTCTATTGATGCCAGGGGCGTGTTGCGGTCATTCTTGCTTATCCCGGTCTCAATCAAATCATGCTCCCCAAGCGAGCCAAGACCGCTGTTGCGGCGGGTAATAGTGAGGCGCTCCCCCAGCCTGATACTCAGATTCCCGCTGGTGGAGGAGACAAGCCCGCTGGTGAACAGGTCACGGCCTACAGACTGAAACTGGGATAAAATCACAGCGCCCCTAACATAAACCCCTCCCCCGTCTCGTGTCAAGTTTTGGGGGCCTGGGCCTGGTTTAATTTCTTCATCAATCGGGACTTGCGGCGGGCGGCATTATCGGGGTGGATAACCCCCTTTTCCGCTGCCCTATCCAGGGAAGCGATGGCAACCGCCACCGCCCCCCGCGCCGCCTCAAGCTTACCGGTAAAGATGAACCTCTCCGCCTTGGTGATATTGGTCTTGCACTGGGTGCGAAGAGACTTGTTTCTAAGTCTCTTCCGCTCCGTTCCCTGTCTCTGTTTTTGAACTTTCTTAACCGCTGGCAATATCTACCTCCTTTTAAGATGTTGGTTTTATCGTCGCCTCATCCCCGACGCGGGAGATGCTGGTTACCCCTTTAACCCCCTCAATCTTCTTTAAGAGCCGGCTGAGCTGGACCAGGCCTGTCGTCTCCAAATCAAAAAGCTCGGAAACGGTGTGGTCATCGTGATGGGTGGAGTTCATCCCGGCAATATTGACCTTCTCCTCGGCGATAAGGGTAGTAATATCGCGGACAAGCCCCACCCTGTCCCAGGCCTCAACCCTGACCTTGACCGGATATAGGGAGTCAGTCGGCTCCCAGCCCACCGCCACCAGCCTTTCTTTCTCATCCTCATGGAGTACATTGTAGCAGTCCTGGCGGTGAATAGTCACCCCACGGCTGCGGGTAACATAGCCGATAATCTTGTCCCCGGGCACGGGGTGGCAGCACCGGGCGAGATTGGTCACTAAATCCCCCATCCCCAGCACCCGGATGGCGGACTGGGGTGGCTTGGGCGGGGTGGCGGTAGCCTTTGCCTGGGGCGGCTGCTCGGCGGAGAGTTTGACCGCAATCTGATGGGTAGAGACGCCGCCGTAGCCGATGGCCGCCAGAAAGTCGTCAAGGTTATCGAATTTGAAAAGTTTAACTAGTTCCTCCCGCTCGCTGGACTTTATCCCCAGGTGCCGCATCTCCTTTTCCAGAAGCTCCCGCCCCCGCTCAATATTTTCCGCCCGCTCCTGGCGGCGGAACCACTGCTTTATCTTCTCCGCGGCGTGAGAGGTCTTGATGTAGCCGAGGTGGGGGTTCAGCCAGTCCCGGCTCGGGGCCTTCGCCGTCTTGGAGGTGACAATATCAACGACATCGCCGTTATTTAACTGGTAGTTGAGCGGCACCAGCTTGCCATTGACCTTCGCCCCGATACAGCGGTGCCCGAGCTCGGTATGGACCCGGTAGGCGAAATCAAGGGGGGTGGAGCCCTTGGGCAGGTCCTTTATCTCCCCCTTTGGGGTATAAACAAAGACCTGGTCAATAAAGATATCGGTCTTGACCGATTCTAAAAATTCCTCCGTCCCGGCTAGCTCGCGGTGCCAGTCAATCAACTGGCGCAGCCAGGCTATCTTCTCCTCAAAGTGGATATCGGTCTTCTCCCCTCCCTTATAGCGCCAGTGGGCGGCTAAGCCATACTCGGCGATATGGTGCATGTCACGGGTGCGAATCTGGACCTCAAGGGGAATTGTCCCCAGGCACATCACCACGGTGTGCAGCGCCTGGTAGCCGTTGGGCTTGGGGTTGGCGATAAAATCGTCAAACTCCCCGGGGAGGGGGTGCCAGAGGCTATGGATAATGCCCAAAACATGATAGCAGTCGGGCACCGTGCTCGCCAGCACCCGCAGGGCGAGGAGGTCATGGATATCATCAAAGTGCTTGTCCTGGGCGGCATACTTCTCCATCTTGCGGTATATGCTGTAGATATGTTTGGGCCGGCCTGATACCTCCGCCCTGAGGTTGGCCCGCTCAAACTCCCCCTCCAGAATCTTAATCACCTGGGTGATAAAGTCCTCCCGCTGCGCCCGGCGGGCGGCCACCAGGCTGGCAATCTGGCGGTATTTCTTCGGCTCAAGGTAGCGGAGGGATAAGTCCTCAAGCTGCCATTTTAGTTCCCAGATGCCGAGGCGGTGGGCTAAGGGGGCATATATCTCCAAAGTTTCTTGGGCGATGCTGTGCTGCGCCTCCGGCGAGAGGGCGCCCAGGGTGCGCATATTGTGCAGCCGGTCAGCGAGCTTGATAAAGACCACCCGGAGGTCCTCCGCCATCGCCACCAGCATCTTCCTCAGGTTCTCCGCCTGCACCCCACCGCTGGCGACACCGGAAGCGGTCCGGGAGAGCTTGCCCAGCTTGGTGGTGCCATCAACCAGCTTGGCGACCTCGGGACCGAATTTAGCCTCAATCTCGGCAATTTCTATGCCGCAGTTCTCGGGGACATCATGGAGCAGTGCGGCCGCCAGGGCGCTGGCATCAAGCTGGAGCTCGGCTAAAATCAGGGCGGTCTGGAGGGGGTGCTCAAAATAGGGCTCCCCTGATTTTCTCACCTGCCCCTGGTGCGCCTTCTGGGCAAAGTTATAGGCGTCCTCAACCAGGGTCATTTTCTCCGGCGGAAGGTACTGGGCCTTTTCTTTAAGCTGGCTAAAAGTCACGATTCAAGTATAACCCAAGCAAAAAACGAGTGCAAAAGTATTTTATAGAAGAGGGGCTAACGCCCCTCTTAAACACCCAAAAATAAAAGGGGCAGAGAGAGGGCGAAGCCCCATAGGGCGGGTGGGTGGGAAGTAAGACATTTGTTAAAGGGGAAAGTTCCGAAAAATATCTTTACAAACTCAGCCTCATACTGTATTCTAGCCCTGAGAAAAGCCATGTTGTACCGGGCACCGCGCGGGACGGCAGATATTCTACCAGAAGAGCAGCCCTACTGGCGCTATATAGAGCAGAAGGTCGCTGAGACGGCAAAACTCTACGGCTACGAGCGCCTTGACGCCCCCGTCTTTGAGGACGCCGGGCTCTTTGCCCGCAGTGTCGGCGAGGAGACCGACATTGTCACCAAGGAGATGTACACCTTTGAAGACCGCGGGGGCAACCAGCTGACCTTAAGACCGGAGGGCACGGCGCCGGTCTGCCGCGCCTATCTTGAGCACGGTATGCAAAACCTCCCCCAGCCGGTGAGGCTTTACTATATCGCCTCAATATTCAGATATGAAAGGCCCCAGGCAGGCAGGTACCGCCAGCACTACCAGTTCGGCTACGAGGCTATCGGCGACGGCGACCCCGCCCTTGACGCCGAGGTTATTGAGATGGCCTGGCAGTTCCTTACCTTGCTAAAATTGAAGCACCTATCGCTCCAGCTAAACAGCATCGGCTGTAAAAAATGCCGCCCGAAGTATATCGCTAAACTAAAGGCCCACTATAAAAGTCGTGTCCCTGACCTCTGCGCGGAATGCAAAACGAGGCTCAAGAAAAACCCGCTGCGCCTGCTTGATTGCAAGAATGAGACCTGCCAGAAAATAGCTAACTCGGCCCCGAAAACTCTGGACTACCTCTGTGCGGAATGCGAGGAGCACTTTAACCGGCTGAAGAAATACCTGGGGCTGCTCGGCCTTCCCTATGCCCTGAACCACCACCTGGTGCGGGGGCTGGACTACTACACCAGGACGGTCTTTGAGATTCAGCCCGAGGGCGGGGGCGCCCAGAGCACCATCGTCGGCGGGGGCAGATACGATGACCTGATTGCGGAGCTGGGGGGGAAGCCGACGCCGGCTATCGGTTTTGCCGCCGGCATTGAGCGGATAATCTTAAACCTCAAAAAGCAGACCGTCCCCGTCCCACCACTGCCAAAGCCCCAAGTTTTTATTGCCTACCTCGGCGATGAAGCCAGAGAAGAGGCGATAAAACTGGCCTCTTCGCTGAGGCACGCGGGCATCGGGGTAATAGAGGCCCTGGGGGATAAGAGCCTCAAGGCGCAGCTGAGGCAGGCAAACAATCTCGGCGTATCTTACGCGGTAATCATCGGCGAAGAGGAATTAAAAACGGGGACGGTGGTTCTGCGGGACATGACCAGCGCCGAGCAGAAGGCAATTCCGGCAAAAGAACTGGCGGGGCATCTAGCTTCACCTCACGGCTAAATTATGCTATAATATTAGTATCAATGGCTGGCTGCTTATCATTTGAAAATACCTTCTATGTAGCCAGAAGCTACTTCAGTTCCGCATCCGTAATGAGCCACTTTCTCTCCGCGTTGTCAATAAGGGAGTAAAGAATATTCATGACACAGGGTATGCTTTTTAATGAGCCAAAGATTAACAAGCCTAAGGCTGATAAACCAAAGGCGAAAGCGCCGAAGGCGGATAAGCCGAAGTTAAATAAACCGAAGGCTGAGAGACCGAAGGTTGCTGAGCCGAAGCTAAAGAAACCAAAAGCCGAGAAGCCGAAGGCAAACAACGAGTATAATGCGGAGGATATCCAGGTCCTGGAGGGGCGGGAGGCGGTGCGCCGCCGCCCCGGGATGTACATCGGCAGCACCGACCAGCGAGGGCTGCACCACCTGGTCTATGAAATCACCTACAACAGCATTGACGAGGCAATGGCCGGCTGCTGTGACAAGATCTGGGTCACCCTCGGTCAGGACAACACTGTTACCGTTGAGGACAACGGGCGCGGCATCCCGGTAGACATTCACCCCACGACCAACATATCCGCCCTGGAAACAGTGATGACCGTGCTCCATGCCGGGGCAAAATTTGGCGGCCACACCTACATGGTATCGGGCGGGCTGCACGGGGTGGGGGCATCGGTGGTAAATGCCCTCTCCTCGCGGCTCAAGGTCAATGTCAAGCGCGATGGCAAGCTCTACCAGCAGGAGTATAAGCGGGGCATACCCCAGGGACCGGTCAGGGTAGTCGGCGAGGCGAGCGATACCGGCACCATCATCACCTTCCTCCCCGATGAGGAGATATTCGGTAAGTCAGAATATGATTTTAACACCATAAGCGAGCACCTGCGCGAGCTGGCCTATCTCAACCGCGGGCTTGAGATATGCATCCACGACGAAAGAAAGGACCGGGAGAAGACCTTTTACTTTGAGGGTGGCATCTCCGGCTTTGTCCGCCACCTCAACCGCAACCGCGTCGTCCGCCACCGCCGCCCCATCTATATCTTCAACACGGTGAACAGCACGGTGGTGGAGACCGCCCTCCAGTATAACGATGGCTTCACCGAGTCCACCTTTAGCTTTGCCAACTGCGTTAATACCATAGACGGCGGCACCCACCTTACCGGCTTTCGCTCGGCACTGACCCGTGTCTTTAATGACTACGCCCGCAAAAACAAGCTGCTGAAAGAGGATGAGCCAAATCTTATCGGGGAGGATGTCAGGGAGGGGCTGACCGCCGTCGTCAGCGTCAAGCTCGCCGAGCCCCAGTTTGAGGGACAGACCAAGGGCAAGCTGGGCAACCCCGATGTCAAGAGTGCCGTAGAGAGCGTCGTCGGCGATGGTCTCGCCCTCTACCTTGAGGAGCACCCCGACGACGCCAAGAAAATCATGGACAAGTGCCTCCTCGCCGCCAAGGGCAGGGAGGCGGCGCGCAAGGCGAGGGACCTGATTGTCAAGCGGGGAGGGCTTGATACCGGCACCCTTCCCGGGAAACTGGCGGACTGCTCGGAGAAAGAGCCCTCGCTGTGTGAACTGTTCATCGTTGAGGGGGACTCCGCCGGCGGCTCGGCCAAGCAGGGAAGGAACCGCCGCTTCCAGGCGATCCTGCCCCTCCGCGGCAAGATTCTCAACGTGGAAAAGGCGCCGCCGGACAAGATGCTCTCCCACGAAGAAATCCGCGCCATCATCACCGCCCTGGGGACGGGCATTGACGACGAGTTTGACCTCTCGCGGCTCCGCTACCACCGCGTCATCCTAATGACTGACGCCGATGTTGACGGCTCTCACATCCGCACCCTTCTGCTGACCTTCTTCTTCCGCCACATGGCGGAGCTGATTAATTACCAGCACCTCTTTATCGCCCAGCCACCCCTCTACCGGATTAAGGCGGGAAAGCTTGAGGAGTGGGTCTACTCGGAGCTGGAAAAAGAAGAGGTACTTTCCAAGACAAAAGAGGCGAAGAAGGCGGAGATCCAGCGCTACAAGGGCCTGGGGGAGATGACCGCGGAGCAGCTCTGGGAGACGACGATGAACCCCACCAGCCGCACCCTGCTTGAGGTCTCGGTAGATGATGCCACCCGCGCCGACCGCATCTTCAGCATTTTAATGGGTGATGAGGTCCCGCCAAGAAAAGCCTTCATCCAGGCGCACGCCAAGAGCGTGAAGAACCTGGATATTTAACCCTTTTCCCTCGCATAAAGCTTTTTCTTTTTGATATACCCCTCCACCGCCGGGGGGACGAGGTGGCTAATGGACAAGCCCTCCCCCACCATCTGCCTGATTTCTGAGGCATTAACGTCTATGCGCGGCTCATCAAGCAGAATAACCCTCGCCGACAAGCCGGGGATAAGAGCCTCAAGGGACTTGAGGTCGGGTTCGGGAAAGTCAACCCTGGGGACAGCCACCAGTTGGCAGAGCTTTATCAGCCGTGAAGGCTCATGCCACTTTGGGAGCTGGGTCAGGTTATCCCAGCCCAGAATAAAAAATAGCTCATGCCCTGAGCCAAACTGGCGTCTGAGCTCAGCCATGGTGTCAA
>Ga0315282_10015750_pt1 | contig 11120 bp, 7 predicted proteins | sample YL17G07_20_MG_FD_203693 | JGI IMG/M metagenome (GOLD analysis project Ga0315282, IMG submission 203693) | Sediment microbial communities from Yellowstone Lake, YNP, Wyoming, USA - YL17G07_20 | ecosystem: Environmental > Aquatic > Freshwater > Lake > Sediment | place: USA: Wyoming | collected...
TGCTCAGCGGGGCAGGTCTTCTCCTGCAGCAACAGCTTTCCGGCGTGCTGGCAACGGTGATGCATTTCATCAACAGCATACCGGCGTGGATCGACTCCCTGTCCGCCCAGCCGGTCTCCATCGGCCCATTCACCTTCGACCTTTCCTCCGCCGACGTCACTCTCGTTCAAAACGCACTTCTTCCCACCGCGCGGGATTGGATCGGAGGGATCACCGAGTGGATGACCGGCGCCGCATCCGGAATCGCCGGCTTCCTCGGGTGGGCCGCGTTCACGTTCATCGTGGCCTACTACCTGCTTCATGATATGGACGCGATGCAAAAAGGCCTGCTTCGGTTGGTCCCCGAAGACTATAAGAAGGATATCGGGCGGCTGCTGGCCGAACTCGGCCCGATCTGGAACGCATTTCTGCGCGGGCAGCTGCTGCTCAGCCTGATCATGGGCGTGGCCATCGGGTCGGTTATGGGCCTACTAGGAGTACATTTTGCGCTGATTCTTGGGCTAATCGCCGCCTTGGCGGAATTCGTGCCCGTCATTGGCGCCAACATGGTCAGCCTCACGGTGATTCTAATCGCCCTTTTCCAGCCGTCCAACTGGCTGGGGCTCACGCCGATCACCTTCACCATCGTGGTGTGGCTCGCCGGGGGCGTGCTGCAGCAGCTCTCGGCCAATTTTCTTGTCCCGCGGATCATGGGGGATCGACTCAAGCTGCACCCCGCGATCCTGATCGTCGGCGCCCTGATCGGATTCACCCTGCTGGGGCTTCCGGGACTTCTGCTTTCCGGACCGATCATCGCGACGGCGCACCTCTTCGGAAAGTACGTCCAAGCCAAGTTATTCAACCTGCCGCCTTGGCCCGATCGGGAGGAACAGCCGCCTCCGGGCGACAAAACGCAGTCCGTGCGGATCCGCCCGGCGCGGGAATCCGACCAGAACGATATGATCCATCTGACCGCGCAGATGTGGGAAGGACACGACTACGTCCCGCAAGTGTGGTCCGAGTGGTTGGCCGACCGCGAGGGGCTGCTGGCTGCGGCCGAGGCGGAAGGCCGGATGGTGGGATTTGGAAAATTAACCCGCGTGAGTCCGAAGGAGTGGTGGCTCGAAGGGTTGCGGGTGGAGCCCGGATACCAGGGCTTGAAAATCGGATCGCAGCTCACCGAGTATTTGGTTCGACAGTGGCAGCGTCGAAAGGGCGGCGTGATCCGCCTGGCGACTTCCTCCGAACGCGTGGAGGTCCATCATCTTTGCGAGCGGCTTGGATTCCGGCGTGTGGGCATCCGCCGGGTGATGGCCGCGGCGCCCGCTGCCCGCGGCGCTTGTGAGTTCCAGCCGATGTTGGCTGCGGATTTAAAGGAAGCCGCCGCGTTGTGGAAAAGCAATGCCGCCTTGGGGACAGGGGACCTGATTAACAACAGCTGGCAATGGAGCTCCTTCACCGAGGAACGCTTGATGGAATTCATCCGCCGGCAGCGCGCTTGGTGGTGGCGGAAGCGATCCGCCGTCCTGCTGGCGTACGACAGAGAACGCGACCATAAACTCAATTTCGAAGTGGCAGCCATCATCGTCCCGGCCGGAAAGCTCACGCCGATCCTGCGCCAACTGCGGGTGCTGGCCAAAGCACAGAAGGCCGACCGGGTGGCGTGGGTCTTGCCCGACAATCCGCGGATTGCAGGAGCAGCCAAGCGCGCAGGTTTCGCATCGGCATGGAACGCCCGGCTGTGGATATTCGAGCGCTCCGATTCGCCCGCAACCCAACCCCTGAAAGGAACGGAGGCGTAAATGCCCGATTCGCCCGAAATAAAAACCCAAACCATCGCCGAAACGGAAAATTATTTAATTTACACCGCGGAAGAACCCGACGGCGAAACGACCTGGAACGTGGAATTGGGAACGGCAACGTTGCATTTCTTCCGCGAAGAGTGGCAGGAGTTCCTCGAGCTGGTTTTCCAGATTCATTCGAAAAAATAGGGCATGCGCCGTCTCACGCGGTTCGCCCCGACCTTGTGCTTCACCCTTCTTATCATGGGCTACCTCGGGTGGATTCTGACCACGAACGGGTACGACCCGCTGACGTTTGCCCGCATCGGCACCGAGTTCAGCGTTCCGGATCCCGCCGGCACGGAAGGATACGACGGACAGTTTAACTATTACCTCGCGCTCAACCCGAACCCACAGCAGGTGCGCCCGCACCTCGACGTTCCGGCCTACCGGTACCAGCACATCCTCTATCCGCTGCTCGCCCGAATCCTCGCCCTGGGAAACACCGCGGCGATCCCCTGGACGCTGGTAGGGATCAACTTCGTTTGCCTGATCGCGTTATGTTTCCTGACCGGAGAGCTTCTGGCCGAGCGCGGAGGCAGCCGCTGGGCCGCGCTGCTGTTCGGCTTATGGCTCGGCTTGATTCTCGGGTTGCGGGCAGATCTTTCCGAACCGCTCGCGTTCCTGTTGCTGGCGGGCGCGCTGCGATTGGCCGGGCCCCAACTCGACCGCCGGCTACCGCCCGCGGCCCTGCTGCTTGCCCTCGCGATGCTCTCCAAAGAATCCATAGTGCCCTTCCTGCTGGGATGGGCGGTGTGGTTGATCCTGCAAGGCAAGGCGCGCAGCGCCGCCTGGCTTGCTCTCGCCCTGGTGCCGTACCTCGGTTTGCAGATTTGGCTGTGGAGAGTTTTCGGCTCACCGGGCTTAGGAACCGGCGGCGCCGGGGCTACGCCCTTCGAATGGATTCCATTTGCCGGCCTGATCCGGGTTGCGGGAGCGAATCTGCGCATCTTCGCGGCGCTCGTCGCCGTCTATCTGCCGGGCTTGTTGATTCCCGCCGTTTACGGCCTGGGAGCGCCGCTGGCGGATTGGATCCGGCGGCGGACGAGCGCGGAGGGTTGGCTCCTCTTGGCCAACGCGCTGATCATCGCCTTCGCGCCCTTTTCCACATTCCGGGAGCCGCTCGGAATTATACGGTTGGCGTGCGGATTAATTCTGTGCATGTGGCTTTATACGGCCGTGCATAAAATCCGATGGTGGAACAAATTCGGCCTGGCCGGCCTAGTGTATTTACTATTCATTTTATTTTGACGGCCAGCGCCTGGTTTGCGGTTTGTCCGTATTTGATTCGATCAAACCGGCGTTCCAAGAATCCAAAGGGCCGCACCGTTTGTGCGGCCCCGGACGCCGGAGCGTCCCGGCATTGCTGCTTATGGTTCGATGGCCCGGTTTATTTTTCCTCGCTCCCCCAAAAGCGCCAAACCGCCAGCGCGAAGAACAGCAGCGTATAACCGGTCAGAACCGCGGCCGGGATCAGGACCGAGCTGAACCCCAGCCCTCGGGCTACGATATTCTTGAATCCATCCATCGCCCAGGCGATTGGCGAGGCGTGCCCGATCGCCTGAAACGCGGCTCCAGTGTATTCCAGCGGCATCCACGCCCCACCCAAGCCCGAGAGGAGGAACATCGGAATCATCACCAGCACGATCGTCTGTTCCTCGGACTTGGCGAAGACCCCGATCAGCAGGCCGATCGCGGAGATGCACGCCGCCGCAGCCGCGGCTACCAGGAACGTTGCCGCCGGGATGCGCAGGTAGTCCACCCCCAGGAAGATTTTTCCGAATAGCATCAGGACGACGAACTGGCCGAAGATCAGCGCGAACATCGCCAGGTAATGTCCGACCAGGATATGCACCCGCGAGGTGGCCGTGGTGAGCAGGCGCTGCAGGGAACGCGATTTGCGTTCGGTGACGATGATCGAAGCGGCGGTGATCAACCCGGCGATGGCAAATTGCAGCATCATCCCCGGCGAACTGTGCGCCGCCGACATCGCGGTGGAATTCTGAACCTTCACCGCCGCGCTGGCGGTCCGATCGATCCGGATGGGCGGATTTTGCCAGGCGGTGAGCGCGGCGGCGAGAGCGGTATCGAACGCGGTCGGGTCGCCGGTCGTTTGCGCGGTGATCTGCGCGATGCGGGCCGCGCTCATCAGCCGCTGGCCGGCAGACAGGATCTCGTTTTGCACTGTGGAGGTCGCCGGCTTGGAAGGGTCGGCGATAACCGTCAGCTTCAAGGGAGCCCCGTCCAGGATGGATCGGCCGTATCCGTCGGGGACGATCAACGCCGCGGCGAGTTTTTCGTCCGCCACCAGCTTGTCAAGGTCCGCGGCTGTGCGTTCCGTGTTTAGATCCAGGCGGATGACGCTCGATCCGGTCAGCACCTTCCCGAGTTCCCCGCTGAGTGACGAATTATCCTGATCCAGGAAACCGACCGGCAGGCGGGCATCCGACGAACTCTGGCCGGTTCCGCCGAAGGCAATCGCGAAGAAGAGCGTGAAAGCGATCGGCATGATGAGCAGGAATATGAACGTCTTGCGGTCGCGCAGGATTTGCAAAAGGTCTTTTTGGGCAATATCCAGGATTCGTATCATGGCTTCCTCCTACGCGTACCGCTTCTGAAAGCGAATGGCGCCGATGGCGAACAGGACCGCGCTGACGACCAGGAGCACGGCGACGGTGAACAGGACGTCCCCCAGTGGGGCGTTGTTCATTGCCTGGAGCAAGCCGCGCACGGCCCATCCCTGCGGGACAAACAATGAAATCGTGTCGAGCGCCGGCGAGACAACCGATCCGCCGGTGAATACTTTCACCATTCCGAGAAATCCGGTGGCGGTGACGACGCCACCAAACACCACCGAGGCTTGCTTGGCGTTTTTCAGGAGCGACATCAGAAAGACGCCGAAGGCGGAGGCGGCGACGACCGAGCCGAGAATGACCAGTCCAAGCGGCAGGGCTTTCCCCCAGAAAATGGCGAAGATCAGCCGGCCCAGGATGACCAATACGGTCATCTGCACGGCGACGGTCAGAACGACCGCCAGGAGTTTTCCCCCAAGAATAGCGGATTGCGAAGTGGGGGTGGTGAACAGCCGCGGCAAAGTCCCTCCCTCCTCCTCGATTAGAATGGATTGGGCGGCGGACGCGCCGGTGAAGAACGCGTAGAAGATCGTCATTCCGGCCATGATCAGGCCGACAATGGCGCCGACCGGATCGGACGGCGCCTTGACCGCGGCGGGGGAGCGGACTTCGATCAGCGACGCGGACGAGTCGCCCGCGGAGGAAGCACCCAGGTACCCCTGAAGCACCGAGCCGATGACCTTCGGATCGGAACTCCCGGTTTGCTTCATCACGACGTTCACCGCGATTTTTGCGCCCGACATCCCGTCCATGAATTGCGACAGGACGGATTCCACAATAGACGGACCGAGGGACAGGGTAGGATCCCGGTACAGCTCGATCGTCGCCTGGCCGGCGAGGCTGGAAAACCGTTCCGAGAAATCGGCCGGGATGATGATGGCCACGCCGGCTGCCTGCTTGTCGACCGCCGATCGGGCGGCTTCGGCGCTGTCCACCGGGGTTATCGTCATCAAATCCGCGAACCGCTTGTCCTGCAGGGTGGAGAGGATTAATTCCCCCATCGACCGGGCGTTCCCGACGGGAAATTGCGCCTTCACGGCATCGAAGCCCGGGCCTCCGTTGTCCAGATTGGCGACGACCACCTTGGTCGCCGGAACGGAGAAGGTGTTCCCGGTGTTTCCGCGGCTCCCGAACATGAAATAGAACATCCCTCCCATCAGCAGCGGAACCCCGAACATGAACATCAGGGCGAAATAGCTGCGGAAGGAGCGGGTCATATCCTTGAGGGCGATATCGAATATTTTCATCACGGCCTCCCTGCCCCGCTTTCGCCGTTTGTTGTGATCGGAAGCCGGAAAAATAAATCCTCGGCTTTTCTGATCTGGTGAAGGCCGGGCAACTTCCCTTGCTTGGAAATAATTCGGATTTTCAAAGGATTCCCTCGAATAGCGAAAGCGGGGCTAATCGCGCAGGGCGCGCCCCGTTAAATGAAGGAACACGGATTCCAGGTTCGGTTCCTGGACGTTTACGGAGGTGATGCGTACCCCGCCGACGCCGGCCGCCTCAAAGAGGCGCGGCAGAACTCTGTTGCTGTCGTCGGCCAGGATCGTGAGCGTCCCGTCCTCGGCCGTCACCTTTTTAACTCCCTGGACGGTTTTCCACCCTTCGATCACCCGGGCGGATTCGGCGTTGATGGTCACGGTGATGCGGTCCAGGGCGCCGACGATCTGGACCAGTTGCTCGTTGGTGCCGCTGGCGATGATTTTGCCGTGATCCATGATGGCGATATGATCGGATAGTTCCTGGGCTTCTTCCATGTAATGGGTGGTATACAGCACGGTCATTCCCTTGTTCTTCAGGGCGATGACGTTATCGAGGATGCTGCGCCGCGACTGCGGATCGATCCCCACGGTCGGTTCGTCCATGTAGATGACCTGCGGTTTGTGGAGCAGGGCCACGCCGATGTTGACGCGCCGCTTCATCCCTCCGGAATATTTTTTAATGAAGTCGTTGGCTCTGTCCGTCAGGCCGATGACCTCGAGCACTTCAGTCACCCGCGTCTTCAGCTCCGCGCCGCGCAGCCCGTACATCTTGCCCCAAAAATTCAGATTCTCGCGGGCGGACATGTCCTCGTATAGGGCGATCTCCTGCGGAACGACACCCAGCACGGATTTGACGCCCATCGGATCCCTGCGGATCGAATGTCCCAGCACGACGGCGTCACCCGCGGCCGGGTGCAGCAGGCAGGAAAGCAGGGAAAGCACCGTGGTTTTTCCCGCCCCGTTCGGCCCGAGCAGGCTGAAGATTTCACCCTGCGCAACCTGGAAGCTGACACCGTCCACGGCCTTCACTTCGCCGAAGGATTTGTATAGTTCCTGGACTTGAATTGCGCTATCCATGATCCCTTCTCCTTTTATCGATGTGACCTATCGGATGCCACGGCGGGCGGTTCCTTGACCGGCAAATCACCCGCGTTCTCTTATATACGCACAAACCGGACGGACTGTGCGCCTTCTGCAACCCAGCGCAATCCGATCATACCAGGGCCGCTCTTCGTGTGCATCGTCCTTCGGATCCTACGATCCTGTCCGTTCGGACATTGTCCGCTTGGACAATGGAAGCCCGGGCCGCGCGGGGTACAATGCAATCATGAAAAATATTCGCAACCCGTTCGGCCGTTGGTTTTCCTTGTGGGGCTCCCAATATGAATGGCCGTTCATGTTTTTCCTTACTTTCGTCTTTGCCTTCATCTATATTTGGACCGTTGCCTCCGTACCCCGGTTGCGGGAACCTGTGCTCCTGACGGTCTTCACCATTCTCTTCAACATCAACCTCGGGCTGTACTGGACCATCATCTGGTGGATGAAGAAAAAGTGGAATCTCTGGCTGTACCTCGGAATCCAAACGGCCCTCGTGTTCATCCTGTCTTCCATGGCGGCGGCGATCGGCCCGCTGCTGGGGCTGTATCTCGGTTTGGTCGGGGTCTCGGTGGGAATGCTGGGATCGGTCCGCCGGATTGCCGCCGGCGTGATCGGGGTGCTTGCGGTATCGGCTGTGAATTATTATATGATCACGCGCGGAACGGGAATGGTCTGGTGGGGGTTGGCCATCGTCCCGACGACCACCTTCGTTGTTATCTACGTCGTGCTTTACTCGCGCCAGGCCGCTGCGCGCGAAAAGGCGCAACGCCTGCTGGCTGAGCTCGAGGCAGCCAACCGCCGGTTGACCGAATACGCCGACCGGATCGAGGATCTGACCCTGGCCAACGAGCGGCAACGCATGGCCCGCGAACTGCACGACACCCTGGCCCAGGGATTGGCCGGCTTGGTGCTGCAACTGGAAGCCGCGGATCTACACCTTGCCGGCGGCCGTCCGGACCGGGCGCAGACGATCGTCCAGCAGGCTATGAACCGCGCCCGCGCCGCGCTCGCCGAATCCCGCCGCGCGATCGACGGCCTGCGCAAGCGGCTTCCCGACGATCTGGAGGAAACAATTCCGGCTGAGGTGGAGCATTTCACTTCCGCCACCGGCGTACCCTGTCCGCTGGAAATTTCGCTCCCGGAATCCCTGCCCGAAAATATCAGAGAACTCGTTTTCCGGACCGTCGCCGAAAGCCTGACCAACATCGCCCGCCACGCCCATGCGCACCACGCGCAGGTGGTTATCCGGAGTGACCAAACGTCGCTCGAGATTGATGTAACGGATGACGGTATAGGATTCGACGCGGCGAAGGACCTCGATCGCATGGGGCACTACGGGTTGACCGGATTGCGCGAACGCGCCCGGCAGGCCGGGGGCGCGCTGGAAATCGAAAGCGGCGCAGATGGTGGTTCGACGCTGAAAATGCGAATCCCCCTGCCTGCGGCGAGGCCACTGGAAGAAAAATAAGTACGTCATACCCCGCATTCCCCGGAAGATTGTGGTATCCTTCCGCTCCAAAGCCTATGGATACCGCCCACGACATCTCCACCCGCCTGATCGAAAACATCGGCCTTGTCATCTACGGCAAACGGAATGAGATCGAACTGGCCGTCACGGGGTTGCTCGCGCAGGGGCACATCCTGATCGAAGACGTTCCCGGCGTGGGCAAGACCATGCTGGCCAAGAGCATCGCCCGCTCGTTGGGCTGCTCCTTCAACCGGCTGCAATTCACACCCGACATGCTCCCGAGCGACGTCACCGGCGTTTCCATCTGGAACCCGCAATCGCGCGAATTCGAATTCCGTGCGGGACCGGTGATGGCGGAAATCGTCCTGGCCGACGAGATCAACCGGGCCACCCCGAAAACCCAATCCGCCCTGCTTGAAGCCATGGAGGAACGACAGGTGACGGTGGATGGCGTTACCCACGCCCTGCCGGAACTCTTCCAGGTCCTGGCGACCCAAAATCCGGTGGAGCATGAAGGCACCTTCCCGCTCCCCGAAGCGCAATTGGACCGTTTTCTGATGCGGATCACTCTGGGCTATCCGCCCACCGAGGAGGAGGAACGCGTGGTGGAAAGCCAGCAACTCCGCCATCCGATTGAAAACCTCGGGCCGGTCGCCACCGCGCGCGAGGTTCTGGATGCGCAGAAAGCGGTGCGTGAAGTCCATGTCGAACCCGGAATCCGGACGTACTCGGTGGATTTGGCGGCGCGCACGCGCACGCTACCGGACGTGCATCTCGGCGCCAGCCCGCGCGGCAGCCTCGGACTGGCACGCGCAGCCCAAGCGCGTGCCGTCATCGCTGGACGGGATTACGTGATACCCGACGACGTCAAAGCCGTCGCCGTGCCGGTGCTGGCTCACCGGTTGCTGCTCTCCCCCTCGGCGCGACTCAAAGGGATCACGCCGAAATCGCTCATCGAGCAAATCGTCAACGACACGCCCGTGCCGGGGAACCTTTAAAAAAAACGCCCCCCAAGGAAATTTCTTTCGGGGGCGATGTTTTTTTCCACCGGATTCTCTTACGCCCCTCCGAACCGTTTGACAAACCACGTTTTCACCCCCTGGGTCAGGATTACGTACCCCACCAGCATCAACCCCAAGATGAACCAATAGAGCGCCGGGAGCGACACGAAGCCGAGCGTTTCCGCCAGCGGCGAGATGGTCAGCCACGCCCCGACGGTGACGATGCCAAGCGAGGTGACGATCAGCGGCCAGCTGGCCCGGCTCTGCAGGAACGGAATTTTGTTGGTGCGGATGACGTGGATGATCAGCGTCTGTGTAAACAGCGACTCCACAAACCAGCCCGTGTGGAACAAGGCCGGATTGTTCCATGCACCGAACACATACAGCATCGCAAAAAAAGTGGCGTAGTCGAAGATCGAACTGATCGGCCCGATGAAGAGGATGTAGCGCCGCAGGTTCCCGATTTCCCATTTGCGCGGGCGAGTCAGCCATTCCGGATCCACAGCGTCGGTCGGGATCGCCGTCTGGGAAAAATCGTACAGCAGGTTGTTGACCAGCACCTGGATCGGCAGCATCGGCAGGAAGGGCAGGAACAGGCTGCCGCCCACCACGCTGAACATATTCCCGAAATTCGAGGAAGCCGCCATGCGGATGTATTTCGTGATGTTTCCAAAAACCCGGCGGCCCTCCTCCACCCCCTGCTGCAGCACGGTCAGGCTGGTTTCGAGCAAGATGATATCGGAGGCTTCCTTGGCGATGTCGACCGCGCTGTCGACCGAGATGCCCACATCGGCCGCGCGCAGGGCGGGCGCGTCGTTGATCCCGTCGCCCAGGAACCCGACCACGTGGCCGTGCTTCTGCATCGCACGGATGATGCGCTGCTTGTGGGCGGGGGAGAGTTTGGCAAAGATCGTCACACCTTCCACGGCCGGCTGCAGCGCGTCGTCCGACATTCCCTCGATATCCGGACCAAGCAGGACCTTGTCCACCGGCAATCCGACCTGCCGGCAGATGGTTTTGGTCACCAGCTCGTTGTCGCCGGTGAGGATGTGAACCGTGACGTTGAGCGCGCGCAGCCGGTTGATCGCTTCGGCGGCCGTCTCCTTGGGCGGATCGAGGAAAGCCAGGAACCCCTTGAGGATCAGGCCGGTCTCGTCGCGGACCGAATAATCACGCTTGCCCTCCCCCGCCGGAAATATTTTGTAAGCCAGCGCGATCACCCGGAATCCCTCGCCGTTCAATCCGTCCACCAATTTTTGGCGGTGGGCGTCGTGCTCCGCCACGCGCGGCAGCACTTCCCCGCGCACTTCGACGTGCGTGCAAATTTGGAAGATCTCCTCCACCGCGCCCTTGCACAAGAGCAGATGGTTGCCGGACTCGTCCTCGAGGATCACGGACATCCGCTTGCGCAGGAAATCGAACGGAATCTCATCCACCTTGCGGAAGCTCCCCAGGGCCGCCACCTTTTCCGCTATCCCCACATGCTCGAGCACCGCCATGTCGAGCAGATTTTTCAATCCCGTCTGGTAATAGGAATTGAGGTATCCCAGGTGGAGGATTTCCTCGTTTTCATGGCCTGAGACGTCCAGATGCCGCTTGAGCAGGATCCGCCCTTGGGTGATCGTCCCGGTCTTGTCGGTGCACAACACGTCCATCGCGCCGAAATTCTGGATGGAGTTCAGCCGCTTGACAATCACCTTCTTGGCCGACATATCGATGGCGCCCTTGGAAAGGTTGACCGTGACGATCATCGGGAACATCTCCGGGGTCAGGCCGACCGCCACGGCCAGGGCGAACAGGAACGCCTCCAGCCAGTTGCCTTTGCTCAGGCCGTTGAA
>Ga0315282_10015752_pt1 | contig 11118 bp, 9 predicted proteins | sample YL17G07_20_MG_FD_203693 | JGI IMG/M metagenome (GOLD analysis project Ga0315282, IMG submission 203693) | Sediment microbial communities from Yellowstone Lake, YNP, Wyoming, USA - YL17G07_20 | ecosystem: Environmental > Aquatic > Freshwater > Lake > Sediment | place: USA: Wyoming | collected...
GAAAGACTGACGTCATCGGATGTCAGTTTTTTTAGTCCATTAAAAATGATAAAATATATTAATGTCTTGTTTAATTTACTTTTTTATATTTATTTTAGGCCTGATCGTCGGTTCTACCGTTGTTGGCCATCGCATGTCCAACAAATGTCCAACAAAGGTCCGACCAAGGTGTCCGACAAACATAGGTAAAAAATAATAGCAGGACTTCATGTTTTTGGACATGCGATGTCCAAAAGGTGTCCAAAGGAGGTAATCATGCAAGGTGATATATTCCACATTCTTAATAGAGGGGTAGAGCAAAAAGAAATTTTTTATGAGGAAAACGATTATCTTCGATTTGCCCACGGTTTATATGACTTTAATAACACAACCTATGCCTTGCCGTATCCTTGTCGTTGCAAATCCCGTGGGATTGGACATGCGATGTCCAATGATAGGGAAGAACTAGTTGACCTTCTTTGTTGGGCATTGCTTCCCAATCATAGTCATAACTTAGTTCAAGAAAAGATTGATAACGGGGCGAGCGTTTTTTCTAAAAAAATCTTTGGCGGGTACACAAAATATATTAATGAGAAACATAGTAGAAGTGGAGTTTTATTCCAAGGAAGATCAAAAATAATACGAGTAGAACACGATCCACATTTTATCCATCTGCCATTTTATATTATGGGAAATCCCATTAAATTAGTTGAGCCCGATTGGAAAGAGGCGGGGATTAAAAATCTGGAGAAAGTTATGAGCTTTTTAGAAAATTATCGTTGGTCAAGCTTCCCCGATATAATTGGCAAAAATAATTTTCCCCTATTAATCAATAAGGATTTATTTTATGAAATTTTCCAAACGAATGAGAAAAAATTTAAAAAAGATTTTATCGAGTGGATTAAGAGTTATAAAAAAACATCGGTCTTTAGTTAATTAGTCGCTTTGGACATGCGATGTCCAAAGATGCAAAGATGCAGGTTAAGTAAAAATTATGTTTTATAATTATCTAGTTTATTTTTTTATTTTTGTTTTAGGATTAATTGTCGGGAGTTTTTTGAATTGCGTGATTTATCGACTGGCCCTCCCAAATTTTTCCCTTAAAAATTTAGGAGGGTTAAAGAACAGGTCACATTGTCCTCATTGTAAACATCAGTTATCTTGGCCGGACTTAATCCCGGTGTTAAGTTTTTTTATCTTGAAAGGAAAATGCCGTTATTGCCAAAAGAACATTTCATGGCAGTACCCTCTGGTGGAAATAGCAACGGGGGCATTATTTCTGTTAATTTTTAATTTCTCCGCCTTCGCCGAGGCTTCGGCGGACAAGCAATTTTTAAGCTTGTTTTATTACCTAATAATCACTTGTTTTTTAATAGTGATTTTTGTTTACGACTTAAAACACTATATTATTCCCGACAAAGTGATTTATCCGACGATTGTTATAGTATTTTTATATCGTTTATTTGAAAATTGGAAATTGGAAATTGGAAATTGGCAATCTTTGTTAAATCCGCTTTTTTCGGCTTTTCTTGCCGCATCCTTTTTTTTGTTGATAGTTTTGCTCTCCAAAGGCAAATGGCTGGGCGTAGGGGACATTAAACTGGCTTTTTTGATGGGTCTTTTTTTGGGCTGGCCCGATATCTTGGTTGCCTTGTTTTTGGCTTTTTTAATCGGTGCTATAATAGGAATAGGGCTGATGGTATTTGGGGGCAAGACCTTAAAATCGGAATTGCCCTTCGCTCCTTTTCTGATAACGGGAACTTTTTTGGCCTTATTTTTTGGTCAAGAAATAATCAATTGGTATTGGCATTTTTTTTAAGAAAATGAAGCAAAATTCCAAGGGCTTTACGGTTATAGAAATGCTGGCGGTCCTAGCGATTATGGGCGTGCTTTTGGCTATGTCTTTGACTGCCTATCAAAACAGCCGAGGCCAACTTGCCTTACAGCGCTCAGCTAACGAGATAGCCCAAAGTATCAGGCGAGCCAGCGAAATGGCGATGTCCGCCAAAGAGATTGGCGGAATGATACCGACAGGCGGATACGGCATTTATTTTGATAAAAATGCCAATCCGCAGCAAATTATTATTTTCGCCGATTGTGGGACGGTTCCGAACCACCTATATGACGCCTCGGGCCTAACCTGCGGCACTTTTGATGAAAAAGTGGAGGAGATTAATTTGGAAAAAAATATTAAAATCCAAAGCATTTTTTATGCCTCATCTCTTAATGTTGTTAATATTGTTTTTCAGGCGCCCAGCCCGAAAGTTTTTATTAACAACGATTCTCCACCCACCGGCCTTGCGACCATAACCCTTTTTTACGGCGACGATATAACCAAAACAAAAACTATCCAAGTGAATGAGGTGGGCTTAATTGATGTGTATTAAATAATTAAATGCCAAGACCAAAAATAAAATCCAAAGGGTTTACCCCGCTTAGAGATAAATCTCTAACGGGGTTTACCATGGTGGAAATGCTGGTAGCGATTTTTGTGTTGCTGGTGGGGATAACCGGCGGAATGGCGGCTATTGTCAAAGTTATCACCCTGACCTCGGTCGCTTCCTCTAAATTGACCGCTGCTTATTTGGCCCAGGAAGGCCTGGAGCTTGTCAGGAACATTAGGGACACCAACGCGCTGGAATACAGAAGGGACGGTGTAACAACTTGGGATGAAGGATTATTAAATTGTGGCAGCGGCTGTGTTATTGATTATCTTGATGTCCAAGACAACAAGCCTGATTTACCTGCTTATGACTCTAATAATCCTCCGAATAATCCCTTAAACAGGTTTTTGTATTTTGATGAAAGCAATTATTACAATCGGCGAGGCAATGGTTTACAGACAAAATTCCAGCGGAAAATTACCATTAACAAACCCTCCAACGATATTTTAAACGTGACCGTAGAGGTGATGTGGACGGATCGGGGAGCTCTTTATACCGTTACCGCCCAAGAACAATTATACAATTGGCAGTAATATATGAACACAAGAATTAAAAAAAATGGCTTCACATTAGTAGAGATGTTGGTGACCATCACGGTTTTTCTGATTATTATTTCTTCCATTATTGGCCTGTTTATTTACGGCATCCAGCAGCAAAGAAGAACCTTGGCTTTGCGCGCTCTTTTGGACCAGAGCAGCTATACTTTGGAATATATGAGCCGGGCTTTGAGGATGGCGAGCAAAGAAATAAATGATCCACCATCTTGTCTTTCTGCCACAGGCTTGAATTATGAGAATACGAGCCCTTATCCAGGGATAAAATTTATTAACCACCTGGAAAACGACAATTGTCAAGAATTTTATTTAGAAGGGGGCATATTAAAGTTTAAGAGAGATATTGCTGCTCCGCCTATTAATTTTTCTTCAGCAAATCTTGAGATAGTAAATTTGAAGTTTAATTTATCTGGTGAATCGCAAGATGATAATCTGCAGCCGAGAGTAACTATTTTTGTGAAAGTTAAGGTAAAAAACTCCACTGAAGCGTCCTTGACGCTTAACCTCCAAACGAGCATTTCCCAAAGAGCCCTGGACGTGGAATATTAAACATATTTTTATGAAACGAACAGAAAAATTATCATCCCAAAGAGGTGTTTCTCTTTATTTGGCAGTGCTGTTAATGGGTATAATCTTAGCCATTGCTTTGGGATTGACCACTATCGCTATAAACCAGCTTAAAATGATAAAGGGCCTTGGCGACTCGGTAGTGGCTTTTTACGCTGCCGATACCGGTATCGAAGTATCTTTATACGATTTTTATAAAGGAGCGGGCATCCAAGACCATAGCGGGTCAGTTGGCGGCGCGACTTATTCAGCAAATGGTTTTAGTGTTCCACCTAATAGTAGTGACTGTCCGGCGCCAAATCAATATTACTGCTTTAAATCGGTCGGCAGCTATTTGGGCACGCGCCGGGCAATTGAAATTAACCGTTGACAATGACTAAAGAACAGGTAAAACAACGCATTGAGAAATTAAAAAAAGTGATTAACCATCACCGTTATTTGTATCATGTTTTAGACAAACAAGAAATCTCTGAATCTATTCTGGACTCCTTGAAAAAGGAGCTTTTTGATTTGGAGCAGCAATTCCCGGAATTTATTACGCCCGATTCGCCGAGCCAGCGGGTAGGGGGTAAGCCCTTGGCAAAATTCAAAAAAACCAAACACCCTCAACCCATGCTTTCTTTTAACGACGCCTTTTCCCAGCAGGATATGCAAGATTGGCTGGAAAGGAACGCCAAATTACTGACCAAAGAAGAGGCCTCCCGGATTGATTATTACTGCGAACCAAAATTGGATGGCTTGGCAATAGAAATGATTTATAAAAACGGAATTTTTAACGTTGGTTCAACGCGAGGCGACGGTTTGATTGGAGAAGACGTAACCCAGAACCTCAAAACCATTGAGTCCATCCCTTTACGGTTGAGAGAAACAGAAGAGATAATAAAAGATTTGGAGCAGGAAAGTTTGAAAGGGGTAGCTAAGGAGATTAAAAACAAGGGCTTAAAAGAAATTGCGGTACGGGGCGAAGCGATTATCACCAAGAAAAATTTTGAGCGGGTAAATAAAGACCAGAAAAAGAAGGGCAAAACTCTTTTTGCCAACCCGCGGAATCTGGCGGCCGGCTCCATCAGGCAGTTGGACCCGAAAATTACCGCCAGCCGCAGATTGGAAGTGGCGGCTTATGATTTGATAAGTCCCGCCCGCCTTGCTTCGCAAGGCGAAGCGGGCGGGGATTTTGGCCAAGAAACCCATGAAGAGGAGCATAAAATTTTACATGCCCTGGGTTTCAAAACCAACAACAAATACAGCAAATACTGCCGGGACCTAAAAGAAGTTTTTAATTTCCACGATTTTTGGCTCAAAAACCGCGAAAAACTGCCTTACGAAATTGATGGCTTGGTGGTAACAATAAATAACAACGAAATTTTTGAAAAACTGGGTGTGATAGGCAAAGCGCCCCGGGGCGCTATTGCTTTTAAATTTCCTTTAAAGCAAGCCACGACCATTGTCCAGGATATTAAAGTTCAGGTGGGCCGAACCGGTGCCTTGACGCCGGTGGCGATTTTAAAACCGGTACAAGTAGGCGGGGTAACCATTTCCCGCGCTACTTTGCATAACGAAGACGAGATAAAAAGATTGGGCTTGAAAATCGGCGATACGGTGGCGGTGGGCCGGGCCGGGGACGTGGTGCCTGATATTATCAAGGTTTTGACCGAGTTAAGAACGGGTCGGGAAAAAGAATTCCATTTTCCCAAGACCTGCCCGATTTGTGACAGTAAATTGGTAAGGTCAAAGGCCGAAGTGGTCTGGCGTTGTCCGAATGTCGGATGTTTTGCCCAACAAAGGAAGAGTTTGCATCACTTTGTTTCCAAAGCCGCTTTTGATATAACGGGCTTGGGCCCGAAAATCATTAGTCGGCTGATGGACGAAGGATTGATATCGGACGCGGCTGACATTTTTAAACTAAAAGAGAGCGATATTTCTTCTCTTGAACGTTTTGGAGAAAAGTCCGCGGAAAATTTAATTTCCGGCGTCCAAGCAAAAAAGAAAATCACCTTAGCCCGTTTTATTTATGCTTTGGGCATCAGAAACGTGGGAGAGGAGACCAGCCGGGACTTGGCCGAGTATTTCGGTTCTTTGGAAAAAATCAAAAAAGCCGACTTGGCCACATTGGAAAAAATTAAAGATGTCGGGCCAGTGGTGGCAAAGTCAATTTTCCACTGGCTACAGAGTAAGAGGAACTTAAAATTGCTGGATAAATTGGCCAAAGCCGGGGTTGAAATTACCGAAGAAAGAAAGCCGAAAAGCCAGCCGCTAAAAGGCAAAATAATTGTTATTACCGGTGGCTTGGAATCAATGACGCGGGAAGCGGTCAAGGAGAAAATCCGATTTTTGGGTGGTGAGGTTTCCGAATCGGTATCAAGAAAAACCGATTTGGTGGTGATGGGCAGAGAGCCCGGCTCCAAATACGAGCGAGCCAAGCAGTTAGGTATAAAGATATTAGATGAGAAGCAATTTTTAGAGATGCTTAAATGATTGTGATTAACAAAGCGAAGTCCCGCACCGAGTTCTGCTTTGGTGCGTGGGTGAAAAAGCCCAAAAACTCGGCATCAAAAGAATAAATGAAAGAGAATTTCTTAATCTGCTAAATCTGCTAAAATAAGGTTAAACGTTATGATATCTATGTTTATCTAATGTTCATCACCTGGTGATGAACATGATGAACATTATAATATGCCTTATAGAATATTTGAAGAAAACCAACCATTACATATTCTTTCTCGCTTTGTGGAAGAAAAAGAAATTTTTAAAAACGAAGGAAATTGCTATCGTTTTGTTTTTCAAATTTATGCCGCTAATGTTGGTCGGCCAACCTTTAATATTCGCCGAGTTGATATAGTAAAAGCGGCTCAGGCTTTATTAAACGGAGAAGAGGTTTCATCCAAATTTGTAATAAAAGAACATCCACCCTTAGTACATCTTTTTGATTTTGTTTTGCCAGTTACCCATTTCCATTTCTATTTATTAGCGACTTCCAAAAAGAATCTTGCTTTATTTATGAAAAAACTAAAAGGAGGATTTGCGGAATACTTCAATTTAAAAAATCTTCGTCAGGGAGCTCTTTTTGCTGGGCCCTATAAATCAATTCAAATAGAAAGCCAAGCCCAATCAGATGCGGTAATTCGTTACATTACCATAATTAACACTTTGGACGTTTATCAACCCAAGTGGAGAGAAAAGGGCTTAAAAAATTGGAAGGAGGCTTATAATTTTTTAGTAAATTTTCAATTTTCAAACTTTCCCGATCGAATTGGAAAAAGGAGAGCCAAAATTTTAGCCGCGCCGGAGATCTACGAAAAATATTCTTTAACAATGGGTGGAGAAAAAGAATTCAAAAAATTCACAGAGGAATTCTTAAAAGAAAAATTTGCCTGTTTTAATTCTCTTTTCATTGAATAAGAATAACTTTTTGTTATACTGTTCATCACCAGGTGATGAACAGGGGGGATTTTTGTGAATTTGTGAAAGGGATAATTTTACATTTTAGAAAACTTGATTGGGTGTTGATTGTTTCCAGTGTTTTGCTGGTGGGTTTTGGGTTATTATCTATTTGGAGCAGTTCACAGGGTGAAGAGAATTTCCTTAATTTTCAAAAGCAGATTATTTTTTGGCTGGTCGGCATATTTTTGATGTTGCTGATATCTTTTTTTGACTGGCGGGCCTTAAGAGAAAACCCTTATTTAATCCTGATGCTTTATATACTTTGCCTGGTTTCCTTGGTTGGGCTTTTTTTTGTGGCTCCGGAAATCAGGGGGGTGAGAAGCTGGTATAAAATCGGCCAGATTTCCATTGATCCGATTGAGTTTACCCTTTTGGCCCTGATAATTATTCTGGCCAAATATTTTTCCAACCGGCATATTGAAATGTATCGGGTAAGGCATCTTATTTTATCTGGGATGTATGTTTTGGTGCCGGCCTTATTGATTTTTTTCCAACCGAATCTTGGTTCTTTCTTGTTGCTGGTCGCTTTATGGGTGGGCGTACTATTATTTTCAGGCATTAAACTGCGGCATTTTTTAATTCTTTGTTTGTGCGGCTTGATATTTTTCGCTTTTAGTTGGTTTTTTTTGCTTAAGGACTACCAAAAAGAAAGAATTGCCAGTTTTTTTAAGCCGCAACTGGAGCCCCTGGGCATTGGCTGGAGCCAAAATCAGGCAAAAATTGCCATTGGTTCTGGAGGCCTTTTGGGTAAGGGTTGGGAACGGGGTTCTCAAACCCGATACGGGTTTTTGCCCGAGCCCCAGACCGACTTTATTTTTTCTGCCATTGCCGAAGAATTCGGTTTGGTCGGAGTATTTTTCCTGATGCTTTTTTTTGTGATTTTGATTGGCCGTATTATTAAAATCGCGGTTTCGGCTGAAAGTAATTTTCCTCGTCTTTTTAGCGCTGGCCTGGCAATCATCCTTGTCGCTAAAATAATTATCCATATCGGCATGAATCTTGGGGTATTGCCGATTATCGGCATCCCCCTGCCTTTTGTCAGTTATGGCGGTTCAAGTTTAGTGGCCGCCTATATTGGCTTGGGAGTTCTACAGAGCATAAAAACTCATTAGATAGCGTATCAGTTATCCGATAGTTATCCACAACCCTGTTTGACAGGGGTTTTTTGAAATAAGATAATAGAAGTAAAGATGGCTGAGAATCATTCTGAAAATTATATTTCTCTACAAGAAGCGACCCGATACTCTCCTTACTCGCAGGAGTATTTGAGTTTACGTGCCAGAAGCGGAAAATTGAAGGCCTTGAAAATCGGCCGGAATTGGGTGACCACCAGGGAGTGGTTGGAAGAATATTTAAAAAAAGTTGAGGATTACACTATTAATCACCGTCACGATGAGAATCGCCTTATTTCTTCATTTGTTCAGCCGCCGGAAAATTTGCCTGTTGGAGAACTACCCGATATGGTTGGGGGAAAGAGGATCTTTAATCCCGTAAACTTTCAGGTACGAACATCGGTTATTTTTGCCCTGGCTTTTATTTTATTGTTAGCCGGTTCGGTTTTTGGCAAAGAAGCGCTGCTTGATACTTTTGAAAAAGTTGATTCGTATGTGCAGCAAACAGCCAAACTTGGAGACGAATTTATTTTTGCCAACGCCGACAAATTAAGCCAAGGCATATCAGATGTTTCAACCGGAACAGAAAAAAACATCGCTCTCTTGGGAGATGGTTTTGAAATCGCCAAAGGCAATGTAATTTTTCTTGCCAAGCTGCCACTAGGCCAATTGGCGGAGTTTAATGAAAAAATAGAAAACACTCTAACCAAAATCAATAATTCAGTTGACAGCGTTTCTCTAAAATTCGGGCAAAAAATCTATTCTTACCAGCAGGACTCATTGGAATATTTTAGCGCTGAAACTTGGGGTTATACTTTGGGTACTTTTGAAGATTACGGACAATGGATCAGCGGCAAGGTTCTGGCCTTGGGCAAGGAAATAAAAACTACGGCAAAAAATATCGCTTCGGATGTTTCTTATTCTGTAATTAGCATTGTTGACCTTTCGTCGGGAATTATTAAAAACGGAATTGCCAGCATCGCCCAAGCTGGAAATGATGTGGCCACGACCGCGACCGAAAGCGTAAAAGAAGTTAATGTTTTTAGTTTTTTCAAAGGTATTCCGGGGAAAATGAAAGAAATCGGTCGAGCAGTGGCAAAACCTTTTCAGAATATCTATCAGCAGTTTGCTGCCAACCCATCGCAAATTATTCCTGAGGTCGGTGTTAAAGAGGGTGGCAGCCAAGACGACCAGCAAAAAATCAGCGATTTGGAAAAAGAGTTGAAAGACCTGCGGGAAAAAGGGGTAATCGTCAAGGAGGTGGTCAAAGAAGTCAGCAAGGTAACGCAGGTTGAACCGGTCAAAGAAATCACTTACGAAAAAATCACCAGCCAAATTGATAATACTTCCTTGGCGCAAGTGCGGGCGGATATTGTTGATTTGCAGGGAGAAGTGGCAAAGCGTCTTTACGCGCCAGGCGGGGTAATTTCCCAGCAGGTCTATCTTACCCAACCAGTGGCTTCCCCTAAGATTTATCAGGAAAATGCGGATATTGTTTTGCAAGCCGTAGGTACGGGAAATGTGATTCTTGCGGCTGGCACCGGCATGCAGATTTCGGGCAGACAAGTAGTGATTGATTCCACCGACACCACCAGCCCCTTGATCTACTTGGCTGACAAAACCAGAATTAACGGCGCCACCGAGATTTTAGGCGCTCTTTCTGCCGGCGGCATTACAGGTACAACTCTTACTCTCAACGCGGCTTCGTCCACCAGCAAAATTTTGGATATTCAGGCAGACGGAGCCACGAAATTTTATGTGGGCGGTACTGGCTCAGTTTATTTTAATACCAATATCGCCAGCGGCACTTGGCAGGGGACAACCGTTGGTACCACCTATGGCGGAACTGGCCTAACTTCATATACTACCGGCGATATTCTTATTGCTACTTCTACCAATACTTTATTTAATTTGCCGATTGGGACCGAAGGTTATGTTTTGACCGCGATTGGCGGAAAACCTGTTTGGCAAAGTGGTATTAGTGGAGCGAATACTACTTGGATTTTATCTGGTTCTAACCTCTACGCCACAAGCACAGCTGAGTATGTGGGCGTTGGCACTACTACTCCCGCTTCTATTTTTGAGGTCTACAGCGGTACTTCCACCAATGCGCAACTGACCATTACTGTTGCCACCAACACCACTTCTTACGACCCGCAGATTGCTTTCCGCACTGGCAACGGAGCGCCCTTCACCAGGTTTGTTATGGGCGTTGATTATTCTGACTCAAATAATTTCAAGATCGCTACTTCTTCTCTGGGCACAAATGATATTTTAACTATTAACCCGACAACCGGAAACGTGGGCATAGGAACATCTACAGTGGCTACTTTGTTCAGTGTCGCTACCACTACACCTATCTTTACTCTAACCACCCAAGGCAACGCGGCTTTTGGGACAAGCACCACGGCCGGTATTTTCACGGTGGGTACGACCTCAAATGCTTTGACTGTGACAACAGCGGGCAATGTGGGGATTGGGACGGCGGCGCCGGGGTACCCATTAACTGTAAATGGAATTGTAGATGCAACTTCGTACAATATCTCTGGAATTAGTAGACTTCTTACTACTTCTGGAAATACGACATTAAGGTCCACAACTGGAGGTTATCTTAGTTTTATTTCAAATGCCATAGAAAATATGAGACTGAGTTCCGCTGGTGGATTATCTCTCGGTTCAGGTTATGTTGGAACAGACGCTGGTGCTGGGAACATGATAATCAGCGGCCTCGTCGGCATCGGGACGACGACGCCTTCAGCGCTTCTTCATGTCTATGCCACTTCCACTTTATCAACCACTGGTCTTTTCAGGGTGGCAACAGGGACAACAGAGGCAATGTATATATCAAATAGCGGCAACGTCGGCATCGGGACGACGACGCCAAGCCAAACCCTGACCGTGGAAGGCCAGTGCGTCACAGGCGATACCCTACTCCCAATTGTAAATGGTGCAGATGTCAGACATCTACAGATTAAAGACATTAAAGGAGGCGAATATGTTTTATCTCTAAACGAAAAAACC
>Ga0315282_10015753_pt1 | contig 11118 bp, 10 predicted proteins | sample YL17G07_20_MG_FD_203693 | JGI IMG/M metagenome (GOLD analysis project Ga0315282, IMG submission 203693) | Sediment microbial communities from Yellowstone Lake, YNP, Wyoming, USA - YL17G07_20 | ecosystem: Environmental > Aquatic > Freshwater > Lake > Sediment | place: USA: Wyoming | collected...
CAGCGGCTCCAGGAAGGTGTGCTCCACGAGGACGTCCTCGTAGTCGACGTCTGCCCCGCGCGCGATACCCCGCAGTTCCTCGAGGAGGTGCTCGGGGATGAACTTTTCGTAGGAGGGCGCGTCAAGGCGCCAGCGCTCGTACGGATGGCCCAGCCAGGGGGCCACCAGGCCCAGAGGGTGCCCGGAGAAGGGAAGTTTGAGCTGATGCTTGAGCAGGCGGCCGTGCTGGTAGCCAAGTTCTGCGGGCTGGCCCGCGAGTTCCACCACCCAGGTGCCATTCACCTGGTAGAGGCGCGCGGGGCCGACTCGCCCGGGGTGCAGCGTCAGCCGGTACCAGCCTGCCAACCCCGCGACGAGGAGCACGGCCAGCGTAATCAACAGCCGCCGGCGCCTGCTCCACTTTCGCCTCTGTCGGCGCGGTTTCGCACCGCCGGCTGGTCGAGTGTCCGCGCTGACCATGCGTCGCTTCCCCCTCCTCGCTGAATCGTAAGGGTTCAGGCAACCGGGTGCAACGCCGGTCACCGCCACTTGTTTCAAGTCGCGCGGGGTCGTACACTGGCGCTGTCTCTCGACCAACTCACCAAGCAGGGAATCGCCGGATGACGAGTCACGAGAGGGTGGAGCGGGTGATGCGCGGGGAGCGGGCCGACCGCGTCCCCCTGGATACGCCTGCCTTCTTTACCCAGTTCCGGGAAAACTGGGCCAGGTACAAGGGACTGCCGGCCAAGTCGCTCGAAGACCACTACGGACTGGACGTCTGGGAGGTCGTCGCCGACCACTCGCCCAAGCCCAGCCTGGCCCGCATCATCACGGACACACCCGCGGAGTGCGTCTCCATCAACGGCTTCGGCGAAGTCCGCCGGGAGAAGCCGGGGGGGTACTACTGGGAAGTGCTGGAGGTGGCCATCAAGGAGAAGGGCGACCTGGACCGCTTCGTCTTCGACGACCCGCGCGACGACGGCCGGTACGCTGGGATGGTCAGGGCCTACGACAGGCACAAAGCCCGCTACTGGGTGCGGGCCAAGGTCGGCGGGCCCTACAGCCGAAGCAAGTGGCTCCGGGGCGAAGCCCAGTTCCTGATGGACCTGGTCACGGACGAGCCCTTTGTCCGCGAGTTGGTCGGCCGGGTGACGGACCTGATGGTGGCGGTGGGCGTCGAGTCCATCCGGCGACTTCGCCTCACCACCGCCATCCACATCCACGACGACTTCGCTTCGCTCCGGGGCCTCTTCTTCTCGCCCGAGGTCTACGAGCGCATCTTCCTCCCCGCGATGAAGCGGATGTGCGATGCCTTTCACGCCGAGGGGGTGAAGGTCATCTATGGCGGCGAAGGGCGGACGGCCGCCGTCCTCCCCGACCTCATAGCTGCGGGGGTCGACGCCCTCTGCTGCCTGGAGCCGCGGGCGGGGATGGACGTGGTGGCGCTGCGCGAGCAGTTGGGCTACGGGGTGGTCTTCTTCGGGAGCCTGTGCAACACCGTCGTCCTTCGCCGGGGCACGAAGGAGGAGATCCGGGCCATAGTGCTTCGGCAGATGCGGCTCGCGCGGGACGGGCACTCCATCGTAGGCCCCTCACACAGCGTCAGCGCGGAGGTGCCGCCGGAGAACATCGACTACATGTACCAACTCATCCGGGAGTGGGCGCCCTACGATGCCCCGCTCCCGCCGCAGTGACAGGGAGGACGTTGTGACCGCAAGCCTCATCCGTGACCTTGCCGACAAGGTGCTCGACGTCTGGCGCTCGGAGCCGATTCAGGCCCGCCGGAGGATGTGGGCCCGCCACATCCGCGGCGAGAAGGTCGAGAAGGTGCCCGTCATCGTCTTCCTCATCTGGGGCGACCGGGCGCTCTGGCAGGAAGTCATGCCCGTGGACGCCGTCTCCACAGAGCCGCTGGCTGCCAGCATCGAGTATCAACTGAAACAGAAACTGTGGAAGTGGCGGAGCATCCCCGACGACGACCTCATCCGCCCGTGGGTGGCGCTCCCGCTCCCCCGGCCTCCGGACACGGGGCCGCTCTGGGGCATCGAACTCCCGCAGGAACGGACCGCCGAACGAGGCTCCTCCCGACCCATCCCGGTCGTCAGCAGCCTGGAGGACCTGAAGCGCCTCACGCGCCCCCGCTTCCGCTGGGACGAGGCCAGGCGGGCGGAACTCCTCGCCCGCGCGCGCGAACTCCTCGACGACAAGCTCCCCGTCTTCTTCGAAGCGAACCAGATGGGCGAAAGCCCGTTCGAACATGCCTGCCGAATGTGCGGGATGGAGGCGCTCTTCGTCGGCGTCCTGGAGCGCCCGGAGTTCGTGCACGCCGTCATGGAGTTCGTCACCGAAGGGATGGTTGCCTACCACCGGGAGCGCGAGGCTGCGGGGTTTGTGTCGGCCGAGGAAAGTTGGCGGCGGTGCAAGGTGCGCTGGGACGAGGTGCCCGAGGAGCCTGCGGCCGGCTCCTCGCCGCCAGGTGAGGCGGGGGGGGCGGGGGGGCCGGTGGCGCGGGGGGCGGGCTCCCCGCGGCCGGGTGGGGGGGGGGGGGGGGGGGGGGGGGGGGGAGGTCTTCGCCTCAAGGAGGTCTGGGCCTACGTGAGTGCGCAGAGTGCAGCACCGCTTTCACCCAGGCAGTACGAGGAGTTCGTCCAGCCCTATCACGAGCGCGTGGCCGACCTCTTCGGCAAGGTCTACTACCATGGCTGCGAGGACCTCACCGCGAAAATGGACACCATCGCCGGGCTGCCCAACCTGCGCCGCTTTCACGTCTCTCCCTGGACGAACCTGGCTGTCGCCGCCGAGAAGCTCGGCCGCCGATTCATCATCGAGAAGCACGTCCACTCGCCCAACGTCCTCTTCGCCTTCACCCTCGACCAGGTGCGCGAGGAACTTCGCCAGGCCCTCGACGTCGGCCGGGACCTGGTCATGGAGATCCACCTGAGCGACATCACCACCGTCGCGGGCGACCCGGAGCGCCTCATCCGCTGGGCCGCCATCGCCCAGGAGGAAACTGAGCGCGCGAGTGCCCGGACGGTTGGCCGCGGGGCGGTACGCGGTCAAGCCGTCGGCGGCCACACGGCTGGCGGCCCGGCCCGCGGCGGGCGAGCCAAGGGTGGCGGAGGTCTCCGGTGAAACTCCGCAGGCTCCTGGACCGGCGGTGGCTCTGGCCCGCGTTGGTCATTGCTGTCGCCTTCGCCCTTCTGGTTTTCTTTAAGCCCGGCCCGGAAGGGGAGCGAGTGCTGGTCCACTCGGAGACATTCCTCTTCGACGTGCTCCTGGGCGGGAACCGCCTGGGTGAAGAGGAGGTCACCTACAAGGAAGAGGCTGGCGCGAAGACAGCCCGCCTGACCACGGCGAGCGAACTCACGCTTCCCTATGGCACCCTGACCGTGGACAGCGAAGCCGACTTCTCCTTCCCTGACCTCACCCTGACCCGCTACCGCGTCACCAATACGGGCGAGATGTGCATCGCCGACTTCACGCTCCTTCGCCAGGGCGACCGGTTCACTTTCACCACGGGTGGCTCCGAAGGCGGGCGAACCCTGGAACTCCCCGCTCTACCCGACACCGTCCTCCTCGACAATAACATCGCCGGCCACTACCAATTGCTGGCCCGCCGGTGGAAAACCATGGGAGAGAGGATGGCGACCTTCCCCGTTGTCGTCCCCCAGGCGGGGAAGGTCTTCGAGGCGACCCTCGCACCTGGAGAGGAACGCACGGGCGAACTCGCCGGCCGACGGGTGGTCGCCCGCGGCCTCCGCCTCGCCTTCGGCTCTCTCCAGGCCGACCTCTGGGTGGACGGGGGCACGGGAGACCTGCTCGACGTCGCCCTTCACGCCAAGGAGGAAGGCGAATACCGGCGGGTCGGCTTTCGCTGGCTCAGCGAAGGGGATGCTTCCCCCCCGCGGTAGGTGAGGGCTTGCAGCGCGGCGCCCCGAGCGGTATAGTACCAGTCTGGGGACGGGTGGCGCGGCGAGGGGTCGGATGATACGCATCGGTATCGACGAGGCCGGCCTGGGCCCCAAGGTGGGGCCGCTGGTCATCTCGGCCGCCCTCTTCCGCTTCCAGGCACCACCCCAGCATTCGCTCTGGCAGGGGCTCGACGGCGTCGTCTGTCGCGCCGGCCGCCGACGGCCCGGCCGCCTGGTGGTGGATGACTCGAAGCGGGTCTACTCGCGTCAGCGAGGCCTGGGGCCCCTGGAAGAAGGCGTCCTCACCTTCCTGGCCGCGGGCGGATTGGAGGCGCGGGCCCTCGCCGAGTTGGTGGACGCGGTTTCCGTCGGCCGACAGCGCTGGGCCGACCGTTACCCCTGGTACGCGGACATGGGCCTCGCCCTTCCCCGGTCGCCCGCGGGACTCGGCGCGAGCGTCAAGGCGCGGCGGGTGAACGAGGCTTTGGCGGAGGAGGGGGTGGAGTTGGTGGCGATACGCTCGCTCATCGCCCACCCCTACGAGTATAACGGGGTGGTGAGCCGAATCGGCTCCAAACTGGTCGCCCTCTTCGGGCTGGTGGCCCGGCTCATCCAGCGGGTGCTCCCCGCCTGCGCGGAAGAAGAGGTGTCGGTGGTCTCGGACAACCTGGGTGGTCAGCGGGCCTATGCCCCGCTCATCGGGCGTTTTTTCCGGGGAGCGCGCATCCGCATCGAAGCGCAGTCGGCGGCCGGGTCCCACTACGGGGTCCACTGGCGCGACCAGGAGTTTGACCTGGCCTTCGTCCCCCGCGGCGACAGTGCGCACTTCGAGGTGGCCTTGGCCTCGATGCAGTCCAAGTACCTCCGCGAACTGCACATGGAACTGTTCAACGGCTATTGGCAGGCGCAGGTGCCCGGCCTTCGGCCGACCGCGGGCTACGGGCGCGATGGCGGGCGCTTCATCCGGGACGTGGAGCCCAAGATCAAGGAGTTGGGTCTGGACCGCTGGACGGTTGTCCGCCGGCGGTGAGCGGGTCGGTTTCCGCCGGACCTTGTTGGACGCAGGCAGCGACGGTTCGCTCCGTGGAAGCATCTGTGGCGGGAGTCGGCCTGCTCTGGGTGGGAGTGGGGTGGCGTCAGGGAGGAGGAGATGGCCAAACGGGTAGCGGTGGCCGGGGCCACGGGGGCCGTCGGCGAAGTGATGAGGAAGGTGCTTCTGGAGCGGCGGTTCCCCATGGCCGGCATCAGGTTCTTCGCCTCGGAGCGCTCGGTGGGGAAGCGGCTCGCCTTCGGCGGCAGGGAGGTGGAGGTGGAACTGCTCCGCCCCGAGGCCTTCGCCGGCGTCGACATCGCCCTCTTCAGCATCCCGCAGGAACTCTCCAAGGAAGTCGTGCCCCAAGTGGTGAAAGAGGGCTGCATCGTCGTCGACAACTCCAACGCCTTTCGGCTCGACCCCGGCACCCCGCTCGTCGTCCCCGAGGTGAACCCGGGGAAGGTGCGCGAGCACAGGGGCATCATCGCCAACCCCAACTGCTCCACCATCCAGATGGTGGTGGCCCTCAAGCCGCTGCACGACGCGGCGCGCATCACCCGCATCGTGGTGAGCACCTACCAGGCCGTCTCCGGCGCCGGCTACAAGGCCGTCGTCGAACTGCGGGAGCAGACCCGTCGCCTCCTGGCCGGGGAGGAGCCGCGGCCCGAGGTCTTCCCCTACCAGATCGCCTTCAACGTCATCCCCCAGGTGAAGCAGGCGAACGCCTTCTTCGCCAACGGCTACACCACCGAAGAGATGCGGATGATCAACGAGACCAGGAAAATCCTCGACGACCCGGGCATCCGGGTGACGGCGACCTGCGTGCGCGTGCCCGTCTTCCACAGCCACAGCGAGTCGGTCAACATCGAGACCGAGCGGAAACTCACCGTCGCCCAGGCCCGCGACCTCCTTCGCCGGGCGCCCGGCGTCGTCCTCATCGACGACCCGGAAAAGCAGCGCTACCCCCTTGCCATCGAGGCCGCGGGCCGCGATGAGGTCTTTGTCGGCCGCATCCGCGAGGACCCCACCATCCCGAACGGGCTCAACCTCTGGGTCGTCGCCGACAACCTGCGCAAAGGAGCTGCCACCAACGCCGTGCAGATCGCTGAACTGCTCCTCGAACTGGAGAAGTGAGCCCCCGCACGTGGCGCTCGCAGCGAGAGAGCCGGGCGGGCCCGTCGACGCGACGGCCCGCAACGTCAAACTGGTCCTCGCCTACGACGGGAGCGACTTCGCCGGCTGGCAGCGTCAGGTGAACGCCCGCACCGTGCAGGCAGTGCTGGAGGAGGCCATCACCCGGGTCACGGGCGAGCGGGTCACCGTCATCGGCGCCGGACGGACGGACGCTGGTGTGCACGCCTGCGGGCAGGTGGCCAACTTCCACACCACGAGCCAGCTGTCCGCTGACGACCTCCAGCGCGCCCTGAACGCGCTCCTTCCCGCGTCAGTGGCCGTGCTCCAGGCGGAAGAAGTGCCGGCCGAGTTTCACGCCCGCTTCGGGGCCGTCGGCAAGCACTACCGCTACACCCTCCACCTCGGGCCGGTCCGGCCCGTCTTCGACCGCGAGCGGATGCTCCACGTCCGCGCCCACCTCAACCTGACGGCGATGCGCCGCGCGGCGCGCGCACTCCTGGGTGAGCATGACTTCGCCGCCTTCACCACTCACGCCGACGAAGCGAAGAGCACGGTCCGGCGCATCGAAGACATCCGCATTCGACGCAACAGGAGCCGGGTTCTGGTCGATATTACGGGTAGCGGCTTCCTGTACGGGATGGTGCGGGCCATCGTGGGCACGCTCCTGGAGGTCGGTCGAGGGAAACTGCCGCCGGCGGCCCTGGCCGACATCCTGGCCAGCTGTGACCGCCGACGGGCCGGGCCGACGGCGCCAGCGCACGGCCTCTGCCTGGTCTCGGTCCGCTATGCGGACGACCTCGCCGAGCCGGGCGCGAGGAGCGGGCGCCGCGAGCGCCGTGCCGGTCCTTCCGCGCGCGGGCGGAGGAAGGGGAGGGGGAAATGAGCCTCCTCGACATCGTTCTCATTTTCATCCTCGGGCTGTGCTTCGTCCTGGGCTTCTGGAACGGGCTGGTGAAGCAGGTCGCCTCCATCCTCGGCATCGTGGCCGGGGTGGTGGCTGCGGCCAGGCTCGCCCCCCCGCTGGCTCCTCACCTGACCGGAAGGATCATTGCTGACCCCCGGGCCGCGCGCATCGCCGCCTACGTCCTCCTCTTCGTCCTGGCCGCGTTAGCGGTCTGGCTCGTCGGGCTGCTGCTCCGGGCCATCATCAAGCAGGCGGAGCTGGGGATGACCGACCGCATCTGGGGCGCCCTGTTCGGCCTGGTGAAAGGGGTGGTCTTCTCGTGGGCCCTCCTGCTGGCCCTCGTGCCCATGAACGAGGGGGCCTACCTGCATCAGCAGTTGCAGCAAGGCTACATCGCCCCGCGGCTCCTGGTAGCCCTGAACGTCGTGTCGGACGCGTTCCCTCGGGAACTGAAGGACCGGCTCGCCAAGACGGTCGCAGGCTGGCAGGCCGGCCTCGAACGCCAGGCCGCGCTCCTCCAGGATTCCGGCCAAGGTGGCCGGCGGGACTACCGGTGAGAGTGCTGCACGTCATCACCCGGCTCATCCTGGGTGGCGCGCAGGAGAACACCCTGCTCACCGTCGAAGGACTCCTCCGTGAGCCGGATGTGGAAGTGGTTCTCGCCACCGGCCCGGCCCTCGGCCCCGAAGGCGAACTCTTTCACCGGGCCGCCGAGCACCATGTCCCCGTCCACGTCATTGATGAGATGAGACGGGAAATCCACCCGGGCCGCGACCTCGCCTCGCTCTCCCGCCTGCTCAGCCTCATCCGCCGATTCCGCCCCGACGTCGTCCACACCCACAGTTCCAAGGCCGGCATCCTCGGCCGCCTCGCCGCCCGCATGGCCAACGTCCCTGTCACCATCCACACCATCCACGGGCTTCCCTTCCACCCTTACGAAACCAGGCTCAACAACCTCCTCTTCACCACCCTCGAGCGCCGAGCAGCCCGCTGGACGACGGCCCTCATCTCCGTGGCCGACGCCATGACCCGTCAGGCCCTGGCCCAAGGCGTCGGGCGGCCAGGGCAGTACGTCACCATTTACAGCGGGATGGAAGTGGAGCCCTTCCTCGCGGTCCGCGGCCGACAGGCTGACTGCCGGCGGGAGTTGGGACTGCCGACCGAAGGCGCGGTCCTGAGCAAGGTCGCGCGCCTGGCTCCGCTCAAGGGGCACGAGGACGTGCTCCGCGCGCTCCCGGCCGTGGTCGCTCGCGTGCCCGACCTCACCGTCGTCTTCGCCGGCGACGGCGCGCTCCGCGCCTACCTCGAGGGGCTCGCTACGGAACTGGGACTGTCGCCGCGGGTTCGCTTTCTGGGCCTCGTGCCGCCGGGGCGCATCCCGACCATCGTGGGGGCTTCCGATGCCGTGGTCCACGCCTCGTACCGTGAAGGCCTCGCCCGCGTCCTCCCCCAGGCGCTCCTCGCCGCGGTGCCCGTGGTGAGTTACGACGTGGATGGCGCGGCTGAAGCCCTTCAGACAGGGGAGGGAGGCGTGCTCGTCCCGCCGGGAGACATCCCCGCCCTCACCGCGGCCCTCGGGGACGTCCTCGGTGAGCCGGAGCGCTGGCAGGCTTCGGCCCGGGCCCGCGGCGACTTCATCACGGACCGCTTCCGGGCCGAAACCATGGTGGCCCAAATCCTGGCGCTCTACCGTCGGCTCCTGAGCTGCGAGCGCGCCTGACCCCGCCGCCGTCGCTCCTGAGCCGGCTCCTCAGTCAGAGCGCCACCGTCCGCCCCGTCTTCATGGACTCGTTGGCCGCCAGGGTGACCCGGAGGGTCTCCACGGCGTCGCGATAGGGCGAGCGGATGGCGGAGGCATCACCCGACAGGATGGCGGCGATGAAGGCCTGGTTCTCCCGCAGGTAGGGGTCATCGCGCGGGGTGACTTCGCGGACTTCGCCTTCGCGCCGAACGGTCATCGTCTGCCCGGTCAGGCGGATGGCCAGCCGATCGGTGAAGAGGTCCAGGCCGACGTCAGGTGCGTGGCGGACCATGCAGCTGGAGGTGATGGCGGCGATAGTCTTCCCCACGAAGCGGAGGTTGACGGTCGAGGCGTCGTCCACGTCGAAGTCCTCCACCGTCTTCTCTAACACGCCCTGATGGCTGACGGCGTGGACGGCCTGCACGTCGCCGGCAAAGAAGCGGGCCAGGTCGACAACGTGGGTGGTCTGCTCGACCAGTTGCCCACCCGACTTCGAGCGCACCCGCCACCAACTCACCCCCGGCATCCCCCCCATCCAGTAGCCGAGCATGAAAGCGATGTGACTTTCGCCCAGGAGTTCCCGGGCCTGGTCGGTGCTCTGGCAGTAGCGCCAATGGTACCCCACGGAAGAGATGACGTTGCTCTCGGCAATGACCCGGGCCGTCTCCTCGGCCTTTTCCAGAGAGAGGTGGATGGGCTTTTCGACGAAGAGGTGAAGCCCCCGGCGGGCCGCTTCCAGTTCCAGGTCGCCGTGGGCGAAGGGCGGGACGCAGACGTACAGCGCGTCCAACTCCGTCCGCTCCAGCATGGCCTGGGCGTTGAGGTGGACCTGGGCGGCGAAGCGCTCCCCGGCCCGCTTCGCCCGCTCACCATCGACGTCACAGACCGCCACCACCTTCGCCTCGGGCACCTTCTCCAGGCAGTTGAAGTGTACGTTGGCGATGCCCCCCGTCCCCACGAAGCCGATCCGCACCGTCACCACTTTCCCTCCGCTTTCTCTCTCGCTTCGCGGCCGCTGCCGGTCGTCTCCGGCCGGCTCGTGGTCACCTTCCCTGTCTACATCAGGCTCTTCAGCCACTTCACGCACTTCGGCAGTTCCACCGCCGGGTCGCCGGTTATACCACACTCCAGGGCCGTGTACTTGTCGTAGCCGATGGACCTGAGCGCAGCGAATCCGGCCGCGAAGTCCGTGTCGCCCGTCCCCGGGAGGAGCCGGGTGTTGTCCGCGAGGTGAACGTGCGCGATGAACTGGCCGGCCCGCTTGATGGCGGCGGGCGTGCTCGTCTCCTCGATGTGCATGTGGAAGAAGTCAGCCATGATCCTCACCCTGGGGTGACCGACCCGCTTGGCGATGTCCACGGCGTCGTCCAGGGTGCGCAGCAAATGGGTCTCGTAGCGGTTCAGGGGTTCGAGGAGGAGGACGGTCTCGACCTCCACGGAGGCCTCGACCACGCGCTTCAGCAGTTCCACCAGGAGGTCCCGTTCCAGGCTGCGCGCGTCGGCGAGGGGGGACAGGTCGGGCAGCCGAGGCGGGCCGAAGATGGGGACCACGATGACACCCACCGCGCCGATGGTGTCAGCCACCAGGAGCAGGCGCGTGAGGTCCTCGACAGCCTGCTGACGCACTGTGGGGTCGGCGTCGAGGAGACAACCCCGCAGGCCAGCGCAGATGCTGCTCGCCTTGACGGGGCTGCGGGAGAGTTCGTCGGCGATCTCCGACTCCCGCTCCCAGAGTTGGTGGCCCCAGAACTCGATGCCCTCGAAGCCGTAGGCTTCCAGGTTCTCCAGCCGCTCGGCCAGGCTGTCCCCCGGCACCCGGTTTTCCTGACAGGCCAACTTCATCGGCCGACTCCTTTCCCCCGTCCCTCTCGCCCCACGGACCCTCGCACCAGAACCTCGCTTAGCCTAAGGACAACCGCGCTCGCGCTGCAAGCAGAAAAACCTCGCCGGGGAAGGTTCGCGAGCCTGGCGAAGACCGGCGCACAAGACACGGACCTTTGGCTGGCTCGCCCACGTCGCTCTCGGCCCGCGTGTGCCCGCCGGTGAAAGCGGCCCGGACGCTTTGCTGCGCGGCGCACCCACAGCCGACCTTGGCGCCGCTCGACGGTCGCCAGGCGGCTTTGCCGGGGAACACACCTCCCGCTTCTTCGTCGCACGGCCGGGAGCGAGGGGTTCCCGCGCGATTCTTCAGATTGGTGAGGGGGAAACCGCGGGTTGGCGAGTGGGGGATGAGCAGGTACGCAACTGTGGACTTGTGCAGGTACAGACTTGCATCAGGGTCTGGTTTCCTGTATATTATCATGTGAATGAGTGCTCAATTGAGCATTCTCTGTCTTGACGAGAGCGCGGTCGCAAGGTGGCCGGTTGCATGCGGCCCAAGGACGACAGGGGGTGAGAGAAATGGCGGTGATGAGAC
>Ga0315282_10015755_pt1 | contig 11116 bp, 5 predicted proteins | sample YL17G07_20_MG_FD_203693 | JGI IMG/M metagenome (GOLD analysis project Ga0315282, IMG submission 203693) | Sediment microbial communities from Yellowstone Lake, YNP, Wyoming, USA - YL17G07_20 | ecosystem: Environmental > Aquatic > Freshwater > Lake > Sediment | place: USA: Wyoming | collected...
CGATCCCGGTGTCGCTGAAGACCGCTGCGAGTGTGTTTCTCTCCACTGCCAACCCGTTTATCACCATGGTGCTGCACTGGCTGTCGACCCTGGCTGGTTACTCAGGGAGAATGAACATGTTCTGTGCCCTGTCGCTTGGCCTCATGCAGCAGGTGTTCCATAATCCAGGATAAATTTTTTTTTTAGGCGACGTTTATTTTGATTGTTGCATCTGAATGGTGATGTGTGGGTACCAACTGTACATGTCCCCGTAATTTGTTGAGGCGTTCACCATGTCCCAGGTGAGTTTCACATAGCCAGAGGCAACAGGATAATAGTTATCATAGCTGCCCTTGACGGTTGCATTGCACTCGATATACTGGTTTTTGGAGAGTTGTATCACGCCGGTGGCTTGGCACAGTCCGCCTTGCATGATCCGTTCAAATACCAATTGGTCTCCCCCGTTTTTCGTCATGATGATGGTCACGGCAAGCCCGTTGGGGCTGATGTTCACGATGTTTTGATGTGCATCAAGCATGGTGATATAGACCGCGACCATGACGTTGACTGTGATATGGTCCGGATGTTTGCTCAGGAGTTGGTCGCAGCCACTGACGTATAGTGACATGAGAACCAGGAAGATCCCCAGCATCATCATATGTTTTTTCATCCTGTTTCCCTCACACGTCATAACATATCGTTCTTTAAAAAATATGCTATTCTGGGCTTCTCATTCTATAGATTATTCTGTTAATAGATGAGGACTGCTTTGACTCCTTTTGCTTGTCGTATCTTTGGGATGACTGTTCCCGGGATCTGTTTTTCGGTTATAATGAAGAGTCGTGGTTCTTCGGAAAACTCGAAATCGTCGACGATGGCCTGTCTGATGCTGATGTTGTGTTTGGCGATGATGGTCGCGACCTCGGCAAGAATCCCAGGGGTGCTGGGGTCGGTGGGGATGATTTCGATGACGCCCCAATGTATGTGTGGTGCGACTTCTTTGAGGTGGCAGGTAGGCAGCAGGTTGGAGAAGATCATGAGAAGATTAGGGTTGCTTGTGATGATGCGTATGGTCGCGGTGATGCCATGGCCATTTCGACCTCGGGGCGTACGATGCCTATCACCACAACATCATCCTGAACGGTGAATATATAAAAATGAGGAAAACAGCGGTTTAGATTATGACCGCTGTCTCTTTTTAGGCCATGACCGCAGTGTGTGGTTACCGCTGTTGCAGTAATTGTTGTCGGATTAAGAGTTGGTCGTTCTGCATAGCGTTTGGCGTCAGCATCGGTTGGCTGTCAACGTTTGGTTCGTACTCATCGACCTGTGCGCTCATCGCTGAATTGCCAGCCATATCGTAGACGATTGCTTGTGCTTTCTTCCCATGACCCTGGTAGAGCCAGATGTAGGGTCCTGGTGTGGTGACGTTTCCGATCGGGATGTCATCGACGTAGAATTCCACCTTGGCGACACCACTGGTTGCATCGTCGACGGTCGCGTTGAGCAGCCATTTGGTTTTCATGGTATTCTCTTGGATTACCGTCAGGGTGATGGTTGGTACTGTCTTGTCAATCTTCAAGGTGGCATTGTTCACTTCTTCCTCATTGCCTAACAGGTCAACCGAGTAGTAATACAGGACATGCACACCGTCTTCCTTGACAGAGAATGGTTGTGTATACTCAATCCATTCGGTATCGTCATCGAGCTTGTAGTAGGTGTGGTTTACTCCTGATGGTGAAAAGTCTGCTGCGCTTAGGGTCACTTTGACATTGTTCACATACCAGCCATTATTGCCCATGATACCGTCAAAATAATACGTTGTCTTTGGTGGTTCGGTATCGTGATCTATTCGGAATACTGCTTCGTTGGTCGATTCGGTCACCCCTGCGAGATCCACCGAGTAATAATAGAGCGTGTGATTCCCATTTTCTGAGACGATCACAGGTCCTGTATAGACGACCCAGGTACCATCATCGAGCTTGTACATGGTGTAGTTCACCCCTGACAGTACATCATCAGCACTCAGGATAATGGTGACATTGGTGACAAACCATCCATCTTCACCGATTAGTCCGTGGAACTCATGTTTTGTGGCCGGTGGTGTTGTGTCGATTCGAAGCTCTACAGGTTGTGCTTCTTCTGTGTTCCCGGCCCTGTCGAACGAAAAGTATAGGATCGAGTGTTGGCCGTCGCTCTCCACAATAAAGGGTACTGTGTAGAGTTGCCAGGGGCTGGAATCAATTTTATACCACGTTGATCCAATCCCTGAACATGCATCGGTTGCTGAGAGGGTGACTGTGACCGCACTGACATACCAGCCATTTTCTCCATTTGGGGCGGGAGGGTCAACCGTCATTGTTGTGACCGGGGGAGTTTGATCTTTTTTAAATGCGGCGAAGCGTGGAATTTCTCCATTTCCTTCATGGTCATCTGAATAGAAGTCAATTCCATATGCTCCATCATCAGTTACCATGAAAGGACCACTGTAGGTGATCCATGCTCCATTGTTTATTCGGTAATGGGTGGTATTCACTCCGGAGATATCATCGGTAGCATTCAGGGTAATGGTGATATCGCTCGTATACCAGCCGTCTCCTCCCAGGTTCCCTTCGAATGAAATGGTTGTGACCGGTGGCGTGATATCAAATTTTGTGGTGAAGGTCCACGTTGCTCCTTCAATGGAAGCACCATGGTTATCCCAGGCAATAATCTTCCAGTAGTATGTTGTCCCTGCATTCATGGTTCCAGGATCGTAGGTTGTTGCAGAGTGATTACTCGACACTTTTGGCGGAGAGCTCGTCGTTCCTAAGTATATGTCGTACTGTAGGGTATCACCCAGATTCGGATCGCTATCTGTCCAACTCAAAAGAATATGCACGGAGACGTTCGTTGCCCCATCAGTTGGAGAAGGATCCGTGGGTGGATAGGGCGGTTCGTTTGCTACTTCCGTCGTAAAGTGCCATACCGGTCCGATTGATGAAAGGCCGTCGTCGTCCCATGCGACGATCTTCCAGTAGTATGTTGTGTTGAGGTCTAAATCTCCTGGGTCGTATATCAGAGCGGTTTGATTACTCGTCACTTGTGGTGGTGGGTTTATCGTCCCTAAGTAAATGTCATATGTTGCGGTATCACCGATATTGGGGTCCCCTCCATTCCAGGTGAGATCCATGTCTATGCTGACCTTTATCGCTCCGTTATCTGGATCGGGTGTATTTGGTGTGTATGGTGGAACATTTGCAGGTAAACGTGGATATCGATCCTTATTAAAACCACCAGGGATAAGATAGGGTGTATCACCGATACCATCATTATTTCTATCAATCCCGGTGTAGTCGCTCCAGTAGTTACCCTTGAAATCGCCGTCGTCCCACTGATTGGTGCATTCGTCGTACCCATTTTCACCATTATGTATCAGATTGTTGTAATAGATCTTATTATTATTTGAGTACCAACTCATGTAAATACCATTCGAGGTGTTGTAGACAGTGCAGTTTTTGACAATGCTTTCGTCCGTCATCATGAAATAGATTCCATAGTACGAGATGTTGTATACGGTGCAGTTCACGATATGACAGTTATCAGGGCCATCGGTCCATGTGTAGTAGTAGATCCCATACCAACTATTATTGTATATAGTACAGTTCACAAGGTCGACCCGTTGTGAATACGAGCTTCGTACTGCGATGAGCCCCGTGTTGTCATGTACAGCACAGTTCATGACCTTGTTATCTGGGGAAAATTCTATGTTAATGCCGCCAAACAGACCGGAGTTCCCATAGACAGAGCAGTTCATGATTTGGTTGAAGGAAGATCCATCGACGAGCTGGATGCCATCTCCCGCATTATTGTATGAGTCACAGTTCTCGAATGTGTTATATACTGAGTGTCGGAGCAGAATGCCGGATTCCGCGTTGTCGTAAACCTGGCAGTCAGCGATCTGGTTGTGTGATGAATCCCAAAGATAGATCCCTTTTCCACTCTTGTGGGAATCTACGTTTATTATCGTTGAATCAGTGGTATTTGCTAAGAGTAAACTCGGTATATCTAAATTCTGTGCGGTAATATTGTGGCAGGAAATCAGACACAAATAACCAACGTAATCAGCAGTATCCAAGATTCGATTACTTTCTCCTATGAGATAGTACATAGGTTTCCCGTTAATGGTATTGCTCTTGTCTATGTCCTGATAGAAATCACCGATAAGGTCTCCCTCGACAAAGAAATCAACAGCATTGCTGCTGATGCTGTTATCCCGTAGGATGTTATTCGGGGCAGAACGGAGGTAGAACCCGTAATGGCCGTTATCATCTGCCTCACAGTTGATGATTTCGTTTTTTGGAGAATTCCAGAGATAGACACCAATGCCATTTGCACTATGACGGGACCTCACGTCGGAGATGGTTGAACCAGTGGTATCGATAAGGATGACCCCTGGTACATCTGCATTCTGTGCAGAGATATTACGACAGGAAATCAGGGCGAGATACCCAAAGTTTTCCTCCAATGTTCGATTGCTGACAGCAACAAGGTAATAGATTTTTTTCCCGTTAATCATGTTCGATTCATCGATATCATGACGGAAGTAGTTGATGTCGGAGCCATCGATTGAGAGACTGTATCCAGGGTTATCGATGATTGAATTATTTCTCAGAGTGAAACTAATTATTTGCGAAAGAGCTATCCCATTCTCATTCTTAAAAATCGTACAATTTTCGATGCGATGATTATCTGATTGATCACGAATGCTTATCCCCGTACCAAGGTTATGTGAAATGAGACAGTTGTTTATCTCGTTGTACGTGCTATAGTACTCGAAATAGATACCGTCCCCTTGGTTGTTTGAGATGTTACAATTTGTTATTTGGTGACTCCTAATCTGGTGACCATAAATACCGTACTGAGTGTTATATGTACAGATGCAGTTGATGATCGATTCCCCGCTTTCGCCCGTGGTAGGCCGAATCCCTATTTCATTGTAGGAGAAGGTGGAATCTCTGAGTTGTGTGTCAGCTCCGTGGGTTGAAATACCGAAGCGGTTGTAGGTGCACGTGCAGTTATCCAGGTAAGTCGTTGAAAGCCATTGGAGGTCGACGCCGCATTCTTGGTTATACTGACACACACAATGGGTAACCGTATTGTCCCAGGACATCCAGGTGAGTACAATGCCGCTGTCCTGGTTCTTGGAACATGTGCACCCCGCGATCAAGTTGTCCTTTGATTCAACGCTATAGATGCCGCTCCCGTGGTTCTCTAAACAGACGCAGTTTGCGATTAAGTTGTTGTTGCATCCCGCCCCGAAGAAGGCATCAAGTTCAATGCCGTTACCTTGGTTCTGTGAGCAGGTGCAATCCGTTATTTGATTGTTGTTTGCAAACAACCACAGGTAGATGCCATGGCGTTGATTATTTGAACAGACGCAGTTCTCTATCGAATTGTACCCGGTGTTGTAGGCAAGAAACATCCCGTCGAGGTAGTTGTTTGAACAATTCAAATTCTCCATGGTACTATAATTGCTTTCCACGAGACAGAGGCCTTGGATGTTGCTTGTGATATTGAAATTTCTCATCGTGATATTATTACACCCAACCAGGACTAGGTACCCGATGGGCATGAGATCACCATCAATCGTGAGGTCGTTTTGTCCCACCAGGAAATAGATCGGTTTGCCGTTCACGGTATTTGTCGCATCAATATCTTGGTGGATATCTTCCGTTTTTACAGGATACATACCAAAGTTATAGGAGTTATTCGAAATGGTGCTGTTTCTCAAGATTGTGTACGCAGATCCGTAGATGAAGAGGCCAAAGGTATTGTATGAGCTGGTACAGTTGTAGAGCTGTGTGTAGTCACAGGAGACGTCAAGATGGATGCCGAATTTGTCATTGTTTGAAGAAACACAGTTTCTTAGTGTGGTAGAAACGGAGTTCGTGAGATTGATGCCAGAGTAATAATTCCCTGTGCACGTACAATTTATTATCTGATTGTTGTCGGAATAGATTGAGTAAATCCCGTTTTCGTGGTTCCCAGAACATGTGCAATTGATTATCTGATTGTTCGTTGAACCAGCGAGATACATACCGTGTAAGAGATTGTTCGTAAAACTGCAGTTCATGATCGTGCAAGATGTAGAAAGGATGACGAGAGCTCCTTGTGATGAATTATCGATGTGGATGTTCTTAAGGACCATATTCGTACATTGATAAATAGCGATATATCCAATATCAATGATGTTACCATCGATGATGGAACCATGTTGTTTCACGAGATAAAAAATCGGTTTTCCATTGACGATATTCGAGGGATCGATATCTTGAGTGAAATGAGAGAGTTCGGTGCCATCGATGGTAACACTGTAATTGTTATACCAGAGATCGCAATCTCGTAACACATTATCCGATGACATGTTGATGTAGAGGCCATACAGGTTATTGGTAATGGTACAGTTTGATACGTGGAATTCTGTGGAGCTATAGATGTACAGGCCGATTTCTTCGTTCTCGGAAATGGTACATCTTGCGATATGACCTGAGGACGCAGTGTTGATGAAGATTCCATGCTGGTGGTTTCCTGAGACTGTGCAATCTGATACCTCGTACGCCCCACTGATTCCACTGAGCTGGTTCGCGACAGTAGTACAAAATGATATCAGATTCCAATTACCATTAATGCCATTTTGCTGGTTGTTACCGATCCAACAATCGGATATCTGATTCGACGAGCCGCTAATCCCATTCTGCTGGTTGTTTGAAATCGTGCAACTCGCTATTTGATTCGATTCACTACTGATTCCATTCCCGAGGTTGTTTGCGCAGAGACAATTGGTGATCAGACTCCCAGTAGACTGAAAGTCCAGGTAGATACCATCTCCTTGAGTATTGGAGCAGATACACCCGGTTATCTGAACTGGAGAGAACCAAGAAATTTCTATCCCTTTATTTGTATTACCCGAGCAATTACAGGTGATTATTTCACAGTTCGGAGAATCGGAAATCTCGATCCCCTTGTTGAGATTTCCAGAACAATCACAGTATGTTATGAGGCTGTCTGGGGAACTTGAGAGAGAGATGCCGGTTCCCCTGTTGTTCATACAGATGCAATCCGTTATCTGGCTTGATCCAGCACTCGTGATGTAGATACCGTACTGATGGTTTCCCGAGCTGTTGCAGTCCTGTATGAGAAGCGGAGAACCAGTGATATGAATCCCTATAAATTCATTATCCAAGCATGTGGCGCGAATGATTTGGTTCCCGCCGTCGCTCATATAGATCCCATCATTTTTGTTGTTTGAACAGTTACAATCGGTGACCACATTGTTTGTTGATGAGAACGAGGTAAGGATCCCTTGCGCTGGGTTGTCTGAACAAGTACATTTCGTGATGTGGTTTTCTGAGGAAAAGAGGAGGAGCATCCCGTTTTGCTGGTTATCCTTAAAACAACAGTTCACCACGGATGAATACGAGGTGTTCACCATAAGGAACCCGATCATGTTCCTTTCGATAGAGATGTTCCTTACCGTGATATTTCTGCAGGAGACCAAGGCGACATAGCTGATATTTTGGATGGAACCATCGAGAATTTCATCCTGTTCCTCAACGAGGTAATAGATGGGTTTTCCATTGATCGTGTTCGAAGGATCGATATCCTGAGTAAACTCAGAAATTAAATTATAACTGAGGACACCAAAGTTATAGGTATTATCAAGAATGGTGTTGTTCCTGAAAATATTGTAACATGATCTCTCTATGAGCAGGCCCATGCCTAGGTTGTTTGAGAGGGTGCAGCCTTCTATCTGATTGTAATTCGCATGTTGATACAGATAAAGACCATTGAGCTTGTTATCTGAGCATGTGCAGTTTTTTATGTGATTGTACTTGCAACCCGAATCTATCTGTATACCGGCAACCCTGTTGTATAAGCAGGTGCAGTTCGTTATCTGATTAGAGTCGCTTCCGATATAGATGCCAATGTACGAATTGAGGCAGATGCAGTTCGTTATCTGATTGTTCGAATCGGTGACCCAGATGCCGTAGATCCACCCCATCCGAACACAGAAACAATCCAGAATCTGGTTATATTTTGAGGCGAGCAGGATTCCTATCGCGTCGTTGTTTTCTATCGTGAAATGACCGATGAACACGTTATTTGCCGTGACATAAAACGCTCTTCCCGTATCGCTGCCGTTCACGATCGTTGCGTCTCTGCTTTCACCGATGATGTCTATGGACTTGTCGACCACGATATTTTCGTAATAGGTTCCATTGAAGACATAGATGGTGTCGCCATTGGTCGCATTTTGGACCCCTTGCCAGATGAAATGATACGGCCACAGCAGGGTGCCGTTTCCTGGGTACACCGAGTCATCGTCCACATAAATCGTGATTCCAGTCGGTATCGCCTTGGGTGTCTCGTCTGGTGGTGTTTCAGGCGATATTGTTACGGTCTGGCTCCCGCCTCCTCGTTCATTGGTGATGGGTTCGGTCGTGGTAATCTTCATTGCATCTGATGTGTTTTGATGGCTCGGTTCTGCTACTCCTAGGTTGATGCTTGCGATTGAGGTGGGTGTGATAAAGGCGAAAGCTACGGCAACAACAATAATTATCTTATAAAATACCTTTTTTCGTATCATGGATATCATTTCCTCCCTCGATAAACGAATCTATGTATACAGATAATGGACCTTTCTATTTAAGAATTTCTGTAGGAGTATTTTAGGCAGAAGTAGTAAAAAATACGAAACGCCTGAGAAAACAGTCTTGACCTGAACGCATTGAACGTGGAAGCACAAAAAGGTATCTTTTTAAAGAAACAAGCCATGTAAGCAAAGCATGGAGATGGGATCATGAAACAGCTTATGGTTGTACTCCTTGGACTCGTTGTCATCAGCAGCGGGTTGTTGAGCGGATGCTCAGAGAAAAAACCAACAAACACGGTCGTTGCAGACAGCGATGGCGACGGCTTCAATGACACCGTTGATGCGTTTCCTCATAACAGCTCTGAATGGAAAGATTCAGATGGCGATGGGGTTGGCGATAACTCGGATGCCTTCCCGTCAGATGCGAATGAGACAAAAGACACCGATGGTGACGGTGTGGGTGACAACGCCGACGCGTTCCCTCTTGACCCAACCGAATGGAAGGACTCCGACGGCGACGGGGTAGGCGACAATGCAGACGCTTTCCCTGATGATCCGACCCGATGGGAGCAGTCCCCGGTCGATCTGTTCCTCGAACGAGCAGAGCCGTTCATCGAGAAAGTCGTTGTGGATAACAGCACCTTGCAATCCTACACAAGCAAAATCCTTGGTGGCTGCGATGCCTCAGCAAGAGAATGTCGCGTGAACGCGCTATATCGTGATGTGCTCATGAACTACACCTGCATCTCTGCTCCTATGAGTAACGCAACACTGCAGACCCCGCAGGAGACAATCCAGCTGAAAGAAGGAACCTGCGAAGACCTCTCCATCCTTTTATGCTCGCTGTTGTACAATAGCGGCATACCTTCCTCTCTGGTCTTCACCGATGAGCATGTGTATGCCCTGGTATCCGAGGTGAACGCCGATGCTCTCTGGACAGTCGCTGAGCAGTCCTTGCTCCATCAGGTCGAGGTTCGCTTTGGTGAACCGATGTCTCAGCCGTACCAACAGACCTACACGCTTCCACAGGCGAACATGCTGTATGTCGGCGGGGAGGAAGGAAAGACGTTCACTGGTCTTATTGACTGGATGACCATCGATTACAGTATCGAATCAGATCGACCTGTGCATATGTTCGTTGTTCCGACCCAAACAGAGTTCTTCGCCCTACGGGACGGCGACCTTGCGAACTTCACACAGTTCACCCAGTGGGAGGTCATCAATCTAACCTCGAAAACCGGGACGATCCCACAGCTTACGACGTACGGAGGCATCATTCTTCTCAATGAAGGTGCTCAGGCTGCAACGGTGACTGTTAACTTTGTCTTCACGTTTCGCCCGTCGTTTTATCAGACCTATAACAGAAACACCCTGACCACGTATGAAGTAGATGGGAAAGACTCGGTGCTTCTTGATTCAACGTTGGGGGCGTATGGGTTTCCAGGGTACGCTGCCGAGGTCGCTGGAGAAAAAACAGTGATCGATCCTCTTACGAACGAGTACGTCACCCTTCCATAAACACGTCCTCTACCAAAGGGATGAGAAGGAATTGCCCCTACAAATTTGAAAACCATATTAATTTTTTTAAAACGTAGAGAGTAAAGGATGAAACAAGGAAAAGGATTCGCTGTTCATGCAGCTACCGTTGCTTTTTTGACACCACTGCCCATCGGCCTTCGCCATGGGCTTCATCGCTGCGTTGTTCGACTGTGAAACCCTTGAGTATCTTTTCCCACTCAATCAGGCCCGCGTAGCTCCAGGAGCCTTGGGCTGCTTTGAGGAATGCCATACCGTTCGGTTTAAGGATGCGTCGCATTTCACTGGTCGCCTGCTCATGGTACTGCGGCGCCATGGAGCACAACAGACCGTCTGCAAGGATGAAGTCAACAGATTCATCTTTGAGGAAACTTAAGTCAGTGGCAGAGGAAGTATAGGTTTTGATGTTGTGGAACCCCTTTTTCTTCGCCCTTCGTTCCACAGCGCGGATTGCCTTTTCATCAGAATCGACTGCGTAGACGATTCCCCCTGGACCAACTGCAGCGGCCAACGAAAGGGTGAAAAACCCTGGGCCACACCCAATGTCAGCGACCACCTGCCCTGGTGCCACATAGGAGCAATATTTTTTTGGGTTGCTGAAAAACAACCTTCGTATCGGGTTATAATGCACGAAGAGAGGGAAGTGTTTGTCCTGTTTCACATCGTTTGTAACCATTTACTGAAACCTCGCTACATGAATTAATAATTGCTTTGAATAGTTATACGTTTCGCTAGAAACGATGTTAGCGCATAAAAAAAGAGGAAGAACATCGATTTTTCACTTGCATCTTTTTATTTTGAAATACAAGAGATATTTTTATCATATGATCAATTTTGTTACGTGTCTTTTCCCGAAATTACTTTCTCCTGAAAAAGGAAATAGATGATTCTGTTCCGATGAGGAAACTGAATCAAAGGAAAGTGCGGTGGATCATCAGAGAAGTCGATAACCAAGAACGATCCATT
>Ga0315282_10015757_pt1 | contig 11116 bp, 10 predicted proteins | sample YL17G07_20_MG_FD_203693 | JGI IMG/M metagenome (GOLD analysis project Ga0315282, IMG submission 203693) | Sediment microbial communities from Yellowstone Lake, YNP, Wyoming, USA - YL17G07_20 | ecosystem: Environmental > Aquatic > Freshwater > Lake > Sediment | place: USA: Wyoming | collected...
ATGATTCATTTGGCAATCTTACCACGCTGTATATTTGGTAATTATTTATGATCTTACGTCTTAAACTAAGGTAAGAGTCTTGAGTTAAGAACGCTGTTGGAATAATCATCGAGTAACGAAAATTTTTAGATTTTACAAGTTCAAGCGACCTTTCAATAAAAGCAGCAAATAAATTGATTCTATTATTGGCTGAAGGATATTTGGAAAATATATAAGACACATCAATTTCAGGTAATGCCTTGATATCAACGTATGGTGGATTGCCGATTACTGCATCAAACCCTCCTGATTTCATTATTTCCGGGAATTCTTTTTTCCAGTCAAAGACATTGATACGGTAACGCTCCTCATCTTCAAAAAGGCCCATCTGCTTACCTTCATAGAAGTCAGGTCCGATGAGGGAGTTTCCGCACTTGATATTACTTCCAAGGTCAGGGAGTGCCCGCTCATGGAATAGTATGAGCTGTTGAGAGATTGATTGTTCTGTCTCACCTTCAAGCACTTTTAATAGGAGAGAGAGCTTTGTCACTTCTACTGCCTGCATGTCAATGTCCACACCATAGATGTTATTGAGCAGGATACGTTTACGCTCAGTAGTTGTAAGCCGCCAATCACCACCGGATGCCTGATATAAGGCAGGGGACCTTCCCTTTACCCATCTCTCAGGGGTATGAGCCACATACCAGTCTCGGTGCCAGTCAAGGAGATATTGATAAGCCCCGATAAGAAATGACCCGGAGCCACATGCAGGGTCAAGAATTTTTAAATTCGCTACCTGCTTCGGTGTTTTGCCTTCAAGGAGCTTCCCAACGGTATTTTTCACAATATAATCTACAATGTAACGCGGCGTGTAATAGATGCCGCCTGCCTTCTTGACCTCCGGTTTATAATCAATCACGGCACGGTGGCCTGTTGTAAGTTGAATTACTTTACCGAGAAATTGCTCATATACCTGACCAAGAATATCAGCGGATATGACGGAAAATTCGTAAGGGCTGTCAGGATAGTAGAGATTTTTTATGATTTCTTTGATTACTCTGTCGTCAATCGTGAGGTTCAGTGTCAGGCCGTCAGGTGGTTCGGGACGACCCCTTTCCTCCCGGAAATGGAACAATCCTGAGTTATACCGTTCATCAGCCTGACGGAACAACTGGCAGAGCCTTTCATATACATTGATCCCATTCAGGAGGGCCAGCAATCTCCCGTAATCCTCAATGCCTCTGTCTTCACAAATACGCAGGAAGATGATACGGTCAATCGTTGTCTGCACAGCAAAGTTGAGTTCACGCTGGGTAAGCTCTGGATTACGGAGGGCAAGGTTACGGGCAAGCATATCCCGCCATGCATCTATTTCTTTTAGAAAGACAGCATCAACTTCAGCAGTGCCTTTCTTCAGCTTGCTTTGCTCGGCAAACTTATCAAAGGCTCCTTTCAGGACAGCTTCACGGGAAAAGATGGAAGCAATCTCTTCCCAGTGTTGTATGTACTCCTTATAGGTAAGATAAAGAATGCGTCCAGTTGCCGCTTTGTCTGTTTTGTCAGGTTTTATCCGACAGTCATAAATAGCAAATTCCTCGAAGTTTGTGAGAATGGAAAGGGGTAGTTTCGCAGACCATGCATAGCGTCTAAGCTGAAAGGCTGAATCAATGTCTTCTTTTATATGGATTGCAGGTTTCTTTGCCTCAACAAAGAATTTCCGGGTACCGCCGATACGGAAGCTGTAATCCGGTGCCTTTGTAACACCTCCAATCTTTATCGCATCTTCGTGGACAACATCCTTGTAAACCTCGGCATAACCACTCTTATTTTCCACATCCCAGCCGAGGGCTTCCAAGAAGGGGTCAAGAAATTCACGCCTGAGCTGGGTTTCGTTATACTGACTTGACTTATAAGCATCTTTATTCTGTTCAAACCGTTCAATCAGGTCTGCAATTTCCATCCTATCTTTCATTATAGGCAAAATTATGAATAATTTAAACCTTTTTTATAGGTAAAACAGGGTTTGCTTGACTTTGGACGTTTGATGCAGCCGGAAGAACTTTTCTCAGAGCCAATATAATAATAGCTTGTCGGCTTGCAGGCTTGCCAGCTATTCAGCTAATTCAAACATCGTTCCGGCGATAAAATCCGTGAAGTGTAATTGGTAATGTCCAATTTATTTACACTACATAAACAACTATTTCGTCTTTTGTAGTGTAAGTTCGAGATATTCCACCTCATCAAGTAATAAAGGCAATTCTTCTTTCGCCCTCTCAAGCATTAGCAAAATTGCCTGTTTCCATTTCTTTGGCAGAGAATCAAATAATTTCCTTATCTCTTCAAAATCAGCAATAACCGAGGTACAAATAGCCTGCTGTAAATCCTTTAAGCTTTTGTCTATCTTCTTCCTTCGGGATGCTATTATCAGTTTGTGAATACAGAAATTGACAGGGTTTGGAATAAGTATATTTATATCTCCTTCCTTCACAGTAATTGGATTATCCAGCAATATACTGACGTATCTCAAGGGTATGGCGTTAATGCCAAGTTCTTTCACTTTTATGGTCCGCTCAATGCCGCGTCCTTTCTGGGGAATGATAAACTCTATTTTTAGCTCCGAATTCCACAGATACAAAGAGCCATCATTATTAAAATCGCAGGTAAAACCTAATCCTTCTAATTGACTTATAAAGTTTTTATGTTCCCTGCCGCGGTACGGATGGGGTATTAAAAAGTCAATGTCCTGAGTTCGTAAGGGAAAGCTCTTTGCTCCCAAATGTTTTTGGTATAGCTGAAAACACCAGCTACCAATCAGCTCAACCCCTTCATTGAAAATATTGTTGTCGTGAAAAACTCTTAGAATCTTTTCAACTGTCTCAACCACGCTTTTTACCCTCGGCCCTTTTTAATATTACCAATGCTTCGTTGATCTTTTTCAGTTCCGCTTTTAATACTTTTCGTTCCTTTATCTGTTTTACAAGGTCTTCCGGTTTATCTCTACCAAGATAGCTATGTACAATCTTATTATGTACACGTTGCTGGAGGTAATAGTATTTTTTACCAGATATCAACCTTTCCTTTATGCTACCTGCTGGGAGAGATAATAATTTTTTTTCTATTTTTTCTTTTGCATCAAGGTAATACTCTTTGCTTTCTGATAAGATTCCTTTTAATACTTTCATTTTCCCTTTCCTTTACACTACATTATACCATAAAAATAAAATTGTAGTGTAATAATTTTTGTAAGTATTCATAATAAAAAAAGGCCGGAAGAGCCTTTGTGTAAAAGCAGGTTAAGGCTAAGGTTGAGGTTGCCTGCCTTTCAGCTTATAGAGAGAAGCTAACATCATTCCGGCCTCTCTCTTCCCGTTGCCCTCCGCTCCATGCTCTCTGCCCTCTGCGCTATGCCCCCTTCCCATTTCCCCATATCATGACTATAATTATAGAATAAGTTTCATGAAAGGAGGGCGTTATGGAGAATAAAATTAAATGGGAAACAGAGATGAAGGCAGCCAAAAAACAAGCGAAATTTGAAAACAAACCTGTATTACTCGATTTTTTTAACCCCGGCTGAATTGGCTGTCAACAGATGGATGCAGTTACGTATCCGGATAAAAATGTGATTGAATTCATTACAAAAAACATCATACCGCTACGCGTGCCATACAACTTAGAACCACTGGCTACTGATTTTACTATTAAATGGACTCCCACCCTTGTAGTTCTTGACAAAAATGGCAAGGAACATTACCGGACAGTCGGTTTTCTTCCCCCTGAAGAATTTATCCCTTCACTACTACTCGGCATCGCAAAGGTCCACTTTGAACTTGATCAATTCAAGGATGCAATCTCAAACCTTGAGAAGATTTTGAAGGATTATCCAAAAAGTGGTGCCGCACCCGAAGCAGTCTATTTACACGGGGTGAGTAACTTTAAAACTACACATGAGAGAAAACCCTTGAAACAAGCATACGAAAGGCTTACAAAAGAATACCCGCAAAGTGAGTGGGCAAAGAGGGCATTGCCGTATCGGTTGCTTTAGCAACAGTAGGCAGTATGGAGTAAGCAGTAAGCAGCAATTTCATACTGTTTACTTCCTACTGTCTGCTGGTTTTTAACCTGCCTACTGCATACTTCCTACTGCTTACTGGTTTATTGTTTCTCTGCTTGCCAATTATCTTAATTACTGTTATCCTAAACTGCACATACATTCCTTTAGGAGAGTATGCCGGTGGGTATTTACAATTTTGTATCAATGTTAGGAATCCTGATTTTCATCGGGTTTTTGTTCCTGTTCTCAAAAAATAAAAGGCAAATAAGTTTAAAGGTTATCATCTGGGGGATACTACTTCAGATTGCCTTTGCCCTTTTTGTATTTCTCATCCCTGTGGGTACGAAATTTTTCCTGTTTCTTAATGACTTTACAATGAAGATTATTGACAGCTCATTTGCGGGAACGCAGTTTGTTTTTGGAAGGCTTGCGATTACCCCCGGCAAAGAGGGCTCACTCGGTTTTATCCTTGCATTTCAAGCACTCCCTTCGATTATCTTTTTTGCCGCATTGATGGAATTTCTCTACTACATCGGTATTATGGAAAAAATTATACATATCTTTGCCCGTGTGTTTGTAAAGGTTATGGGGATTAGCGGTGCAGAGGCGCTATGTGCATCAGCTCAAATCTTTCTTGGAATAGAATCTAATCTGACTGTTAGGCCTTATCTAAAGGCAATGACAAAATCAGAATTAATGGTTGTGCTCACAACAGGGATGGCGACAATCGCATCGAGCGTACTCGGACTTTATGTAATCATACTATCCGATACATTCCCGAGAGTTGCAGGTCACCTCATCTCTGCTTCAATCCTTCTGGCGCCTGCGGCGATACTGGCGAGTAAAGTAGTAATCCCTGAAACAGAGAAGCCTTTGACCCTTGGAAAGGTGGTAAAGGTAGAGTATGAAAAGGCAAGCAATGCAATAGAGGCAATCATAAACGGCTCCATGACCGGGGTTAAAATGGTTGTGAGTATAGGTGCACTTTTAATTGCATTTATCGGGTTAATCTCCCTTGTTGATACAGGCCTGCTCTATTTGGGGAAATTGACAGGTTCAATGCTTAAGGCAAATATAGATATCACCCTCCATACACTTTTAACATACCTCTTTTACCCATTCACCCTCGCCATGGGGGTGCCTTATGAAGACGCCCCGGCAATAGCAAAAATTATAGGGGAAAGGATTATAGAGACAGAGGTAAAATCCTATCAGGACCTTGCACTTCTGGTAAAAGAAGGAAAGATTATGTATCAAAGAAGCATAGTGATTGCAACCTATGCACTTTGTGGATTTGCCCATATACCATCCCTTGCAATATTCGTTGGCGGGACATCAAGCCTCGTTCCTGAACGAACAAAAGATATTTCTATCCTCGGATTATGGGCGCTTCTTGCCTCAAATGTGGCGTGTTTCATAACAGGGGCAGTGGCAGGCATCTTTTATTCGGGAGGAGGAGGGATCCTCACAAAATAGCGGGTATGAAAGTCAACGCTTTCAGGACAAAAGTTTTCTGTTGCAAAAATATTGGTATGGTGTACACTTTGAATAGGATACGGACTGTAATTTTATGATATTATTGTTCGATTTTCTTTACTTCTCTATATCGGCTCAAAAAACTGGAAGAAATTCAAAAAATAATTAAGGAGGGGAAGCTATGGACAAGATTTTGAGAATTAATATGGGAGCCGAAGGGGGCCCGAAAGCCACTGCAGTTCCCTTCGGTGATTATGCTGGATTAGGAGGAAGAGGACTTACCTCTGCCATAGTCTCAAAGGAGGTGCCACCTGACTGTCACCCATTAAGCGATACTAATAAGCTTGTCATTGCCCCGGGTCTTCTGAGTGGGACTGCAGGTTCCATGACAGGAAGAATTTCTGTAGGCTGCAAGAGTCCTCTGACCGGTGGTATTAAGGAGTCTAATGCTGGAGGACAACCATCCCAGGTGCTTGCCAGACTGGGCTATGGGGCCATCGTGCTTGAGGGAAAACCCAAGGGTGATGACCTCTACAAAATATTTATCAACAAAGATGGCGTTCGTATCACAACCGATAATAGGCTCAAGATGCTGGGTAATTACGATACAGTGGAAAAAATGAAAAAGGAGTTTGGCGAAAAGATTGCCTGCATTTCTATCGGCCCTGCAGGAGAGATGAAGCTGAACGCTGCATCGGTGGCATGCACCGATACTGAATTGAGACCGACAAGGCATGCAGGACGGGGTGGCGTGGGAGCTGTAATGGGTTCAAAGGGTGTGAAGGTTATTGTCCTTGATGATACAGACATGAACATGCGCCAGCCAAAAGAACCGGAGAAATTTAAAGAAGCGAACAAGGCATTCACAGATGGTCTCAGGAAACACGGGGTAACAGGGGAAGCCTTGCCTGCCTATGGTACAAACATCCTTGCAAATATCCTTAACGAAGCCGGAGGTTATCCTACTTACAACTTCAAAGAAGGCAGGTTTCAGGGGACATCAAAGATTAGCGGAGAGACAGAGGCAGCATTAGAAACTGAGCGCGGCGGAGTGGCAACCCATGCTTGCCATCGCGGCTGCGTCATCCGCTGCTCCGGTATCTATAACGACAAAGATGGCCACTACCTGACGAAACAGCCTGAATATGAGACTGTCTGGGCACATGGCGCAAACTGTGGAATAGATGACCTGGACAAGATTGCTATGCTGGACTTTCTCGATGATAATATAGGACTGGATACAATAGAGATGGGTGCTACCATCGGAGTAGCCATGGAAGCTGGCCTCCTTAAATTCGGTGATGCTGATGGTGCTATCAACCTGATAAAAGAGGTTGGTAAGGGTACACCCTTAGGACGTATAATCGGAAGTGGAGCAGCCATAACAGGCAGAGTATTCGGCGTGGAGAGAGTTCCTGTGGTCAAGGGCCAGGCTATGCCTGCCTATGATCCACGGGCAGTACAGGGTATTGGTGTAACCTATGCCACAACCCCGATGGGAGCTGACCATACTGCAGGGTATGCAGTAGCCACGAACATCCTCAAGGTAGGAGGTTTTGTGGATCCTCTGAAACCAGAAGGGCAGATAGACCTTTCCAGAAACCTCCAGATTGCAACTGCTGCTATTGACTCCACAGGCATGTGCCTGTTTATCGCCTTTGCTATTATGGACCAGCCCGAAACCTTCCAGGCTTTGCTTGATTTGATCAATGCCTTCTACGGACTCAACTTAACCGCCGATGATGTAGTGGAGCTCGGGAAAAAGGTTCTGAAAATGGAGAGGGATTTTAATATAAGGGCAGGCTTTACAAAAGAACAGGACCGCTTGCCTCCATTCTTTAAAACACAACCATTACTCCCTCATAATGTGACATTCCAGGTAAAGGATGAGGATCTGGATAAGGTATTCAACTGGTAAAGCAATAACTATGATTTAAGTTAAAGGAAGAGGCATATTGAGCGAGAAGCCCCTTCCTTTTTCTTTTATATAAAAACAGGACAAAAAAGGTGCAAAATAAAAATACATTTACCAATAATTTAAAGAATCTATGTTTATTGATTGAACCTGCCCTATTTCCAAAATTTTTTGAAATCCTGCAAGGTGGATTCATGGTAAAATGCAGGGTAGGTATTAGCATTAAAACCTTGCTCTGTGAAAAATTAGGGCTAACCCCTGCATATGTCATGGGAAGGATCAGCACCATCTTCCTTGATGGAAAACCCGTTGATGATATTGAATCAGCCGTCATTAAAGATGGTTCCAGCCTTGCCCTTTCTGCCGCCATGCCCGGTTTAGTCGGTGCCACCATGAGGCGCGAGGGAGTATACTCATCTTTGAGGAGTTCAATTACCTATGAAGAAAAGCATAGCAATTATCTGAGCAAAGAAGGGTTGATCAGTTTAAAACTTTATAACCTACTGATTGACGAGCTGGGACCCCTTCTTCTAAAAAGGGGTATTTTCGTGAAATCTACTGAACTTTCAGCTTTCCTGACAAAACAATCTGATAATTTCTGGAGGGGATGTAAGGAGATACTTCTCGGAGGGAAGCCTGTTGAACGTAGCGTATTACAAAAAAGTAACCTACCAGCCTGGTATGATTGGGTTTACCTCACAGTTTTAACAGGGTAGGGGATGAGAACAGAGAATTGTTTTTGGGTTTGCTCTATGATATTCTCTCTTGGAAAGTATAATTATGCGCATCACAATAAAACTATTCGCCACGCTGCGAACAGGACGGTTCGATATAGAAACCCTCGAATTTAGTCCTGGTGTTACGATTGACCAGGTAATTAAAGTACTCGGGATTCCCGAAGAGGAAGTAACCTTGATCTTTGTCAATGGTCACCATGCCGATATACATGATACACTTGCTGACGGGGACATAATAGGCCTTTTCCCCCCGGTTGGAGGAGGATGAAATGGAAGCATTACACGATTTCTTGCTGGCTCACGTTCAGGGGGATTTATTACCCTGGCAGGCACAGGTAGAGGCCGGAGAACATTTTGGCTTAACATTCGGTCAGGTAGAAGAGACAGCCCTTAAGTTGAATATACTGCCTTCGCGTTATCAGCGGAACAGGCAGACCATCTCGACGGCACAGCAATTAACATTATTCCAAAGTAAGGTTGCCGTTATCGGTTGCGGGGGATTAGGGGGGTACATTATCGAAGAGCTGTCCCGGCTTGGCATTGGCAATATAAAGGCTATTGATCCTGATGTGTTCGAAGAACATAACCTGAACCGCCAGATATTATGCAGCATCCCTGTATTAGGTAAATCCAAGGCAGAAGTAGCAGAGGCAAGGGTGAGGGATATAAACCCTGCTGTACATTTAATACCTATTAAAGATGCCTTCTCAAAAGCCAATGGCGTGGAACTTCTCCATGATATTAATGTTGCCGTAGACGCCCTTGATAACATACCTCAACGGATTGAGCTGGCAGAAACCTGTGAAACGCTGGGGATTCCTCTAATTCACGGAACTATTGGTGGCTGGTATGGACAGATTACCACCCAATTGCCAGGGGACCAGACAATCCAGAAGATATATGGCAAGTGCAGTGAAGCCAGGGGGATGGAACAGGTATTAGGCAATCCCTCCTTTACGCCAGCGATAATAGCAAGCATGGAGGTTGCCGAAACGTGCAAGTTACTGCTGAATCAGGGGACCTCCCTCCATAAGAGGGTCTTATTCATCAATATTCTGGATATGGAAATAGAAGACATCAGGATATGAAAAAGATATAAGGGTCTTGTATGGGAAACTTTGCTATAATTCCTATAGAAGGCCATGAAATATAGCAAATTAAGCAACTACACCATAAAAAAGATTTTAAAGAATTTCTGTATAGAATTAACGGTGGTACAAACAGCAAAAATAATGAATATCAATCGTCATACCGTTGAATTCTGTAATATACGTCTCGCAGCTACTTCTTATTTGCAGGTTCTATGCTGACCATGTTCCCCTTAATTTGCTTATTATTCATGACGGACAAGATGTCCTTTACATATTCATTTGGTACCTCGATGAATGTATACTTGTCATACATGTCTATCTTTCCGATCACCCTTCCCGGGATGCCCGTTTCCCCGGCAATGGCACCTACAATATCCTTTACCTCAACCTTCTGGCTGCGACCTATATTCATAAACAACCTTACCATTCCCTTTTCAGACCCGCCAGACCTGTAGCCTACATCCAGATCATCTTTTTCTGTGTTTTCTGCCCCCACACACATTTTCAAAAGGGCGGCAGCGATATCAAGGGATGTATACTCCTCTTCCAGGAGCCGTTCGATCAGATACGTATAATGGGTAAGGTCGTTCTCCCCGATAGTCTGTTTTATTTTATCCAGAAAAACATTTATCCTGATCTCTTCCACATCATTGAGGGAAGGAACGCGCTGGCGTGCGATCTTTATATTCGCATATGCCTGTATGTCCCGCAATTTGTGGATTTCTCTTCCCATCACAAAGGTAAATGCCCGACCTGTTTTACCCATACGGGCGGTTCTCCCGATCCTGTGGACATAGTACTCTTCATCCTGGGGGACATCATAATTGAAAACAGCCTCTATACCTTCCACATCAATGCCCCGGGCCGCCACATCAGTTGCAACAAGGATTTCAAAAGCATTACTTCGAAATTTGCCCATTACACGGTCTCTCTGTGACTGGGTCATGTCACCGTGAAGTCCGTCTGCCAGATAACCTCTCACCTGGAGGTTTGCCACAACCTCATCAACCCTTCTCTTGGTATTGCAAAAGACAAGGGACAGCTTGAAGTTATACATGTCTATGAGGCGGGACAATGCTTCCAGTTTTGTGCCCTCTTTCACCTCAAAGTATGTCTGCTCCACATGAGGAACGGTTAACTGTTTGTGCACCACCTTGACCAGTTGAGGATTACTTTGATATCTTTTTGTGAGATCAAGGATCGACTTCGGCATCGTGGCACAGAATAAGAGCGTCTGCCTTTCCCTGTTGATTTTCGATAAGATCGTTTCTATATCATCGATAAATCCCATATTCAGCATCTCATCCGCTTCGTCAAGAACAACTATCTTTACACTGTCCATCTTCATCGTACCCCGATTCATGTGGTCTATCGTGCGACCGGGTGTCCCGATGATAACCTGCACACCCTTCTTCAGTGAATAAATCTGCCTCTCTATGGGCTGCCCGCCGTATATAGGGAGGACAGTAATATCTTTTTTATATTGGGAAAGTTTTTTTAACTCTTCAGAGACCTGAATTGCCAGTTCCCTGGTGGGGCACAGAATTATCGCCTGCAATTTTTTGCTCCGGGGGTTTATCATTTCTAAAATCGGGATACCGAATGCTACTGTTTTCCCGGTGCCTGTTTGTGCCTGCCCGATAACATCTTTACCCTCCATTATGAGGGGGATCGCTCGAGATTGAATGGGTGTTGTCTCTTCAAACCCCATATTGGCAATTGCTCTCTGTACATCTTTTGACAGGTGCAGTGCTTCAAATTTTAATGGTTCCATGTTCATTAACGTATATCTCCTTATTTTTTTGTCCGCATTTAACAACATCCAGGCCTGTTTGTTCATACCCAGGGAGGTGAATCGGTTGAAAAC
>Ga0315282_10015758_pt1 | contig 11116 bp, 9 predicted proteins | sample YL17G07_20_MG_FD_203693 | JGI IMG/M metagenome (GOLD analysis project Ga0315282, IMG submission 203693) | Sediment microbial communities from Yellowstone Lake, YNP, Wyoming, USA - YL17G07_20 | ecosystem: Environmental > Aquatic > Freshwater > Lake > Sediment | place: USA: Wyoming | collected...
TGCAAAAACCTGCCCCCTCCACAGTGCCGAAAATTCAAATGGATCCAGCCACCAGAAAACCAGGCGAAAAGACGGGATAAAAAGTGATAGACGGTCAGTTCCTCTCTTCCTTGACTAAAACCCCCTTTCACCTTATCATGCACTCACTGTTGTAAACGCGGATTTCCGAGCAGTTTTCCAAGGAGGTCTAGCTATGGCGCGGAAAAAAATTACCGTCATCGGCGGGGGCAACGTGGGCGCAACGACGGCCCAACTGTTGGCGATGAAGGAGTTGGGCGACGTCGTGTTGGTGGACGTGATCGAGGGCATGCCCCAGGGTAAGGCCCTGGACCTGGCCGAGTATCGGCCGCTAGGGGGACTCGACGTGAACCTGGTCGGAGCCAATGACTACGGCGCGACCCGGGATTCCGACGTGGTCGTGATCACCGCGGGCATCGCGCGCAAGCCGGGCATGAGCCGCGACGACCTCCTGAAAACCAATACCAGTATCGTCAAGGCCTGCGCCGAGGGGGCGGCCAAAGCCTCGCCCAAGGCCATCCTGATCGTGGTCAGCAACCCGCTCGACGCCATGGTCTACGTGGCCTCCGAGGTGAGCAAATTCCCCAAGCGCCGGATTCTGGGCATGGCCGGGGTGTTGGATTCGGCCCGCTTCCGCTGCTTTTTGGCGATGGAGCTCGGCTGCTCGGTGGAAGACGTGCACGCGCTGGTGCTGGGAGGGCACGGCGACACCATGGTGCCGATGGTGCGTTTCGCGAACCTGGCGGGAATCCCGATCACCGAGCTTTTGCCCAAGGAGAAGATTGACGCGATTGTCGAACGCACCCGCAACGGGGGCGCCGAGATCGTGGCCCTGCTCAAAACCGGCTCGGCCTATTACGCGCCGGCCGGCAGCGTGGTCGAGATGGTGGAGGCGATCATCAAGGACAAGAAGCGGGTGCTGCCGGTTGCGGCCTTTTGCGACGGCGAGTATGGCATTAAGGGCCTGTTCGTGGGGGTGCCGGCCATGCTGGGCGCGGCCGGGGTGGAGAAAGTGCTGGAGTTGAAGCTCAATGCCGAAGAGTCGGCTGCCTTCAAGCAATCGGCCGAGCACGTGGAAAAGCTGGTCAAGGAGATCAGGCTTTAGGCGTTAGACTTTAGGCATTAGACTTCAGGATTGAGAATTATTATTCTAAATTGCATAATATTTCAGGTTCTTTTCTCTGGGGTCTAAAGCCTATTGATAATCGCATAATTGGTTGCCATGTTGAAACGATTGCCGAATGTTGTAGCCCACCCTTCACGTCTGCGCGAAGGGTGGGGTTTGCTCAGGAAAATCGAGCCGTTTCCACGGAACCCACCCTTGCAGACAAGGGTGGGCTACAAACTTGCAGAGAGGCTTTTGCTGTCAATCTATTTTGCGATCATCAATAATGTCTAATGCCTTTCGAGTGATTCAATGCGAACGATAGCTGCTTCAGAAGTGATGCGGGCGGTCCGAGACCTGGCCATCTCGGTTAACCGGAATCTGCCCGGAGACGTGTTGCGGGCCTTTCGCCGGGCGCGGGAAGCGGAAGAATCGCCGGTCGGGCGGTCGGTATTGGACAAGCTGATCGAGAACGCCGAGATCGCGCGGAGCGAGCAAATGCCGATCTGCCAGGACACCGGGCTGGCGGTGCTGTTCGTCGAGCTGGGCCAGGAGCTCCAGGTGGAAGGCGGCTTGAACGCGGCGATCCACGAAGGCGTGCGCCAGGGCTACAGCAAGGGATACCTGCGCAAGTCGGCGGCGGACCCGATCAGCCGGAAGAACACCGGCGACAACACGCCGGCGATTATCCATTATGACCTGGTGCCGGGAGACCAGATCCGGATCGCGTTCATGGCCAAGGGCGGGGGGGCCGAGAACATGAGCGCGGTGCACATGCTCAAACCCGCCCAGGGCCTGGACGGCATCAAAAAGGCAGTGGAGGAAACCGTGAGCAAGGCCGGGGCCAACCCTTGCCCGCCCATCATCGTGGGCGTGGGCATCGGCGGCACCTTCGAGCTTTGCGCTCTCAACGCCAAGAAGGCTTTGCTGCGGCCGCTGGGCAGTTTGAACCTGGACCCGGACCTGGTTGTCTTAGAGAAAGAATTGCTGGAGCAAGTGAACAACCTGGGCATCGGCCCGGCCGGGTTCGGCGGCCGGACCACGGCGCTCGGCGTGCACGTCATCAAAGCGCCCTGCCACATTGCGAGCCTGCCCCTGGCGGTGAACATTCAATGCCATGCCAGCCGGCACGGCGAAGTGGTGATCTGACCATGACTGAACCCATCCGGCTGAAGACGCCGCTCGAAACCGCGGAGCTGGTGAAACTCCGGGCGGGAGACGAAGTCCTGCTCAGCGGCGAGGTCTATACCGCGCGCGACGCCGCGCACCGCCGCATGATCGAGTGCCTGGACCGGGGCGAGCCTTTGCCCTTCGAGATCAAGGGCGCGGTGATTTACTACGTCGGCCCTGCGCCGGCGCCGCCGGGCAAAGTGATCGGCTCGGCCGGGCCGACCACCTCCGGCCGGATGGACGCGTACGCGCCCCGGCTGATCGCGCTCGGGCTCAAGGGCATGATCGGCAAAGGCAACCGCGCGGCCGAGGTAGTCGCCGCCTGCCGGAAACATCAGGCGGTTTATTTCGGGGCCATCGGCGGCGCCGGCGCCTTGATTTCGCGGCAGATTACGGCGGCGGAGATGGTGGCGTGGGAAGACCTGGGCCCCGAGGCGGTGCGCCGGCTGACGGTCAAGGATTTCCCGCTGGTGGTGGTCAACGATTGTCACGGTGGAGACCTCTACACCCAGGCGCGGAAGCAGTACCAGAGGTTGTAGGGGCGCGATTTATCGCGCCCAAGAGAGAGCGAGGGGCGCAATAATTGTCTTGTAAAAATTGATCATCCGGGTGCCACGGGCCAAGCAAAGCTTGCCCGTGCACTGGCAAGCCCTTCGGGCTTAGCCAGTGGCACCCCTCTCTGTCGGTTGATTATTAATTGCAAGACCATTATCGCGCCCAAGAGAGAGCGAGGGGCGCAATAAATTGCGCCCCTACGCAGTTCGCAGAAGATAGTTGGTCATGAGGCTTATCAAGCGATGAAGCGAGTATTGATCACCGGGGGCGCCGGGTTTATCGGGTCGCACTTATGCGAGCGGTTCCTGGCCGAGGGCTTCGAGGTGCTGGGCTACGACAACCTGCTTACCGGCGACGAGCGCAACATCGTGCACCTCTTCAAGCACGAGCGCTTCACCTTCTACAAGCAGGACGTGACCAACTTCATCCACGTGGAAGGGCCGCTGTTTGCCATTTTGCATTTCGCCTCGCCGGCCAGCCCGATTGACTACCTCGAGCTCCCGATCCAGACCCTCAAGGTCGGGTCGCTCGGCACCCACAACACGCTCGGCCTGGCCAAGGCCAAAGGCGCCCGGCTTTTGCTCGCCTCGACCTCGGAAGTCTACGGCGATCCCCTGGTCCATCCCCAGGCCGAAGACTACTGGGGCAACGTCAACCCCATCGGCCCGCGCGGGGTCTATGACGAGGCCAAGCGCTTTGCCGAGGCCATGGTCATGGCCTATCACAAAAACCACAACGTGGACACCCGGATCGTGCGCATCTTCAACACCTTCGGTCCGCGCATGCGCCGGCGCGACGGCCGGGTGGTGCCCGCCTTCATTGACCAGACGCTCCACGGCGAAGACCTGACCGTGTTCGGCGACGGCTCCCAGACCCGGTCCTTCTGCTACGTGGATGACCTGGTCGAGGGCATCTTCCGCCTGCTCCAGGCCGATTACCATCTGCCGGTCAACCTCGGCAACCCCCTTGAAATGTCCGTGCTCGACTTTGCCAAAAAGATCATCGCCCTCACCAGCTCCAAAAGCAAGATCGTCTATCGCCCCCTGCCGGTGGACGACCCCAAGGTGCGCCAGCCCGACATCAGCCTGGCTAAAAAGCTGCTCGGCTGGGAACCCAAGGTCAGCCTGGAAGAGGGACTCCGCCGCACCATCGCCTATTTCCAGGATTTGCTCGGCCAGAAGGGTTAACGCCAAGGTTCATGGATCAAAAACGAATCCGAAATTTTTCCATCATCGCCCATATTGACCATGGCAAATCCACTCTGGCCGACCGGCTTTTGGAGGAAACCGGACTGCTCAAACAGGGTCAGCACCAGGCGCAATACCTGGATCGGATGCCGCTTGAGCGCGAGCGCGGGATCACCATCAAGGCCCAGTCCGTGCGCATGCCCTTCCGCTCGCGGGACGGCCGGGACTACGTGCTCAACCTGATTGATACCCCCGGGCACGTGGATTTTTCCTACGAGGTCAGCCGCTCGTTGAGCGCCTGCGAGGGCGCGATCCTGCTGGTGGACGCGACCCAGGGGGTGGAAGCTCAGACCGTGGCCAATGCTTATCTGGCCTTTGACGCCGGGCTGGAGATCATCCCGGTGGTCAACAAGATTGACCTGGCCTCGGCCCGGCTCGAGGGGGTGCGGGACGAGATCGCCGAGGTGGTGGGGCTGCCGGGGAAAGACGTGCTCTTTATCAGCGCCAAGGCCGGCACCGGCGTGCCCGAGCTGTTGGAAGCGGTGGTCGCGCGCATCCCGGCGCCGGAGGGCGATCCGGTAGCTCCGCCGCGGGCCTTGATCTTCGACTCCTGGTTCGACAACTATCGCGGCGCCGTGGCGCTGGTGCGGGTCAAGGACGGATCGCTCCATAAGGGCCAGCGGATCCAGCTCATGAGCAGCCGGAAGACCTTCGAGCTGCAGGGTCTGGGGGTAATTTCGCCGGAGCCGATTGAAGTCGAGGCGCTCGCGGCCGGGGAGGTGGGCTTTTTAACCGCCAACATCAAAGAGGTCGGCGACGCCCGGGTGGGCGACACCATCACGACGGCCGACCAGCCCGCGGCCGCGGCCCTGCCCGGGTTCAAGGAAGTGAAGCCGATGGTTTTCGCCGGGCTTTACCCGACCGATTCGGACCAGTACCGCAACCTGGCCGACGCCATGGAGAAGCTCAAGCTCAACGATTCCTCTTTCAGCTACGAGCCGGAGTCATCGGCCGCGCTGGGCTTCGGCTTTCGCTGCGGCTTCCTCGGGCTGCTGCACATGGAGATCATCCAGGAGCGGCTGGAGCGGGAGTTCGCCCTGGAACTCATCACCACCGCGCCCACCGTGGCTTATCACGTGATCCTCAAGTCCGGCGAAACCGTGACCATTGAAAACCCGGACAAGATGCCTTCGCCCCAGTACATCGAGCGGATCGAGGAGCCGATCCTGCTCGCCTCCATCCACCTGCCCCAGCAATACCTGGGCGCGGTGCTGAAGCTGTGCGAAGACCGCCGGGGCGCGCAAAAGGAATTTCGTTACCTGAGTCACGATCGGGTCATCCTCGGCTACGAGCTGCCCCTCTCCGAGGTGGTGATGGAGTTTTACGACCGGCTCAAGGCCAGCACCAAGGGCTACGCCTCGCTCGATTACGACCTGGTCGGATTCCGCGAATCAGATATGGTCAAGCTCGACGTGCTCATCAACGGCGAGCCGGTGGACGCGCTCTCCCGCATCGTGCACCGCGACAAGGCTTACCAGCACGGCAAGGCCCTCGTCCACAAGGTCTGGGAGGTAACCCCGCGCCAGCTCTTCGAGGTCGCCATTCAGGCCAGCATCGGCTCCCGCATCATCGCCCGCGAGACCCGGGTGGCCATGCGCAAGAACGTGACCGCCAAGTGTTACGGCGGCGACGTCTCGCGCAAGCGCAAGCTCCTCGACCGCCAGAAGGAAGGCAAGAAGCGGATGAAGCAGGTGGGACGGGTGGAGATTCCCCAGGAAGCCTTCCTGGCGGTGTTGAAGTTGGAGGAATAGGCAAACCCACCCTTGCGGACAAGGGTGGGATGATATGAGGAGTAACCCATGGAGATAAAGTGGGCTACAACTAAATTAGAATATTTGTCTTGTTTTGTAGCCCACCTTTCCCGTCTTCGGGAAGGGTGGGATAAGATGAGATGAGGAGTCGCCGATGGAGATGAAGCCGCGCCAGTTGAAAAAACTCACGCACCGGGACCTGGACGAAGCCCGCCTGATCCTGAAGCGGAAGCAGAAGGAACTCTCGCCTGAGCTCAAGGAGAGCCTGGAGAACGCGCTGGAGGCCGTGCTCCACGACCTCCAGGCCAAGGATTGGGCCCGACTGGAAGCCAGCCGGGAGAAGCTGTGCGCCCTGATCGAGGGCGACCTCGCCTCCTATCGGCCCAACCAGTACTGGGAGAGCCTCAAGGCGCTCCTGCTCGCGGTCCTGATCGCGCTCTTCATTCGCTGGCTGTTTATCGAGCCGTTCCGGATTCCCTCCGGCTCCATGATCCCCTCGCTCTTGATCGGCGACCAGCTCCTGGTCAACAAGCTGGTCTTTGGTCCCAATATCCCCTTCACCACTCACAAGCTGTGGTTGCCGCGGGCGCCCAGGCGGGGCGAGGTGGTGGTCTTCCGCTATCCCAAGGAGCCCCAGACCGACTACATCAAGCGGGTGGTCGGCCTGCCGGGGGACAAGATTGAGATGCGCGATGGTATATTGTTTGTAAACGACCAGAAGATCGAGCGGGTCCAGGCCGGGACTTACGACGGCCCCGTCGGCGAGAGCGGCTGCTCCAACGGCCCCTTCATGTCATTTGACGAGCAACTCGGCCAATGCAATCACAAGGTCATCCTCTGCCTGGACGAGTGGGAACCCCGCAACTTCGGGCCCATCCTCGTCGAGCCGGACCACTTCTTCGCCATGGGCGACAACCGCGACAAGTCCTCGGACAGCCGCTCCTGGGGCCAGGTCCCCTTCACCCACCTCAAAGGCAAGGCCCTCTTCATCCACCTCCCCCTCGACCCCGATCGCCACTATCTGCCCCGCTGGGAGCGCTTCTTTCGCTGGATTGATTGTTAAGGGCCACAGGTTTCAAACCTGTGGCCCTTTGTAATAATACGCCACGCTCTCCATCACGCAATCCACCTGATCGAACTCGCCGTGGGTAAGCGTGACCTGGATTTCTTTTTCCCAGGTAAAAGCATCCGCGTCGTGGAACCGGTATTGGGCCACGTCGCCTGACCATAAGCTCCGCACCGGGCAGCCGTGCATGGCCGCGCTGAACGCGCCCTTGGCGTAATACCAGCCGGAATTAAAATAATCCTCCACCCCGGTATATTCGATGGACTGGCCTCCGCGAGGCGCGCCGACCGGCTTCTCGATCATCTTCTCGGCGCTGAGCGGCCGCTCTCCATCTACATAGACCTTGAGGTTGCCTTCCAGGTAGGGGAAAAGGAAGTATGGCGGTTGAAAGCGGGAGCCGATCCCGGTCGGGCGGATGGTCAGACCGGTGCCCACGTAATGGCCGCGGCCGGTTTCCTGAAGGAGCACGTGCGGATCGTTGGAAATCCGCGAGCCGCTCACCTCGGCGGAATTGCGGAATACGCTTTTTGCATAGTGCGCGTGAAAGTAGCCCATGTCCTCTTGCAACTTCGGCAGTTGGTTCCAGGTAATCGCGCCGAAAAAAAGCGGGATGGCCTGCTTCGGATGGCGGTTGTGCATGACGATGCGGCAGGACCGGCGGAAGGGCATGGGGAAAAGGCAATAGTAGCCGCCCGAGGTCATGCCCAGGAAGCGGGAATCGAAGTGCACGTAGCGGCGGGTGCCGTTGCCGAAGAAGTCGCCGACCGGAGCTTCCACCGCCGGGCTGGTCGCGCCGTCATAGTAGATAGCGATCCAGAGGAACTTGTGGCCAGGCACCCGCCGGCGGAAGAGCATCTCGATGATCCGGCCGGCAAAGGTCATCCAGATGGCCGTGATCATCCCCGGCCCTTGGAGCGCGGGAAACTCCCAGGAGCCGCCGGGCCGAATCGCCTTGCAATCCCAGTGGCCGATCCGGTCGAATTGGCGATAGCCCGGAAGCGGGGCTTGTTCGTGGGTATGGGTGGTGACCTGGCGCACCTTGATCGCGGGCCGCAAGCGGGGCAGATTTTCCATGGCGCTTCTCCTCGGTTCAGTCTCCACGTCATAGCACAGTCTCGGTTTCGCTTCAATGGTCCCCGAATCTTTGCCTCGCTTGCCCACCCCCATTTTTTCGGGGACCGGGGGTAGGGGCGCGATTTATCGCGCCCTTGCGGAGATGGGGCGCAATGAATTGCGCCCCTACGCAGGCCGAAAATACGCGGCGCCGGCAAAAAATGGGGGTGGGCAAGGGTTGCGTCGCTATTGACAGAAGGCAAGCAGCTATGGTAGGACTATGCCATCACCTGGAAAAAGGAGGGGCTGCTATGGGAGGATATCAGCGGGTATGGATTTCAGGCCTGAGCGCGGGGCTGGTGCTTTTCGGCCTGGGTTGCCACTCGGAGAGCAAGGGTGGGAGCCGCGAGTGGCTGAGCGTTACCCTGGCGAGGAACGTGGACCGGCAGTTTGGAACAACGATTGTGCATGATCCGCCCCTGGATAAAAACGGCGATGGCTCGCACGAGGGTGACCTTCTCAATGGCAAGGTGACCCTGGAGACGATCACTTCGGCCGTGCAATACCTGACCGAGCAGATGCTGGTGCCGGCGGACCCGGGAGGCAACGTGGCCAAGCTCAACAAGCCTTCGCTGCTCTTGAGCAAGCTCGAGCGCGTCGCCGCGGCCTCGGTTGACAATAACCCCTGCCGCCATGACTCGGACAACGACGGCATCCCGGACTACAAGGAAGACCTCAACGATGACCCCGTGGGGTTGTGCACGATCCCGGCCGCGGTGGACTGCAAACTCCATGCGGACAACTCCTTCACCGTCAAGTTCAGTCACTGCATTCCCGTCACCACGGACTTTGTCACCCCCTGGAGCCCGGAAGCCGTCAGCACCTGGTTCACGCCCAACTTGCATCGGACCTACTGGAATCGCTTGACCAACACCACCACCAACGGCGCCATCACCGCACCCACGCTGGCCACCCCCGGCATGACCACCTGGGGCATCGGCACCGTGGGCTGCAGCGGCGGCACCTTGCTCTTCTTCCAGGGCAGCATCTTCACCCCTCAGCTCTTTCGGATCACCGCCACCCCGGGCGAATTGAACACGGTGGACGTGATCTACGATGGCGCCATCACCCTCCAACTCGGGGCCGTCGGGGTGGACGAGCAGGTGATTCGCGTCTCCTATAACAAATTCACCCGGATCTGGGGCGATGCCCAGTTCGGCACCATTGACGACAGCCGCTACCTGACTCTGAATGGAGAGGCCATGGAATACCGGGTGATGACTCCTGCCGGCGCGCCGGCCCCCGGCTCCACTCCTTTCCCGGCCGGCTTCGGCGCCTGGACCCATCACTATGACGGGATGGAAATCGAAAACTATCGCGTCACCTTCGACCCCGACGGCAAAGACGGCCCCCTCCCGGCCGGCAACTACCGGGTGGCGCGAGGCGTGGATTTCGAGGACGGCAGGTTCTTCCTGAATTCAAACGGCCAGATCGTTTCCCTCAAGGACAAGAACGGGCCGGACCCCGCGGACCTGCTCAGCTTTCCGGAAATGGGCATCACGGTGGACGGGGTGCGGGTGCTGGGGGGCACTTCCACGACCATTACCTTTGCGCTCAATTTTTATGATTACGATCATCCGCTCGGCGACGGTATGCCCGGCAACAACGCCGGGGCCGCCTGCGGCAAGCCTTTCAGCAATACCCGCTGCCGCGTGGAAGTGACCGTCAACCCCCGGATGCGCACGTTTGACGTGAAGGACGTGGATCTCTCCACCTGTGCGAATTTGTGGGACTGGACCGCGACCTATTCCAAATATAAGAACCTCTCTTTCTGAGCTTCCCGGAAAAGAAGGGGCAAGGCCCGGGGCTATTTCGGCCTCGGGCCTCTTTCTTTTTATCCGGCGGTGAAAGCCAGGGTAGTGTTTCAATAATGGATTTACAATTGGTGAGCGGGAGGTTTTGTGTAGGAGCGGTTCGCGCATCGCCCCTGCTCTGTAAAGAAATTATTGAAAGACAACGCTAGTTTGAAGAAGGGGCCGCGGCTGGAGGAGGGGGTTCCACGAGGTAGAGGCTGAGGCGGCCGGGATCGCGGAACTGGATGGCGGGTGGTTCCGGAGCATTGACCCGGACCTGGTTCAGCGTGAGTTCGAAGGTCAAGCCTTCCCGCTGGAAAGTGAGCCGCCGCGGGAGCCAGGCCAAGGCCTCCTGCCGGCGGCGGGATCGCGTTTCAAAGTCCACCTGGGCTTCTCCGGCTTCCAACCTCAAGAATGACAAATCGGAGGGATCTAAAAAAATCCGGCGCTCGAGCACGCCCTGAATGGATTCCTCCAGCACCAGCCGGCCGGACTCTTGAACCAGTTTGTATTCCGCGCCGGGCCGGGGCAGAGTTCCGAAGAGCAGGCCGATCTGATCGTAGAACAACTTCGCCGGAAAGCCGGCCGTGGCGAAGAGGTCGGCGACGGTTCCGGCCGGGGTCCGGCCAAAGAGCAGCGCGACCGAGTCGGTGTAGCAGCGGCCTTCGCCGGGAACAAATAACTGGAAATTCTCTCCCCGCGCCAAAAGCTCAAAGGCCGGCGCGCCGAGAGGCAAATAGGCTTGGACCTGCAAGTTCAGGTCCGGGCCCTGCCGGAGGATGCGCAGCGCGCCGAAGAGCTTGGGCAGCGGCGGATTAAGCCCCGCGCTCTCAATGGCGACCTTGGCTTCCAGATTCTCCAGCGCCGCGCCCCGGGTCTTCAAGTATTCCACCACCCGGCCCGCGGTCAGTTGCTCGGCGGGAATCACGGCCGGCAAGCGGCGAGAGGCGCAGTTGGCAGAGAGCAGGGTCGAGAGAAGAAGTAATCCCAAAAGCAGTATTCTGCGCGAGGCAGGGCAGAAGCGCGATTCATCGCGCCCCCTCTCCCTCGCCCCAACCCTCTCCCGGAGGGAGAGGGCAGGATGAGGGGCGCAATTCCTGGCGCCGCTCCCATGCGTCTCCATGCCGCATACTTAGCCGATTTCCCTTCCCTTGTAAAGGACAGGGTAGGGGCCTAAATCTCCGGCTAATTTTTTGGAGTGCGGCAGCTTGCTGCCGCTTTCCCGCGCCCCGGCTGGCCGGGGCGCGAATCACGGCGGAGGCAACAGCCACACCGGATGGGTGAAGGCATCGGCGCGA
>Ga0315282_10015759_pt1 | contig 11115 bp, 11 predicted proteins | sample YL17G07_20_MG_FD_203693 | JGI IMG/M metagenome (GOLD analysis project Ga0315282, IMG submission 203693) | Sediment microbial communities from Yellowstone Lake, YNP, Wyoming, USA - YL17G07_20 | ecosystem: Environmental > Aquatic > Freshwater > Lake > Sediment | place: USA: Wyoming | collected...
GTCAGGTTCGAGAAGATATACGGGAAGAGCATCTCGAACTGGACGGGGGACATAGAGACGGACTTCGCGGGCGTGGAGCTCTTGATCCAGGCCTTCGTCAAGGACCACAGCAAGAAGGCGAAGGGCAGCAAGGGCAGGATCTGGAAGGTCTGGCAGGAGAAGAAGCCTGAGCCGACCCAGCAACGCGTCTTGAAGAAGTCGAAGGGCGTGCTCTGAGGCGCTCGGCTACAGGGTCCTGAACCCGACGATGTTGTTTTCGGCGGGCCCGCCGATGTAGAACACGCTTGCATGGAACAGGGTCTCGTTGACTTTGTCCTGGGGGACCACCACGACCCCGAACGGGAACTCCTGGGCGCCCTTGGTCGTCCATTGGCCCTCGAGAAGGTAGAACGAGGAGCCGTTTAGTGCCAGGCCTTCGGAGAGGTAATATGGCAGGCCCCTTCCGTAGCCCAGATCGAACAGCCTGTTGCCCGTCTCGCCCAGCCGCTGGTCTGAGCTGTAGTTGTCCACGCCGTTCTCCGAGAACCACTTCACCGCGTCGTACTCGAACTCGTAGGTCTGGTTCTCGACCCCGAACAGCTCCTGGGTATTGTATGCAATTGGGAGCGTCGATGCGCAGATGATGACCAGGGAGATCCCGGCTGCGATCCCTAGCCTTGGCCTGCCCTTGACCATGAAGGCGAAGCCCAGGCCCACCAAGATGGCGAACGCGGGCATCAGGAAGTCGAAGGCCCTGTACACGATGAGCTGCGATGTGGCGTCGTTCGACCGCAGGAAGGCAAATATGATGAGAGAGAGAGGCCCGAGAATCATGGCCAAGAGGAGGTTCTTAGTCGGTCCCTTCGGTGGAAGGGCGATCCTTGCGCCCTCCCACGCCGGGACAACGAGTATGAGATAGGCCAGGAACGGGACCGCTATCAGGGATGCCGGTCCTGGTATCCCTGTGAATATGGGGTGGTAGTAGTTGTAGACCATGAGCGCGGCGCCGACCAGAGGAACGGCAAGGCCGATAGGCAACCTAGAGAGCGGGCGGCCCCTAAGGGACATCTTGATGGCTGTCATCAGTATGAGCGCAGCCACGGCGATGTACAGGTACAGGTCGGTGTCCGGCCGCAGGAAGTCCAGGTACGGCAGGTGGATGCTCCAGTAATAGCCGACCGCGAGGGACCACGCGCCCCCGACCGTCAATAGGTCGAGAGCGTCGTTTGAGGTGATCTTGTGGTCCTCCTTTGATTTGCTGAAGATCTCGAGCGCCACGGCGAAAGTCACGATCACGTAGCCGACAATTGTGATGAGATGATGAGTGAATATGAAGAGAAGGAGGGAAGAGGTCATCAGGAGGCGGTATGAGGGTGAGCGCCGGAGGGGGAAGGCGTAGAGCGATAGCGCGAGCAGGACGAATCCCAGGGACTCCTTCCATGCGCAGCCGGAGGAGAAGACGAAGGAGCCCATGAGTGAGAGCGAGAGGGCGGAGGCGAGGGCGCCCCTGGAAGAGAAGGGCCAGTGCTGGCGGAAGATGATCAGGAAGATGGAGACGGTGATTGCGCCCAGAAGGGCGGTGAGGAGCTGGAGAGAGGTGGCAGGGTCGGTGCCGAGGACGGAGGAGAAGAAGGCCGAAAAGAGACCCAGGAGGGGCATGTCGGAGACGTAGCCGGACGATTCGGAGGAGCTGCATGGGAAGGAGAGGTGGTTGGATGCGAGTATGTCCTGGGAGACCCTAAGCTCGGAGAGGCCGTCGATGTTGTAGGGTAGAGGGCTCCATTGGAGCGAGAACGAGCGCGCGAGGAGGGCGGTCAGGAGGATCGCGGGGATGGCGAGGAGAAGGAGACGTTTTTTGGTCGAAGAGGGTGGGTTGGTGGTCATGTGCGGTGAGGCGTCGTAGCCGGTTACGTGCGTAAAAAGGTTAGCGGGATTGTGGTGCGGTTGTTCAGAGGACTGACTCGACGATTGACGGAGTGCGTGCGGAGTGTGGTTTTCTTACAGAGTCAGTAAGACGGTGTGGTATCATTTGCGATTCTTATGGCAAAAGGTTAAGAAATGAAATGCAGATTAGAGGTTTGCCTGGGGGGAGTCAGCTGGGTGAAACAACTGGCTGGGAAAGAGCTTGATTTCCCCCTCCAGGAATGAAACTCCAAGGGTTGAGTGAAGAGATGACGGAGGCCACCCAAGAGCAGCCGATGATTACGGCTGTGATCCCCGCTTACAATGAGGAGAAGACGATAGCGGAGGTGGTGGAGGGCGCGAGGAAGCATGTTACTGAAGTTCTTGTCATCGACGATGGCAGTGTGGACAGGACCATCGATCTTGCGATGAAGGCCGGAGCGAGAGTAATCAGCATTCCCAGAAACAGCGGGAAGGGCCATGCGCTTTCCATAGGTTTGACAACCGCTGCCTTGAACGGGAGCGAGATTGTCGTCTGCCTTGATTCTGATGGACAGCATGACCCAAACGACATACCGAGGATTGTGGAGCCGATAGCTGGTGGCAGAGCGGATATGGTTATCGGATCGAGGTTTCTCGACGGCCATTCCAGGGACCTTATCCCTGCTCATAGAAGGCTTGGGCAAGGAATCTTGACAATCGCTACGAACATGGGTCATGCGGTGAAAATCACCGACTCACAGAGCGGCTACAGGGCGTTCAGGAAGGACATTCTAGCGTCCTTCGATTACGTAGAGACTGGCATGGGCATAGAATCGGAGATGGTCAGGAGCGCAGTAAGACGGGGATTGAAGATTGAGGAAGTCCCGATTACTGCGAAATACGAGGGGCTAGACACTTCGACGCTCAAGCCAGGCAATCATGGCATGACTGTTCTTGGTTCGGTAATAAGGGAAATCAGATCCGAGCACCCACTGCTGTATTTCGGAGTCAGCGGCCTTCTCATGACAATCGTGGGAGCCATTTTCGGGCTCTACTCAATTGAGCAGTACATCAGCTCGAAAGCCCTTCCGTTCGGCGCAAGTCTACTGGCGGTAATGCTGACAGCTCTTGGGATTCTGTTCGTGCTTGTTGGTCTGATTCTCAACGCGATTAGCGCGATGATGAACAACGGTCACAGGCCAAATGGCAGATAGACAACGAGAGTGTCAGCGGTTTCCCTGCAAACACGGTCAGCGCAAGTGAGGATTCCCTGACCGAAGGCAGACAACATAAAGAAGGAAGTTGTTCATTCGCCGATGGGTAAGAAAGAAGAATAGCGGCTAGTATTTGCCGAGGAATGAATTTGAATGAGTAGCTCAGATACCGTACACATATATCGAACTTCGCCAAAGAGCTTGAGCGAGGATATTGGAAAGATACTAGCCACCTCCGACTTCAGGAGACTCGATCCGCAGAGACCCACTCTGATCAAAATAAATGCCAACTATGATAGAGAATGGCCAGGGTGCAATACATCGAAATGGTTCTTGGATGCATTATTGGAGAATCTTAGGAATGTTGGTTTCAGCGATTTGACAGTAATCGAGGGCGACTTGAAACTGCAGCCAGCTGCTAAGACGATGAAAGACCTAGGAATTGATCGACTTCTCGCGAATCATGGGGTTAGATTCGTTCCCATAGAGAAGATGCCCAGAGAGAACGAGATTCCGTTGATACTAAGAAACAAGCAACTCATCAGCACCCCTGTCTTGCATACCCATACGTTTGCGGTTATGTCTGTCGCAACGAAGAATCTCTTCGGACTTCTACCGGTATATCGAGAGAAGTATCACAACAATCTGTCACTCAAGCTGATCGATTTGGCTAGGCAATTAGAGGTCTTCACTATTGTCGATGGGACTGTTGGATTGCATGGGGGAAGTATGAGAATGGGAACGCCTTTGAGAACGAATCTCTTGATGAGCGGAAGAAATCCTCTCGCTGTGGATGCTATTGCGGCGCGCGTGATGGGATTCAATATTGATGATGTACCAGTCTTGAGAACTGCCAAAGAAATGGGGGTCCTGAAGAATCCTGAGGTTGCCGGAGACTTCACGAATCAGAGTCTGCCAGAGAATCAGTTCCTTTTTGAGCGGTCAATCCTATCAGAGCTTGACCTCTGGTTGCGCGCAAATAGGATTACAGGAGAGTGGTTCGCCTACAACAGTTTGCTTGATAAACTCGGTAACCGAGTGAGAAGAAGCTACACTCGATTTGTCTATTGGAGAAAATGGAAGAGGGTTGCGGTTGGTGATTGGAGAGATTATGAACTTCCGTGAATATGCGAGAGACGCGCACGATTCCAGCAAGATGCAACCGAGTTGCCATGGAGCGCTCACAGTAGACCTCGAGGACTGGAAGAATGCATTGAATCCGAAGCCGAATATGAAACACGCTGAGATTGACGAATCGTACATACGCGAATCAACCAAGCGAATACTCCACATCCTCGAGGAGTTTGAGACGAAGGCGACCTTCTTTGTTTTGGGAGAAGTTGCGCTAGCGGTCCCAGAAACCGTCAAAGAGATTTCGCGCCATGGCCACGAAATTGGAAGTCATTCCCCTGCCCACGTTCCCCCGAGAAACATCCCGCGGGACAAATACAGATCCCTAGTGAAAAGAGACGTTGAGCTTCTTGGGCGAATCACTGGCCAGAACATTAGGGGCTTCAGAGCACCCTATTTCGCAGTCAGCAGGAACGAAGGATGGCTTTTGAAGATGCTTGCGGAAATCGGTTTTGTCTATGATTCCAGCGTGGTGCCATCATGGACACCGTTGTACGGAATCCCAAACGCACCAAAGAATCCTTACTATCCCGATTTCAATGATATCTCAAAGCAAACCCCTGGGGGACCGATACTTGAGTTACCAGTTTCGGTTTGGCCATCCTGGAGTACGCTGCCTGGATTGCCTGTGGGCGGGGGGTTCTTCATGAGGTTGTGGCCAAGCAAGCTCTATCTACAGGCTCTTCGCGGGAACATACGAAGTGGGCATGCTCTGAATCTATACATACACCTGGCGGATTTGGATCAAGACAAGATGACAGGCGATGGACTCGCATTATCAGACAGAGTGATCCAGTACGTAGGTATCAAAAAGGGGATGCGTAATTTCAGTCAGCTCCTAGGGACTGTCAGACTTGGCACCATTTCTGAAGTATTCTCTCAGCAGATCGAAGCCGTGAGGAATCATACCGGCAAGTAGTGTCCTAGATTCTAGCGATCCTTCGGCATTGACCATCTTCATCGTCTGAGAACCATTTCGAGTGTTGGTGGATCAAACATCAGCCGGGTCATGGAGTACAATGCGCCAAGTGTCGGCATGAAATCCTCAAGCGACTCAACATCAAAACAACGATAATATAGTCCCGATGCGATGATTCGAATCAAGTTCCCAAGATTTCCTGATTGAAGACCAGATACCAACCCGAAGGGCAGAAGATTAACGCACCTGACCCCATCACGATAAGAACTGGTTTCAGGTACCGTTCCAGTCTCATACAATTGGCACAGGAGCCTGGGAAAATCAACCCCGGAGGCAATGGCCAATGGCAGTGATCCCCAGAAACGTGGATTGACTTCCATAAGATACGGATTCCCAGTTCTAGCATCAATTCTGAACTCAGCCATGCCAATGCCATGCCAACGAAGACTCTCGAAAAAAGAGCAAGCAGCAAGTTCGAGCTCACGATTGTGAAATGACTCTCTGACAATGCTGGGGCCACCAGACGATGGAAATTCCACAATCCTCCTGTGTGCGAAGCAGGCCTTCATCTCCCCATGATCACACAAACAAGAAACTCCAATGGAACCGCCTGGCGGAATGTACTCCTGGGCAATAAGAGTTCCGTGCTTTCTCATGAGAACCCCTACAGATATGACGGATTCCACGTCCTCAATGATCCGGAAACCTCTGGAACCTGAACTAGATACTGGCTTGACTATAAAAGGGAAACCAAGGGTTTCAGAGATCCTCAAGGCTGATTCGGTACTCTGTATCTTCTCCGTTCTTGGAATCCGAATGCCCAAATCCCTGCATAATTCGTATGTCTTGTACTTGTCACGAGCGCACCAATACGCATCCTCAGGCGGAAGAGCTATTGATGGGGAAAACTCTGACCTAGTCCCTGAACGTGAAAGGAGATCGCACTCTGGGTCGTCCATCGGGATAATCAGGTCTATTGATTCTGCTCGAGCAATATGCTGAAGATCAGAGATGAAGCTAGTCGGACTCTTGTGAGGCGAAGAAACAACGTGTGCTCTCCTGCAATGCTTGGAGAATGAGGCGAGTGGGCGTTTCATCTCATCCGCAACGATAACTTCGTGATTTGCTTTGCCTAGAGACCGAACAACAGCAAGCGTTTTTGGATGTTTTCCGAATGTGACCAGGACCCGCATTGTCTTCCCCGCTGCGTATTTCCAATCCTAGTGCAAGAGAACACCAACAAACTACTTCAAATCTAAGATGCAGAAACAGGACTAGTGGCCATGGATGGCCAGAAATCTCATGAGGTATAGTTGAGAGCGGCTTTGCCTTACTAATCGTCCTATGCTCAAAGAGACCTTCTTGCCTGGTCTGAACCAAGAACGCGACTCGACTTGATGCAATCCGAAGAGAATACAAATAGAGCCAGTACCAATACATTTCCTATACCTCCCGTTCAAGAGTCCTGTCCGCAGCTACTGGTAGAACACAATTCCAGAAAGGGGCTTCAAATGAATGAACCCAGAAAGCATATTGATTCAGAGTTGAATCAAGCAAGTTTCTACGATGAAGTTGCGGGGCTGTATGACGATATGGAAGGAGGGACCGCAGAATCTGGGAATGTGCTGGTTCGTCAACTTTTCCTCAGACGAAAGACGAAGACTATACTGGAGATGCTCAGAGTCTCTGAACATAATACGGTCGTTGATGTCGGTTGCGGCACAGGACTCCTGGCTAGAGCCGCTGCGCAGACCGGCGCCAGAGTCATCGCAGTTGATATCTCAAAGGGGATGCTCAAGGTCGCGTCTGGGAAGATCACATACACTGAAGTAGGTCCGAACTTCATTGTTGGAAGCGCGTTGAATATTCCTGTTGCGCATTCTAGCATAGACAAGTACATTTCCAGTAATCTCATCGAGCACCTTTCTTCAATAGAGGACCATTTCCGTGAAGTACATCGGATACTGGTCCCTGGGGGGCTGGCATTATTCAATTTTCCGAATGGGAGTACGCGGTTGGCGTCCCTTGAGCAGGTGGCTGAGAGGTTTCTAAACAAATGTGTCTCATATAGGAAGAAGACAGCCATTTCGGGAGGAAGCAGATGTGCGGAGAACCACTCCGACATTAGTTCCAGACTGGAGTCCTACATGGCGCTACCGAAGGCTTCGTCTCATGTGGAATTTATTCATTCCAATCTTGATCCCCACAAGATTGAGAAGTTGTTGTTGAAACACAACTTTGAGCTCGTCAAAACTCGCACCTTTGGAGTTCTGCCATACCTCACTCCAGATTGGTTGATGCATACCCATATCCCTAGACTGTTTGAAGAGATATGCGAACGGATCTGGCCGATTTCAATGGATTTCGGCTCCGCAATAGTCATCGTGAGAAAAATCGCCTGAAACGTCGAACATCCGAAATGGCCGGCACAAGGCATCCACGAAGTCATTGAAACCTAACCGGTTTGGATGAGTATCAACATGATGACTTGACTGAGATTCCAACCAAACGAAAATCACAGAGCAGGAAAAGACTAGTTCATTGAGAGAGCAGCGGGAGATTCTAACCTGTACCATTATCTCTCAAGAACAGTGCAAGTCATAGATACTTCGAACTACTATCTGAATCGAACGATTCTAATTCTTGCACATCTCCGGTGTCTCCCTCTCGAGGAAACTGATACTGAACAGAAACGACTCTTTCATTCCCCGGAAGATTAATTAGCGCATAACCACAATCTCCGCTGGCTCCCTTCTAGAAGGTAAACGATGCCAAATGCCAAGATTGCCATTATTGGAGCCCGTGGAATTGGGAACTATGGGGGCTTCGAATCCGTCGTCAGCGATCTTGCTCCTAGACTGAAGCAATTTGGATATGATGTAAGCTGCACTCACGAGATTTCCGAAGGCAACAAACGACTGGAAGAGTACAAGGGCGTTCAAATAGCCTACTTCCCGCTCAGATTCCCTAAGAACTATACAATGAGGAAGGTTTTCGAAATTCTCTATGACTGGTACTTTGCGCTGAGACTCTCTTTTGGGACCCGATGCGACATCGCCTATTTTCTAGGAACTGGTGTCGGGCCATGTCTCTTTCTAGTGAAGTTTTCCGGGTCAAAATCCATCGTGAACGTAGATGGTGTCGAATATCAACGAGCGAAGTATAATCTAGTGGAGAAGAGCCTCGTTAGACTCCTCTTTGCTGCGTCGTACCGATGGGCAGATTGGCTCATAGTTGACAACACTCAACTGATTCAGATCATCCCTGAAGCATACAGATCAAAGACCAGATTCATCGCAAATGGTGTTCGTTTCATTGAAGATGTTACTTGGAACGATGATTTGACCAGGGAATTGCTGGGGAAGAATGACTGCAAACTGCAACCAGGCCAGTATTGGCTTGTTGTTGCCCGGATGGAGCCCGAGAACAACGTCCACACGATTATCGAAGGATACGCCAGGAGCAAAGGGTTTTTGCCACTAGTGATTGTTGGCAGCCCCTCCTCTCCGAAGTACAGGGAATTAGTGAAACGAATTTGCGAGAACCTTGCCCTAAACAAGAAGGTATTGTTGCTGGGTTCCGTTTTTGACCAAAGCGCTCTGGGAATGCTGAGAAGGCATTGCTTGGCTTATGTGCACGGTCATTCGGTCGGAGGCACAAACCCATCCCTGTTGGAGGCTATGGCTGTCAAGAACATTGTGATCGCTCATGACAATGACTTCAACCGTGAGGTTTGTGCTGAGACAGCCATCTACTTCAGAGATGCAGAAAGCCTAGGGAAGATTTTAGATCAAGTGGAGACCGGAGGCCGCAATTGCCAGGATCTTGGGAACAAGGCGTATGACCGAGTCAGTAAGAACTACAACTGGGACCAAATAGCGAAAGAGTACCGCACACTCTTGGGTGACCTCGGATTCTCTTAGTGCAAATAAGCATGGATTTCAATACGGGCAACGTGAATCAGCCTTGCGTAGCCTACATCCCTAGGGCAATTCGCGACCATTCAAATGGTTACCCTTCTGTCCTCACTTCCGCCCTTGATTTGAGCTGACGCTCTCTTGTTCGGGGGAACTCAGTGCGGTAGCTGTGGCCTGAAATCCTAAGGCGATTGGCTGACTTCCTTGATTCCGAGCTGGACACCGCAACATCAAAGATGCACAACCGACTCATGCGAGAAGATCAGTTGGCTGTCAATGAAGGCGGGAAATTGACCGCTTCCGGCGGGGACATAGCTGGTAGGTCTTGATGCACGGACTGGAATCCTGTTCTCCAAGAATCGCAGCAGTCAAGAATACATCGTTCAGGTCAGGAACGGGGCTTCCTGAGATTTCCAGGTTCTGCAGAGAACGTAATGATGATGCCATCAATTGGACAGGATTTCGTCCAAGAAGAAAGGAGAGTCCTTCTTGTGAACCCTCTTCTGTCGTATCCGCCGGATGATTGGCAAGGGATTGGAGCGTTCAATTCAATCAAGCAGATATGTCAATAAAACGCACTGTGACCCTTCTGAGCTATGCCGAAAGAAAAAAATGGCATTCTCGCCAACACAATCTACGACCAAAGCAATTTCTACATGTTGAGATGGCACTGTTTGGCACAAACTCATGGTCATTCCGTGGGGGAACAAACCCATCTCTTCTAGAAGCGATGGGCGCGGGCAACCTAGTCAACGCGCACGACAATCTGGGCAACCGCGAAGTCAGTGGAGATACCGCCTTGTATTCTAGAGAACCGACAGATCTCGCCTCGCGCCTGAGAGAAATCGAACGAGACACGAAGGGGTTCTCTGGGTTGAGGAGGGCGGCACAGAATAGGGCATTCAAGAACTATGAATGGGGAAAAGTGGCCGATTCATACAATAATTTGTTCTTGGAAACGCTCGACTAGTAGCCACGCCTGATAGGAACCAAAGCGTGAGGATCGAGACGGTCCATTCGGGGGAGAAGGGAACCATGCTTGCCCCGACCAAATTCCCATGGGTGAACCGTTCATCTACTTCATCTTCCTGAGATAGCACAATCTGAGTATTCTCAATGGCTTCCTCTCTTATGAAGAATAGATTCGGTGACGAAGCCGAAAGTTGCCACGGGATAGATCATTGCTGTGTAGAAAATGAATCCACATGCCAATCCTGGATTGCGCGCGAACTTCCTCCAGTTCCTCACAAGTGCTATTCTGAAAGGATTTATTTGAACAATTCCGTGTTCCTTGTTTGCTCTGAGGAAATGCCTCAGGGTCTTGCCATATTTATACTGCTTCTTCATCGCATCGAAAATCGAAAGAGGCTCTCCTAGATGGGTCTCATGCGAGTCGATTGCGCATGCCACATGATTTGAGCCCCTGAAACGGTTGTAGAAATCGTAGTCTTCTCCTGCTGTGATTGTTCTGTTCCATCCTCCTATTGACTGGGCGACATCCTTCCTGATGAACCTGATTCCGCTGTGTGCAAAGTCTCCCTTGTAGCATTCCTTCTCAAGTCTTCTTACCTTTGCCCAGAAGCTCATTGAATCGTCGGGCAACCAGAGAATGGAGATTCCATCGCAAGAACCTCCTTCAGCTCGAGCAACGGCCTCTTCGATTATACGTCCGTCAAGCACCACGTCCGAGTCGACTCTGTATACATATTTCCCTCTCGCCACGCTGAGACCAAAATCGGTTGCTTCGGCCATGCCCATTCCTTTTCGTTCATACACTCGACATCCCATTTTTCTCGATACCTCAACAGAGTTGTCCGAGGATCCTCCATCGACCACAATCGTCTCGATTGATCCGTATGACTGAGCGCATACGCTAGCAATGCATTTCTCAAGGGTTCTCCCGGAATTCATCGTTGGTACTATCACAGAGACAAGAGGACCGGTGTCGCTGCGGCTTTCCTGTGTCAATGAATTCCCTTACATGGTTTCGGATATTTGATGATAGTGGCCCATCTTTTGCAGTTCAGGCCAGAGATGACGGGCGAACTGCACCATTTGGGCTTGGAGAAGC
>Ga0315282_10015760_pt1 | contig 11115 bp, 6 predicted proteins | sample YL17G07_20_MG_FD_203693 | JGI IMG/M metagenome (GOLD analysis project Ga0315282, IMG submission 203693) | Sediment microbial communities from Yellowstone Lake, YNP, Wyoming, USA - YL17G07_20 | ecosystem: Environmental > Aquatic > Freshwater > Lake > Sediment | place: USA: Wyoming | collected...
CCACCTTGGCGGCGAGCTCCGCGGCGCTGAGTGGGCCGGACTCCAGCCTGAGCAGCATCTCGGCCTGCGCCACCTCGCCCGTAACCAGCGCGGCCAATTCCTGGCGTAGCCTCGCCTCGATGACGTCGGCCTTGAGCACGTTCTCCTGCCGCAGCTTCTTGGCCAACTGCCCGAAGGCCAGGCGCAGCTTGCGTCCCTGGGCGGCGTTGCGGGCGGCGGTGAGCTTCACGCGCAGCTCATCGTCCGTCAGCCCCTCGCTCGACCCCAGCGGCCCGAGGGCGGCCACACCCCGGGTGAAGCGGGTGACGTGCTCGACGAACTGCGGCGCCTCGGCCGCCGAGGCCCACTCCAGGCTCACCCGCCTGCGGTCGACCTTTGCGGCCGCGAGCAGCAGCCACACCAACCTGATCGTGCCCATTGCCTCGTAGTTGCCCGTCTGGTAGTGGCAGTCGCCCAGGTGGCAGCCGCCGATGAAGACACCGTCGGCGCCGTTAAGCAGCCCCTCGAGGGGAAAGATGGCGTCCATGCGCCCCGAGCACATCACTCGGATGACGCGCATGTTGGGTGGGTATTGATAGCGCGCGACACCGGCGGCATCGGCCGCGGCGTAGCAGCACCAGTTGCACAGGAACCCCAAGACGCGCGGGGTGAAGGCCTTGCTGCTCATCTCAATGCCTCACGTCGGTTCATGCGTGCCGCCTCATGCCTCCTGAAGCTGCTCGCCGAAGGCCTTTATCTGGGCCAGGATCTCGGCGTCCGAGAAGCGGCCCATGCTGATGGCGCGCACCGGGCAGTGCGAGGCGCATACCCCGCAGCCCTTGCAGGAGGCGGCGATCGTCTCGGCCCGCTTGCCCTTGTCGCCTTTCGACAGCCGGATGGCCTTGTAGGGGCAGAGGGCCTCGCACACGCCGCAGCCGATGCAGGCCGCAGCCTCGACGCGCGAGACGACCGGCTCGACGGCCACGAAGCCGCGCGAGAGCGGGATGGCCGCCTTGGCCGCCGCCGCCTGGGCCTGCGCGATCGACTCATCGAGCGGCTTGGGGCCGTGGGCCAGGCCGCATAGGTAGATGCCCTCGACCGAGAACTCGACGGGCCGCAGCTTGACGTGCGCCTCCAGGAAGAAGCCCTCGGCGGTGAGCGTGACCTTGAGGAGCTTGGCCAGCTCGTCGACCTTGTTGGGGACCACACCCACGCTCAAGGCGAGCAGGTCGGGCTGGAAGCTGAGCCAGCGCCCCAGCAGCTTGTCCTCCACACTCACCCGCGCCCGGCCGTCCACCACCTCGACCTGCGGCGGGGCGAGCTCGTCGTAGCGGATGAAGACGACGCCGGCTTGCCGCGCGGCCCGGTAATAATCTTCCTTGAAGCCGTAGGTGCGCATGTCGCGGTAGAGGATATAGACCTCGGCCTCGGGGTTGAGCGCCTTCAGCCGCAGGGCGTTCTTGACCGCCTGGGCGCAGCAGAGCTTGGAGCAGTAGGGCAGGCCGCCCTTGCCGTTTTCCTCGGCCCGGGAGCCCGCGCACTGGATCATGACCACCTGGCGGAGTGCCGCCGCCTTGGCCGGGTCGTCGAGTATTTTCTCCAGGGTGAGCTGGGTGACGACGCGCTCGGACTTGCCCAGGCCGAAGCGGCCCCGGGGGCGCGCCTCCTTGCCGCCGGTGGCGACGATGACCACGCCATGCTCGATCTGGCGCTCAGTGACCCCAGTTCTGTCCTTGCCCTTGACCGTGGTGGCGAAGTTGCCCACGTAGCCGGCCACACTCGTGACCTCGGCCCCGGTCATCACCTCAACCTTGGGGTGGTTGCGGACTTTCTTCTCCAGCTCGCGCAGCAGGACTTTGGGGTCGAGGCCGTCCAGCCCCGCGCGCACACGCCTCAGGTTGCCGCCCAGCCGCGGCGCCTTCTCGACCAAGTAGGTCTGGTAGCCCTGGTCGGCCAGGGAGAGGGCCGCGCTCATCCCGGCCGCCCCGCCACCGATAACCAGCCCGGCAGGGATGACCGGCACCTCCTGCTCGGGCAGGGGGGTGGCGAGACGTGCCTTGGCCACGGCCATGCGCACCAGGTCCTTGGCCTTGCGCGTGGCCTCGGCCTTCTCCCTCATGTGGACCCAGGAGCACTGGTCGCGGATGTTGACCATCTCGAACAGGCAGCGGTTGAGGCCGGCCTCCCGGATGGTGCCCTGGAAGAGCGGCTCGTGGGTGCGCGGGGTGCAGGCGGCCACCACGACGCGGTTCAAGCCGTGCTCGCGGATCTTGTCCTTGATCTTCTCCTGCGTGTCCTGCGAGCAGGAGTAGGGGTTCTCGTCGGCGAAGACCACCGCCCCGAGGCTGGCCGCGTAGCGCTTCACCGCGGGCACGTCGACCACCGAGCCGATGTTGATGCCGCAGTGGCAGACGAAGACGCCGATCTTGGGCGCATCATTGGCGACGTCGGCCTCGGTGGGCAGCTCCTTGCGCTTGAGGGCCTCGCCGCGGACGTCCTTCAAGAGCTGCGAGGCCAGGGCGGCGGCCCCACTTGCCTGGGTCACACTCTCCGGGATGTCCTTGGGCGACTGGAAGGCCCCGGCGACGTAGACACCCGGCCTGGTGGTGGCCAGGGGGGCCGTGGGGCAGGTGTCTGCAAAGCGGTAGCGGTTGAGGTCGATGCCGGCGGCGGCCGACAGCGCCTCGGCCCCCTTTGGCGCGGCCAGGCCCACCGAGAGCACGACCATGTCGAATGCCTCGCGCACATGCTCCCCGGAGTCGGCGGCGTAGGTCAGATCGAGGTGGCCGTCGTGGCTCTCGACCGATGCCGGCCGGCCGTGGACGAAGTGCACGCCGTATTCTCTCGCCGAGCGCAGCCGCGTGGCGTCGAAGCCCTTGCCCTGGGTGCGCAGGTCCATGGCGAAGATGGTCAGGTCGAGGTCCGGGGCGTGCTCCTTGGCGACGATGGCCTCCTTGACCGCGTACATGCAGCACACCGACGAGCAGAAGGGGTTGGAGGCGCAATCCCTCGAGCCGACGCACTGGAGGAAGGCGATGCGGTGCGGGTGCGTGCCGTCGGCCTTGAGGACGTGGCCCTGGTAGGGGCCGGAGGCGCACAGTATCCGCTCGAACTCGATGCTGGTGACCACGTCGGGGTAGCGGCCGTAGCCGAACTTGCCCAGCACCTCGGGGTCGAGGCGCCCGAAGCCGGGGGCGAGCACGACCGCGCCGACATCCAGGCGCAGCATCTCCTCGCGCTGGTCGAAGTTGATCGCACCCGCCTTGCAGGTGGGCACGCACTGCTTGCACTCCTGGTTCTTGAGGAAGAGGCAGCGCGTCTCGTCCACGCTGAAGGCCGTGGGGACGGCCTGCGGGTACTCCATGTGGAGGGCCTTGGTCTGGCTCAGGCGCTCGTTGTAGGCGTCGGGGATGAGCGTGGGGCAGTAGGCTGAGCACACCCCGCAGCCGGTGCACTTCTCGACGTCGACGTAGCGGGGGCGCTGGCGCACCCAGCAGGTAAACCGGCCGGGTTCGCCGTCCACTTTCTCCAGGGTGGCCCGCGTGATGACCTTGATGTTGGGCGAGCGGCTGACCTCGACGAGCTTGGGCGAGAGGATGCACAGCGAGCAGTCCTGGGTGGGGAAGGTCTTATCTAACTGAGCCATCACCCCGCCGATGGAGGGCAGCTCCTCGACCATGTAGACGTAGAGGCCCAGGTCGACCAGGTCTAAGGCCGCCTGCACCCCGGCCACCCCGCCGCCGACCACGAGCACCGCGCCGCTCTTGATCGCACCGCCCTTGACTGCAGCCCCTGTGCCGCTTGCCATTGCCGCCTACTCCTTGCCGCCCGGCTCCCGGCGCAGTTGAGCCGCGGCCGCCTCGAGGGCCTGCTTCAGGTCGAGCGGCCTCCCGGCCAGTGCCTGCACCACCACGGAGCGCAAGAGCCTCGAGCGCAGCCGGCGGCTGAGCATCTCGGCCTCCCAGATGCGCTCACCCGTCTCCGCGCTCACGTAGCCTTCTTCAATCGCCATCTCGCGCAGCACCCCCATCGCCTCCGAGAAGCGGACGTCCTGCGGGCAGACGAACGAGCAGGTGTTGCAGAGCTGGCAGTACCAGATGAGGGGCGAGGTGAGCAGCTCGCGCTTCAGGCCCAGCAGGGCCATGCGGATGAGCTTGCGGGGGTCGAACTCCGGGTCGACGTCGCTCACCGGGCAGCCGCCCGTGCAGGCCCCGCAGGCGAAGCAGGCCATGATGTTGGCCCCGCCAAGCCTGGCGGCCACCTGCTGCTTGAAGCCGGGGTCGAGCTGCGCGGTGGAGGTCTCCGCGGGCGCTGGCCGGGCCGTCTGCGTTGCGTTCATAGTCTACTCCTCAAGTTCGGCGTTATCCTGTGCCCCTCACGACCCGGCGGCAACGCCGCCGGGGCTCCGGCCCCCCGCTGAGTCAACAGCAGCCGCTGAGCTTCATGGGGCCGGGAGTGGTCCAGGCCTATGGCCTGGTCACGGCCGCCTCGACCGCCGCGGTGAGCGAGTCGAGGTCGTAGCCGCGCACGTTGATGCCCTTCTTCGGGCAGGTGGCCTGGCACACGCCGCAGCCCGCGCACACGGCCGCGTTCACCTCGGCGAGCTTCTTGACCTCACCTGCCTGCGTAAACTCGATCAGCTTGAGCGCCCCGAACGGGCACGGGTCGATGCAGTAGCCGCAGCCGTCGCAGTTGGCCACGTCCACCTCGGAGCGCACCGGCCACAGCTCTACCTGCCTCGGGGCGAGCAAAGCCGCCGCCTTGGCCGCCGCCGCCTCGGCCGAGGCGATCAGCTCGCGCGGCATGGCCGGCCCGGTCGCCGCCCCGCAGATGAAGACGCCGGCGCGGTCGGTCTCCACCGGGCGCATCTTCCTGGCACTTTCGGCGAAGAAGCCGTCGGCGGCCAGGGGGACCTTGAGAGTCGCGGCGAGATCGATGTTGGCCGGCGAGGGCAGGGTGGCCGCGGAGAGCACGAGCAGGTCGGGCTCGAGGAGCAGGGGGCGCCCCAGCAGGGCGTCGGTGGCGCGCAGCTCGAGGACGTCGCGCTCCTCCTCGCGCCGGCTGGTCAGCCTCGGCTCCTCCTCGATGCGGACGAAGTTGATCCCCGCTTCGCGGGCCTGCCGGTAGAGCAGCTCGTACATCCCGTAGGCGCGCAGGTCGCGGTAGAGCACCCAGACCTCGGCCTGCGGGCTGATTTCCTTCAGGCGCAGGGCGCTGCGCAGGGCGCGGGCGCAGCACGTCCGGCTGCAGCGCGGGTTCTCTGGCGTGCGGGAGCCGACGCACTGGATGAAGGCGGCCTGCCTGACCTCGCGCACCCTTGGAGAGCGATCGGTCAGGTCGGCGTCGAGGTCGCCCAGGGTGAGCACGCGGGCGTCCTGGCCCAGCAGGTAGGCGTCAGGGCGCAGCTCCTCGGTGGCCGTGGCGACGACCACCGCCCCGACGTTAACCCGGCGCTGCTTCCGGCCTTCCTCGATGGTGGCCTCTTCGATGGTGGCCGTCATGTCGCCGGCCGGGCCCTCGAGGGCGGCCAGCCTGCCGCGAAGGATGCCCACGCCCGCGGCTTCCATGCTGCGGCGCAGGGAGCGCAGGTAGTCGGCGACGTTGTCGCCCTCGCCCGTGACCGCACGCAGGGATTGCTCGTGGACCGGCTGGAGGAGGTGGACGGTGAGCCCGCGGCCAAGGAACCTCGCGGCGGCGCTCAGGCCCGACAGGCGCGTCCCTATCACCAGTACGCTTTGGCGCAGCTTCGCCTGCTCCGGGGCCCACTGGCGGGCCGTATTGACCCTGGCCACGGCCATGCGGACCATATCCTTAGCCTGCTGCGTGGCGGCGGCCGGCTCATTCTCGTGGGGCAGGCCGCAGTGCTCGCGCAGGTTGACCTGCTGGAGGAGGTAGGGCGAGAGCCCCGCGCGGCGGGCCAGCTCGCGGATGAGGCCGCCCTGGACGCGCTCCGAGCAGCCGGCCACGACGAGGCGGGTGAGGCTTTGCCCGCGCACGGCGGCAATTAGCGCTTCCTGGTCATTGGCGCGGCAGAGCGACTCGCACACCTGCGCGTGGGCGACGCCGGGGAGTGTGGCGGCCTCGGCCTCGACCCCGGCCACATCGACCGTGCGGGAGACGTCGCCGCCGCAGCGGCAGATGAACACGCCGCAACGGGGGGTGTCGTCCGTGGTGGGGAGCAGCGGCGTGGGCTTAGTTCTGGGCGCGCGGGCGAGGTGTGCGGAGGCGGCCAGGGCGGCCGCGGAGGCCGTGATGAGCGAGTCGTGGACGTCGAGCGGGCCGTGGAAGCCGCCGCAGGCATAGACGCCGTCGCGGGTGGTCGCCGTGGGGAAGAGGGCCGAGGTGTAGGCGAAGCCTTCCTTGGTCTGCACGCCCAATTGGTAGGCCATCTCGCGGGCCGCCGCGCCGGTCCCCAGGCCGAGAGAGAGGACGGCCAGGTCGTAGTCCTCGCTGCGGCGCTGCCCCGCCTCATTCATGTAGCGCAGGCGCACGCCGTTGCCTGAGTGCTCGGCGCCGTGGATGCGGGCGCGCACGAGGCTCAGGCGCTCGCCTACCTCGCCCTGGACCTTGGCCAGGTAGTCCTCGCCGCCGCGGGGGTATGCCCGCAGGTCGATGTAGAAGATGGAACCGGCGGCCTCGGGGTCGGCCGAGAGCGCGCAGCGGGCCTGTTTGAGGGCGTACATGCAGCACACGGCCGAGCAGTAGGGCCGGCACTCCCGGCGCTGCTCGCGCGAGCCCACGCACTGGAGCCAGGCGATCTTCCTGGCCGGCGCGCCGTCCGGGCGCAGGAGCCTCCCCGCGGTGGGGCCGAAGGGGGAGAGCAGTTGCTCGAACTCGAGGCTGGTGACCACGCCGGGGATGTCGCCGTAGCCGAAGGTGTCGTAGACCCTGGGGTCGGCCTGCTCGAAGCCGGTGGCCAGGACGACGGCACCGACCTTGAGCGAGCGCGTGGTGGCCTTCGCCGCGAGGTCTATGGCCTGCTCGGGGCAGGCGGCGGCGCACAAGGCGCAGTCCTCGCCGTTTGAGCGCACGCAGCGGGCCTCGTCGAGGCGGAAGGCGGCCGGCACGGAGCGGGGGTCGCCCCGGAAAATGGCCCCGTGAGGGCAGGCGGCGGCGCACTGGCCGCAGGCGGTGCAGCGCTCGGCATCGACAAACGCGGGGGCGCTCTCGACCTGGGCCCGGAAGCGCCCCGGCTCGCCCTCGAGCGCACTCAGCGTGGCGCCGCAGACGACCTCGACCCCCGGGTGGCGCTCCACCTCGGCCAGCAGCGGGTGCACCTTGCAGCAGAAACAGGTCGGGTACATCCGGTGGAGGCGGCTGGTGAGCCCGCCCAGCCGGGGGGACTTCTCGAGAAGGTAGACGCGGTGGCCCAGGGCGGCCAGGTCAAGGGCCGCTCGCGCCCCGGCCACACCGCCGCCGACGACCAGCGCGGTATTGGCCGGCCTGGAGCGGGCTGACTCTGCCTCGTGGGGTTGTCGCAGCATAGAGGGCCTCTCCGGATGGGCCGCTATAGGACGGCAACGATGTTTATAAACCTCGGCAAGGGCAATGTGCAGCAAAAAAAGCGCCGACGTACCGATTCAGGCCGCGACCGGCTGCCTGGAGGGCACGAGAGGCAATCGCTTGCCACCCGGCCCGCGGCGCATATAATGGCTGGCAGTTTCAGGGCGTTTGCAGGAGGGCTGCGGTGGGGGCGGACAGGCTGGCCGACGTTCAGAGCACGAGGGATAGCCGCGAGCTGGAGATCGACAAGGTCGGGGTGAAGAACATCCGCTACCCCGTGGTCGTGCTCGACAAGGCCAACGGCCAGCAGCAGACGGTGGCCTCCATCAGCATGTACGTCGACCTGCCCCGCGAGTTCCGGGGCACCCACATGAGCCGCTTCGTCGAGATACTGAACGAGTTCCGGGGGCACATCAGCATCAAGGACGTCGGCCGCATCCTCGAGGAGACCCGCCGCCGCCTGGTGGCCCGGAGCGCCCACCTCGAGGTGAGCTTCCCCTACTTCATCGAGAAGCGGGCACCCGTCTCCGGGGCCGAGGGGCTCATGGAGTACGAGTGCGCGATCCTGGCCGAGCTGCGAGGCGACACCCCGGACATCATCGTTGAGGTGAGCGTCCCGGTGATGACCCTGTGCCCCTGCTCGAAGGAGATCGCCGACTTCGGCGCCCACAACCAGCGGGGCAGGGTGCGGGTGCGCTTCCGCTTCGTGCGCTTCGTCTGGATCGAGGACATCATCACCCTCGTCGAGGAGTGCGCCTCGAGCGGGGTCTACAGCGTGCTCAAGCGCGAGGACGAGAAGTACGTCACCGAGCGGGCCTACCAGAACCCGACCTTTGTCGAGGACGTGGTGCGCGCCGCCGCCCAGCGCCTGGCCGCCAACCCCAGCATCACCTGGTACGCGGTCGAGGCCGAGGCCTTCGAGAGCATTCACAATCACTCGGCTTACGCGTATATCGAGAGCAGGGGCGCGAAGGGCTAGCGGCTACCGGCCAGGCTGCCTTCCCTCCGCAGCCGCGCTTGACTTCCCCGCCCGTCCTCGGCTAGCATCCGGCCACTCTCACTCCAGCCCGCGCCGCTGCTCACAGCCGCTCCCCGTGCCAGTGGCGCCCGTATCAGGAGCCTCACATGTTCAAGAGAATCGCCTGCATCCTGCTGCCCGTCTTCCTGCTGAGCCTGCCCGGCTGCGCCCTGTGCATCGCGGGTGGGGCAGGGGCCGCCGTCGGCTACCACCTCCACGGCGACGGCTACCGCGTCCGCAACCCCATCACCAAGTCTGGCAGCGCCTCGGCCAGGGAGAAGGGCCCAAGCCACTAAGGGGTAGGGCCGGACACCCCGCCTGAACCTCTAGGCCCGCACCTCTCCCCAGGCCAACGGCTATTCTACCCCGGAGCGGCGGCACTCCGCCAAAGCCCTTCACAAGAACACTTCCGCTTCACAAACAGACGCCCGGCCCCCGAGGGGGAACGCCTGGAGGGTGGCCCGCTTGTTGCCCCCGTGGCGGCCCTTACGCCCCGCTGCCCCGTCGGCGATTGCGACCCCTCGGCAACGCCGAGGGGATCCCGGCCCGGCGGTTGGCTGTAGCAGCCACTGCGGCTCAAGGGGCCGGGAATCGGTTCTAGGCCCTCGGCCTAGCCAGGAAGCGCCGGATGATCTCCTCGGGGACCAGGCCGGGGCGAAGCACGGCCGGGGGCTCGGTGGTGACGTCCAGGATGGTCGAGCCGGTGCGGGCGTAGAGGGGGCCGCCGTCGAGGATGAGGGCCAGGCCGGCGCCGATCTCTCGCTCGACCTCCTGGGCGCTGGACAACCCGGTGCTGCCCGAGCGGTTGGCGCTGGTGGCCGTGATGGGGCCCCCGAAAGCCGCGGCGAGGGCGGTGGCCACGGGGTGGCTCGAGACGCGGGCGGCGACCTTGCCGGTATTCCCGGTGAGGTTGGCGGGCAAGACGGGGCGGGCTGGGATAACCAGGGACAAGGCCCCCGGCCAGAACTCCTCGGCGAGAAGGCGCGCCAGGGGGGGCACTTCGGCCACGAGTTCGAGGGCGGCCAGGGAGTCGATAATGATGGGCAGCGGCTGCTCGGCCCGGCGCCCCTTGAGGGCAAAGACCCTGGCCACGGCCTCCTCGCTCCGGGCGTCGGCGGCGAGGCCGTAGAAGGTCTCCGTGGGGTAGGCGACCAGCTCCCCGGCCCTGAGGCGCTCCGCCGCCAGGGTTAGCGTCTCCGGCTCGGGGCGGCGCGGGTCGATTACCAGTGTCTTGGCCACGCTACGGTTTGCCGCGCCTGCCGGCCAGCTCGCCAGCCAGCTCCTGTGCGGCCCGCTCCACCCCGTCGGCCAGGCGGGCCTTGTAGGCGCTGACGCGCTCGGCCAGGGCGGGGTCGGCCAGGGCCAATATTTGCGCGGCTAGCACCCCGGCGTTGGTCGCCCCGGCCGCGCCCACGGCCATCGTGGCCACGGGGACGCCCGCGGGCATCTGGGCCGTGGCGAGCAGGGCGTCGAGGCCCTTCAAAGACGATGAATCGAGCGGCACGCCGATGACGGGGAGCCTGGTGTGGGCCGCGACCGTCCCGGCCAGGTGGGCGGCCGCCCCGGCCCCGGCGATTATTACCTGCACCCCGGCCTGCTCCCAGCCGCGTACGAGCGCCGCCGTGCGCTTGGGGGAGCGGTGGGCCGAGCTGACCGTCATCTCGCAGGGCACCCCGAGCTCCCCCAGCACCTTGAGGGCCCGCTCCATCACGGGGGCGTCCGACTTGCTGCCCATCAGTATCCCCACCAGCGGAGCGGCGTCCGCTTTCTGCTGTCGCCTCAATGCCTTGGCCGCGATGTCCGTGCGGTAGTGGGCCCCGTTGAACCTGATCCTCGAGACCGCCTCGTAGGCCCTCTTCACGGCCTCGTTGATGTCGGCCCCCAGCGAGGTCACGCCCAGGACGCGCCCCCCATTGGTGACCACCCGGCCGTCCTTGAGGGCCGTCCCGGCGTGGAAGACGACCGTCTCGGGCACCTGCTCGGCCCTGGCCAGGCCGCTGATGGCCTTGCCCGTGGTGTAGGGGCCGGGGTAGCCCCCCGAGGCCATGACGACGCACACGGCGGGCTCACTCCTCCAGCGCGGGGCAACCCCTGAGAGGTCGCCGCGGGCCGCGGCCAGCATGACGCCCAGCAGGTCGGATTCCAGGCGCATCATCAGGGGTTGCGTCTCGGGATCGCCGAAGCGGCAGTTGAACTCCAGCACCCGGGGGCGCCCCTGGGCGATCATCACCCCGGCGTAGAGGACGCCGCGGTAGGGCGCGCCCTCCTTGGCCAGCCCCTCTACTGCGGGCAGCATGACCTCGTCCATGATGCGCCGCTCGAGCCTCGGGGTGACCACCGGGGCGGGCGAGTAGGCCCCCATGCCGCCCGTGTTGGGCCCCTGGTCGGCGTCGAAGACCTGCTTGTGGTCCTGGGATGAGGGCAGGGGGATGACCAGCTTGCCGTCGGTGAAGGCCAAAAACGACGCCTCCTCGCCCTGGAGGCACTCCTCGACGATGATGCGGTCGCCGGCCGCCCCGAAGGCCTTGCGGCGCATGATGAGGTCGACCGCCCCGATGGCCTCGGCCCGCTCCCGGGCCACGATGACCCCTTTGCCAGCCGCCAGCCCGTCGGCC
>Ga0315282_10015761_pt1 | contig 11114 bp, 5 predicted proteins | sample YL17G07_20_MG_FD_203693 | JGI IMG/M metagenome (GOLD analysis project Ga0315282, IMG submission 203693) | Sediment microbial communities from Yellowstone Lake, YNP, Wyoming, USA - YL17G07_20 | ecosystem: Environmental > Aquatic > Freshwater > Lake > Sediment | place: USA: Wyoming | collected...
TACGGCGGCTTGCGCCGGCATTGAGCGGGCGAGCGGGCGGACACAGAGGTCCGCCCTTACATCGTCGTCGGCCGTAGGGGCGGACGTCCCTCGCAGATGTTGGCCCTTTGCGTCGCCGCAGGCGACGCGGAACGAGCCGACGGGCCGCCCGTCATCAGCCATTCCGCAAACCGCCCTAGCGCCAGGGCCGGTACAACTCCTCCAGGGTCTCCACGTCGACCGACTCGTCGAGTGGCAGACCCAGGCGCTCGTAGTGCCGCCGTCTGCCCTTCTCGTCGTCGATCAGGATGTCGCTGGCGATCTTGCCGACCTCCTCGGCGATCTCGGCGGGCACGACCAGCAGCCCGTCGTCGTCGCAGCCGACGATGTCGCCTGGCCGCAGCAGCACGCCCCCACACTGGATCGGCTCCTGATACCCGCCAAACATCGTCCGCCCGGGCCAGATCGTCCGACCTCTCTGCCGGCAGACAACCGGCGTCCTGGTCATCGTCAGCTCACCGGTGTCGCGAATGCAGCCATCGCTGACGATTACGACAGCGCCCAGCGCCATCATCCCTAAGCTGTTGCTCGAGCCCCAGATCCCCGACTCCATGCAGCCGTGTGCGTCCGTGACGACCACCGTCCCCTGCCTGACGTGCTCCCTGATCGGCGGCATCGAGCCGAGCACGTCCCCGACCTCCGGCTCAGCGTTCCAGAGTCGGCAGACGTTGCCGGTCAGCGCCTGATCCCGGAGCACCGGGTACATGCGCTTGTTCGCCGGGATGGCTCGCAGCGTCACCGCCACGCCCCAGAACTTGATCCCCGGAAAGAGCGGGCGGATGGCCGGGTCCACGAGGGTGATGTCGGCTCGGCCGACGGCATCGAGCGCGTCTGCGACGTCGCAGACGCGCAGGTACTTGTACATCCTGGCGATCTCGTAGGTGTCGGGCGCGTTGGACATCTCCCTTACACTCCTTGGTCGTGCGCCTTAAATCTTAGTTGGGCACTGGAGCAGCTCGTCGATCTTGGCTTTGAGGTCCTTCACCACGTCCTTCGCCTGCGCCTTGCCGAGCCAGACCGGATCCAGGGCGGTATTCCAGACCTGCTCGATCTCGGCCAGGGCTGGCGGCGCCGGAGAGTCGGCAATCGCCTGCGGGCCGACGCCGGTGAGCGTGTCGACGTGGACCGTCTTGTAGTTGGGGGTGTGGTAGTCCGGTACGTACTGCTCGGGCCCGATCTTGGTCCGTCCGGCCCCCCAGCGGCGCTGGGCGACGATGACCTTATGCTGCTCCTCGCCGGTCATGAACTTGGTCAGCGTCCAGCCTTGGTCCGGGTACCGAGACGCCTTCGGGATGGCGAAACCGGTCGCCCCATAGACGATGTACAGCCCCCCCTTGCCCTGAGGCGGGTACGTCTCGTCCCACTTGAAGGTTCGCCTCTCGTCCTTGAGGAAGAACGACATCTGCTGGTGGTCGAACGCCAGCGCAACCTTGCCGATTCGGAAGGGGCTGCCTGGCTCCGTGATGGACCCGGGCAGCGGCGCAACCCGGTGCTTGGCCCTCAAGTCCGCGGCCCACTGGAGCGCGGCGATCGAGTCGGGCTGGTCGATGAGCATGTGCTGCATGTCGGCATCGTACAGCTTGCCGCCCATCGACGTGTACCAGATGTGGAAGACCGTGCCGCGCGGCGTTGTCTCGAGCATGTCGGTGCCCCAGACCGCGGTTCTTTTCGCGTCGAAACCCGACTCCGTGGAGTACTTCCCGGATTGATCGACGGTCAGGCGCGCCGCCGCCTCCAGGAACTTGTCCCAGGACATCTCCTTCATGGGGAGCGGTATCCCCGCCTTCTGGAACATGTCCACGTTGAAGTACATGGACCTGACGCCGTGGTCTTTGGGGACGCCGTAGAGCTTACCCTTGTAGCGGTAGCCGTGGATGACGACGAACTCCTTGGGGTCGATCTTATCGGCGGCCAGCAGGTCGTCGAGGGGCTTCACGACGTCCTTCGAGGCCCATTCGGCAACCCGCGTGGAGTGGAGCCAGATGACGTCGGGGATGGCGCCGCCGGCCATGACCGTTTGGAGCTTGGTCCAGTAGTCGTTCCAGGGCTCGTAGGAGCCCTTGATGACGATGCTGGGGTTAGCCTGCTGGAACCGCTGGACGAAGCTCTGCCAGATCTTGATCTCTGGTGCTGCCGACAGGGGCAGGAACCAGTACAGTTCGATCTGGCTCGTAGCCGGCTTAGCCGGGGCCATCGTTGGCTGCGCGGTGGGCTTGGCCGCCAAGGTTTGGCCCGAAAGGGGCGGGGTTTGACTTCGGGGAGTTGAGGGGCTGAGGAGGATTGCCAACGGGAACACCGCTCCAGAAGCTGGAGATGCTCTTCGTCTCGCTCCTGGCCGGGGCCAAGACGGTCTATCAGGCCGGCACGACCTTGCGCGTCGACCGCGCTCTCCAGGTGGCCTTCGGCTTGCCCGGCTGTGCCGACCAGTCGATCATCGCCGACACGCTCGATGCGGCCACCGACCAGGACGTCGCCGCCCTGCGCCAAGCCATCGAGGCCAGCTTCGAAAAGCACAGCCAGGTCCGTCGACACGACTTCACCAAGGAGATCCTGGTCCTCGACCTGGACCTCTCACCAATGCCGGCCGGCTCGCGTTCGGAAGGCTCGGAGAAGGGCTACTTCGGGCGCAGTCGCTCGAAGACCGGGCGCAAGCTGGTGCGAGTCCGCGCCGCGCAGTACCAGGAGATCGTCTGGGAGGACGTCCTGCCAGGTCGCACGGGATGTCGCCGGTCGCGGCGCTGGCTGGCCAAGGGCGGCCCGCCTGAGAGAGTTTGGGATCGTCCGGCTGGTTCAGGAGGTCTGGGCAGTGCCTGGTCGGGTCAAGCTGGTCGGCGATGCGGCGCCGCTGGGCCCGACTCAAGGGGTTGACCACGGGTTATCTGGCTACCCCCAGCGGGATTCGGACCCGCGATCTCCACCTTGAAAGGGTGGTGTCCTAGGCCGCTAGACGATGGGGGCGCTGTAGACACTTCGGTCGGCTTGCGGTTAGCGGTCGATTGCCGTCTACGGCAAAGAAAGAGCTTCCTGGCGGTGACCTATCTTTCCGGCGGGTTGCCCCGCCAGTATTGTCGGCGCTGGGGTCTTTCACTTCCGTGTTCGGGAAGGGAACGGGTGGGGCAACCCCGCTCGAACCACCAGGAAGCCACGTTAGGTCCAGGGTCTAGGAGCTGGGGGCTAGGAAGACGTTTCCGATTCTCGTCTCCTAGTCCCTAGCTCCTGGCTCCCAGCGCGTGATCGAGGCGCCCTACAAACTGAACAGGATGGAGTGTTGAAGCCTTGGTGGGAAGAAGCTGAAGGAAGTCCTCGGCCATTAGTACGGCTTGGCTACGGATGTTGCCACCCTTCCACCTGCCGCCTATCGAGCAGGTCTTCTACCTGCGGCCTTACCAGACTGCTCTGTGGGAGGTCTCATCTTGGGGCGAGCTTCGCGCTTAGATGCTTTCAGCGCTTATCCCATCCGGACGTCGGCTACCCGGCGGTGCCCTTGGCAGGGCAACCGGCACACCGTCGGTCCGTCCACCCCGGTCCTCTCGTACTAGGGGCAGCTCCCCGCAGACCTCCTGCGCCCACGACGGATAGAGACCGAACTGTCTCACGACGTTCTGAACCCAGCTCGCGTGCCGCTTTAATGGGCGAACAGCCCAACCCTTGGGACCTACTGCAGCCCCAGGATGCGACGAGCCGACATCGAGGTGCCAAACCTTCCCGTCGATGTGAACTCTTGGGGAAGATAAGCCTGTTATCCCCGGGGTAACTTTTGTCCGTTAAGCCACGGCCCTTCCACTCGGTACCGTAGGATCACTTTGCCCGACTTTCGTCCCTGCTCGAGATGTCCCTCTCGCAGTCAAGCCCCCTTCTTGCCAATGCACTCCACGGGTGATTTCCATCCACCCTGAGGGGACCTTTGGGCGCCTCCGTTACTCTTTGGGAGGCGACCGCCCCAGTCAAACTACCCACCTGGCACTGTCCTCGCCTTTGAAGCAAGTTAGAACCAGGACCAGCGAAGAGTGGTATTTCACCGTTGCCTCCAGCCAGCCCAAAAGCCAGCTCTCCTCGGCTCCCACCTATCCTACGCATCGCCGGCCCCAGACCAATGCCAAGCTGTAGTAAAGCTCCACGGGGTCTTTTTGTCCTGTCGTGGGTAACCCGCATCTTCACGGGTACTTCAATTTCGCCGGGTCCCTCGTTGAGACAGCGCCCAGATCGTTACACCATTCGTGCGGGTCGGAACTTACCCGACAAGGAATTTCGCTACCTTAGGACCGTTATAGTTACGGCCGCCGTTCACCGGGGCTTCGGTTCAAGGCTTTTGAAACCTCTCCCCTTAACCTTCCGGCACTGGGCAGGTGTCAGCCCGTATACCTCGGCTCTCGCCTTGTGCACGGACCTGTGTTTTTGTTAAACAGTCGCCTGGGCCTGCTCACTGCGGCCCCCCGAGGCTCCACCTGTACAGGTTTCACCCCAAAGGGCACCCCTTCTCCCGAAGTTACGGGGTCATTTTGCCGAGTTCCTTAACGAGGGGTCTCCCGTCCGCCTTAAGGTCCTTACCCCCGCCCACCAGTGTCGGTCTGCGGTACGGTCGACGCTTGGACTCCCTCACCCGCTTTTCTTGGCGCCACGGGCTCAGCCCGATTGCCTTTGGGTTGCCCCGCCAGCTCTCATTCGCCTCTCAGGCGCAATCGCTTGCACCCTACCAGCTTAGACGTGGTAGCTCCATCGCCACGCCAGGCCTGCCCCGACGCGTCACGGGTAAGATCGACGCCCAAACGTCGGTACGGGAATATCTGCCCGTTGTCCATCGCCTACGGCTACTACGCCCTCGACTTAGGCCCGACTAACCCGACGAGGATTCACCTTCCGTCGGAAACCTTGGGCTTGCGGCGGACGCGCTTCTCACGCGCCTTGACGCTACTCATACCGGCATTCGCACTTCTGGTAGCTCCAGCTAGGCTCACGCCTACACCTTCCTCGCCCCAGAACGCTCCCCTACCCAGAACGAGCACTTAGCGGTTAGCTCTTAGCTCTCGGCCGAGGCCCTTGCGGACCCCAGCTAACAGCCAATCGCCAATGGCTAACGGCTCGCCCTGCCACGGCTTCGGTGGCGAGCTTGAGCCCCGATGAATTGTCGGCGCAGGATCACTCGACCAGTGAGCTATTACGCACTCTTTCAAGGGTGGCTGCTTCTAAGCCAACCTCCTGGCTGTCTGAGTAACCCCACCGCCTTTCACACTTAGCTCGCACTTGGGGACCTTAGCCGATGGTCTGGGCTGTTTCCCTTTTGACGACGAAGCTTAGCCCCCGCCGTCTCACTCCCAGGGTCCCACTTTCGCCATTCGTGGTTTGGTTGAGTTTGGTAAGCGTCTCGCCCCCTAGCTCATCCAGAGCCCTACCTGCGAGAGTTAACCCCTGGGGCTGCACCTAAATGCATTTCGGGGAGAACCAGCTATCTCCGGGTTCGTTTGGCATTTCACCTCTACCCACAGCTCATCCAACAGTTTTGCAACACTGGAAGGTTCGGGCCTCCATCCCACTTTACTGGGACTTCACCCTGGCCATGGGTAGCTCACCCGGTTTCGGGTCTAATCCCTGCAACTTGCGCCCTCTTCAGACTCGCTTTCGCTGCGGCTGCGTGCCTCCAGGCACTTAACCTTCCGCTGCAGAGCTTAACTCGCCGGTTCATTCTTCAATAGGCACGCCATCACCAGGCACGAGGCCTGGCTCTGACTGCTTGTAGGCATACGGTTTCAGGTTCTATTTCACTCCCCTCACTGGGGTGCTTTTCACCTTTCCCTCACGGTACTAGTTCGCTATCGGTCGCCAAGAGTATTTAGCCTTGGAACGTGGTCGTCCCAGCTTCCCGCGGGATTCCTCGTGTCCCGCGGTACTCAAGTCAGCCCCCAGGGAGGCTTGCACCTTTCGCCTACGGGGCTTTCACCCTGTCTCGCGGCCCTTCCCAGGGTCCTTCGACTAGACGCAAGCTTTGTAACTCCCCGGACTCCTCTCAGCTTGTCCCAGGACTGACTTCCAACCCCCCAGTTGCATAGGGCTGAGACCCACTGAGCAACTGCGGTTTAGGCTCCTCCCCTTTCGCTCGCCACTACTCGGGGAATCTCATCGATTTCTCTTCCTCGGGGTACTTAGATGTTTCAGTTCCCCCACTGGCCCACGAGATCGCTCTCGTTGAGGCGGCATGACCCGCCCCGGGTTACCCCATTCGGACATCCCCGGATCAAAGCTCGCTTGGCAGCTCCCCGGGGCTTTTCGCAGCCCGGCTACGTCCTTCCTCGGCTCTTGGCGCCAGGGCATCCACCGTACGCCCTCTGTAGCTTCTTTCAGCGCCTTCCCGGCTATCTCTACTCCATCCTGTTCAGTTTGTAAGGTGCCTCGCCGTGGAGGTGAGGGGATTCGAACCCCTGGCCTCCTCCGTGCAAGGGAGGCGCTCTGCCAGTTGAGCTACACCCCCGATGGGCCTTTGTGGATTCGAACCACAGACCTCGGTCTTATCAGGACCGCGCTCTAACCACCTGAGCTAAAGGCCCGTTCACGAAAGGCACGAAACGGCGCGAAAGCGGCGAAACCCTCTCGCGAACCCCTAGCCATTAGCGGTTAGCTTCTGGCCGAACCCGCCGCAGAAAAGCGCTTAGCTATTAACCCCCGGCCTGCCAGCTCTCCCACTGGCCCGACCTCGTCAACGGCTAATCGCTAACCGCTTCTCGCCTTAACAACCCGATAGTGGCAGCAAACTCGGGCTTTCGCCCTCTCGCTCTCGACCCTCTGGATCAGGTGGGCTAGCGCCAACCCCGAGCGAGGTCGCCCTCGCCGATCTCCCGCCAGCCCAGCGAGAGACCCAAGGCCCTTTCGTCGCTTTCGCGCCGTTTCGTGCCCTTCGTGATTAGCGATCGACCTGGAAGCACCCCAGAAGCTGCGCCTTGCTCCAGTCCGATAGGACTTGCGCCCCACCGTTTTGCACCTGCAAACAAGACTCGGCTGCTGAGGCTTGGTGCTCCCTAGAAAGGAGGTGATCCAGCCGCAGCTTCCGCTACGGCTACCTTGTTACGACTTCGTCCCAATCACCAACCCGACCTTCGACGCCTGCCCCCCCCATTCTTGCGAACGGGGGTTAGCTCAGCGGCTTCAGGTCTTGCCGGCTTTCATGACGTGACGGGCGGTGTGTACAAGGCCCGGGAACGTATTCACCGCAGTGTGCTGACCTGCGGTTACTAGCAACTCCGCCTTCACGGAGTCGGGTTTCAGACTCCGATCTGAACTGAGGCCGGCTTTGATGGGATTCGCTCGAGGTCGCCCTGTTGCTGCCCTTTGTACCGACCATTGTAGCGTGTGTGTAGCCCAGGACGTAAGAGCCGTGCTGACTTGACGTCATCCCCACCTTCCTCCGAGTTAGTCTCGGCAGTCTCGCTAGATAGTCAACTAGCGACGAGGGTTGCGCTCGTTGCGGGACTTAACCCAACACCTCACGGCACGAGCTGACGACAGCCATGCAGCATCTGTGCACCCGTCCTCGCGGAGGGACCCATCTCTGGGCCTTGCAGGTGCATGTCAAGCCCTGGTAAGGTTCTGCGCGTTGCGTCGAATTAAACCACACGCTCCGCTGCTTGTGCGGGCCCCCGTCAATTCCTTTGAGTTTTAGCCTTGCGGCCGTACTCCCCAGGCGGGACGCTTAATGCGTTAGCTTCGGCACAGGAGGGGTCGATACCCCCTACACCTAGCGTCCATCGTTTAGGGCGTGGACTACCTGAGTATCTAATTCAGTTCGCTCCCCACGCTTTCGCGCCTCAGCGTCAGGTACGGCCCAGAAGGCCGCCTTCGCCACCGGTGTTCCTCCGGATATCTACGCATTTCACCACTACACCCGGAATTCCACCTTCCTCTACCGCCCTCAAGCCCGCCAGTCTCGGCTGACCTCTCCCAGTTGAGCCAGGAGATTTCACAGCCAACTTAACCGGCCGCCTACGCGCTCTTTACGCCCAGTAAATCCGGACAACGCTCGCCCCCTACGTATTACCGCGGCTGCTGGCACGTAGTTAGCCGGGGCTTATTCGACAGGTACCGTCATCATCTTCCCTGTCAAAAGGAGTTTACGATCCGAAGACCTTCGTCCTCCACGCGGCGTCGCTGGATCAGGGTTTCCCCCATTGTCCAAGATTCCCCCCTGCTGCCCCCCGTAGGAGTCTGGGCCGTCTCTCAGTCCCAGTCTGGCTGATCATCCTCTCAGACCAGCTACCCGTCATCAGCTTGGTAGGCCATCACCCCACCAACTACCTGATGGGCCGCAAGCCCCTCCAAAGGCGCATCTCTGCTCTCCTGACCCCGCTCTACCAGGGCCAGCTTACGCGGTATTACCCCCTCTTTCGAGGGGCTATCCCCCACCTCTGGATAGGTCACTCACGTGTTACTCAGCCGTCTGCCACTGTCCCTTGCGGGACCGTCCGACTTGCATGGGTAAGGCACGCCGCCAGCGTTCGTCCTGAGCCAGGATCAAACTCTCCATCGATTCCCATCGACTTCAAGCCTCAAAGGATCCAGAGCCCTAACCTGCGACCCTCTCCCGAGAGCCCAGGCTGGTTAACGCTTGCTGCCACTATCCGATTGTTAAGGCCCCCACCACCCCTTCGGGCAGCGGCACTCCCTAATATACCACGTCCTCTTCCACCTGTCAAGCCCGGTCCGCCCTCCCCGACGGGTGTTTCACTAATTAGTCGGAGGGTGTAGGATAGGGTTGGCTGGTTTGAGGTGAGGGAGGGTAGGGAGACTCGCGGGCTGAGGTGTCAAGATGGTTGCGCTATCCGACGAAGTGGTGGTGCCGACGATGATTCTGCCGCCGCGGCCGACAGCGTGGTTGGGCACGATCCCTGAGCAGTTAGCTTTGCCAACTGTGTCGGAGATGGCAGTGCAGCCAGGTAGTCTGCCATCGTTGGCTAAGGCCTTGGAGGTCGTCCCGGAGCACCGCAAGCCTCGGGGGTTCAAGGCCGACCAGCCGCCAGTGCCTCTCATCCCGACCCTGCTCTTGCTGCTTGCTGCCGTGATGTGCGGGCGTCGGGGTTACGGGAGCGTTGCCGAGTGGGGGGCGCAGTGCAGCAAGCAGCACCCCGAGGTCCTGGACGCTCTCGGGTTTGCGCGGGCTCGGCGGCCACGCACGCCGGTGGCGGCGACCTTCTTTCGGCTGCTGCGAGACATGCACCTGGGCAAGTTTCAGGAGGCCTTGCAGGACTGGCTGGAGAGAGTCGCTCGGGCTGTGCACGTGACGTTGCCAGAGTGGGAGCAGGCCGCGATCCCGGCAGACCAGATTGGGATAGACGGGAAGACCGTGCGGGGTGCGTCGGCCCGTCGGGAGCGGAGTGGCAAGTCGGGGCAGGGGTTGCTGCATCTGGTGGCCGCCTATGCGCCGGCCCTGCAGGCGGTACTCGACCAGGTAGCCAGTGAAGGCAAAGGGCACGAACTGGCGGCAGTGGAGTTGCTCCTGGGGCGAGTGGAGTTGAAGGGTCGGGTCATCACGGCAGATGCCCTGGCGACGCAGCGGGAGGTGTGCCAGTTGATCAAGGCTGGCGAGGGGGACTACCTGCTACCGGTGAAGGAGAACCAACCGACCCTGCTAGCGGACATTCGGGAGGCGTTTTCCCCCTCTGCCACTTCCGGACCCGAAGGTGCTGATCCTGTTGCCCGAGCCCAGCAAGCCCGATGAGCCGGGTCCGACGGGGCAATCGGCGGCCAAGAGTAGTCGGCCGGTCGTGAGCGCGAAGCTGCCCGATGCCGCTGCCCAGGAGAAGCTCCTGCGCCAGACGCTGCCGGATGCTCACCTGACGGTAGCGCAGCAAGCAGTCCGCAAGGCTCAGCACGGGCGCTACGAGGTGCGAACCCTCTGGACGTTGAGTTCGGCCGACTTGAATGCCTACGCGGGTTCGGCCGGCACGGTGGGAGAGCCCTGGCCGGGGTTGGCGCAGGTGAGCCGCATTCAGCGGGTAGTCTGTGAGAAGGAGCGCAAGAGCGGCAACTGGCAGACGACGACCGAGGTGGACTACAGCATCACGAGTCTGCCAGCGGACCGGGCCAATGCGGGTGAGCTCCTGAAGCGCTGGCAGATCCACTGGCGGATCGAGGCGCTGCACTGGGTGCGGGACGTGACTTTCGGTGAGGATGGCAGCCAGATTCACATCGGGCAAGCGCCGGAGGCGTTGAGTATCTTGCGCAACACTGCGACTACGCTCCTGAGGTTAGTTGGCTTCCCATCGATTGCTGCTGGTGTGCGCGAGCTCGGGATGCAACCGAGCGAGGTCCTGGCTGCGTTTGCCAGCCTGGCCAATCGGCTGAGAACGGCCCCCCATCCGGCCCCCCACTCGAATGAGGTGGAGACTGGCACGTCGTCATCCGCCAGCGTTCAGGGGCCGGCCCGCTCGATGCTCCTGGCCCACGCTCGCGACGCCCCATAGTGAAATGCCCGTCGCTCCCGGCCGCCTGCTCTTGACAACCCGGGGGGGTGTCGTAATATGCTGCCGGGCGCTCGATGTGGGGCAAGGGGGCGTGCGGTCGAGGCGCGCCGCTCAGAGTTGCCGCGCGTCTCACCAGACAGGGAGCCGCGACAGGGGGTCGAGATGGTCACAGGCGGATGGGTTGGCAGGGTACTGCGGATGGACCTGACCAGGGGTCGCACCGAGGTCCAGGACACGAGCGACTATCTGCCCGAGTACGTCGGAGGTCGGGGCATCGCCACCAGGATTGCCTGGGACGAGCTTCGCCCGGGCCTCGGCGCCTTCGACCCGGACAACCTGCTGATGGCCTTCACCGGCCCCCTGACCGGCACCACCGCGCCGTTCTCCGGCCGGACCATCATCTGCGGTCTGGGTCCGCAGGGCTATCCTCACGAGTGGTTCACGCGGGCGGGGATCGGGGGGCACTGGGGGCCGGCGCTGAAGTACGCCGGGTTCGATGGGGTGGTGGTTCGGGGGCAGTCGGAGCGGCCGGTGTACCTGTGGGTGCACGATGGGAGGGCGGAGCTCCGGGACGCGTCGGAGCTGTGGGGTCTGGGGACGTACGCGACGCAGCAGCGGCTGATGGCGGAG
>Ga0315282_10015762_pt1 | contig 11114 bp, 9 predicted proteins | sample YL17G07_20_MG_FD_203693 | JGI IMG/M metagenome (GOLD analysis project Ga0315282, IMG submission 203693) | Sediment microbial communities from Yellowstone Lake, YNP, Wyoming, USA - YL17G07_20 | ecosystem: Environmental > Aquatic > Freshwater > Lake > Sediment | place: USA: Wyoming | collected...
TGCTCAGCCTGTGCATCTTCATCTTTGCGCTGATGTTCGCGATAGGCATAGCGACTCCGATTGTGCCGCTCTATGCGTCGAGTCTGGGAGCGTCCTGGACCGAGATCGGTCTGATTGGCACAAGTTGGGGAGTTACACTCATGTTGCTGGCTATCGTCAGCGGGAGGATGTCCGATAGATACGGCAGAAAACCCCTCTTGATGACAAGTGGATTGCTAAGTGTCGTCGCAGCGTTCCTCTACTTAGTATCCTCGACCGTGCTGCAGGTTATCCTCATAAGAATACTCGAAGCTACAGCGTGGGCGCTTTTCTGGCCTACGGTGGAAGCATTGGCTACGGAAATCGTTGAACCGAAAGCGGCGGGCCGAGCGATCGGTATTGCCACGGCCTCCTACGGATTCGCCTTCGCAACAAGCTCATTGGTCGGAGGTTACATCACTGGTGCCTTCAGTTACTTTGGAACTTTCACCGTCTATCTAGCGCTCTCTCTGATCTCATCCCTACTTGCGATATTTCTTCTCCGAGGGTCAAGACCGCGAGAATTTGCCCCCGCGGCGAGCAAAGCACACGACAGACTCGATTCTGCTAGCTTGAGTTCCCCGACAGTTCTTCTAGCATATTTCCTGGGTGGCGCCTATACGTTCGGTTTCGGAATCATAATCACTCTCTTCTCAGTTTTCGCGAAGACTCTCGGCGTGGCGGTCTTCTTGATAGGGGTGCTTTTCGGCTGCTTCTGGCTGGGGAGGATCGTAGGTTCGTTTGGCGGCGGGCGTTTGTCCGACAAGCTTGGGCGAGGGCCTATTGTGATAATAGCGATGGGCGGCTCAGCTTTGGGGTTCGTGTTGGTGGCGGTTGCATCCGGTATCGAGCTGCTTTTCGGAGGCATTATCATCCTGGGCTTGAGTATAGGTGCCACTTTCCCAGTTGCTGTTGCTTTGATCTCTGACAATATCCGTCAATCTGTGCGCGGCTTTGCGATGGGGATATTCGAGACCACCTGCGCTGCGGGCTTCATGTTGGCCGCAACTTTGGGCGGCGTGCTTTCGGACCTGTACTCGCCACGAGCACCCTACTTGCTTGCAGGGACAATAGGCCTCGCATCCGCAATCATATTCGCCCTAAAACGAGTAAAGTAGGATTCTATCTAGTTCTTGACCAAGAATACTAGGAAAAGATCAGGTAGAAAGATCTAAGACAAATCTAGGATACGCTGTCGGTTACTACCAAGGATCATGTAGGTAGCAGAACCTCTTGAGATAAGCCTACCTCGTTCGTCTCTGACTTCAGCATCTCCTACCGCGACTCGCTTCCCTTTGTGAACTATCTTGCCGCGGCTTTTGAGGACGCCTGGCTCGGCAGGTGCGATGTAGCTCACATGTAGTTCCACAGTCGTTATCAACTCTTCAGGATCCAACATTGTACATAATGCTAGACCCACAGCAGAATCTATTAGAGCCGCGGCAACACCGCCATGCGCGAAACCAGCAGACTGAGTCAATTTCCTCTCCACTCTTAACTGAATCTCAGCGCGACCCCAACCCAATCCGGTCAAGTTGATGCCAAGATGTCTGTAGAACGGCATGCTACGAGCGAGTCGCCTGATCCAAGCAGCATGACTAGGATGTAGCTTTCTCAAACAGCAACACTCTGATTTGCGATTGTCATATGCTCCGAACGGCATCTTTCATACGTTTTTCCGTGTTGGGAAACGCACACGCCAAAATTACAGTTGGTCATGACTCGAAGCGCGCTATCTGGAATTTGCACAGTAATCTATGTTAGGTTTTGCAACTCACTCCAGTCTCAATTACCCTCGCAGGTTCAGCAAGCCGCTTATCTCGAACTCGCCCAGAGGAAATGTTGAATTTGAAGGTCACCAATCGAAATCAACACTAGGGATTCGGGGGTGGAGCGAAGTGGCTAATCCGCTACTCTACGTTGTCTTGGATGGGGTGGGCGACAGACCTGTTCCTGAACAGGGGGGGAAGACGCCGTTGGAAGCTGCCTCGACACCGAATCTTGACAGGTTTGCTGCCCGCGGCAGGATGGGAATCGTCTACACGGTCAAAAGAGGAATAGCACCGGAGAGTGACGCAGGCGTATTCTCGCTTCTAAGCTACGATCCCTCCAAGTCAGACCTGTCGAGAGGAGTGGTTGAAGCAATGGGGAGTTGCCTTGATTTCAAGTCTGGAGATCTGGCGCTAAGGTGCAACTTTGCAACGGTGCAGGAGGGACAGATAATCGACAGAAGAGCTGGCAGAAATATCACCATTGACCAAGCCAAGAAGCTCGTTGCTTCCCTGAACGAGGATCCTACGCTTAAAGCAATGGCAGACTTCGAGCTCAAAGCAACAATCGGACATCGATGCGCATTAGTTATCAAAGGAGAAGGCGGGAAATTCTCTGACTCAATCTCCAACCTCGATCCTGCTTACGCACGTTCGGGGAAGGTGAGCATCGCCAAATCAGGCCTGAAGCTGCCCGTTCCTATTCCTAGGTGCGTTCCGCTGAACCGAACGAAAGCTGCTGTCCAGACTGCTGAGCTCCTGAACAAATTCGCAGCTCAAGTACACAAGGTTCTCGGGAACGACGCTGTAAATTTGAGGAGAAGGGAAAAGGGGGATTTGCCGGCGAACTTTCTTCTGATGCGTGATGCTGGCACGAAAGTGCCAAAAGTGCGCACTCTTCGACAGAAATTTGGTTTTCGATCAATTGCCTTGGCCGACATGCCAGTCGAGCTCGGGATCGCGAAGGTCGTAGGCATGGATACAGAAGTCTTTCAGGCCGACCGTTCTTTGGCGGGGTATTCTCGACGTGCTGAGAGAGCCATCGAACTCATGAATCGCTATGATCTTGTCTACGTGCACCTGAAAGGACCTGATGAGTTTGGGCATGACGGCGACTTTGAAGGCAAGAGGAAGTCGATCGAGGATATCGATGCTGGTTTCTTTGCCCCACTCACTGCGCTGGAATCGAAGCTGTTGTGCGTCACGGCCGATCACTCGACCCCCTGTGTTGCTAGAGCGCACACTGACGACCCGGTTCCAATACTGATAACCGGGCCCGCTACCAGTTCTGATGGTTCATTGCGATTCACAGAATCTTACGCTCGCAAGGGGAAACTTGGCACAATAAAACATGGATATGAAATTCTACGAATATTGAAGCAGATGGACTGAGAGGCAGCTCCAAGCCGATGCTCCTCGCGAATCTTGGCATCTGATTATTGACTCCGAAGGAGGCGGAAGAGACCTATCTGCTTCTCTCTGTTAGTTCGCTCCAAGCTCAGCTGTTGTTCTACCACATGAGTAGTAGTTCCGTATTCCGTGGCTCGGAATCAATTGTACACAATGGCTTCGTGGCGCTCTCGATTCGTTTCTCACTTGCCGTCCACGCAATAATGCTCAATGAGTCAAAGTGATTTTGCAGGTCAACCCTGAAAGGGCAAAATCGAAGAAGTTCGATTCCGGTTGTGGGCGGTTGGGGTTCAACCCGGGTTAGCCACAAGGCTCGGCTTGGTTAGTTTCCCTGAAAGGTTCTTTTCTGCGTGAAAATCCCAATCCGAATCGTCGATCTTCGGTTTTTGTTTACCTAATCCGTTGCAGGATTGCGTGAAGCATGGAACGATACATCGCAAGAAAGCATAAGCCTGAAATGCTCAATTAGCTATGTTTAACGACCTCTGATGAGTTACAGTCACCTGGCTAGCTCAATCGCTGAATCCCCTACCCTGCGCTTGAACGAGGAAGCCCAACTTCTCCTTGACCGCGGCGAACCCGTTATACATCTGGGAATCGGCGAACCCAAGAATAAAGCTCCGATCAGCGCGATCTTGAGTTCTGCGGCGAAACTCAGCACGGGCGATGTGAAGTATTCGCCGACAGACGGGATCCCTTCGCTGAAGAAAGCGATTATTCGCTACACTGAAGAGAATTACGACAAGCTCGTTGAACCTGAGAACGTCATAGTCTCCTCAGGAGCTAAGCAATCGATCTTCAACTTGCTCTACGCTCTGCTCAATCCGCTCGATGAAGTCATCATCTTGGCACCATACTGGGTGAGCTATCCGGAGATGGTGAGAATGGTGAACGGGGTTCCGGTGGTTGTGACTCCCGAGGACGGGGGGCTTCATCCTCGTATGGAGGATATCGAAGAGGCCGTTAGTGCGTCGACGAAGGCAATAATTGTAAACAGCCCGAATAACCCCTCAGGCTTAGTCTTCTCAGACGCCTTCGTTAAGGAGATCGTTCAGTTCTGTGAGAGTAAGAAGATCTATCTAATCATGGATGACATTTACCATAAGATAGTCTTCGACAACCGCAAAGCCGCGCCGTGCTACGGGTTCACGCACGAAGATATCGAGAATTCGAAGCTCATCGTGGTTAATGGCGTTTCCAAACTCTATGGGATGACTGGGTTCCGCATCGGTTGGGCGATCGCTCCTAGGAAATTGGTTGAGGTTATGACGAACATACAGGCGCAGACAACTTCTTGCGCATCTGTCATTTTGCAGGTCGCGGCTGAAGGCGCGTTGACCGGTCCGCAGAGTATTGTTGAGAACCTGCGCATGACGATTGAGAACAACCGCAACGTAATGATGCGGGAGCTAAAGTCGATCGATGCAGTCAAGGTGGATGAGCCGGATGGAACGTTCTACTGCTTTCCGGATTTCAGCGCATATATCAAGGATTCAGTGCAACTGTCGGAACTTCTTCTGAGAAAGGCGCGAGTAGTAACAGTTCCTGGGAAAGAGTTCGGGATGGAAGGCAGACTGCGATTGAGCTACGCTGGGTCTGTGAAGGACATAACTGAAGGGGTTGCAAGGATCAGGTGGGCGCTTGATTCCAATTCTCCGAACGAGATCTACATAGGCGACAGAAAGATGGTTAGGGATTGGCTTTGAACAACAACATACTTAACTTTAGGACTCCCGCACAGGATGAGGCGCTTGTTCTCAAGAGCGAGTACGGAATCGAGAACCAAGGACTAACAAACCTTCATCAAATCTACTGGAACCTGCCAAGGGCGGCACTTTATGAAGAAATCATCTTTCGTGCCGAAGGAAGAATCGCCAGGACAGGTGCGATCGCGGTAGAAACTGGAAAAGAAACGGCACGGTCACCAAACGACAAGTTCATCGTCAAAGAGAGTTCAACGGAGAAGAATATTTGGTGGGGAGAACATAATCGTCCTCTCAGCCCGGACAAGTTCGGTGAACTCTTCAATCGTTTGCAGGGTTTCGTCCAGGGCAAAGATTTGTTCGTTCAAGATTGTTATGTAGGAGCGGACATGGAGCATCGTATTCCAATACGAATAATCACCGAGCTAGCCTGGCACAGTCTCTTCGCGCGCAACATGTTCATTTACCCAGCGACCAACGAAGAATACCGGCGGCATGTACCAGATTTCACGGTCCTGTGCATACCCTCATTCAAAGGTCTCCCACAGATCGATGGTACTAGGACGGCGACTTTCATCGTTCTTAGCTTTGACCAAGCATTATGCATTATCGGTAACACAGCCTATGCGGGAGAGATCAAGAAGGCCGTATTCACACTGCTGAACTACCAGCTGCCTCTGAAAGGAATCATGTCCATGCACTGCTCAGCCAACATGGGCAAGGACGGAAACACCGCGATATTCTTCGGTCTATCCGGCACCGGCAAAACCACGCTCTCCGCCGATCCTAAACGACGATTGATCGGTGACGACGAGCATGGCTGGAACGACAGGGGAGTGTTCAATTTTGAGGGAGGATGCTACGCTAAGGTAATCCATCTATCCTCCTCTGCCGAGCCACAAATCTATGCGTCCACCCGCAGGTTCGGAGCTATCTTGGAGAACGTTGCTATCGACAAGGAGACGCGTATGTTGGACTTGGACGATGACTCTCTGACAGAGAATACTCGTGCGTCTTATCCGCTTGACTACATCGAGAACGCTGTGGCTGAGAAACAGGGAGGTCACCCTAAGAATCTGGTCATTCTGACCTGTGATGCATACGGCGTAATGCCTCCCATTGCCAAATTGACTCCGGAGCAGGCACTGTACCAGTTTGTTTCTGGATATACGTCGAAGATTGCAGGGACAGAGATCGAGCTTGGCAGGGAACCTGAAATCACGTTCAGCGTCTGCCTCGGCGGACCTTTCATGGTGCACCAACCAGCAACCTACGTGAATCTGCTGAAGCAGAAGATTTCCAGATACAACGTGCAATGCTGGCTCATAAACACGGGATGGATTGGCGGAGGATTCGGCATAGGAAAGCGGATCAGCATCGGATACACGCGCGCGATGCTCGACGCAGCATTGAGCGGCAGACTGCTTGAAGAAAATTTCTGGACGGACCCAATCTTCAGATTTCAAGTTCCCAAGAGCTGCGACGGTGTTCCTGATGGCATTCTAAACCCCGCTGAGTCTTGGCCGAGCACAAAGGAGTACATGGCAAAATATCGCCAGTTGGCTCTTCACTTCACAACTAACTTCAAGAAGTTCGAAGAGGATTGCCCCGATCTCGTTAAGGCAGGCCCACAAGTGCAGATGACAGCCTATTAGTATGCGACGCGGATTAGGACCTTTTGCCGCTCTGCTTGGCTAGTTTGAAAAGTAGCCATTGGCGCTGACCGCGTTCCTCTTTGAAGAAGACAAGCGCATAGTTCCCCGTCAGCTTCTTTCCTTGGAGATCGATCTTCATTGCCTGCGGTGACCTTTCCAAGAGCACATACTCACCCCGATCCCAAATTTCCGCCTTCCCAGCTCCGTACTCTCCTTCAGGGATGGTGCCCTCGAACCAGCCGTATTCGATTGCGTGATCCTCGACTTGGATTGCGAGCCGTTTCGTGCCGGGAGTTAGAGGTGGTCCTCTTGGCACGGCCCAGGATTTGAGAACACCTTCCATCTCAAGGCGAAAGTCGAAATGATGGCTTGACGCCCAATGCTCATGGACAACGAACGTTGACAAGTGTCAGGAACTCCACTAGGCTATGCTAGGCGTGAAGTGTCATGGCCAAGTAAAGAAGCGTATCTGGAAAAGTATGGACAACTGGCGCTACACTTCATTGAGAATTTCAAAAGAATCGAAGGTGTTCCTCCGAACCTCGCGGAGGCCGGCCCCAAGGTATAATGGCACCGTTTGGAAAGCTCATTTCTCAATCATCTTGAACCATGAGCCTGGTCGGACACGTTCCAGTTTGCTAAGGCTCTTCTGCATCGGTCTAAGGGTAGGATTCACTACCTGCTCTCAGACTACGACGATGATTTTCCCAGCAATCTCTTTGGCGATCTTTTCTCGGATAAAGGCATGACTACCCCTCAGTGTCTCAAGATCACTTCTTGAGTCATAATAGACAGCAATTCTATCATTCTGGAGGACGGGCAATCGCCGGTGCAGCTGCTGATTGAGACTGTAAGAAATCTTGAGGCTGCAGCGACAGACTCTGTTCTCATGTCTCACAACAGGTTCCGATAATTCCTCCAACTTAGATGTTGGCAACTCGAACTGATGAGATCCCGCGAGTGATATTTCCATTCTGGAAGCAAAGGATCGAAGTGTCACAATCGGAGGGTTCGTAGGTTTGAGTTCGAGTTAGGCTATGGGTTTTGTTGCCCACCATGTAACGCTCTTGGCCGGTATGCTCATGGAGCAACAACTGTCATTTATGGAATGGTTCTCGTCAGCATACTGGATGTCTCGGAAACCCGTCTGCTGCAGCAGAGCGCTGTACTCGTCTGTTGTTATCGCGCCCGCGATGCATGCTGCCCACTCTTCATAATCTATCTCCTTCTTTGATTTGCTGGTCGCAACCATGTCGGAAATCACTATGCGTCCGCCAGGCTTGAGTGCCCGATAGATTTCCTTGAAGGCAAGCGCCTTGTCCGGAACGAGGTTGAGTACGCAGTTGCTGATCACTAGATCAACAGAGCTGTTTTCCACGGGAAGATGCTCTATCTCGCCCAGCCTGAATTCAACATTCCTGTAATCGGACTTCTCGGCGAGTTCTCGGGCTTTGAAGATCATTTCAGGGGTAGAGTCGACGCCGATCACCTTCCCACTTGGGCCAACCAGCTTTGAGGCGCGGAAGACATCCACCCCGCCTCCACTCCCCAGATCCAGCACAACCTCTCCCACTTGCAGTGCGGCCTGAGTTAGAGGACTGCCGCAACTCAAGGCCGAGGCGACAGATTCCGCGGGGACAGTACTCTCCTCTGTTGTTTCGGTTGTGGAGCTGCAACATGGTTGGCTGAGCTTGGCCAACTTGGCGTAGTGGTTTCTCACCACCTTCTTGATCTCTGTCTCGGGCAGTTTGGACGAGTTCAGATTCTCTACGATCTGTTTATCTTCTGACACAATACTCCCTCTGGCTTAGAGTTGACCCGACGAGGCCGCCGGGGACTATCACGATCGGGGGCCTTTCGATAATGCATAGCCCTTCTAGTTCCCAATAACTCATGCGGCTTGGATCCTTGCCTGAGAGTCTTCTCAAGAAGTCTGAGATTGCTTTCCTCCAGATCATCTGCGTCATCTACTACCATCTGGTAGTAGAACACTATAAGAACTAGATGCAACCGCTCCTACGTAGAAGGCGTAGTAATGGACAGCTCAAGCTACCGAGAGACGCAGCAGCGGGGGCTCTCGAAATACTCGCGACTCATAGCGACAAGAACCGGGTCCTGAGTAAGGATCGCATGACATCGCTCCGTCTTCCATTCTGATGAGGAGATCACGGTCTTGCCATCCGCAATCGCAAGCCAACTGTCTAAGCAATTTGGCGTTAGTTCCCGAACTTCCGCGAAACGAGATGCATCAATCTGCTTGCGGAGCTTAGGAGGTATCGCCAGCTTGACCTTGACGCCCCCGCGACGAATCTTATCCAGATGCGGGTCAACTCGCTCGAAAATTTCAAAGCTGGGCACGAAAACGACGACCTCCCGCTTAGCGCTCTTGAATACGTCGATCATTCTGCTGAGGACGTTGTCGAAACCTTTCACAATGTAGGCAAGCTCCACATCATCTCTTTCAGAGCGATTGTAAAGCGGTTCCAGGGCGAGTGAGAGCTGACCGATCTTCTCGACTTCCCTCTCATACTCCCGAGTGATCATCGATTTCAGTTTGCCAAGGGCTTCCTTGGGAGGTAGTGCTCTGTAATGTCTCGGGACCCCTTCGCTAACTACCACCAAGCCCTTCTTTTGCAGCTCCTCCAGAGCGAAATAGATCTTCGAGTCCGGAATTCCGGTTTCGTTGCAAAGATGTGTTGCAGAAATGTCTGGGTTCCGAATCAGCGCTAGGTAAGCTTGAGCTTCATACGTGCTGAGTCCCAAGCGACGAAGCCCATTAAGTATTGATCTTTGAGCTTCTGCAGTCAGTCTGTCTGAGGCTATAGTCTTCTCCAACATTCTCACAGACACAATCTACTGGGCCCCGTGGAAAATAAGTTGTCTCCTTACTGGAGGTAGTAGCTGTAGTTGAGTCGAGGATTAAGTCCAAAACAGTTGCAGCGGATTCGACACGTTATCAGATCTCATGTTCGTCAATGAATAGGGTCATCATTTTGGCTGCGAATGCTTCCGTATCTTTCTGCGTGATCTCGCCTTCGGGTGAGGAGAACGCTTTCTTCATACTTTCGCGATCATCGAACCACAGTTCCGCAACAGCATGGTAATCAGGCTCTCTGTTGGGTGGTCTTTGAACTATGTTCATCACATACCTCCTAACACCAGGCATCTTCTTCGCCAACGGCACATGCACATTCAACAAGTATCTTCGTAACTCGTCATCGCCCATTGCCTGCTTCTTTGTGAGTAGAATGATCAACTTGAACATGGGATCCCCATCGTCTGAGACGTCCTCTCAAGGTAGGCCAAGCGCTCTGAAAATAATGATTTTGATGGAAAACCACAGCTGCATTGCTGTTACTTTCGAGCCGTTGAGATCAGGAGGATGCTGCTGATTATCAGCCCGAACCCCAGAAACGAGGCATACGTGAGCGTTTCCTGAAAGAAGTAGAACGCTAAGACCGCTGAGGTTAGGGGTTCCATGATCGCAAACACGCTCGCCGTTGTTGCATCAATCAGTTTGAGCCCCGCCAGATAGAGCAGGTAGGCCATGGCGGTTGGTATGATGCCCACAGCCGCAACCAGTTCCCAAGCCGTCAATGTTTGAGGGGTGCGAACTCCTTCCAGTGCAAATGCCAATGGAAAGAGCATCGCGGCGCCGATACATAACCCCAAGAAGGCTGTCACCGCAGGCTCTCTATTTCTACAAAGCACTTTTCCATAGATGTACCATGTGGAGTATGCTAAACCTGAACCGAGAGCCAACCAATCCCCAATCTGAGTCCTCGATGCAAAAAGCGGCTCATTCTCCACTAAACCCAAGATCAGGAACGCGCCGAGAACTGACAGAACTATGGCAGTGATCTTGGTTGGAGTCAACTGTTCCTTAAGAAAGAACCATGACAGGAGAGCAACGAAGGCAGGTGCTGTGTACAGCAAGGCCGCGGCATGCTGCACAGTCGTGTAAGCTAAGGAAGTGAAGTATAGAGCCTCGAAAACTGTCAGGCTGAGGAATCCGAAGGTAATGAAGAGCCCAACTTCACGGCGGCTTATCGAGATCGGATACCGCTTGATCACGACCACAAGTCCCAAGAAGGGTATCGCGAAGATCAGCCTATACCAAGCAAGTGAGATTGGACCCAGCGTCGTTAGGGCGTAGGTGGTTTTCGTGAGAATGCCGAAAGTTCCCCACAGGCATCCGGCGCTCATGACCAGCAAAGCTCCCTTGGTTTGATTGTTCAATTCAATATCCGCCGTGACTTCTAGCCCTGTCAACGTGAGGTGTGAAACTCGACTGCCCTGCAGAACTCTAAATATTCATCCAACGATTAAAAAGCCGTTCATCTGTCAAACGGCAGCTGATCATCGACAGCCAGCAAAATAGACTTGGTCGAGAATGCGCCTCAATTCGCTCACTTCAACAGGCCCAGCGATCCTGTTCATCGCATCAGTCTTCTTCGGTTCAAGTGCTATCCTCATCAGATTCGCAACAGAGGCCTCAGCTATCTCACTCACGTTCTTCCGACTATCAATTGCCACTGCTGGCATGGTCCTGTTCGGTC
>Ga0315282_10015763_pt1 | contig 11114 bp, 9 predicted proteins | sample YL17G07_20_MG_FD_203693 | JGI IMG/M metagenome (GOLD analysis project Ga0315282, IMG submission 203693) | Sediment microbial communities from Yellowstone Lake, YNP, Wyoming, USA - YL17G07_20 | ecosystem: Environmental > Aquatic > Freshwater > Lake > Sediment | place: USA: Wyoming | collected...
ACCATTTCAAGGACTTTTTTCGAGTGCGAAAATAGGACTCCGCCTCCACAGGAGCACCGCGCGGGAGGAAACCCTATGTCGAACGGGAGCAAGTGACTCGGCCACTATGTATCTTCCGAAACGGCTGTAGTGCGAGCTGTCTGCACGCCGCCATAGACGAGCGGAAGCAAGTTCCGGCACCCCAAGGCTCTAGCCGTCGACACCAACCAGACGTTGTGGCGGCGGCATGAAGGCCAGCGCTACGAAAACAGCGCCTTCAGACTCTCCGTGAAGGGAGCACGGGCGATGCCGCGCTCGGTGATGATGGCGCTGATGTAGCGGTGCGGAGTGACGTCGAAGGCGGGATGGCGCGCTGGGATGTTCTCGGGCGCGATCGGCACGCCGGCAAGGTGGGTAACCTCCGCCCAGGAACGCTCCTCGATGGGGATCTGCTCGCCGCAAGGCAGGCTCAGATCGACGGTGGAAAGCGGCGCCGCGACGTAGAAAGGGATGTGGTTTTCGTGGGCGAGCACGGCGAGGGTGTAGGTCCCGATTTTGTTGGCTGTATCGCCGTTGGCGGCAATGCGGTCGGCCCCCACAATGACGGTTTTAATCTCACCTTGCTTCATGAAATGCCCCGCCATGTTATCCGTGATGAGGGTAACGGGGATGCCGTCCTTGGCCAGCTCCCAGGTGGTGAGGCGCGCGCCTTGGAGAAAGGGCCGGGTCTCATCGACGAATACCGAGAGCTTCTTCCCCGCGCCGACCGCCGCGCGGATCACTCCAAGGGCCGTCCCGTAACCCCCTGTGGCCAGTGCGCCCGCGTTACAATGCGTGAGAACTGCCCCCGCATCCGGCAGTAGCGCCGCCCCATGCCGGCCCATCGCTTCGTTGATGGCGACGTCTTCGGCCAGGACACGCTGGGCTTCCTCCACCAGGCATTGCTTCGTGAAAGCGATACTCTCTGCGTCCGAAGGATGGCAGGCGAGAGATTTCTCGAACACCGTGCGCATCCGCGCTACCGCCCAGAAGAGGTTCACGGCCGTGGGGCGGGTCCTGGAAATGGTTTCCGCAATCTTTTCAAACTCCATGCGCGACTCTGAGATGGTCTTCGCGGTGGAATGCTTCACCCCCAGCGCGATGCCCATGGCCGCAGCCACGCCGATGGCCGGCGCTCCGCGAATCACCATCGCGCGGATGGCCTCCGCCACTTCAAGATAATTGCGGCAGGTGCGATAAACCTCTTCGGCAGGCAGGCGGGTCTGGTCAATCATCCGCACGCCGTCATCTGTCCATTCAATGGTTTTGAACATGCGCCCTAGTCCACTTCGTGTGCGAGTCGAAGTCCGTGATTATAGCAGGTGTGCGGCGCCGAAGGGCTTTCGGCCGGTAGACAGTTGACAATCGCGAGTCGTAAGCCAAGCGACAAGCTCGAAGAGTCCCTCGATCACTTGTTCAAGTTCTTCCGGACTGATTCGACCCAGCCGCTTCCCGAGGCGCTCGGTCGAGAGCGTGCGGATTTGCGAAATCTTTACCCAGGCGGGTCTGGAGAGCTTTGCACTTTCAATCTTCATCGCCAGAGGCAGGCCCACCCGTTGAGGCTGGCTGGTGAGGGCGAGCGCAATGACCGTGCCGGACCGCTCGTTGAAGATGTCGTGGCTAATTACCAGGACCGGACGTTGCCCGGCCTGCTTATGGCCGCGCGTCGGAGCGAGGTCGGCCCAGTAGATTTCGCCTCTCAGTATTCGGGCCAAGCGGGTTCACCTGAAAAGGATTCTTCGGCCAGGGCTCGTTCTTGCTTGGGATTAAGCTTGGCCAGTTCCTCGATCAGCCGGCGCCGCTTGCGCCGGGCCAGCGTTTCGGCGAGCGCGGTCTGGATGGCTCGGCTGCGGTTTGGAAACCGGCCGCTCTTCACCCAGCGATCGACCTCTTGCAGGGTCTCGCTTTGCAGCGTGATGGCGACTTTAGTCGCGGACATAGTATGATTATTTATCATACTCAGGCTTCATGGTCGAGGCGCTCTCCACTACATAGAGCAGAATGGAGGCATGTCGAGCGTTGCAAACTTTTTGCGCCGCGAAGCTCTGACTGCTGGCGGCTGAGAGCTGACAATTCCTGACATTTTTATCCCGCGACTCTGTGGCCCTCGACGAAGACCTTCAATCCCGCTAGCATAGGAGCCTGATTCGCCGTGGGCCGCACATCCACGGCTCTACGAGCACGTGAGAGGGGGGCAATTATGGAAATCCTTAAGAAACTCAAAGCGCGCGTGCGGGAAAATCTCCAACACATCGTCTTGTTCGAAGGCGAAGAAGATCGGACGCTCGTCGCCGCAGGAACGATCGAAAAGGAGAAGCTGGCGAGGTTGACGGTGCTGGGAGACGTGGAAAAAATCCAGGCGCGCCTCAAGACTTTGGGCATTACACTTTCCGGCAGCACGCTGCTTGATCCCACCAAGAGCGAAAAGCTGGAAGCCTACACGCAGTTTTTGTACGAACGCCGCCGGGCCAAGGGCCTGACGGAAACGCAAGCATTCGAGACCGCCAAGCTGCCTCGCTACTTTGCCGGCTTGATGGTGGCGTCCGGGGACGCTGACGGTTCCCTGGGCGGCGCGCTCAACACCACCGCCGAGACGGTGCGCGCCGCGCTCTGGACCATTGGTGTGGCGCCCGGTATTTCCTTGGTCTCGAGCTTCTTCCTGATGGTCTCGCCGCGTAAGAATCTGGGTGACGATGGGCTCATGCTCTTTGCGGATCCCGCGGTGGTGCCGCAGCCCACTCCCGCGCAGCTCGCGGATATCGCCATTACCACGGCGGAGAATGCCCGGGCGTTTCTGGGAGGTGAGCCGCGCGTCGCCATGCTCAGCTTCTCGACCAAAGGTAGCGCCGAGCACCCCCTGGTGGCGGCGGTCCAGGAAGCAACGCAGACCGTAAAGGCGCGCGCCCCACAACTGCTGGTGGAGGGCGAAATCCAACTCGACGCGGCGCTGATCCCCGAAATCGGCGCGCGTAAAGCCCCCGGCTCGCCAGTGGCCGGCTGCGCCAACGTTCTGATTTTCCCGGATTTGAACGCCGCCAATATCGGCTACAAGATCGCTGAGCGCTTCGGTGGCTGCGAGGCTATCGGGCCTATCCTGCAAGGCCTCGCCAAGCCTGCCAACGACCTCTCGCGCGGCTGCAAAGCCGAGGACATCGTTAACACCGCGGTCCTCACCGCCATCCAGTGCCAAAGCCAAAAGAAGCAACCCGCCGCAGCATAGATGTTGGGTTGTTCTTCGTAGGGGCGAACCCGCCGCGGCGGGTGTCCGCCATTGCGTATTTCCCAGCGAAGAGGGCGATCACAAAGATCGGCCCTACCCGGGGCTCCGCAGAAGTAGACAACAACTCTGCGCCAGCCGGCACTTCCTGAGAGGCTGCAACCCCGGCGTCTGTGCATGAGACTTCTCGTCGGCACGCCTCCCGATAGAAAAAACCGGGACAGATAAGTCCGTGTTGTGACAAGAAACACCGGCGTGAGGGGGCGGCAGCCTCCGCCGCGACTGCGCGCCAACGGCAAGCGAGTGGCCCATACACAAAAATCCACAACATTGGTGTATGATGCTGTCTATGAGCAGGACTAACATTGAGATCGACGACGAACTGATCCGCAAGGCCCGCCGACTCACGAAGCTCAGGACCAAGCGGGAAATCGTAGACAAAGCTCTCGAGCTCCTGGTGCGCGCCGAAAGCCGAAAAGGGATGCTGCGCTATTACGGCAGCAGCATCTGGAGCGGCGATCTGAGGGCGATGCGGAGGAATCGAGTTTGATCCTGGTGGACAGTTCTGTGTGGATCGATTTTCTCAGCTCCTCTCCGGGCCCCGCCGGCAACGAGCTTCGGCGAATGATTGCCCACGCGGAGCCGATCGTCCTGACCGGCATCGTGGTGAGCGAGGTGTTGCAAGGCCTGACTCGAGAAGTTGAAAGGGTGGAGCGATACCTTGCGAAGTGGGAGATGTTGGAACCGCGCGGCTTCGGCACTTATCGCACTGCCGCAGCGATCTTTCGACTCGCGCGTTCGCGGGGCGTCAAGCTGACCACCACAGATACACTTATTGCCGCCATCGCCCTTGAGCACGGCGCCAGCGTCTTCTCCCTCGACAAAGATTTTGCCCACATTGCGCGGCTTATGCGCCTGAGTTTGCATCGAGTCCCCTAGCGGAAGCTTCTGTCGCCGCGGGTGCCCTGCCCGGAATTCGGGGTGGGCGCGTCGGGATGGAGCAAACCCTCAAGTTTCTCCTCAATATCCTCCCTGGAGAAAAACATTTCTTGTAGCGCCGGGCGCCGCCAGCGTCCCACTGAGGCCCCTCTTGGATTCAGCGTGGGTTGTTCTGGCGGCCTCCGCGACTGCGCCGGGCAAGGGGCTGTGACCGACTTGACAACTTGCTTGAAATCTGATAGCCTACAATGTAGCCTCCCGCCCGTTCCCCGGAGAGCGGAGTCGGGGCGGGCTGGAATGGTGGCGCTCAGGGAGGCGGGAGGCGCAGGAAGGCGCTAAAAGATTGTTTTTTTGACGGAACAAAGCGAGGAAGTTACTGAAAACAAAGGAAGAGACCTCTGAGAAGACCTCAAAACAAACCTGAAACAAACCGCAAAAACTATGGGTTCTCGCTTTGGGATGAGGGGTTGGGAACTGGAGTCAACAGGATGCTGGAAAAGGCGATTTTACCGGTGTGGAAGAGCGGCTGGGGGCCTGGCGAAGCAGGACGGAGGCAACTATCTCCTTTGTTTTCTCCCTGGTACGGCTATAGCGAGGTTACCGGTCAGGAGCGGCGAGCACAGAGATCCTCTGCAATCGTGCGGCTGGCACGATTGGCCATTGTCTGCCGAGCGAAAAGCCGCGGAGTTCAGAACAGCTCCGCGCTACACCTGGAACTCGCGTTTCACCTTTTCGGATTTTTCCGCGACCGAGCGAGCGAGTTCTTCTTTGTACGCGGCGAGCTTCTTGGCAAGTTCGAGGTCGGACGTGGCGATGATTTCGGCGGCGAAGATGGCGGCATTAATGGCGCCGGGTTTGCCGATGGCCGCGCAGGCCACGGGGACGCCGCCGGGCATCTGGACAGTCGAGAGCAGGGCGTCGAGGCCCGCGAGGGTGGTGGTGGCCATGGGGACACCGATCACCGGCAGGGTGGTTTCTGCGGCGATCACGCCCGCCAGGTGCGAGGCCCCTCCCGCCCCCACAATGATCACCTTCAACCCGCGCTGGATGGCCGTGCGAGCGTATTCCGAGGTTCGCGCGGGCGAGCGGTGCGCGGAGGTAATCTCAATTTCAAAGGGCACACCGAATTTCTTCAGCATGCGCGCCGTTTCGGTCATGGTGGGTAAGTCCGTGTCACTGCCCATGACGATGCCAACCAGGGCCTTCTCCGACATAGGAGGTCTCCTCTACTGAGGGCTAGGGTGAGCTGGAAAGAATCTTATCCGATTCTACCTGGGAGGGCGCGGGGCGGGGGAGTCTCCCGCCTGCCCGCCGGAGCGTATGTTTTCCGGGCGTTGCGAAAGACGCTTTAGCCCTTTGCTGCCGATGTCGCGCCGGTAGTGCATGCCCTCGAAGTGGATCTTGCTTACGGCCGCGTAGGCGCGTTCGATGGCGGCTGGCAGGTCTTCCGCCACCGCAGTCACGCCCAGCACACGCCCGCCACTGGCGACCAACTGGCCATCCCGCACCTTGGTGCCGGCATGGAAAACCTTGACGCCGCCCTGGGATTCCGCCACTTCGTGACCCGTAATGACTTTCCCGGCCTCTGGAGTGCCGGGATAACCTTTAGACGCCAGCACCACGCAAACTGCGGGGTTGGGGGTCCAGTGAGCGTCCAGAGCGCCCAGTTGGCCCTCGACCAGAGCCCGGAAAAGGTCTACCAGGTCGGAGCGCAGCCGCATCAGGATGGGTTGAGCCTCCGGATCACCCAGGCGCACGTTGTATTCCAGTACCTTCGGCCCTTCCTGGGTGAGCATCAAGCCGCAATAGAGGAAGCCCCGGTAGGGAGTGCCCTCTGCGGCCATCCCCGCCAGGGTGGGCGCCACGATGCGGCGGAAGACGTTGTCGCGGGCGCGCTCGTCGAGGATCAAGTCGTCACTGTAAGCGCCCATGCCTCCGGTGTTCGGCCCCTGGTCGTTATCAAAGACGGCCTTGTGGTCCTGGGTCAGCGCCAGGGGAAGGATGCCCCGGCCGTCGGTCAGCACGATGAAGGAGACCTCTTCGCCCGCCAGGCACTCTTCGATCAACACGCGGTCACCGGCCGCGCCCAGGGTCTTCTGGCGCATGAATTCATCCAGCGCTTTCTCGGCTTCCTCGCGAGCGTAAGCCACCACTACGCCCTTGCCCGCCGCCAAGCCGTCTGCCTTGATCACCACGGGAAGGCCAAATCCACCCAGGGCCTTGACCGCGTCCTCAAAACTCTGCGCCACTGCAAACCCCGCGGTAGGAATTTGGTGCCTCTGCATAAACTCCTTGGCAAAGATTTTGCTGCCCTCGAGCTGGGCCGCCGCCTGCGTGGGGCCGATGATCGTTAAACCCGCTTTTTCAAACAGGTCCACTACACCCGCCACCAATGGCGCCTCGGGCCCCACGACGGTGAGGTCCGCTTTCAGGTGCTCTGCCAGTTTCAGGATTTCCTGCGGCTTGGTGACGTCCACCGGCGCGCACTCCGCCTCTTGCCCGATCCCGGCGTTTCCCGGAGCGCAGTAGATCTCCTCCATGTGCTGGCTCTCGCGCAGCTTCCACACCAGGGCGTGCTCACGGCCACCTGATCCAATTACTAAGATCTTCATATGTGGGGCGCTACAGTAATGGCATTCGGCGTCCTTTGTCAATCTCCTAGAAGGCCTCTGCTGCTCGGCAGGAGATCGTGTCCGCGCGTGACTTTCCATCTTGTTGTGCATGTCGGCGTAACGTGTGACCGGTCTATGCTTACAGAATCAAGGCCCGCTCTCGACAAACAAACCAGTGCACTCAACCCGCCTCGCCTTGAATGCTATGCCGTTGTGGGAAGAAAGGCGTCAAGCTCTACCGTCTGAGATCTGGATGACCCCACTACCTGACTCTCCATTACTGAGGCGCGATGAAGCTGCTAAAATAGTGAGTTGTCGTGGGGGCAAGAATCCAGTCTACCACTCGACACGCTGCTCGATTTGCCCAGCGAGCGATAGAGGGTTGCGACATGATAGACTCTCAATTGCTGGGCGTGGCCTTCCAGCTAGTAATCACAATTCATGACGGATTAAGGAGGATCTCCATGTCGAGCCTTTTCCGACGCGGTCTCTGCTGCGGGGCGACTGCAGCTCTGGCGCTGTTGCCCGCACTTGTCTTCGCAGGCGGCCAAGGGGGCGCGCCAACGGTTACGGTGGATTCGGAAACCCTTCAGGGTGAGTACGTTGGAGCAGACAAGAACGTGGCGGCCTTCCTAGGAATTCCCTATGCCGCTCCACCCGTGGGCGACCTTCGCTGGAAGCCGCCGCAGCCGGTCAAAGCGTGGAAAGGTACCCGTCCTGCCAGGCAGTTCGGGCCTGCCTGCCCGCAGCCTGACATGATGGGAGAGTTCCTCAAGTCCGCCGTAAAGACGCTGGGCGGCGACGAATCACTTGTCCCAGCCTTGGGTCCTACGAGCGAGGATTGCCTCTCCCTGAACGTCTGGACGGCGAACCTTCACGGCAAGACCAAGCAACCGGTGATGGTCTGGATTCACGGCGGTGCCGGGTTCATCGGACGTGGAACGGATGAGGGCGCAGGTTGGGTTCAGAAAGGTGTCGTGGCCGTTTCCATCAACTATCGGCTGGGTACCCTGGGCTTCCTCGCCCATCCCGCTTTGACCGCCGAGTCTCCCCGTCACTCCTCCGGCGCTTACGCCATCCTTGATCAGATCGCAGCCCTTGAGTGGGTGCACCGCAACATCGCGGCGCTCGGAGGCGACCCCGCGAACGTTACGGTCTATGGGCAATCTTCGGGTGGAGAGTTCATCGGCGCCCTGCTGGTGTCTCCTCTCGCCAAAGGACTGTTCCAGCGCGCGACCATCCAGAGCGGCTTTCCCTTTCCCTTCGGCCAGCAGCGCCTCAGCGCTGTCGTGGGCCCGATCGAGTCTGCGTACGACTCGGGGCTGAAGCTCGTCGAACAACTGGGTGTTAAGCAGAGTTCCAATCTCCTGTCCGAGCTTCGCAGGCTACTCGTCGAGAAAATCGTAAGCACCGAGCCGCCCTGGGACTACAAACCGCCAGTCGATGGTTGGGTGATCCCTGAAGACCCAGTTGAAGCACTCCGCTCGGGGCACGGCGCAAATGTTCCGCTGCTGGTCGGCAGCACGACGGATGAAGCGACTGTTCTCGTCGACTTCTTTCTAACGGACAGATCCGAAGCGTCCTACAGGGCATGGCTCAAACAGAACTATGGCGATTTTGATGAGACTTTGCTCGGCCGTTATCCGATCTCGGGCCCCAATGGCGCAATGGGGTCCTTTGTTGCATTGGTCAGCGCCGATGCCGACTGTGCCGCGCGAGACGAAGCGCGCCTGAGCACACACGGCAGCAGAAAGGTCTACCGCTATAAAGTGTCTTACCAATTTCCAGGAGCCGGAGGCGCAGAGCTCCGAGCCTTTCACAGTATCGATGTGTTCCTGTTGTTCGATTATGCCAAGCTCTTCCGCATTCCCATTGACAGCGCAGGCGAGTCCTTGGCCGAGACCTTGCAGAACTACTGGCTGCAGTTCGCCAGGACAGGCAACCCAAACCGCACGGGCTTACCCGAATGGCCAGCCTACGACGCGACGCAAGACCAATATCTCGACCTCGGGAAGACAATCCAGCTCAAGCACGAACCGGACGAAAGAACGTGCGACCTGTTTTACCAAATACGGATGCAGCGACGCGGCGTTGGGGTGCCTCATTAGCGGCACAGCCCCGAAGCCGGATTGCGCCTGACCCATCTCCGATGTCGCGGCGGGCCTCCCGGCTGGATCGGCACGGGCTACCCGGACGGAGGGCGGTGCGAGTAAAGGATGGCCTTGATGCGGCTGGCGCATGACTCGACGAAGAGTGCCTGCTTCGTGCGTCCATCCACGGTGCCAATGAAACGCAGGCCGCAATCCTGCTAAAATAGTGGGTTGTCCCCGGGGGCAGATCTCAGGCTATGTTCTCCAGCTTTACGGAAAAATACGATGTTGTAGTAGTAGGCGCGGGGCACGCCGGCTGCGAGGCCGCCCTGGCCGCGGCGCGCATGGGATTGAAGACCGCGCTCTACACCATCAACCTCGACCTCGTGGCGCAGATGTCCTGCAACCCGGCGGTGGGGGGCATCGCCAAGGGCCACTTGGTCCGCGAGATCGATGCGCTGGGTGGCGTGATGGGCGAGGTCATTGACGCTGTGGGCATCCAGTTTCGCCTGCTCAACACCAGCCGCGGGCCTGCCGTTTGGTCGCCGCGGGCGCAGGCAGATAAGAAGCTCTATCGCGCGAAAATGCGCCAAGTTCTTGAGTCTGAGCCCAATTTGCGCATCAAGCAGGCGGAGGTGGTGGATTTGGTTCTGGAGGGCCGTAGCGCCGGCGTCTCGCCGGCAGCGGCTGAAGCTCGAATGGCCCACACGGGCTCTGCCGGCCAGAGGCCGGCGCTACGTGTGCGCGGTATCCGGCTGCGCGATGGGCGGACAGTCGAGGCCGGAGCCGTCATCATCACCACCGGCACGTTCCTGAACGGCCTCATCCATTGCGGAGAAAACACGTATCCCGCCGGACGCTCGGGCGAGCCGCCCTCCGTGCTGCTCGGCGAAGCCCTGCGCCGATTGGGCTTTGAAGTCGCCCGGCTCAAGACGGGCACCCCCCCGCGACTCGATGGCCGCACCATCGACTTCTCCAGGTTCCAGATTCAGCCCGGCGACCCGATCCCAACGCCCTTCAGCTTCCGCACCCGCGCCATCACCCAGCCGCAGACCGTCTGCTGGATCACCTATACGAACGCCGAAACGCATCGCCTCATCCGCGAGAACGTCCACCGCGCCCCGCTCTACTCGGGGCAAATCAAGGGCATCGGCCCGCGTTATTGCCCTTCCATCGAAGATAAGATCGTCAAGTTCCCCGACAAGCCGCAGCACCAGCTTTTCCTCGAGCCCGAGGGGTTGGACACCAACGAGATTTACCTGAACGGCATGTCCACCTCCATGCCTATCGACGTGCAGGTGGCCATGGTGAAGTCCATCCCCGGACTCGAGAATGCCGAGATGATTCGCCCCGGCTACGCCATCGAGTACGACATGGTGCAGCCAACCGAGCTTTATCCCTGGCTCGAAACCAAGAAGATCCAGAACCTCTTCCTCGCCGGGCAAATCAACGGCACCACCGGTTACGAAGAGGCCGGCTGCCAAGGCATCATGGCCGGCATCAACGCCGGGCTGCGCGCGCAAGGCAAAGACCCAGTCATGATCGAGCGCTCGCAAGGCTATACCGGCATCCTGATTGATGACTTGGTCAGCAAGGGTGTCGATGAGCCTTACCGCATGTTCACCTCACGCGCGGAATTTCGCCTGCACCTGCGCATCGACAACGCCGACGAACGACTGATGCCCCTCGGGTATCAAGTCGGGACCATCCGGCAAAAGAATTACGAGGCGTTCATCGAGAAACAGCAGAGAATTTCCGCCGCCACAAAGTTCCTGCTCGAAAGCCGCCTGGATCCGGATTCGCGCGTGGGCCGCGAAATCTACGGGAAGCTCGGGTTGATGACCGGCGGACAGTTCACCGCGCCTGCACCACTCACCGGCGCGCAGCTCCTGAAGCGCCCAGAGTTGGGAATTGACGATTTGATGGAATGGATCAATGAAGGGCTTCGCCCTGTAACGGCGGCCGGCGCCTGCCCGCCGTGGCGGGACCGCCGGAATGCAGCGCCGGGCTTCAGCCCGGCATCCGATGTAGGGGCGATTCATGAATCGCCCCTACTTAGCCGCGAGGAAGCCCGCCGCGTGGAAACTGACTTCAAATACGAGGGCTATCTCCAACAGCAAGAAAAGCAGATGGAGCGGATGAAGCGCGCCGAAGCGCGCCGCATCCCGGATTGGTTCGATTACAGGAAAGTCTCCGGCCTCTCGCGCGAGGTCGTGGAGAAACTCTGCAAGGTCCGTC
>Ga0315282_10015764_pt1 | contig 11113 bp, 18 predicted proteins | sample YL17G07_20_MG_FD_203693 | JGI IMG/M metagenome (GOLD analysis project Ga0315282, IMG submission 203693) | Sediment microbial communities from Yellowstone Lake, YNP, Wyoming, USA - YL17G07_20 | ecosystem: Environmental > Aquatic > Freshwater > Lake > Sediment | place: USA: Wyoming | collected...
TACCAAATCGGCCTGGGCGAGCTCCTGGCGCACATCGTCTCTGGATATGAGCGAGGAATTAGTAAGGACGGCAATCGGCAAATTGAGAGTAGCTCTCGTTAACTCGATTGCCTCTCCTAAATTGCTAGCTAGCGTAGGTTCGCCCATACCGGAGAACGTAGCATAGTCAGCATCTATGTCTCTTACCTGATTCAGGGCTATCGCCAGTTCCTCCATGGATACAAATTCTCTTCGCTCGACCAGCGAGTTTTTCGTTTTCCCCAACTGGCAATAAATACAATCGAAGGAACAGGTCTTGCCTCTGGTGGACAGCAAGTCTATACCCAGCGACCTCCCCAGCCGCCAGGACGATACCGGACCATAAATAACTGATTTCATGGGTGATTCCACCGGCGGCACCGACCATATCCACGCCGACATCCTCGTATATGGCCCAGCCCTGAGTTGAAGCTAAAGCCGAGGGCAGCTAACCGACGCAGTAATTGCTGGAGAGTTTCCTCATCCAAAGTCTGGCCGAAGGAAACACCAAAGTCGTCTTCTGTCACGAACTTCTGCCTGTGTTGGATTAAAGCAATCATGTAATCATATTGCCGCCGTTTATGTTCATCCCCGAGCACTTCGTAAGCCTCGTTTATTTCCTTGAACTTCTCCTCGGCTTGTTTCTGGCCCTGAGGGTTGAGGTCAGGGTGATAGCGCAAGGCCAATCCGCGAAAGGCTTTCTTGATCTCCTCATGACTCACTTCTTTACTGACGCCAAGCACTTGATAATAGTCCTTCATATTCGCATAGGCCCCTCTCTGTTTGCTTTATGGTCCTCTTCAGGGACTTTTCTGGCAACGACAATTGCAAATCCAGCATTAGAGAAGAACCCCTCCCGCGGCGGTTCCATTACTTCTACTTCGTTGGGCTTCTGAAAGAGCGTTGAAACAACCTTTTCCACGGCGAAGCACGTGTGCTCTAGAAGCTCTGTCACTTCCTGGTAGCTGTAGAAAGTGGCATGCTTATAGAAACGATGCCCCTGCTCTTTCTTCATTGAATAGAATCGGCCCCAGGGACTGTCTCGTAACACCAAGCCAAGCACTATTTTGCCTCCCGTTTTCAATATGCGCTGAGCCTCGCTAAGGACTGCAATGGGCGAATCAACAAAGCAGAGGGTCACAATCAGAAAGATGGTGCCAAAGGTTTCCTCGTCGAAGAATTGGTCTTCCCCTTTGACTAGAAATCCAGTTACCCCCCGCATCCTGGCCATTGCCAGCAGCTTGGCCGATGGGTCAATACCCATTTTTATGCCCAGTGCCTGGGCGAAACGTCCGCTGCCGACGCCTACTTCGAGCCAGGGTTTCGGTAAGTTCGGTAAAATCCCTTGAAATGCCTTTACTTCAATGAAAAAGATGCGGCTACCTTCTTTATCAAACCAGGCATCATATTCTAGAGCAAGCTCATTAAAGGGAGAAAAATGACTTCTCTTGCTTCTTGTGGGTCTTGTTCTCAGCTTTCGCACTTCGCTATGGTATCTCGCTGATGACATTCCTCATCGCTTCCTATCAGTTACATAGTGCTGCACCAGCAGTATCTTCGATGCCGTGAAATCTACCTTGATAACTCTGCCCGGCACGGCCTTTTCCTCGCCAAACGGTGTATCTTCTAAGGATTCGCCTTTTTCTGTTACCTGCCTAACCCTTTTCCTGACGCGTTGAACTTAAGTTGCATTGAGCTTGTCCTTCGATGGCCTGATTTCGTTTATATGTTCACAGTAGGAGTCGCCAGCAGGAATAGATTTGCCAATTCGATATGTCAAATTAGGATTCAATCCCTCAACCACGGTCTTTTCCATTGTTGTATGCGCCACACACATTTGCGGGTTATCGAAATGAAGCGGGCACTCACTGGCTTTAATCACCACTCTGAAATCGTCTAGTTTTACTAGCTCTGTAAAGCCATTTTTACCCCGACCCACTGTGTCAAATATCCTCATTAGATACCTGGCCACAGAGATAAGGTCATTATTTTTCAGCCTAGTTCTGGCTCTCGCCGCTATACTGCGCCCATATTCACGGCTCATGTCTGCTATTAGCTTTATCCCATCATCACCGAATTTCCGGTAGATGAAATCATAGTTGCTCCTGAGCCTGGCGTACAGACCGCTGACCGCGCTTCGGTATACCTGTTCTAAAGTTCGCTCATCTTTATCGGGCATTTCCGCAACTCCCTGTAGTTATTTTCATCAATCAATGTTTTAATCATCTACGGTAAGCCTTCTTCCACGGCTCTCTTTTCATAGCGGTGTAATCTCTTATAGCTCCTTTCACAGTATTTGCGGCAAGGAGAGCACAATGCTTACTTTCAGCGGGCAACCCTCCCAGGGCGTCCAGCACATCTTGCTGAGTTATTTTTAAAGCACTAGCGATAGTTTTGCCTTTCACCAGCTCGGTGACCATGCTCCCTGCTGCAATGGTAGTACCGCAGCCATCGGTCCAGAAAGTAGCCTGTCTAATGATGCCATCTCTAACCCTAAGCCAGATTTCCATAGTGTCACCGCAACTCCCCGTGACGCTGTCATAGCCGTCGGCATCGGAGATATTGCCCACGTTCCTGGGATTCTGAGCGTGGTCGATAACTACCTCAGTATAGCCTGTCCACATTTCTTTCTGAAGCTCTTCCGCTATCTTGTCCAGCTCTGAAGCCATTTTGGCCCTCTTATCGCTTTCATTGACATAACTCGCTCTAGAACAAAGCCCTACTGGTCTTGTTCGATGACCACGGAGTGCTCTTCCCAGAAATCGATGCGCTTCAGTCTGCCTTCGAGGCACTTTTCCTCTCCAAGCAGGCTAATAAGCCTGAACCGATTGTCTTCGGCTTCAATCCGCACCACATCCCGCATTGATTCCTTTAGTTCACCATCAGCACCAACATAGACGGTAGCTAGACACATTATGTATGTCCTCCACAGCTCTGACTCACACTTTCGAGAGAAGTGCATCCGCGACCTTTTTCATCTCCTCTGATACCACCCCACCATCCACTTTGCGCCCATCTAAACAGGCCTCGAAGACCTGTGGATCATGGTGGACAATACCAATGATCTCCATGCCTCTTCTTGCTAGCCCATCTCTCAGTCTCGTCGCTATTGCATCCGAGGTAATCTTGTTGAGGATAGCCCAGGTGTTTTTTACCCCGGCACCAGCAGCTAGCTGCTTTACTTTAATGGCCAGCTCCAAAGATTCAAAGGATGGCTCAACTATCACCAACACTACGTCTATGCTTGTCTCTATGCCCCTGCCAAAGTGCTCCACTCCAGCCTCCATATCGACAATTACTATCTCATCTTCATCGAGATAAAGTTTTGCCAGAAACTCCCGGCTTAAAACTCCCATAGGACAGGCGCATCCTTCCAGTGAATGAAGGATTTTCCCGATATTTACCAGCCTGAGGCCGTCGCTCTCTTTGATATGCTGGGGTGGGATATCCTTGACTAGAATTTTGTCCAGGGTCAGAACTTCCATCTTGGGCTCTGATTCGCCTGACGAGAACTTAACCGCCATTTTTTCTTTAAGACCTTTTTTGCCGCCCACCAGCTCCATGAGGGGAATCGGCGAATGATCAAAGCCAAGCATTCGGTAAAGCCCGGAGTTCGACTCATCTGAATCCACTACGAGAACGCGATAGCCTTTAGCTTTGAATTCATTTGCCAGCAGGGTGACGATGGTGCTTTTCCCGCTGCCACCTTTTCCGCAAATCGATATTTTCATATGTCTTTTTTCAACTCTGCTCATTTTGCCTTGGCTGTTATAGCTTGATTGAGAGCATTGGCAAAAGTATCCATCAACTCAGAATCATAACGCTCTATATTGCCCTCATCGCAGAGCTGAGCTAGCCGTGGGTCGATGGGTATCTGAGCCAGTAGAGGCGCTCTGGCTGCTTTTGCCATATCTTGGGCCCTGCTCTTGCCGAAGATTTCTAGCCTCTTTCCCGTCTCGGGCAGAACGAAGTAGCTCATATTCTCTACTACCCCCAAAATAGGGATGTGCATGGATTCCTGAGCCATCTTGACTGCCTTACGCACCACCATTGCTGCCAGCTCCTGAGGACTGAAGACTACGATTACGCCTGATAGAGGCAAAGACTGCATCACGGTGAGTGGTGCATCAGCCGTCCCCGGTGGCAGGTCTACCATAAGGTAATCAAGCTGGCCCCAGAGAACCTCTTCCCAGAACTGCGTGATGGCTTTGCCGATTAAAGGGCCCCTCCAGATAACGGTATCATCCTCGTGAGGTAAGAGAAGATTTATAGACATAATCTCAATTCCCATTCTAGATAGGACTGGCAGCATACCATTCTCACTGCCACTTGGTCTGACTCCACCTACGCCGAACATTTTGGGGATGCTGGGACCGGTGATGTCAGCATCGAGTATGCCAATTTCAAAGCCACGACGGGCAAGGGAAATAGCCGCAAGGCCAGCTACCAGTGACTTTCCTACTCCACCCTTACCGCTCATCACGGCAATTACCTTCTTGATTTCATTGACATCTTTGGGTTTCATATCGGCAAAGTCGATATTCACGTCTTTTACACCAGGCAAACTCTTGATGGTATCCTGCACCTTGCTTTTGAGCCACTCCTGAGTCTCCTGGCTCAATGCCGCCGAGGCGAGGCTCACATCGACTTTTTCGCCCGTTATGCTGACCTGCTGAACCAGATTAAGCTTTACTACACTACGCATTACCCCGGGAACAAGAACCTCCTCTAGGCTTTGTATTACTTGTTCTTCAGTTATCATTAGCTTCCCTCCAAAGTCGATTCTTCAGTCAAATTTCCATGCTAGCAGACACCTTTATTGCTTTAGCCATATGTTGCTCCCTAAATACTTATGCCAAAATAAAGCAGTATGTATTTTAGTGACACATAAAGAAATATAAAGCCAAATATGGCTTTCAAGGTAGCTGGCTTAAACCGAGCGACTAATCGCGCACCGACAACTGCTCCACCAGCAGCGCCGAGACCCAAGGTGATAGCTGTAGGTACATCACAAAAGCCCTGTGCCACTTTAATAGCACCACCTACTAAGGCAAACCACACGAAAGACGCCAAGGACGAGCCAATAGCAATACGCATTGGCGAGCGAAGGAAATAAATAAAACTGGGAACCAAAGCATAGCCACCACCTAGACCGATAACACCCGTTAATAAGCCAACGATGCCACCTATGCCTGCCTTAGCTGATCTGCTTCCCACCAGCTTATCTCCCGCAACCTCCTGAGCTTTCCTGCGTAGTATTCCCTCGTAGACCATTCTTACTGCAACCCAGATAAAAGCTAAGCCAACAATTAAATCAATTAGAGTCCCATACTCTCGGATAAAGAAGAAAAGCGCTGAACCAGCGAGCACTCCCACCACACCGGCAGGAGCGATGTATTTAACAGAGTCCCAGTCCACATTGCCCAAGCGCCAGTGCTGAATTGCACCTACGGCGGCAGTGAAAATTACAGCAGTTAGCGTTGTTCCTACGGCTAGAGTGGGCGAGAAACCAAAGCCGAAGCGGATGGTTGGCATCATAATGACACAGCCACCGATTCCTAAAAGCCCACCTAAACCGCCTGCTATTATTCCAACCACAAAGAGTATAAGAAGCAGTCCTATGCTCATAATAAATTTCTCCTTACGTCTTAATTCTTTTTGCGCTACTGACTAAGCGAGCTTTTCCTCAAGTTCATCCAATGCCATGGTTACGGCTTCGTATCCCGCACCCGTGGTTGGTGAGTAGCAGGTGTCGATCAGGGACAGCCGGTCAACTGGAATCCTTTCGGCTATGGCAACTGCAAGCCTGTCGATTTTCCCTGCCACCAGTTCTTCACCGATAAGTTGTGCTCCGACTAATCTCCGGGTTTTGCGGTCAGCAATGAGCTTAATGTGGATTGGCTTGCCTCCAAACAGCCGGCGCCGGGTCGAAGTGGTCGTTATGCTGGAGACAACATCGAGTCCCCGCTCTCGAGCCTGTGCCTCGGTGAAGCCGACCGTGCCCACCTGACATCCGAAAACTTCTGTAACAAAAGGCATGACTGTGCCGGGATAACGAACCACGTTACCCAGGATCAGGTTTCTACCTGCTATCCTTCCAGTTCTGGCGGCGTTCGTCGCTGTTTGATAGCGCATCTTGGTGCCTGTGATTCTCTCCCAATTCTCCATACAATCACCGATAGCATAGATATCAGGGTCGCTTGTCTGAAGGTACTCATTAACGGCGATGGCCCCAGTTTCTCCTATTCTGATACCTGCCTTCTGCGCTGATTTCGTGTTCGGTTCTGTACTGGTGGCGAAAAACACAAAGTCTACCTCTATATCCCTGTCTGCCAACGAGAGCAGCTTACCATTTCCACGTGTCGCTATCTTGACTATTTCCGCTGATAGGCTCAGCTCTATGCCTTTTTCCCTTATTTTATCCTCGACCATCCCCGCCGTGTCCTTGTCCAGATAGGCGCGGAGAACACGGTCAGACCTGCCCACAAGATATATTTGGCGGTATGACTTTGCTTCCAGAATGGCAGCTATCTCAATTGCAATTTGTCCAACACCGATAATTGCTGCGCTTTTATACTTTGGGATTGCTTCCTCAAAAGGCTTAGCGTGTTTCAGCCCGCTACTGAGGCTGAACTCATTCCAACCGTCCAGTCCTGGAGTAGGAGGGATTATCGGAATAGCACCTAGGTCTAGAATTGCCTTGTCGTAGTTGTAGCTTACCCCTCCTGCCATCAAACGCTTATGCTCCCTGATTATTTCAGTCACCTCTGTATTGAGATGAACCTCGATGTTCCTTTCCTCGTAAAATTTATCCCTGAACGCGAAGCTGCTTTCCCAGGAAGGGAGCACACCCTTAAGTACAAACGGTATTTCGCAGGGCAGGTTTCCTATCTCACCCCGATTAGTAAATATATCGATATGAGTCTGCCTATTCAGGCTTCGAATAACATTAGCGGCATTGCTAGCACCGCCGCCGCCACCGACAATACAAACTTTCAACTGGCTATCTCTTTCTGCTAGTGGTCGCACACATTGTCACCCGTGGTAAGGCTGCCGCTTAAGTAATTCAGAACGGCTTTCTCTGGGTCACTTTCCATGACACCGATAATGACGTCGATATGGTTTTCTCGAAACAGCGCCTGGGCTCTGGAGCCCATGCCACCGGCCATGATTATCGAGGCTCCCTCCTCTGCCAGCCACACTGGCAGCAGTCCCGGCTGGTGTTCCGGTGAAGCTACAAGCTGTTTCCGAACAATGGTCTTCGTCTCCTCATCAACATCAATCAAAGCAAATTGTTCACAATGTCCGAAATGCGGTGACATCATGCCGCCGCTTACTGGTATAGCAAATCTCATCAAGACACCTCCATACTTATCTATTCTACCTTAAGTTCATATACAGGTTTACCCGCATCAAAACGGATATCGACCGTTACCTGTTTTCCTTCTGCAAGATACTTCTCGGACTCATCGCGCAGCCTTTTTGATTCGGAGGATTTCAAGAAGGACACGAGCGCCTCAAATCTGTCCTCCAACTCCTGATTCCCTACTTCGCCTTGCCTTAAGAGAGCGAGAAGGCAATTATTTAACTCCTGCTCAGCCAGGCATTTAATACACTTGCCTGGGACTTCTTTCGTGGAATATTTGGGATCAAGCTTGATAGGTTCCATCGTCCGGCTTTACCTCCTTCGGTCTCTGCTACACACTTCTCCCGTGGAGCACGGAGGTGTGTCACAGCGCTCGGCTCTGCCACAGCAAGTAGTACCTGGCGCCGGCGCATCCGTCTTCACCATGTAAGACGCCGAAACGAGCCTTTCCATATTCTCACTGCCGCAACTGGGACAGCAAACTACCTTGCCACCAGCACGGAGCAAGACCTCCGATACCCTGCCGCACTCTCGGCACTTAAAGTCATAGATTGGCATATCTCCAATTCTCCTTTCTTGCTCAGACGAGGCAACCTGCCTCACCGGCTCACACTTCAGGTGGGGCTATTAGGGACACAGCCCCCTTTGTTAGGTCCTGTCATGAAAGCAGAGATAACCCTCTGCGGCTTTTCGGCCCCGCACTTGGGACATATTATATTGCTATCGCTGTCAGCTATGCGCCGGAACAGCTCAAACCTCTGCCCACACTCCAGACATTCATACTCGTATATTGGCATGTAAAGTAGCTCCTTTATCCTTCCAGTAACCAATAAATGCTTTGCCAGAGTGATTCTATGCTCTTAGCAACGCCATCTCGGGAATGCTCCACTACTGGTATTCCCTTTACGATTGACTCGGTAAACACATTATCGAACGGGATCTTGGCAGCAGCCCTTAGCCCTTGGCTTAGGCAATAGTCTTCAATCTTGCGTGTGTTATCTTCATTGATGTCGTACTTGTTGATACAAACTAGTGCAGGAACGCCAAAGTGACGACATAGGTCGAGTACCCTCTCCAGGTCATGTATGCCTGATTGTGTTGGCTCGGTAACCAAAAGGGCCAGACTAACCCCAGACAAAGATGAAATGACCGGACAGCCGATACCGGGCGGCCCATCACTGATGACATAATCAAGGTCATCACTTTCAGCAATCTGCCTGGCCTTTTGCCTAACCAGAGCCACGAGCTTACCTGAGTTCTCCTTCGCGATTCCCAGCCTGGCATGGACTAAGGGGCCATACTTAGTATCGGAGATAAACCAGTGTCCAGACATATTCTCCTTCATGTTTACAGCTTCGGCAGGGCACATGTGAGAGCAGAATCCACAGCCTTCACAGGAGATGGGATCGACCTTGAAATCATGGATAGCGTCGAACCGGCATAGCTCCTGGCATAAGTTACACTGCGTGCACTTGTCTTCGTCGATAACTGCGACCTGTCCGCTCCAGAACTCGTGGTCTTCCCGAATATGTGGCTGGAGTACAAGGTGAAGGTCAGCCGCATCTACATCGCAGTCGCATAGCACCTTGTTTCGAGCCAGAGCAGCAAACGAAGCAACAAGGCTGGTCTTTCCTGTTCCACCTTTACCGCTCAAGACGACCAGTTCTTTCATGTACTATATCTCCAATCTTCTCGAACAATCTGACAAAATCATTCTTCCACATGGGCATACCAGCGACCAGTGTAATTCCGTTTGAATAGAGACGGGCGATCTTGGTATCCAGGGGAATTGTAAGCAGAATCGGTATGCTTTCCCTCCGGCAATATTCTTCTACCTTACCGTCACCAACCCCAGCGCGGTTAATGACCACACCGCAGGAAATTTTAAGTTGTCTTACTGTCTCCACAGCTAAAACTAAGTCGTTCAGCCCGAAGGGAGTGGGCTCAGTTACCAGCACACAGAAATCGCTATTTTTAACTGATTCTACCACCGGGCAGGATGTCCCTGGAGGCACGTCGATGATGACCGTGCCATCATGATTGGCTAATTCTCTCACCTTCCTAATTACCGGCGGAGCCATAGCCTCACCGACATTTAGTTTGCCGTGAGCAAAGTCTAGTCCATTCGAGTGCCCCGACTCCACAACGCCGATTTTTCTTCCTTCCTCGGCTATAGCTTTCTCAGGACAGATATAACTACAGGCACCACAGCCATGGCAGAGCTCAGAGAACGTCATTACATGCTTGGGGACAACGGCGATTGCATGGTAGGCGCAAACCTCGGCACATCTACGGCAGTAAGTGCACTTTTCGTCATCCACCTTGGGAACAGGGATGCACAGAGCCTCGCTATGAGTGATTACCGGCCTTAAAAGCAGATGCGCATTAGGCTCTTCTACATCACAGTCAAGCAATTGAACCCTCCCCTTATCCTTGAGGGAAAGAGCAAGACTAGTGGCCACAAGTGTTTTGCCTGTACCCCCTTTGCCGCTGGCTACAGAAACAATCATGCCCTCGCCATCTTCGCTCCACATTGGGGGCAGTTCGTATTGTAGCAGGGGACACCTGCCTGATGTGGCAGCCTCGCTCCACAATTTGGGCAGACACACTCTCCGCTGGGACCAGCCCCGGGTCGGTTGCCACCCATCCTGCCGGCACCTCCGGTTCTTCTGCCTGAACCTCTACCTGTACCCGGGCCGCTCCCCCAAGGAGGTCCCATTCCATCTCCTCTAGGCATAGCTGCACCTCCTATAAATAATTTCAGTCTTTATGTTTTGCTCCCTTTCCGAGTTCCTTGATTCGGCTCTGGATTTCCTCCAGTTGCTTTGCTAGCATTTGCGATTGCGCCTTGAGCAATTCAAGCTCCTGTTGTGGGTTTTGAGGTTGGGACACCGGACCCGTTGGCGGCATTCCGGAGAATCCCATACCTCCACCCCTGCCCATACCCATTCCCCTACCCATGCCGCGCCCCATTCTCATGCCTCCACTTGAACCAAAAACACCTCCAGTGCCGAAATGTCCCGGGACATTCGGCTGGGAACTGGCCTGAAACTTGCCAGACTTGTAGCTCTCGATGGCATCCTTGACCTTTCCAGAAACCCCAGTCACGACTTGAATCCCGGCTGAGGATAGCACCTGGTAGGCATTTGGACCGCTATTGCCGGTGAGCACTGCCTTTACCCCCTTGCCGACAATCATCTGGGCAGCCGATATTCCAGCTCCCCCAGAAGCGGCAGCACTAGAATTCTCCACAACCTCGAACTGCAGTGTTTCCGTATCAGCGATGATAAAATGCTGACAACGCCCGAAGCGGGAATCCACCTCAGCATCAAGGGTGGAGCCTGTAGCCGAAATGGCAATCTTCATAGCTCCTCCTTATTTTGTTTCTTTTGCCAGTTCCTTTATCCTGGCTTCGATCTCCTTAAGTTCAACCCTCATGGCTTCAGCCTGTTGCTTCAGAAAACCAAGCTCCTGCTCACGGCTCATCTGAGGACCGTAGGGCATAGCACCTGGAACGAACGGCCCGGCTGCATAGTAGGGATAACCATAACCCCTCCGGCGTGGAATACCGTACGCCTGCGCGCCGGCTCTTATTCCCCAGGGGCTGCAAAAGCCCCTGCCACCACCCGTCATTGGCCCCATTCTCATAGGGCCAGTACCATCAAATCCTGGCATGATTCACCTCCTTAACTTTTTTCATACAGCGCTATCTCGCTCATTGAGCGCCGT
>Ga0315282_10015765_pt1 | contig 11113 bp, 5 predicted proteins | sample YL17G07_20_MG_FD_203693 | JGI IMG/M metagenome (GOLD analysis project Ga0315282, IMG submission 203693) | Sediment microbial communities from Yellowstone Lake, YNP, Wyoming, USA - YL17G07_20 | ecosystem: Environmental > Aquatic > Freshwater > Lake > Sediment | place: USA: Wyoming | collected...
AACCACCGGATATCCGGCTCTTTTTATGGCTACTCGAACGACCAGAAAGGGGCGGGGGGACTTGACACTGCCAGCGCGAACTGGCCGCAGATGACGGCGAGCTATTCGTTCAAGGGGCAGAGCTACCTTGCACGCTACACCACGATTATCTCGCCCACATTGATTAACGAGTTCACTGTTGGATACACGAACCGGCCTCAAAGCAGCGGTGCTTCCGCAGATGAGGTGCTGCGTAATACGCGGACGACGGTAGGTTTTACGGCCGGCCAGTTCACGCCTGCGAACAATCCGCTGAACCTCATACCAAACGCCACGTTCGGAGGAACGGGAGTGTCTAACGGGGCCAACTTGCTTATCGAAGGGCGGTTTCCGTTCTCGCAGCTCGGGCGTGTGTTCAGCTTCACGGACACCATTACCAAGACGCTTGCTGCTCATACATTCAAGGCAGGTATCACTGGGGACTTTCTGAGGCACCACGCCAGAGCAGATGGCTTGTATCCGTACGGAAACTTTGACTTCAGCCGGAACACCGTGAACCCGTTGGACTCGAACTATGCCTATTCGAACGCAATCCTTGGCGTGTTCAATACCTACCGGGAGTCCAGCCTGGAGCCCGTGGTGCACTACCGTCAGGGGAATGTGGAATGGTTCGCGCAGGACAGTTGGAAAGCGACGCGGCGCCTGACGCTGGAGTACGGCCTCCGGTTCTGCCGGATCGGCCCAATGTGGGACAAAAACGGCTTCACGTCGGTATTCAGCTTTGACAAATTCGACCCGTCCCGGCAGGTCAGTCTCATCCAACCCGTCTTCGTGAATGGTGTCCGGATGGGAAACAACCCGGTAACTGGCGCAACGACAGCCGCGGCGCTGATCGGCGCCATCGCTCCGGGGTCCGGCGACCCCTCGAATGGAATGCTGGTGGTCTCGCAGAACCCCAATTATCCGCGCGGGCTTATCGAGCATCGCGGCGTGCAATTCGCGCCTCGCTTTGGCTTCGCCTACGACGTTTTTGGCAACGGTAAGACGGCGGTCCGAGGCGGATTTGGAATGTATTACAACCCCCCGGGGTGGAGTGTCTACCAGTCTTTCGCCCTTCAGTTGCCGCTGGTAAGCACTCCGACGCTGTACTACGGCGAAATCCCGACTTTTCTATCGTCCTCGGGCGTCACATTTCCCCAGGCCGTCTTCGCCGAAGACAAGACAAGCAAGACTCCCAGCGTCATGGACATGAGCCTTTCGGTCCAGCAAAAACTTCCGTACGGCACGGTTCTGGACGTCGGCTATTCCGGTTCGCTGGCGCGGAATCTGTTTTGGACACGAGAGATGGACGCCGTTCCGATGGGAAGGCGCTTCGACCCCGCCTACAAGGATCCGACGACAACAACGGCTTTATCGACGGCGTTTCTGACTCCGATCAGGGGATACACCAGCATCACTCAATATGAGGCGGCGGGATCTTCCAATTACCATTCACTTCAGGTCAGCGCGAACCGGCGCTTCGCCGCGCGACTCCAGTTCGGGGCCTCCTGGACCTGGTCGAAGGCGATGGACTTTGTCGATGACGACACGAGCGGTATCTCGGCATTTCTTTCGCCTCGCGTCTGGAGTTATGGTCTTGCGGGATACGACCGGACACACGTCCTCAGGCTGAACTGGGTCTGGGATATCCCGGGAACCTCATGGCGGAATCCGGTTGCGAAAGAAGTTTTGAATGGTTGGCAGATGTCCGGTATGCCGAGCTTTATCAGCGGTTCTCCACTGGGGATCGGATGGAGTTCAACAACCGGTCTTGACATTACGGGAACGCCCACTCAGAGCGCGCGGACAGTTGTGATTAGTAATCCCGTGTTGCCGAAGAGTGAGCGCACTTTCAGCCGCAACTTCCGCACCGAGGTCTTCCAGATGCCTGCCGTGGGAACGTGGGGCAACGCCGCCAAGACGGAGATTCGCGGACCGGGCATCAATAGCTGGGATCTCGCGCTGTTCAAGAGCTTTCCGATCAAGGAGTTCGCGAAGCTGCTGTTCCGTTGGGAAATGTATAACGCGTTTAATCACACTCAATTCAGCGGGCTGGGCACCTCCGCGCAGTTCGACGCCCAGGGCAAGCAGGTGAACGCGCAGTTCGGCCAGTTCACGTCGGCGCGGAGCCCGCGGATCATGCAGTTCGCGCTGCGCTTTAGCTTCTGAGAAGCGCGTCAGGTCGCAATTCCGCTCGCAACGTCGCCGGAGCTCAGCGTCGGCGCGCCAGGCGGCCGGGCAGGTGTTAGGCGCAAGGATCCCAATGAGAACAAAAGTATGAAGACGACATCGGCAGTTAGGGATAGAGTATGCATATGAAACGACGTGATGTGTTGACCATCTTGGGAAGCTGCGCAGGCGTGTCTGCGTCACGTGCCTTAGCGTCGGCGCAGGGCTGCGCGTCACCGGGAGTTCCGCTCAACTACGCCTCTGTTGCGGCCGTCTTCCCCGGAGAGGCGGAAGCCTATTTCACCGAAGAGAAGCTCCGAGGGCTCGTGGACATGAGGAAGCCGCTCCCGAAGGCAAAGTATGAAGTTGTGGCTTACAACTATCCCTGTTGGCATCCGGACCCATGGTTCCAGAAATACTTTGGCAAGGGTTGGACCCAGTTTCAGTCACTGAGGGACTCCAAGCCGCTTTACCCTGGGCATCTTTTCCCCAAGTATCCGTTGTGGGGCGAGTACAACGAGGCTGAGCCGGAGTGGGCAGAACGCGAGATCGACACCGCCGCCCGCTACGGCATTGATGTCTGGATGCACTGCTGGTACTGGCAGGAGGGCACAATGCGATGCCACTTGCAGTTGGAGAACGGCTTTCTGAAGGCTAGGAATCGCCAACAGTTGAGATTTGCGCTCATGTGGGCCAACCACGACTGGAGTAACCATTGGCCGGGGACCTCGGACGGACAGACAGCGCCCATGTCTCGCCAACGCCACAGCGAGGAAGACATGATGAAGGTGATCGACTACTGCCTCGAGCACTACTTTCATCAGCCCAACTACTGGCGCATCGACGGGGGCTTGGTTTTCGGCATTTTTTCGATTGACTCCCTGCTCAGAGATATACCGCCCGAGGGCTTGCCCCGGCTCTTCGCGCGGATGCGCGAGAGGGTAGCCAAAGCTGGGCTCGGCGATCTGCACCTGCAAGCCAATCACGTCAGCGCCGCCAACGTCGCAAAGCTGAAAGAACTGGGTTTCCAGAGCGCGACCCTGTACCAGACCGCCGGCCCGTTGGTTTCGACCATTCCGAAAGGCGGGAGAGTGCCCTATGGGAAGCTTGCGGTTCACGCCATTCCCTACTGGCGCCAGTTGAGGGAGCATTGTGCTGTGCCATTCTTCCCGGACTGCACCGTTGGGTGGGACAACAGCCCGCGTATCGGGGCCAGCTCCCGCATGGTCACTCAACGGTCGCCGGATCAGTTCGAACGCCTCATGGTTGCGGCCAAGTACTTTCTAGCCGAGTCGCGCGCCGGCGTCCCGAAAATCGTCTTCCTTTCATCCTGGAACGAATGGACTGAGGATCATGTGCTGCTTCCTGATACGGTGTACGGCTACAGCTACCTGGAAGCCGTTCGGCGGGTCTTCGGGGGTTGAAAAAACATGCGACTTTGGACCGGTCCTCAACAAAGAAGAAGACTTAAGGAGGCGCGAATGAATCTACCTACTCCCACTCGCCGCGAATTACTGATTGGCGCGGGTGTCTCCATCGGTGCCGCTTTTCCGGGCTGGAGCGCAGACACCAGCCCCGCCGGAGCAACTGCGCTCCCGCAGGGCTTTCGCACCCCGCCGGACACGTATAAGCCCTGGGTCTACTGGTGGTGGCTGAACGGCAACGTGACCGAGAAATCGATCACGAGGGACCTCGAAGAGATGAGGAAGAAGGGCGTTGGGGGGTTCCTCATGTTCGATTCGCGGGCCTATGGCGAGGTCAACCTGCCTCCGCCGCCCCCGCGCACCGATTTCATGAGCGACGAGTGGCGCCGGATGCTGAAGTTCGCCATGTCGGAAGCCAGCCGTTTGGGCCTGAAAATGAGCACGAACCTCAGCACCAGTGGCGGCACGCTGCGATCGCCGTGGCCGACCGGTGCGGACGCGCCGAAGAAGCTCGTGTGGACCTCGGCGGAGCTGCGCGGCCCCAGGCGCGTCACTTGCGATCTGCGCCGCCCGGACAAGGCGCATTTCTGGGACGTGGCGGTGCTGGGGGTGCGGCGGACCGGTTCCGAGGATGCCGCCCCCACGGGAGGCGTTGACCTTTCGGGCGAGTGGCGCGATATGGTGGCCGAGCCTAAGGGTGCCACGGTGACGAACAACGACATCGTCGATCTTACGGCTCGGGTGGATGCCGGTGGCCGGCTCGCCTGGGATGCGCCCGAGGGCCACTGGACGCTCCTCCGTTTCGCCTGTGTCACCATGGACGGCTCCGAAAGCGATGTGGACATCCTGAGCGCGAAAGCGGCGGAGAACCACTTCGAGCGCATGGGGGGAAAGTTCCTGGCGGATGCCGGGCCGCTGGCGGGCAAGACGCTCACGTATTTTTACAACGTGAGCTGGGAAGGCGCTACGCCGACCTGGACGCCCGGCTTCGAGAAAGACTTCCTTCACTACCGCGGCTACGACCTGCGGCCCTATCTGCCGGTCCTCGCCGCGATGACGGTCGAGAGCCCGGAGGTTTCGACCCGTTTCCTGGAGGATTATAGCCGGACGCTCGGCGAATGCTTCCTGAATAACTGCTACGGGAAGATGGGCGAGTTGTGCCATCGCGCCGGGCTGAAGTGGCACTCTGAATCGGGCGGGCCGTGGAACCGCAAGCGGCCTTTGTTCGCGCGCGCTGACCAGTTGGCGTTCTATGGTATCAACGACATGCCTCAGGCAGAGTTCTGGTACCCCAGGACAACCCAAACCAACTGCCGCCGCACTGCGATGGCGGCGCACATCTACGGCCGGCCGCTGGCCGCCGCCGAGGCATTCACGAACATGGTGCAGCACTGGTCGGACTACCCTGCCGTGCTCAAGCCGCGCGGCGACGCCGCCTTCATCGACGGCGTCAATCATTTCATCTGGCACACCTTCGACGCGTCGCCAGAGGAGTTCGGCAAGCCCGGCATCGTGTACTTCGCCGGGTCGCACCTGAACCCGAACGTGACGTGGTGGGAGCAAGCGGGCGCCTTTCTCACCTACCTGGCGCGCTGCCAGTTCCTGCTGCGCCAAGGGCAGTTTGTGAGCGACGTATGCGTATACACGAGCGACCGGAATTACGCCGGCTTTGGCCGGGACGAACGCTGGCCGAATGCTTCACTCGCGTTGGGCAAAGGCTACACCTACGACCTGGTGAACACCGAGGTGCTGGTGGGGCGCATGTCCGTGCGGGACGGCAGCCTCGTGCTGCCGGACGGCATGCGCTACCGGATCCTGGTGGTGGACCTGGGAGAAGTGGACGTGCCGCCGGAAGCGCTGCGCAAGATCCTTGCGCTCACGGAGGGCGGAGCGACGGTCGTGCTGGGCCGGCGCCGTCCCGAACGCGCGCCCGGCCTGAGAGATTGGGAGGTGCGCGACGCCGAGGTACGGCGGCTTGCTGGCCAACTCTGGGGCGACGCGGGCGACCGGCCGTCTCGCCGGCCGCTCGGCAAGGGCAAGGTCATCGGCGGGACGAGCCTGGATGAGGCCCTGGGGGTTGAAGGCGTGCTTCCCGATTTCGCCGGCCCTTGGGAGTACAATCACCACCGCACAGGCGACGCGGACACCTACTTCGTGGTCGGGCAGGGCCGCGCCGATTGCATGTTCCGCGTCAGCGGGAAGGAGCCGGAGTTGTGGGACCCGGTGACTGGCCGGACCCGCGATGCGGTCCACTACCGCCCCACAGGCGATGGGCGGACCGTGGTTTCGATCAGCCTGCCGGAGAACGGTTCGCTGTTCGTGGTGTTCCGCAAGCCAGCGGCGGGCCGGCATCTGGTTTCGGTTTCCGGCCCGGCTGACGGCCTGGAAATCGAGAGGCGCACGCAGGGCGGCGCTCAGGTGCGCCTGTGGCGGCGGGGACGATACGTGCTGGAGACGTCGGACCAGAAGCAGGTCGGCGTGGAGGCGGCGGATCTGCCCGATGCGCTGGCTTTAGCCGGTCCTTGGGAAGTCCGGTTTGCGCCCGGCTGGGGTGCTCCGGAATCGGTGGTGTTCGATCGCCTGATCCCGTGGAACGAACACACGGACGAAGGGATCAAGTATTTCTCCGGTACGGCCGTCTACCGCAAGAGGTTCCAACTCGACGGGAGGCAGGCGAAGCGGCCGGCCCGGCTGCAACTCGGGCAGGTGAAGAACATCGCGCGGGTGCGCGTAAACGGGAAGCCGCTCGGCGTGGTGTGGACCGACCCTTGGTCTGTGGACCTCACCGGTGCAGTGAAGTCAGGCCGCAATGAGCTCGAGGTGGAGGTCACGAACCTCTGGGTGAACCGGCTGATCGGCGACGCTGCGCGGCCTGAAGAGAAGCGGCTAACGAAAACCATCGTGCGCCGCGATCCGGAATACAAGGGCCGCTCTCCCCACTTGCGCGGCTACCTGGTCACCGACCGGTTGGAGCCGTCCGGGCTGGTCGGACCGGTGCGCCTGGAGTTCGGCGAGGAACGAGAGGTAAGGCTCTGAGAGCTGCTGATTCACCGAAAAGAACTTCCAAATGCCTGAACCAGAACTGGCCACACTGACCTCGGAAGAGGCGCTTCGGAGCAACCGCCGTGCCGCCACGGCGAAGATCGGGGTCTTCAATGTCGGCTTTCACCGCTACTGGCCGCAGTTCCCCGGCTTGCGGGAGCGGCTGGAAGGCGACCGCATGGAGTTCGAGAACCGGATCCAGAGCTTCGGCGTCGAGATGGTCTCGGCCGGGCTGGTGGACACGGTGGAGGCCGGGCGGCGCGCCGGCGAGCTGCTGGCTGCGCAGAACGTGGATCTGATCTTCTGCGACGTAACCACCTACGTGCAATCGGCGTTCGTGCTGCCCGTGGCGCAGCGCGCCAAAACGCACATGGTGCTCGCCGGGCTCCAGCCGACGCCGGGGATGGACACGGCAACCGCCACGACGTTCGAGCAGCTTGCGCACGACAACTGCACCTCGCTGCCCGAGATCTCTTACGCGCTTCACCGCGCCGGCCTCGAGTGCGACGTGGTCTTCGGCATGCTGCACAATGACGACCGCGCCTGGGGGTCCATCCAGGATTGGGTGCTCGCGGCGAAGGCTGCCCACGCGCTGCGCAACGCGCGCATCGGGCTGCTCGGGCACCCCTTCGAGGGCATGCTCGACATGAACGCCGACCCGACGGCGTTCGACGCCGCCTTCGGCATGCACATTGACATGCTCGAGATGTGCGACCTGAAGAAGCGCGTCGATAGCGCCAGCGCCGCCGAGGTCGCCGCCATGAAGGCGCGCATCGAGGAGTTCCTCTGGTTCCCCGAGCCCGGCGCCGACAAGATTGCCGGCCCGGTCACGCCCGAGGCGCTGGACTGGTCGGCGCGCGTCGCCGTCGGCCTGGAGAAGCTGGCCGCCGATTTCGGCCTGGATGGACTCGCGCACTATTACCGGGGCGTGGACGGCAACGAGTACGGGCAGCTCATCGCCGGCATCATCGTGGGCGCGTCGCTGCTAACCGCGCGCGGCATCCCGGTGGCCGGGGAGGGCGACCTGAAGAACTGCGTGGCGATGCTGCTCATGGACCGCCTCGGGGCGGGCGGCTCCTTCTCCGAGCTACATCCGGCCGATTTCCGCGAGGACTTCGTCTTCGTCGGCCACGACGGCCCCGGCCACATCGCCATCAGCAACGACAAGCCTGCGCTCCGCGGCCTCAGCCTCTACCACGGCAAGTTCGGCCGCGGCGTCTCGGTCGAGTTCAAGGTGAAGAACGGGCCGGTCACCATCCTCGGCCTGACCCTGGGTGCGGACAACCGGTTCAAGTTCGTGGCCGCCGAAGGCGAGTCCGTGCCCGGCTCAATCCCCGCGACCGGCAACACCAACACGCGCTGCCGTTTCAGGCCGGACGTCGCCACTTTCATCGAGCGCTGGAGCGAAGCGGGCCCCACGCACCACTTCGCGCTCGGCGTCGGTCGGCAGCTTTCGCGCATTCGCAAGGTGGCGCGGCTGTTCGGCATGCCGGTGGACGTAGTCGCCGAGCTCGACAAATAACTGACCGGCATGACTGAAGCCGCCCGGCCGCGCTCGTTTTTCCGCTGGTGGATCGCGTTCCTGCTGTTTCTTGCCACCGGCCTGAGCTTCTTCGATCGGCAGGTGCTCTCCGTGATCGCGCCGGTGATCACTAAGGAGCTGGGCCTTAGCAACGTCGAGTACTCGCGGATCGTGTTTGCGTTCATCCTCAGCTACACCGTGATGTTCACGCTGGGCGGGCGTTTGATGGACTGGCTGGGGACGCGCAAGGGGCTGCTGATTTCCGTTGCGGTGTGGACGGCGGCGAGCGCGCTGCACTGGGCGGCGGGCTCAGCGATCGGGTTGGCCCTGGCGCGGTTCTTTTTAGGAGTGGGCGAAGGCGGATGCTTTCCCGGCTCGACCAAGGGCGCGCTCGAATGGTTCCCGCTGCGCGAACGCTCGGTGGCGGTCGGGTTCGCGAACGGCGGCTCGGCCTTCGGCGCGGTTATCGCACCGCCGGTCACCGTCTGGCTGGTGGCAGAGTTCGGCTGGCGGGGCGCGTTCCTGGCCACCGGCCTGCTCGGGTTCTTCTGGCTTGTGTTGTGGTTCGTGTTCTATGAGACGCCTGAAAAGTCGCGCCACTTATCCAAAGCCGAACTGGGGTACATCGCGGCGGGTCGGCCGGCCGCAGAGGCCGGCCACGGCGAGCCGGCACCTTGGCGCAAGCTGCTACGCACGCGCGAGGTCTGGGGCTTGGTGCTCACGCGCTTTCTGCTGGACCCGGTTTTCTACTTCTACATGTTCTGGATCCCGCAGTACCTGCACCAGCAGCGCGGCTCATCGCTCGAGGAAATCGGGCGGCTCACCTGGATCCCGTTCCTCACGCTGGGTATCTCGAACATTGCCGGAGGCTGGTTGTCAGACCGCCTGGTGCGCCGCGGCATCTCCCTGAACGCGGCGCGCAAAGGCATTATGGCCGCGGCGGCCCTGCTCACGCCGGTCTCGATCCTGGCGATCTACATCGAGAGCGCGGCGGTCGCTGTGCTGCTGCTCAGCGCGCTCATGTTCGCCCACGGCTTCTGGATAACCAACTACGTGACCATGACCGGCGACCTGTTCCCCGAGCGCACGGTAGGGACCGTGATCGGGCTGGCCGGTACGGCGGGCGGTGTGGGCGGGCTCCTGTCCAGCCCTCTGATCGGCGAAGTGGCTGAACGGGTGGGATTCAACCCGCTGTTCGTCGCGGCGGGCGTGATGTATCCGGTGGGACTGCTGGTGATTCTCGCGACGATTCGCGACGTGCGGCGGGTCGTGTTTCAGGACGTCGCATGAGCGCGTGCCTTCGCATTACGTTGAGTGCTTGCTCATCCTGCCGGGGTCGGCCGGGCCGGTCACCGGCGCCCCTGCGGCTGGCCTGTCGTTACGACCGCGACTTGGGCGGGGCCGGGCTTGCGGGGTAGTATTGATCGATGTTGTGCCGGTCCAGCACCACGTGATCTGTGTACACCGCCAGCGGCACTCTTTCGTGGTTGACGATAGACCGCGCCAGGCGGATCAACTTCTCGCCGTAGCGTTCGGGGAAGTAGGCCACTGACGCGATCAGCCGGCTCTCCGGTTTGCGGATTTCGGCGCGGCTCTCGATGGTCGCGTTGTGGCCGACGATGGCCACGTACTCTTCGCGCCCGGCGGCCCGCACCGCCTGCAGCGCGCCGATCGCACTCGGGTCGTTCAGCGCCGAGATCAGCAGGCGCGCGTTGCGCGGCAGGTCGCGCAGGAACTCCGCCACCACGATCCGGCTCGTCTCCGCGTGGGTGTGGCCGTCGAGCGTGGTCACGCGCGAGCTGTTGAATTCACCGAGCACCTCGCGGATGCCGTCGAGGCCGCCCGTAAGTCGCGCGTGGTGCGCCGAGCCGAAGGAAGACGAGGCGATGAGAACGATCCGGTCGAAGCGCCCGTTCCAGTGCCTCGCGGCGAACTGCCCGAGCACCCTTCCGGCCATCTTGCCGGCGCGGTAATTGTTCGCCCCGAAGTAAATGCCGCCGGGGATCGGCGTCTCGATCCCGACGACCGGGATACCTGCGCTCGAGAAACGATCGGCCAGCACGTGTGTGATCGATTCGAACGGCTGGAACTCCATCACGAGGTCCACTTTCGCCTCGATAGACGCGTCGGCGTTGCGAACGTTGACCTCGGGGCTGTCCTCCGGATTGTTGAGTACCAGCAGTTCAATGTTCATCTCCTCTGCCGCGCGGCGGATGCCTTCGGTGACGTCGCGGCGGAAGGGCGTGCCGGCGAGCGGCGCCGAGTAGCCGATGCGGATGCGCCGGCGGCGGGTCACGCCGCGGTACCGCTTATCAGGCAGCCGCTCGATGTAGCCGTGGCTCTCGAGCGTGCAGAGCAGGCGGAACGCCGTGACGCGGTCGAACCCCGTCGCGGCGGCGATTTCCTGCACGCGCAGCGGGCGCTCGCTGCGGTCGAGATGATCGAGGATGCACAGCCCCTTTCCCAGGGCGCCGACGCGGTAGCACGAGGGGGTAGCCTTGCGCTTGCGGGGCGGCTGGGTGCCCATGGAAGTTCACCATTGTAACATTATGCGAGGGCGGCGGTGTGGCGTTGGGGCAGCCTCGGAAAACCGCGGCTTCGGAGTCGAAACCTGAGAAGACCGGGAACTGAAAGTCGTGGTCGGCAGGTCACAACGCGTGGTGCCTGTCCTTCCGCTTCGACCCGGGCTGAATGCCCGAGTTCATGCCGCTGGGCTCGACCGAGACCGTGCGGGTGGACGTGCGCATCCTGGCGGCCACCAACGCGGAGCTGCGCAAGCTGGTCGAGGAAGGGAAGTTCCGCGAGGACCTGTACTACCGGCTGAACGTCATCAACCTGATCCTGCCGCCCTTGCGCGAGCGCAAGGAAGACATCCCGGCGCTGGTCGAGCATTTCTTCACCAAGTACTGCCAGGAGAACGAGAAGTTCCTGGATTCGA
>Ga0315282_10015766_pt1 | contig 11113 bp, 8 predicted proteins | sample YL17G07_20_MG_FD_203693 | JGI IMG/M metagenome (GOLD analysis project Ga0315282, IMG submission 203693) | Sediment microbial communities from Yellowstone Lake, YNP, Wyoming, USA - YL17G07_20 | ecosystem: Environmental > Aquatic > Freshwater > Lake > Sediment | place: USA: Wyoming | collected...
TTTCTCCTACGGGTACGTGGCCGAAGCAGCCGAGGTAGAGGTGGATACAGAAACAGGCCAGGTCATATTGGAAAAAGTGATCTGTGTCGATGATGTCGGTCATGCTGTCAATCCGAACCTAGTCGAAGGACAGATTGAAGGTGCTGTCGTCCAGGCTGAGGGATACACTCTCCTAGAGAACCTGATTGAAAAGAATGGCGAGGTCTTGACGCCGACTTTTTCCACTTATCTTATCCCGACTGTCCTGGACGTTCCGGATGAAGTGGAGTCGATCATCCTCGAATATCCCGACCCAATTGGCCCATGGGGGGCGCGTGGGATGGCAGAAATGCCATATCTGCCTTTTGCCGCTACCGTTATTGCTGCCGTGCACAACGCCACTGGAGTATGGTTCAACGATTTTCCCTTAACTCCAGAACGGGTGCTGAAGGGATTGGGAAAACTTGAAGAATAGTTTATTCTGTTTTCCATAAAATCTTTCTTGGGATAAGAAGGTCTATTTTGAAACTCGTAAAGGCGATAAGAGCCAGGCGTTCACTTCGGCTTGCGTTAGTAGGGGCAGGTGGGAAGACAACCGCCATGTTCCAACTGGCGCACCAAATGGAGCCTCCGGTTCTGGTTTCAACCAGCACGCATTTGGGTATAGAACAGGCTAGGTTGGCGGATGCGCATTTTATTCTTGTTTCGCCGGTGAAAACTGCGGAGCTAAAAAACCGATTGGTAGATGGGGTGAACCTGTTCACCGGGCCTGTGAGTGAAGACAACCGCACCAATGGATTAGCGGATATTGACCTTGACACCCTTCATCAATTGGCTGAAGAGTTGGCTTGCCCGCTGCTGGTTGAGGCAGATGGATCGCGAAGGCTACCGCTCAAAGCACCCGCCGGGCATGAACCTCCAATTCCGCCCTGGGTGAATACAGTCGCCGTAGTAGTGGGTTTATCAGGACTGGGAATACCATTGACTGCCGATACAGTCCACCGGGCAGAGAGGTTTGCTGCTGTGTCGGGCGCTGAGATGGGAAAACCAGTTACCATGCCGTCAATAATGCGCGCCCTGGCGCATCCTCTGGGGGGGCTGAAAAATATTCCAACGGGTGCTCGGAAGGTAGTGATTTTCAACCAGGCTGACACACCTTCACTCCAGGCCGAAGCTGCCGGGGCTGTCCAGGAACTGTGGCGAAGTTACGAGAGCGTTTTGATCGCCTCACTTGGGCAGGCAGATGGCTTGGTTCATGCGGTATATGAGCCAACCGCCGGGATTGTTTTGGCGGGGGGCAGTTCGCAACGTTTGGGGCAACCTAAAGCGTTGTTAGAATGGAAAGGGCAACCTCTTATCCGTACCATTGTACAAACTGGAATGGCCGCCGGCTTATCTGATATCACCGTCGTAGTGGGCTCTGTCGTTGAGCCGATCCGAGAAGTATTAGGAGATTTACCCGTCAAGGTCATCGAAAATCCGGATTGGCGGGCTGGGCAAAGCAGCTCTATCCGAGCAGGCATCGAAGCATTGCCTGATCGGGCAGGATCGGTGGTCTTCTTATTGTGCGACCAGCCCCACATCCCGGCATTGTTGGTAAGCAGCCTGGTTGAGAAACACAGCCAGACTCTGGCGCCGGTGATCAGCCCCCTGGTAGATGGAAAAAGGGCCAACCCGGTCTTATTTGACCGGGATACTTTTCCAGATCTTCACCGCCTGCAAGGGGATGTCGGTGGCAGAGCTATTTTCTCAAAATACTCACCGGTTTGGCTTCCCTGGGATGACAGCTCGATCACCCTAGATGTGGATACGCCAGAAGATTATCAACGTTTGCTGAAAATCGGGTGAATTCAGTTGAACAATCCAGAAAAATCTTTTGCGGAGTCAGATGTCGCAGGCGTGGTCCTGGCGGCTGGATTATCGCGTCGGATGGGCCAGCCTAAAATGGTTCTACCCTGGGGTAACCGGACTGTGATTGGTCAAGTTGTGGGGATACTGCAAATCGCCGGAGTCCAAATAATAACGATCGTAACCGGCGGAACAGCCGACCTGATTGAAGCTGCTCTGGAGAGTTACCGGGTGAGCACGGTTTTTAACCCAAACTATTCGAATGGCGACATGCTATTCTCAATCCAAACCGGATTGGTTTCTCTTCCGGAGTATGTTCAGGCTGCCTTGGTCGTCCTGGGAGATCAGCCGCAGATTGAAGAGAGAACGGTCAGAGATATGATTGATTTATACCGCCAGGAAAAACCACTGTTGATCGTACCCAGTTTCAACATGCGAGGCGGGCATCCGTGGCTAATCGAGAAGGGTCTATGGCCTGATATTCAAGCCCTTACTCCTCCTGACACGATGCGAAATTTCTTTCATCGTCATAGTAATTTGATACGCTACCTGGAAGTGGATTCATCCAGCATCCTGAGCGACCTGGACACTCCAGAAGATTATGATAATAATAAATCTGATCCTCAGGGTTGAATTTTTTGAAGCTCTTTTACGGCTGCCTGGACAGCTTCGGGCCCATTGGCCTGATCTTCGGGAAGTTGGATATCTGGTTGTAAACCTTTCCCTTCTATAGAAGTAAAAAGACCGGGTACCCACCAATGGGCCGCAGTGACGTGCAAGCTGGATCCATCTTGCAAGTCAAAAACCAGTTGAATGGTGTCTTTTCCATAGGAAGGGAAACCAACCAGCAGGCAGCGTCTTTGACCCTGCAGAGCTCCTGCAACGATTTCGGCCGCACTGGCTGTGCCATGGTTGATCAAAACTACGAGCGGGACATTGGAATAAATGCCAGTTTTGTTCACGTTGAAACTTTCGGCCGGTTTGTTTCGATACTGCTGCTGGATCACCAGGCCTTTTTTTAGAAATAATCTGGCCGAATCAACCCCGGCCTGTACCAGACCTCCGGAATTATCCCTCAGATCGAGGATAAAATTGGACGCTCCGCGCTGTTTCAAGTCATTGAATGCCTTTTCGATTTCAGCGGGGGTCGTATCCGATAATAAACTGACCTGGACGATGCCCGTCTGCGGCGCGCCAGTTACCAGGTTCCACACCACAGAGGGGATCGAAAATTCTTGACGTGGGATCGAAAAGTGATAGGTAGAATTATCAGGAGGCCTGGAAATGCCGATGAGGACGGTGGAATCGGCCGGTCCGCGAATGGCAGCTTCGACATCATCTTGGGCAGTCTCGGGGGTAACCTGCAGGTTATCTACCTGAACCAGGCGGTCGCCATCCAGAAGGCCGGCTTTAGCCGCTGGCGAGTCAGGCAGTGGATAGAGGATGTAGTTTTTTAGAATATCCCGATCCAACGAACGCCAATCCCACCGAATTTCCCTTGAAGCTGATTGGTCTGCAACTCATTCTGAGGTGGTTCAACAAAGACTGTGAATGGATCGTTGAATGCCTCCAGTAATCCGCGGATCATGCCATATTCTAGGATTTTAGGGGCCGGAAGAGGTTTTAAGGCATTATCCTTAAGCAACTCGTAGGCCTGGGTAAAAATAGGAAAGTCATTTTGGCGTTGATAAATGATCTTCTGTGTGAGCAGCCCGGTGGTAAACAGTAACCCCATTAATAATAATTGTAGACCGATAAAAAAGATCAGGTTTTTCCGGCTGATCTTATTTTCACTCATAATCACAACTCCCGCCAGTTAGTTCTCGCCATCATTGTCTTCGTTATCGGAAGAATCTTCGTCTCCGTGGTTGTTAATAAAATCCCCGCGTTCCATCGAGGCGAGAAGTTCCAGGGCCTCATCCGTTTTTTCCTCAGGCACCAGGACATTTACTTCACCTAAAGGGCCAGACGTCATTCCAAACACTCTTCCAACACTTTCCTGGGAAATCATCGCCTGAATCCCGGCGGCTTTAAGGAATCCTTGTACCATTTCAGCATCCAACTGCCCGTTAGCGATGTAAACTGTGACATAATGGTTCATCAGGACCTCACTTAAAATTTTTTCAAGGTCTAGAGGAATATTTTTTCTTCAATAACCGGTCTCTCCGTTTTTGTAGATCAGCGCTCAAATTTCTACGGATAAATGGATTCATTTCGGTTTCCGGGACCAGCTCTAGCGCATACCCAGTCCAAAGGATTGCCTGGTCGTAATCACGTTGTTGGTGTTCGTAATATTTGGCCAACTCGATATACGCCTCAAGGTGTTTATGCCCGGCAGCTCTTTTCCAGAGATTCACTGCATTTTCCCAATTTTCCTGCCGCCTGTATAGCTGGGCAAATCGTTCTAGAGTTTGAATAAAAAATTCTTTAGGAAGACCCTGGTCGAGCCCCCGTTCATACAGGAGTATGGCAGTTTCAAAATCCTGCATTTCTTCGTATAGGTGAGCCAAAGCCACCAAATCCAACCCCGGCAAGAACCGGTTTTCCAGAGGATTTTCTAACATATCCGCCATGTAATTAAATAACGCAGCCAGCGAGAGGATATCCATGGCATTGTGATAAAAAACCCCTTCTAGCGGCCGGGCATCTCCGGTCTTTAGGTAATCGAAATAGATCCCAGGTATCATCCAGCCCGGCACTTCCTCACGGGCGCGCTGCAGGCCCAGGATTTCATTTTCCAGGCTTGATAAAGCGCGACTGGGAAGGCGATTACGCCATAATCGGCGTGCAAGGGGTAAAAGGTCAATGTGGTATAGGTCTGAAAATGGCGAAGTAAAACCATTCAGCACATGTCGCGTATTCAGGAGTGGGATATCAAAAGCTCTGCCATTAAAAGTGACAATGGTGTCAAATGGATCTACGAGCTGTGTGATCGCTGCTAACAATGCTGATTCCTGGTCCGGATCGCGCATGAAGATCTGGATTAGCTTGAAACCGTTTTCAATCCTGAAACCAATCCCCACCAGGAACACAAACGTTCCGGTTCCCCCTGACAGGCCGCTGGTCTCTGTGTCTATAAAAGCCAGACTGGATAGCCCATTCGTAAATAAATTGGGGATTTTCGCCCATTGAGCCAGAATTTTCGGGCTGACCGCTGCGTTTAGAGCGACTTTCCCCTGTTGGTGTTCATCTGGAAAAATCTGTTCGGCAATGAAGGAGGTTCCAAAAGCGGTATTAAGATCAGACCCCTGAACAACATTCCCAATGGGAAATTTCTTGGCCAAAAGCTGCCTATCGTCAGGTGAAGGAGGCCGTTTGCTTGTCTCGCTAGCGCCCAGAGATAACCCTAACGATTTCAGTTTATCGGATAACGATTCCATGTTTCAATCAAGTCTCTGGATGGCACAATTCTTCCAGAATTGCCAGGGTTTCCTGCTTTCCGCCAATGCCATTTTCTCCGGCTGGCCCCACGCAAGCTGGGCAACCTTCCTGGCATTCACAATTGCGCACCAATTCCAATGAATGCTGTATCAGTTCGTCGTGAATACGATAAGCTTCTTCGCTCAACCCGATTCCACCGGGGATCTGGTCATAGATAGCGACAGTGGGTTGTTTGTCGCCTAAAGGGGCTTGAGAATCAAAGTATACTCCAAGGTCGCTGCTATCGCACATCAGGAACAAGGGAGAAATTTGCTGCATTACGTAGCTCAACCCAGCCAGTCCGCTACGCATTTTAATTACTATTTCCGCTCGCCGGTGACAGGTTGAGCAAAGTGTGATCAAATTGTCTAATTGGTTGGCCAGCTCATACGAGGTAAACGCCTTAAATGGTATTTTGTGGTGAACGTGATGTGCCTGGTCTTGTTCTACAGCTCCGCACACCTGGCAGGTGAAATGGTCGCGCAGACGTGCCATCTTCTTCTGTAAAGACCAATTGGGACCATAATCATTGGCTTCATTCTTCCAAAGCCCTTTTTCCTGGATCCTTTCCATGGTTGCCCGGTCGATGGTAAGCCAGTAGGCCACCGTCCTTAATTCGGTAGAAGGTAAATCCAGGGGATAATCGCCAAGGTTCTCTCGGTTGGTCCAATGGATCCTCCGATAGCCAGTAACCTGCTCAGTCACCAGAATATCCCCGTAAAAAGCGTGGCCTCCGCTTACTACCTTTTCACGCAGCGTGGATAATCGGTCGATATCCACACGACTGTGCGGAATGGTGAAATAGTCTTCCTCGGAAGGTAACATTTTTACCAGCTTATTTTCCAGGTCAAGTTCTGCGACCCGGTAAGTTTCACCCTCGTGCATATATATGGCATTCGGGTGGACCATCCATAATACGCTTTCCTGGTCAACCTCGCCCACCGTATTCCATCGATCATCGACAAGCGCCTGTAAGGTAAAAGTCGAACCCGATACACTTCTTAGGGAAATTTCATTGGCCGGATATTGATCCGCCATCCAGAAGTATCTATTGCCCGAAAGATGCAAGACCTCGATCTGTTCAAGGTATTCCAGCAATCCATTCAGGGTTTCCATAGGCAGCCGGCCGAAGGCTTCGTTTTTCCGGATGGGAAGCTCAAAAGCCGCGCTCTTAAGATGGTGTAAAAGGATCAGCAAATTATCCGGGTTAATTAATGCCTTCTCAGGAGATCTACCGAAGAGATAATCGGGATGCTTGACCAGAAATTGGTCAAGCGGGGTAGAAGAAGCCACCATGACTGCCAGGGCATCTTCCCCTCTCCGTCCGGCGCGACCGGTCTGCTGGCGTGTAGCAGAAATTGATCCGGGATAGCCTGCCAGAATGATAGCCCCTATGCTGCCAATGTCGATGCCCAATTCAAGGGCACTTGTAGCCACAACCGCCAGGGATTTTTTATCCCTGAGACTTTTTTCAATCGAACGTCTTTCTTGGGCCAGGTAACCACTGCGGTATCCATGCATGTAAGTCATGGAATCTGGCTGCCGGGTTTGCAGGTCTTTTAGAAGTAATTCCACCGCCCGGCGGGAGCGGGCGAACAGGATTGTCTGGATACCATAAGCTAATAAATCGCCTGCCAGGCGAGAACTTTCCGCCAAAGAGCTGCGCCGGATGCCGAGTTCTGGGATTACGATAGGTGGATTATATAATAGAAAATTTTTCTTGCTGTGAGGTGAGCCATCTTGATCGATCAGTGTAACCGGCTCTTCTACCAGTCTTTCCGCCAACTCATCTGGGTTAGCGATCGTGGCCGAGGTTAAAATAAACTTGGGGTGGGCGCCATAGAAATTGGCGATGCGCTTCAGGCGGCGGATTACATTGGCCACATGTGACCCGAAGACGCCCCGATAGATATGGATTTCATCGATGATGACAAAACGCAAATTCTTGAAATATTGCGACCAGAGCGTGTGGTGAGGAAGGATGGAGATATGCAGCATATCCGGGTTGGTCATCAAAAGGCGCACTTTTGAGCGGATATTTGCACGATGGCTGCCAGGGGTATCACCATCATAGACAGAAACCGGCGGTAGGTCAACGCCTCTGTCCCAGGTATCCCGAATAAGATTGGTGAGGATCTCCTTTTGGTCTTGAGCCAGCGCTTTGGTTGGATAGATGTACAGGGCGCAGCCATCAGGATCGCCCAGCAAACTATTTAGAACAGGCAAATTGAAACATAAGGTCTTCCCACTGGCCGTTCCAGTGACAATCACTATATTTTGCCCTGCCATGGAAGCCTGCCAGCTATTGAGTTGGTGGGTATATAACCCGTCATAGCCTCGCTGACGAAGCGCTGCGATCAGCTTGGGGTGGATGGTTTCAGGAAAAGTAAAAATATGGGCTGCTTGCGGATTTTCAGTATGCCATTCAACGATGTTTTCCTGGATGGTTGGCTCGTTTTTCCACGCATCTATTAAATGCAGGATTGCAGATTCGGTTGGATGTGCCATATTTTCTGCATTATACTTGAATAGTCCAATGCTCTGCCTGAGAAAATGGAGGCTCTTTGGGACTTCTGCGGAAGAAAGTGGATAAAGGATTAGCATGCAAGTTGTCTACATAATCGGGACGCTTCTCTTTGGATGGATATTGGCTTTAATAGTGAATTACCTATCGGATGTTTTACCCTTTACCAGGTCATTTTCTCTTCCTGCATGTCCTCAATGTCACAACAATTTTTCTTTAGCAGATTATTTAACCTTCCATAAATGCCTTGGATGTGGTCGTAAAAGGTCTTTCCGCACCTGGGTTGTCCAAGCGCTTATCCCAGTGGCCTTAATTTGGCTTTTACTTAATCCGCCAGGGCGTCTAAAATTATGGATGTGTGCGATTATTTTAGGCTTTTTTGCAGTTGTTGCCATCATCGATTATGAGCGCCGGGCAATTTTATTCCAGGAAAGTGTGGTTGGGACCCTATTAGGCCTTGCCCTGGGTTTTTATATGCATGACATTATTCCTACAATCCTGGGAGGATTGGCAGGGTTGTTGATTATGTTGGTCCTATATTACCTGGGCATCCTTTTTGCCCGGGTGGTTGCCCGCATTCGCGGGCAGGCCTCCTCCGATGTCGGCCTTGGCTTTGGGGATGTCACCCTGGCTGGGGTATTGGGACTGATGTTAGGTTGGCCAGGAATCACTATCGGCCTTATTATGGGCATTCTATTGGCAGGGGTGGTCAGCGCAATATACCTGGTGATTCTGATTATTAACCGACGTTATAAAGTTTTTTCCTCTATCCCTTATGCCCCATTTCTGGTACTCGGATCGGCCATTTTGCTGTTTCGGCCGTGAAATACGGAATGCAGCCAGATTAAAGAACCAAATTAATCGAAGCAATCAGACTGTAGATTGGTCTTCTCGAATAGAGCGATTAATTTCTGAGCCTGCTGGCGATACGCAAGTGGGTCGGCCCAGGTTTTCTGTGGATCGAGAATTTCTGGCGGGACACCCAGACACGTCTCGGGAATGCACAATCCAAAGAATGGTTCCACATGTGTGGCGATTTTATCAAGTTTATGGTCAAGGACCGCTTCAATGATCGCCCGGGTGTAAGCCAGCTCTATCCTGGCACCTGCTCCACATGGGCCTCCGGTCCAACCTGTGTTAATCATCCATACCTTGACTTTGTGACGGGAGATTTTTTCCTCCAGAAGGTTGGCATAAACGCGGGGATAGAGAGGGAGAAAGGGTGCTGCAAAACAAGTCGAAAAAGTTGCGTGGGGTTCGATGCCGAGGCCTGTTTCGGTATCGGCCAATTTGGATGTATAACCCGAAAGAAAATAATAGCGAATCTGCTCTCCTGAGAGCCGGGCAACTGGCGGCAAGACGCCATAAGCATCTGCGGATAAAAAGAATATATTTTCGGGATGCTCACCTCGGCCAGTTTGTATATAGTTGTTGATAAATTCGATGGGATAGGCTGCGCGGGTATTCTCGGTCAGACTATTATCATCAAAGTCTAGCTGCCGGCTGACCGGCTCTATGCCCACATTTTCGAGGACTGATCCGAACCGTTGAACTGCATTCCATATCAGTGGTTCGTTTTCAGTCTTAAGGTTGATCGTTTTAGCGTAGCATCCCCCCTCGAGGTTGAACACGCCATCTTCGCCCCAGCCATGTTCGTCATCCCCAATAAGGAACCGTTCAGGATGGGAAGAAAGAGTCGTTTTACCAGTCCCGGATAGGCCAAAAAATAAGGCGATGTCGCCCAATTTACCCTGGTTGGCGGAACAATGCATGGAGAGAATCCCCTGGCGCGGTAGGAGGAAATTGAGCACCGAAAAAATTGATTTTTTAACCTCTCCGGCATACCTGGTGCCGCCGATCAAGACTATCCTGCGAGCCAGACTTATTATTATAAATGTCCCGCTTTTTGTCCCATCCTGTGAAGGAACAGCATGGAAACCCGGACAGTGAAGTACAGTAAAAGAAGGTGCCTGACGCTTTCTATTATCATCAGACACTCTTTTGAGAAGATTATGGGCAAATAAACTGGTCCAGGCATTCTCACTGATGATGCGGATAGTCAAGCTGTAAATTGGGTTAGCCCCCGCCACCATATCCTGAATGAAAATATCACGACGCTGAAGGTAGCCAGCCATTTTCGAGAAAAGCCGATCAAATTGGTCTAGGGGGAAAGGCTGGTTGATTCGCCCCCACCAGATATCCGGATCTGTTTTGGTCACCTCATCTAATACAAGAAATTTGTCCTGTGGCGACCTGCCGGTAAATTTTCCTGTATTGACTACCACAGCTCCGGATGCAGAAAGCAGCCCTTCCTTTCTCAAGGTATATTGCTCTACCAGGGCAGGTGGATACAGGTTCCAGTAAACTGTTCTGAAGTTACTTAGCCCCTGCTCCTCTAAACCGTAATCGCCTGGAATTCCCACGTTACGCATTTTTCCCTCAGGCTGCTATTTCTTGTTCGCTAACAACTTCGGGAACCAGTACCATAAGACATCTGCGGCAGGTTTTCCATGGATGGAGGAAGATTTATCCTGCAGGCTGGCTGGGGGGTAGTAACCTCTTGAAACGAAGCCATTCACCCAATTGCGTTGGTTGATTGCAACCAGGACGGCATTGTAAATATCTGCCTGAGCCTTCAAGTCCAAAGATCCGCCATCCTGGTTCTGGGATGGTTGGTCGAGGATCACAAATCCCTGGCACTTGTCATTTACATTCACGCAACCGGTCGCTGCTTCAGCGATCGATGGATAATCAATACCGATAAGGACCGGTTTTTTAGTGGAATCCCTCAGCGGTTTTATGCCCTTATCCAGGATTTTTAAGAATTCGGTAGTCATACTTGCCTGAGTGGTCTTATTCTTGTTCAATGGAGCCGACACCAGGATATACACCTGGTCAACCCCGCCGATAAATTTGGGGAGATTCTTTAATTCATTCGGATAATATATAGCCAGGATAAGCGTGCCCTGAAAGCGCTGACGTATTTCCTTGATCATTTTATTCCATCGAACATCTGCATCACCAGGAACACCCGAGGGGGAATTATCTGGAAGTATTCCGTTCGGTAACGCTGGCAGCATTCCTTCTTCACCTATTACCAACGCCTTGGCTCTAGTTGCAGTTGCGAGATCAGCGAAATTGAGTAGAAATGTCCGGTATCTGGCAAACCAGCTATTCCACCAGCCATCGCTCCTTTTGAAATTGGCCCAGGAACTGATATCCGGATCAAAGCGGGACTGTGGGAAAATGGCCACATTCAGGTCCTGGTTCTGGAAAGTGGAGGCCATCTGAAGCATATCCGGCCAAAGCGGATCTCTTCCGGATTCGTTTTCAAGAATAGGT
>Ga0315282_10015767_pt1 | contig 11112 bp, 13 predicted proteins | sample YL17G07_20_MG_FD_203693 | JGI IMG/M metagenome (GOLD analysis project Ga0315282, IMG submission 203693) | Sediment microbial communities from Yellowstone Lake, YNP, Wyoming, USA - YL17G07_20 | ecosystem: Environmental > Aquatic > Freshwater > Lake > Sediment | place: USA: Wyoming | collected...
TCTCCGTGTCGCCGCTGATACCCCGCCACTGTCCTTTTACCTCCCAGCCAGTGTCAGTAAAAGAATTCTGCCTTCGCCTATTTTTAAAAGGCTCGGCCAGTGGAATTCGACTTTTACGAGGCTACATCTACGTTCACGTAAGTTACAACCCGGATAGTTGCTCGCCCTGCCTCTCAGGACTTTGTCGATGGGCTTCAGAAGGCAATGTTTCCATCTCCTCCTGCCATCCAAACTACATGGCTCCAGCTTTTACCATGACGGGACTCTCACCCGCAAGAATGCACTGCCCTTCGCTGGGCACGCTAAAAATTGAGTCAGAGGGACAGAAGGCGACGCTTAAGAAGTTCTTTTGAAACAAGACGTTGATGAGGGCTTAGAGGTTGAGGCGTTAGCCTCCGTTCTCAAGAAGCTCTTTGAAATATTGAGAGATGGCGTGGCACAGAATGAGATGAATATCCTCCACCTGCCCATAATTCATATTGTATGTCATTTTGCTATTGCTATCTTATAATGTGTAGCCTGCAGTCTTGGCATCGTCATAAAACATTTTAACCGTTTCTAAAGAGAAATCTTCCAGATCCTTACCCACAAGTGAAAGCTTCTTCAGAATGTCGTTCGTCACAGTGATAATGTGGCAGCCAATTTCGTCGGCCTGGAAGATGTTCAACAACTCGCGAGGGCTTGCCCAGATGAGTTCTGCATTGGGGGCCGATCTTAAAATCTCCACAGCCCTTCGCCATGATCGGCACGGGATCTCTTCCCGTGTCGGCAACCCGCCCAGCAAAGATAGAAACATAACAAGGCGATCCTCCAGTCACGCATCCCACTACTTTGCTAACCTGTTCTAAGGTCAACAGGGCCGTAACATTCACCTTGACCCCCGTTTTCGATAGCCTCTTTACCAAATCATACGTCGGTTCGCGCCGGGTATTCGTGATCGGGATTTTTACAAATACCTGGGATCCCCATGTGGATATTTCCCTCGCCTGGCGGTCCATCACATCAAATTCGTCTGAGAGAACTTCAAACGAAATTGGCCGGTCAGGAATAGCCCGCAGGATATCTTTAGCAAAAGCACGGTAATCGGTAACCCCTGCTTTTCGCATCAGAGTGGGATTGGTGGTAAACCCCTTGATATAGGGCTTGGCATACATCTCAAGCATACCGGCTTTATCCGCTCCGTCTGCAAAAATTTTAACCCTTAGATCATCGATCGTTTTCATATGCCCCCCTATCCTATTGACTCATTTACCAAGCCTGGGCAAGCCTCTTCCCTCAAACTTCAACCTAAACCATAAGTCTGCTCGGCAATCTCTTCCACGATTTCTGATAAATACTTCTTGCCTTCTTCCGTAATGGAATAACTCTCAGGGTTATAGAATCTCTTATCAACAAACCGATGAAATTCTTGAATACTTCTCATATTCGAAAGAGGGTATGGAGAAATTGAAAACCCGTTTGTTTCTTTCTTAATCGTCAAAAAAACTGGTTTTTCGAGTCCGTTAGAAAGCAAATTTATGGCTTCTCTGCCCAGTTTATCAGCCAACTGTAAATCCAGATCCGAGGGCATTCCTGATCGGTAAAGGTAAGAAGGATTAACTCCATTCACATTCCTTGTGTCAAAGTATTCCTTTAGATCGTCTTTGAATCTTTTTGATAATATCTCAGCCGATCCCTTAAACCTCGGATGGCCAAAATCATCCTTTTCGTTCTCGTCGGCACTGATATAGGAACCATTTTCAAACCGTGCTCCCTCCGATACAACGATGATCACATTCTTTTGCCTCTCATATCTTTCAAGAATCATCTTTAGGATCTTATGGTAATCAAGCGGAAATTCCGGGATAACGATAAAATCTGGATGTCCCAAGGACGACGCTAATGCGAGCCATCCTGCATGCATTCCCATCGATTCAAGCACGATAATTCGCTCATGGGAATAGGCAGTTGTTCTCAGTCCCTCCTTGAGACTTACAAAAGAAGATATTTTTCTTGCGGCAGTGGGAAAACCCAGAGTGAAATAATTAATGATTTCGACGGAATCGCTCCCTTTATTCGCGGAACGAATAATCCCTACATCATTATCGATGGTTTTTGAAATAAGGACTTGAGGGATATCAGGCAATTCAAAGGAATTAGAAAGTGTATCTTCACCACCAATGACAATCAAACCATCAAGATTCAAACGCTCAATATTTTTTCGGACCTGCTGGATTTCATCTGAAATCTTTACCATTTTGACCCTTGAAGACTTTAACACCGTGCCCCCGATCAAAGGGTTAATATCTATTTTTGATAGATCGATATAGTGATTCTCAGCAACACCAAGCCATCCTTTAATAAACCCGAATAATTCAACACTATATCGCTCAGAAGCTATCCTTGCGGAAGCAATCACCGCATTTAATGGAGGAACGTCTCCGCCACCCGTCAATATACCAATTCTTTTTTTAATCATTCTCATGGGTTCGAAAAAAAACACTTTTCACTGATCACAGTGACCCTATCATTATTTAACACTCTCCCACTTCATTTCCGAGGCTTTCAGGTCGGGGTGAGACACGATAAGATGCAAAATCACGGTCTGAAAAGATTCCGTATGGGGCGTTATTGTCTCAGGATTGACAGTGGGAACGATGATGCACGCATCGGCTACTCTTGCCGTATATCCACCATCCCTGCCTACGACTCCGAAAATTTTGGCCCTTACTTCTTTGGCGTAATCGAGGGCCAAAACAAGATTCACGCTTATATTCTTTTCCGAATTTCCTCCTCCAACGGAAAGCACGAATACAGCATCTTTTGAGGAGAGTTTGCTTCCTCTTAGCCAATCAATAAAGACTGACTCCCAACCGCTGTCATTCGTTCGCGCAGTGAGCTCAGAAACATTGTCCGTCGGTGTGTATGCCTCTATGCCACAGATCTTTCGGAAATCGTTTACTGTATGGGATGCATTAGCCGCTCCGCCTCCAACCCCAAGGAAGAAAACCCGGCCGCCTCCACTTCGCAAATCAACAAGCGATTCAACAATTCGCTGAATATCATTTTGATTGATCGAATCAACAACTTTCTTAACTTCATTAAGATAGTCTTTTATGTAATTCATATTCTTCCCAGAAGCCTGTTTATTCGTGGCTATTAACCCATCAACATTTCATTGTCAGTTATGGAATTCTGCCTGCGGCCATCTCTTTGCGAATGTAACCAATTGACCTCTGTAATCCTACATGAAGCGTTGTCTTCGGTTCCCAACCCAAACCTTTAGCCTGTGTGATATCAGCAAGGGTAACTTGAGCTTCCCCAGGAAGGTCATCTTTATAGATTGGATTAGAAGACACTCCAAGCATTCTCGAGATTTTCTCTAAAATTTCGTGAACCGAATAATTCACCCCTGAGCCAATATTAAACACTTTTCCGTCCGTTCGATCATCCCGGATGCAGATCACGTGAAAGTCATTCACATCATCCACATAGACAAAGTCCCTTCTTTTTTCGCCGGTTCCATAGATGATTGGCCGTTCGCCCTTGAGTAGTTTGATAATGAAGGCACTCATCACAGGCGGAATTGTCCGACGGTAATCCTGCACTGGACCGTAAACGCAGAAGTAGCGCAAGGCCGTAAACTTCAGCCCATAGAATCTCTCATAGGCTTTGGCAAAATGCATGGAAGCTAACTTACTTATTGCATAAAAGCTCTCTGGCTTGGCTTCAGATTCAGGCGTAGGAAAGAGACTCGATCCTTCGTAAAGAGCCGAACTTTCGGCGTAAACCACTTTTCTTACGCCTCCCCTCTTCGCTGCTTCAAAGACATTGACAGTACCGAGAACATTAATCTCTGTAGTTTCAACGGGGTCATTCTGGCAGTCAGCAATGCAGTTTTTGGCGGCGAGATGGAAGACAGTGTCGACGTCTCTAAATAATGGGAAGATTTCCTTTCCTCTGATGTCAAGGCAATGGAAATTTACTCCTTCCGGGACATTTTCCCTTAGACCGTAGGCAAGGTTATCGATTCCGATAACTTTATATCCTTCCTTAAGAAGCCGCGAGGCAAGATTCGACCCAATAAACCCCGCGACTCCAGTCACTAAAATTCTCTTTTGGCTTGACATGATATTAGATAGCGATATTGGGTAGTGGATATTCGATAGTAGACTGACAACTAACTATTGATAGAAGATCAGAAGATTCGAAGTTATGAAGTTAAGAAAATGAACATCTAAAAGCAGAATTTCTGTGCATTTTTCTCCATCGCATTGATCATCGAAATGATTCTCTTCGTACTCACTGTCCAACTCTTCGAATAATCCCTTTCCGACATATTGACAAGCCAAACTAAACTCCAACCAACTTTGTGTCTCAGATGCTTCCTGCATAGAATCTGTCAACTTGTTTTTGAAAACTGCTTCGTACTTTCTCTTCCGCCATGCTTCGGCTAAATTTGAGCATACAGCTCTCGATGATCTCCTGATTTGGTCCACAAGTGAGTATTTCTCATCCGCAGGGAAGGATTTTGTAATTTCATATATACGCATTGCCGCTCTAAATGCCTTCTGGTAAGCATCCAAATCCCTAAAATGCCTCAAATCCTTTTTTCTTTCCATCTCATCTTCTCATTTTCTCAACTTCTCATCTTCCTATCTTCTTGTTTTCCTATCTTCCTATTGAAAGAAGGAGTTTTGAGGCTAATTCATTCGCCTTGGTATAAGATTCCATAGTGTCGATTCCGATGATGGGATCTTCCATTATGACAGCATGAATCTTTTCGCCTGCCTGAAGCGCTCTCGGAAAAACATCGAAGGCAAAATCGCTAAAAGCATTTTCGGGGATGTAATCCAAAATCCCCAGCCCCAAGTAGTAGAATCCGGCACTGACGTAATGACTGGTTACATTTTCGGGCTTTGGTTTTTCGACAAACCGAACAATTCTATCATCCCCATCCATTTCGACCATGCCACTCTGGGTCACATCTTCCCGCCAATGCACGGCCACTACCGCCTTTGAGCCTTTTGTCTCATATGCAAGCCTAAGCTTCCTGAGATCCCACTGACTGAAGTTGTCCGAATAGACAACATAAAAAGGGGAATCAAAAAAATCTGATACTTTCTTAACCGCCCCGGCTGTGCCGAGAAGCTCCGGTTCGTGAGAGTAATAGACCCGTAACCCGTGCTGTGATCCGTCACCTACGAAACTACACACTTTCTCATGGAGATAGTGCAGATTGACCATGCACTCCGTAACTCCATACCTGTGAAGCCAGTGAAGTGTCCAGTCAATAAGAGGGCGACCAGCCAAAGGAATAAGGCACTTTGGAGTATTATCAGTAAGGGGCCGCAGGCGAGTTCCTAATCCAGCGGCCAAAACCATTGCTTTCATTTTCTGGTTTCTTTGGTTTGTTCGGTCTATTTGGTCTATCTGGTTCGAGAAAATTTCAATTTTTCTATTTTATGTCTTGAATTTTGATGGGGCGGTTTTCGCGGGAAGAGCGATACACGGCTTCGATCATTCTCATTGCCTCCAAGCCGTCTTCACCGTTCCCCATAGGTTCCCGTCCCTCTCTGATGGCTGAGACAAATTCCTTCCACTCTTCTTCCCATGAAATATCCGGCCCGGGAAATTCGATAATTTCCTCATCGGGGGGGCCACCTGCGTACTGTGAACCAACGTTATTGGTTATAAGTTGATTAGTTATTGGGTTATTTGATGAACTTTGATACTGTCTTTCCTTGTCAACAAGTAACTTATAACTATTAACCAATGTTTTCTCTTTTTTCTTATCAACCAATAACTTATAACTATTAACTTTTTTTCGCTTCCCAATATGGAGAGTTTCAGTACCATAACTTCCGCCGAGACCGTGAATGATTAGGTATCCGGCTTCACCATAAATCTCGAAAGTAAAACGATTCTTCCACTGGGTCCAGCTTGTATGCATTGATGCAACTTGCCCGCGGAAAGTTTTAAAGAAACCAAAGGCATTGTCTTCCACTGCCATGTTCCAATAACAGGTTGATGTGTAACCATATGCTTCTTTGAAATCGCCCATGAACCACCGAAACAGATCAACTACGTGGACCCCTTGGTCCAATAATTCGCCTCCACCACTCACATCTTTGCTTGCCCGCCATTCTTTTTCATACCCGGGTCTGCCGCCATGGCCATATATGCATCGGGCATAATATATTTTCCCGATGGTGTTATCCTTTACAAGTTCATGGGCCTTGGAAATCGCCGGGTGGTGACGGTGGTTAAATCCTGTTTTTAGAATAACTTCATTTTCTTTGGCGGCTCGAACCATGTCAGTAGATTCGCTGAAATTTCTTCCCAGAGGCTTTTCGCAGAGAATGTGTACTTTTCTTTGAGCAGCGCCCTGGGTTATTTCTTTCAGATACTTATTGGGAGTTGCAATCACAACTGCATCAACTTTTCCCTTATCAAGCAGATCCTGCCAGTCTTGATAGGCAACCGCTTTTCGATCAGCATATTCATTGACTAAGTCTTCGGCATGAGAAAAAACGATATCAGAAGCGCAGGCAAGATAGCTCCATGGATCGTCTTTGATGGCCCTGGCCCTCTTATTTCCGATCAGACCACATCCGATAATTCCAACTCGAAAAAGCGAAGTCATAAAGGACCGAGTTATTAAGTCATTGCCTCATTGGGTTATTGCGTCTATCTTGTCTCTCTCGTCTGTCTGGTTTATTTAGTCTTCTTGGACAATCAGAGAACCTGATACCCATTATAAGAATTTGACTTAAAAATTAAGTCAGAAGATTCAATTCCGTGATGCATCAGTCATCACTAAACACCGATGACTGATCACTATACACTTTTGAGTGTTCACCGATCACTGATCATTGATTTTTACATCCTGCCATCCATGAAATTGACAAGGACTTTGGTGCCTTCGAAATCGAAATGGTATTTCATTTCGCGCAAACCAAGGCTTTTCATCAACTCACTGAACTTTCCGTGTTTTTCTTCCACATAGAATAAAAAGAAGCCGCCGCCGCCCGCCCCGGATATCTTTCCTCCCAGCGCGCCGTTTGCCTTGGCAACTTCATAAATGTTGTCAAACCGGGGATTGGTCATCTTTGTAGATATTCTTTTCTTATACTGCCAGTGCTCGTCAAACAAGAAACCAATATCTGTAATATTCCCGTTCTCCGTAGCATCGAGTATTTTGTATCCCAGTTCCTTGATAAAATGCATGTTTTCAACTACATTCTTCTTTTCTTCCTTTGCCCCCTTGCTCTGCTCGGATAGTATCTCATTAGCGTCCCGTTGTGTGTTGGTATAAAACATGAGAAGATTTCTGTTGAGATCTCCAACGATCCCCTCCGGGACCTCGGCCTTCTTTACTTTTACGTTTCCGCCTTTTTCTATTTCGAGCACAGTTAATCCCCCAAAAACTGCCATGTATTGATCCTGTTTCCCGATGGGTTTGCCGAGCCGATTTATTTCAAGGTTACATGCTTCCTCGGCAAGTGTTTGGAGAGATACATATTCTCTCTTCATTGTATGGAGTCCGTTTAGAAGCCCTACCGCGTAACAACTCGAAGATCCTAAACCGGTTCCTGCCGGGACATCCGCCATAGACACGATCTCGAGGGCTTTATCGATGTCCATCATCAGCATGGCTTCTTTTGCGATGTCATGCTGAAGTTCATTCCTATGAGACACAATTTCGGATTTTGAATATTTTACTCTGACCAGATCATCCACAATCGGCCTGTTCAGGTTAATAAACATGTACTTATTAATCCCGGCTGCAAATATGAATCCACCATATTTTGAATAATAGGAAGGCAGATCAGTACCGCCACCTCCAAGCGTAATCCGAAAAGGAGTACGGGTAATTATCATTTTTAAACCTCCAAACCTTATTTGCTAATAGCTCATGGCTGATGGTTCATAGCTCATGTTTCTAATTGAGCTAAAGCTTTCGAAAGATAAAAACAAATTATTATTGATTTCTTATGGAATTGATCAGAGAATTGATCCTCTTGCTGAGTCGGACAGCTCTCTTTTTTAATGCTAAGAAATCAGAACCTTCTATCCATTTACGGCGACGAAATATTTCCAGAAGCGTAATTGTCTCAAATAGTGATCCTCTTGATATATAGAGAAATTGTACAAATTCTTTTTTTGAGAATCGACCCTTCCCTTCTGCTATGTTCAATGGAGGAGAGGTGAAAGCGCTTTCTCCCTGTTCTATGAGACGGTAATGCTTTCTATCCATCTCAATCTTCTCAATGACGTCAAGGCACTCCTCAGCAAAGCTCACTGCTTCTTGCCATACTTCTAAGTCTTCAAATGGAAGTTTTTCTTCGTTGATTACAGTTCTATCAGCCATGAGCTAAGAGTTATTTTCCTAATCAGTTAATCTTCAGACACCTACGTGCCAACACCTATGCGTCTTCTTTCTGATTGTTATTTACTATCAACTATAAGCTAACAGCTATGAGCATATGTATTATTAAATCAGGCCCTTAATAAGTGGTTTAATCGTGAAGGGATCCAAACGACGAATCGTGTACATAGGAGTGGCATTAAGCTCATCATCCTTTCCTGCCCACTCCCGCCAGGGATCATATGGAGCAGCAATTAATTTACCGGTTAGTTTCCCTGATGCAGACGAAGCTAAAAAAACAGCCAGGCTTGCGGCGACTTCAGGTGAGACAGCACCATTCCCGGTTTCCCTGGCTTGTCTGACCTTATCGAAAAGTGCCCCGGCACGAGAGCCAGCGGACAGTACTTCATCTTGAAGACGAGAGTCCACTAATCCGGGAGCAATGACATTCACTTGCACATTGAATGGTTTTAGCTCTTCAGCAAGAGTATCTGCCAGGCGTACCACAGCTGCCTTAGATGCTGCATAAGAAGAAAAATTAGGTAGGGGAGCCGTGGCTCCTCCTCCACCTAAAAAAATGATTTTGCCTTGTTTATGTTGAATAAAATGTGGTAGGAGAGCACGACAAAGATAAAGGGACCCATAGAGATTTACTGCTACAGCTTTTGTCCAGGCTGATATGTCAATATCAGCAGTCGGGCCGATCGGACCATAGACCCCTGCCGAGTTAATTAAGATATCCACTTGATCAGCTTCCTGGATGGCTGTGCTAATGAGGTGCTGCACTTGATGCCAGTCAGAAACATCTGTGGAAACCCCTTGTGCTATACCACCAATCTCTTGGCAAGTTTTGACTGTTTCTGATAACTCATTCTCGGTTCGCGCTGCTAAAAATAACCGGGCTCCTTCGCGAGCAAAGGCCAGAGCAATGGCGCGACCGATGCCCCGACCAGCACCGGTAATGATAGCTACACGATCTTTAAGTAAGGGGGCCATGATTCAACTCCTTTGCTCTTCTAAGTTTATTAATGCGATGGACAATGTCCCCTTTAGGCTTCAGGGCGAAGCGTCCTTATCAAAGAGGTCTAAAACAGGAAGAGTATAGATTCTGAGGATCATGATATGGTGTATTGGCCAATCCAATTTACTTGGGGATAAGTTTTGCTAACAGAATTATAAAATCTCTCGTCACCCGTCCATAGGGAACAATGATAAATTTCTGCTAAGGCAAGGTAATGACAATCGTAAGTCGTAGGTCTTTGAAGCTGATGGGCTAACTTCATGGCCTGTGAATGAAGTCCGGGTTCTTCACGAATTTCGATGCCGGACTCCATAACAACATGAAGGGCAGCTATGGCAGTAGATAGATCGACTTCTCTCCGGACAATTCTTCTATAAAAGGCATTGGTCACTTCAACGAGGATGAGACAGGGGGCTATCAGAAGAATGTCGTCCTGAACCCATCGGTGGGCAAGGGCAAGTGCCTGTGGGGTAAATGATTCTGGTATTGCCCACATCGCAGCAAGACTGGCGTCGATGACAACCGCTTTTCTCACAATTTAATCCTGGATTCCCTCGATTCTCTGATAAGATCCGCGGAGCTGACGGAAAAGACTTTCCCCCCAAAGATCTCGGTCTGGAATTTGTGTGCCTTTTCTATACCGGTTTCCAAATGACTGGCTTTTTCACGGTCAATTTCTTTTTCTCTGACCAACTGATTGGTAATTGCCCGAAGACAGTACTCGGAGACCGAAATGTCTTTTTGGGCGGCCACTGCTTTTATCTGGCGGCGTATTTTAGGATCATGAACATAAATGTTTAAGCGAACGGATCTATTTTGTTTCACAGACATATAAAAATCACCTCTAAAATAATATAACACTAAAGCACTATAGTGTCAATAAATTTTTCATTGACAATTGTTTTTATTTTCTTCGTATAACCAATAACTAATAACCGAGGTTTTTAATAAGTGGTTTAATCGTGAAGGGATCCAAACGACGAATTCGTGTACATAGGAGTGGCATTGAGCTGGTCTGCCTTCCCTGCCCACTCCCGCCAAGGATCGTAGGGTGCCCCTATCAATTTCCCAGTTAATTCCCCGTCTACGAATTCACGTAAGTGCAAGGTGGAACCATCTATAAAATGGAGCTCTCCTCTGATGAACCCTTCATGGGTGCCTCGTTTTTCAAAAGTGATGTTTGATAATTGCACAGATGCTGTGCTTCAATAATCTCTTCCATTTCGTGAAAATATACTTCAATTCGCAATTTGGACGTCCTTCAGTGTCTCTACTTTTTCACGCAATCGTTCCCGCATCCTGAATTCACCCATCCACTCAGACAAATCCAATGATTCTTCCATCTCATCATTCTCAAATCGTGAAATAAATTCCTGGGTACTTAATTTGTATTTTGCCTCAAACTCGGCAAGTTTCTCTTCAGTTCGACGAAGACCTGCTTCCAAAAGGCGCTGTTCATTAACCAGTGCTGCTTGCACCAGCGATTTGATCTCCTTCCGTTTAGAAATCAATTTGAGTTCAGCCACGGTTAAACCTCCTTGTTCGGCGATCTTCTGTTTGCACAGCCATCACGCTCCTTCATCATTTAAGAAGAATATAACATTTTAGCTCTTTGAAAAAAAGACAAATCCATTCTTACGTCGTAATCCCTCAGAAGGCGTGAAAAAATTGGATTTTATAACCGTAAGTAACATCTCAGACAAAACTCAAAGTGCTTAGACAAGGGTTCTCCGATCATGAA
>Ga0315282_10015768_pt1 | contig 11111 bp, 9 predicted proteins | sample YL17G07_20_MG_FD_203693 | JGI IMG/M metagenome (GOLD analysis project Ga0315282, IMG submission 203693) | Sediment microbial communities from Yellowstone Lake, YNP, Wyoming, USA - YL17G07_20 | ecosystem: Environmental > Aquatic > Freshwater > Lake > Sediment | place: USA: Wyoming | collected...
TTTGTTCAACCGGAGCAAAACAATTTCCAACGATGACCTGATCCAGATCTTCCTTTTCCAGTTGGGCCCGGCGTAAACTTTCCTTCATCACGGTCATCATTAAATCGAGGGGTTTGACAGGCTGAAGTGAACTTCCAAAATCACCGATCGGCGTTCTGACACCGCCGACGATTACAACTTTTTTCATTGATCTCCTCTCCTTATATTAAGCTGCCCGTTGCATAAGAAATGTTCCAGAAGGCAGTTAGCTGTGCTTGGAAAACTTTACAGCGGAACCTTTAAACGGTCTACTAATCGGTTCCCAGATACTTTACAGAAGTCTCCCCTGGTAACGTGGCATATTACCCATAAACCATACAAAAGACCCGCTTGGTAAAGGTTGAGAAGTATAGCCAACTGTTAATTTAATATTATAGGAAGGTGAACTCCCTCACCCTCTCCCGAGCAGCTCCCGAGCGATGATCAACTTCTCAATCTCCTTGGTTCCTTCGACGATCTCCGCCAGTTTGACGTCTCGATAAAGTCGCTCAATCCCGTATTCACCCAGATAGCCATACCCGCCATGGATCTGTACCACTTCATCGATGACTTTGACCCCCACCTCTCCAGCAAACCATTTGGCCATGGAGATGAGTTTGGGGTCCACTTTCCCGTGATCCACCATCCAGGCGACCTTATAGCAAAGGGCTCTCGCGGCTTCGATCCAGCTTGCCATCTCTGCCAATTTAAACTGAATCGCTTGAAAACTGCCAATGGGATTTCCAAACTGTTTTCTCTGTTTCGAATAGCTGATGGCCTTCTCCAATCCACCTTGGGCGACCCCAACATTGATGACAGCCACCGTGACTCGTGTTCGATTAAAAACAGCCATGAGTTGATAAAACCCCTCTCCTTCCACGTCTCCTATTAAATTCTCTAAAGGAACCTCCACCTCAGAAAAATGGAGTTCCGATGTATCCGAAGCCCTCATCCCCAATTTTCGTTTCAATTGGTTGGCCTCAAATCCCCTCCGGTGGGTCTCGACGAGTATGGGGCTCTGACGTTTGGACTTTACCCTCTCATTTTCATTCGTGAGGCAGAGGACGATGATGAAATCGGCAATGCTGCCGTTCGTAATAAACATCTTATTTCCATTGATCACATAATGATCCTTTACCCTCCGGGCTGTGGTGGTGATGGAGGCTGCATCGCTCCCAGCATCCGGTTCGGTAATCGCCATTCCCATGATGGTTTCCCCCTTGGTTAAGCCAGGGAGATATTTTTTCTTTTGCTCTTCTCTTCCATATAAAAGGATGAACTCTGAGCCCAACGTTGTAAGGATAACACCTGCACATCCAGCATCCACTCTGCAGAACTCTTCCATGATGAGAACATTTTCCAGAATGCCCAGGCCTGGCCCTCCATAGGCCTCATCAATAAAGACTCCTACAAACCCGAGTTCACAGGCCTTTTTCCATAGTGCCTTGGGGAATGTCTCATTGATGTCGCACTCTTCAGCCACTTCTGGGAATGCTCCTTCTGCAAATTCACGGGCAGCCTTTTTGATATCCTTCTGTTCATCGGTAAGTTCAAAATCCATATTCAAACTCCTAGACAAAGAAAATGTCAAATGCTCAAATGAGATGCCGAAACAAGTTCGGCATGACAAAAATGTCATTCTGAACTCGTTTCAGAATCCATTTTTGAACTTTTGCATTCATTTGCCATCTACCTGCCTGCCGGTCGGCAGGAACATTGAAATTTGGAATTAATGTTACCGTCTATAGTCTTCCCAAGAGCTCCCGGGCAATGGTATTTTTTTCGATCTCTTTGGTCCCCTCATAGATCTCGACGATCTTAGCATCTCGATAGAAACGCTCAATATCGTAATCTGCAATATACCCATACCCACCGTGAAGTTGAAGGGCCTCATTGGCCACTTTGACTCCAACTTCTCCAGCAAAATATTTGGCAATGGAGATGAGTTTTGGGTCCACCTTCCCATGATCAATCATCCATCCCGCCTTATAATAGAGGGCCCTTGCAGCCTCCACCCAGGTGGCCATCTCTGCGATCTTAAATTGGACGGCCTGAAAAGCACCAAGGGGTTGCCCGAATTGCTTTCTCTGTTTCACATGTTTGATGGCCATATCCAGAGCCCCTTGAGCCACACCAACCCCCTGTGAGGCAGCAATGACCCGGTTGATATTAAAGAGCTGCATCGTCTGATAAAAACCCTGCCCCTCTTGGGTTCCGATGAGGTTTTCCTTTGGAACACGAACATCACTAAAATTTAACTCGGCCGTATCCGAAGCCCGGATGCCCAACTTTCCTGTAATCTTGGTGGCCTCCACACCGGGGCGATTCGTTTCGATGATGAGGGCACTGAATCGTTTTAGACGCGACTCGGCTTCCGGGTTGGTGAGACAGATAACCACGAGATAGTCAGCAATCGATCCATTGGTGATAAACTGTTTCGTCCCGTTGACGAGGTAGCCATCCTTATCTTTTTTTGCCCTCGTCGAAATCGAAGTGATATCACTTCCCGCATCAGGCTCTGTGATCGCAGTTCCCATGATCGCCTCTCCTTTGGGAAGGGGAGGGAGATATTTCTTCTTCTGCTCTTCCCTCCCAAAGAGCTGAACGATCTCTGAACCAAATACAGAAAGGAGGATATTTCCACATCCTGGATCCACTCTCCAGAACTCCTCCATCACCATGGAGTGTTCAAGGATCCCCAGGCCTTGCCCCCCATATTCCTCTTTAATGAAGAGGCCAATAAAGCCCAATTGGCAAGCTTTTTTCCAAAGTTCCCTTGGAAATTCTTCTTTGCGATCATATTCCCGGGCCATTTCTTGAAACTCCCCTTCGGCAAATTCCCGGGCTGCTCGCTGGATATCCCTCTGTTCATCAGAAAGTTCAAAATCCATTTCGCCCCCTCGTTTTAAATGAAATAATTTTTTGTCAAATGTGTATTGGGTATGTCATTCACATGAGTAATCTTCATTGAGAGACAAATTAAGTTTTATTTGCCAAGGTAGCAGGCTATAACCGTTTTGTCCTTTTTAATATCGGCGGGCTTCCCTTTTGAAATCTTTTTACCAAAATTTAATACACAAACCTCATCAGAAATATCCATAACAAGACCCATGTTATGCTCTATTATAATGATAGTAATTCCCAATTCTTCATGAATGTCTAAAATAAATCTAGCTATATCCTCTGCTTCCTCCAAACTTGTACCGGCAACTGGTTCGTCTAATAGAAGTAACTTAGGTTGGACAGCCAAGGCCCGTCCCAGTTCAACCCTCTTTTGGAGCCCCAGGGGTAGTGAACCCACAATCTTCTTTCTAATATGAGTTACCTCTAGAAAATCAATGATCTCCTCTACAGCCTTTCTGTGTTCTATTTCATTCTCTAGAGCTTTTCCAAAAAAGAATCCCCCAGAAAAAACACCAGATTTTATTAAATGGTGCCTTCCTAAAAGCAAGTTATCGATTACATTCATATGTTTAAAAAGTTCTATATTTTGGAATGTCCTTGCAATGCCTTTTCCAGCTATCTTATGAGGAGGTAGTTTTAATAGATTTTCTCCCTCAAATAGAATTTCCCCTTCTTGAGGTTTATAGAGATTGGTTATGCAATTAAAAATCGTAGTCTTTCCTGCCCCGTTTGGCCCAATAATGGCGAACAGCTCATTCTTTTCAACCTTTAGGCTGAAATCGATAAGTGCTGCTATTCCGCCAAAATTTATGGATAGGCCGTTAATCTCAAAAAAAGACATACGCTTTACATCTCAGTTAGGAAAGCCATCTTTTTCTTCTTTTGTAATGTTTTATATTTCTATAACTTTTTGTTTGACCTACCTCAGTTAAACCTAAATAGAACTCTTTTACATCTTCATTTTCAATTAGTTTTTCACTTTTATTATCTAAAACAATCTTCCCATTTTCCATAATGTAACCATAGCTTGCTATTGAAAGCGCAATATTTACATTCTGTTCAACCAAAAGAATTGCGGTTTTTTCTTCATCGTTTATTTTTTTTACGATATCAAATATTGAATTGACAATTATTGGAGCCAAGCCCAAAGAAGGTTCATCTAACATTAACAATTTAGGCTTTGACATTAATGCCCTTGCAATTGCAAGCATTTGTTGTTCCCCACCACTCAGATATCCTGCAATTTGCCTCCTCCTTTCCTTCAAAATTGGGAAGTAGTCCAAAACCTTATCGTGATCTTTTTTTATATTATGCAAGTCCCCTACTCTACTGAAAGCCCCTACCTTTATATTCTCGTCAACATTTAGCTCTTTAAAAATTCCCCTGTTTTCAGGTACTTGAATAATACCCATTCTGACAATATCGGTTGGATCCCTCTTATCAACCCTTTCCCCTAAAAACTCAATTGTACCTTCCTTTATTTCCCCATCTTCAAAATCAAGAATACCTGAGATCGCTTTAAAAGTTGTTGACTTGCCAGCTCCATTCGCCCCCAGAAGAGCAATAATTCCCTTCTCTGGAACTTCTAACGATATTCCCCGAACTGCTAAAATTACTTCGTTATATACTACTTCAATATTGTTAACTTTAAGCATTTTCTAGTCCGCTAAATAAAGAAAATGATCATAGACTTATCTTTAAAGCAAGATCCTAATTTCATAAGAGGGCGACACAATCCTTTTAGATTGCTTCGCCCTCTCTTGCAACAAGGGTTCATCATAGTAGTTTTATTTCAGGTCTGCCTTTAGTTTTATCCAGTCAGTAACTGGGGTAAATCTTTTCTTTTCCAAATCTACTTTATAAATTTTCACATAATCGTTCCCCTTCCGCTTGTCCGGTCCAAAGGTGATTGGTCCAGAAAGACCTTTCGTATCATAATTCCTTATGGACTCGATTGCAGCAACAAATTTCTCACGTGTTAAATTCCTTCCAGCCCTTCTTAAACCTTCCACAGCGATCTCCATACCTACCCATGTCCAAATATAATGGGCTGTATAACTTTTTATGTCTGGGCGGTATTTCTGTGATATCTTTTTAAGTTCATGCATACCGGGAACATCATCATGCTCTTGAGCCGTTGAATGAAGACCGTAAGCCGTCTTTATGGCTTCTCCCGCAATTTCAATAGATTTTGCATCTGAACCTGCTGAACTAATAAAATATATAGGCTTCCAATTTACCTTTTGAGCCTCAAGCAAGAATGACCCGGTTGAGGAAGGGATGGTTCCAAGAAAAACAGCATCTGGATTCGCCTTTTTGATATTGCTCAGCTGAGAACTAAAATCTACCTCATCCTTTTTATAACTTTCTGCTGCAACAATATCCACTTTATAATTCTCGGCTGCACGCTTCAATCCATTGTAACACCCCATCCCGAACTCATCATCCTGATAGAACATAGCTACTTTTGGATTTTTTAATTTTAACTCAAACAGAACATATTCAAGACCAGTAGCGAATAGGTACTTATCTGGGTTTAGTGTTGAAAAAATATATCTATTGAATGGCTCAATTGTTTTTTCTGTTGGTGAACTAGAAGCCACCGTAGGTATTTTTTCCTTAGTAATGAGTGGGATATTAACAACAAGCGGTGTACTTGCAAAAAAACATACAAATGCGAATACATTATGTTTTGTCGCAAGTAATTTCCCTGCATGGACCGACTGAACGGGTTGATACATACTGTCTTCTACTATCAACTCCAATTTTCTCCCGTGTATTCCTCCTTCGTCATTCACCTTTTGAACATAGACCTTTGCAGCATTTGCACCCATTGTGCCAAAATATGCAGAAGGACCTGTTAGGATAGCGGTCATCCCTAATTTAATAGTGGTATCCGTTATACCGGGTTCATCTGTAAATCCAGTCCCACTTTGGACGGAAGTCCCTAAAATACTTAAGATAAATATTAATATTATTTTCTTTTTCATTTTTCCCCTCCCTACTTCCTTCTATAATAGTTTTGTCTCCGAATAAAATTTTTGAATTTAACACTACATATCACCATTAAAACTCATTAAAGTTCTTAAATGCTACTTACTCACCCCCTTTCTTTCTACCAACCTAACTCCTCAATCTATCAATAAGTGAATGGCCAAGATTTCCAATACGTCTTAACCCTTTCCCATAATCCACGAAGCCCTGTTGGCTCAAGTAAAAGAAAGATAACTATAATAAATCCAAAAATAAACTTTTGCATTTTAGAAACGAGGTAAGCTTCATTTAAAATAGGAAACAATGTTCCCATTTTACCCGCAATTATCCTTATTGTTTCCGGCAAAAGTGTTATCACGATAGCCCCATAAATACTTCCTAAAATTGAACCAAGTCCACCTACAATAATCATTGCTATATACTCTACTGATAAAAAAATATTAAAATGATCTGGAGCTATAAAATTCAGGGTATATGCATATGCACTCCCGGCTATTCCTGCATAGAAAGAACTTATCATAAAGGATAAGAGTTTATATTTTATTAAATTTATCCCTATAACCTTCGATGAGATATCGCTATCCCGAATTGCAATAAAGGCTCTCCCGACTTTTGTTCTCAAGATATTTTTTGCGTAGATAATTACAAAAAAAACAATAACGATAAATAGATAATAAAGTCTCCTTTCTGTATTAAAATAATACCCAGCGATGGATGGGGGGGGGACGTCGAGGCCAAAAGCCCCTCCAGTTAGACTTACCCATCTATAAGCAAGGTGTTCGATTATTTTTGAAAATGCCAATGTTGATAGAGCAAGATAAAAACCTTTTAGTTTTATTGATGGAAGCCCAACAATTAACCCGATTATCGCAGAAATGATACCGGAAAGAGGCATTGTTATATAAAATGGTAATCCCAATTTTTTAGCAAAAATAGCAGTCGTATAAGAACCCACTGCAAGAAAACCCGCTTGCCCCAAAGATATTTGTCCTGTGAACCCTGTTAAAATATTTAAACCTATAGCGCCAATGACGGCACATTCTGTGAAAACTAATAAACTTAATATATGCCTATCGACAATAAAAGGAATAATCAGAATAAAGGTGATGAAAGAGTATAGCCAAAATAAGGAAAAATTAGTTTGAAATATCTTTATATCTTCTCGATACGAAAGTTTGCATTCTTTTAACACAGACATAATCTATACCCGTTCGATTTCCTTTGTTCCAAAAAGACCATATGGTCTGATAAATAATATCAACAGCAAGATCGCATATGCCGTAATCTCTTTTATACCCCCCCCTAGGGGTCTATCTAAATATCCTCCTGCAAGTGTTTCGATTATTCCTAAAATAAACCCACCGATAAAGGAACCAGATGTACTGTCCAATCCCCCTACTACAGCTGCCGGGATAGACCTAAGGCCTGCAGAACCGAGCTTTATTGAGAGCCATGTTATAGATGCCAAAAGAACACCACCGATTGTGGCTATAACTGATGATATAGCCCAAGAAAATCCAAAGATTCTTTTAGGACTTATTCCCATTAATTGAGCACTTTTTTGATCAAAGGCAGTGGCCCGCATAGCGATGCCTAATCTCGAATACTTGAAAAATAATGAAAACCCCATCATGATTAGCGTAGCAACAATAATCACTGTTATTTGAGCCTGGGATATTACAATGCCACCAAACGATATAACTTCCTTTGGGAAGGGATTTTCAAAAACCCTGTCTTCCGCTGTCCAAAAAATCTCAACGATGGATTGAGCCATCTCGGACAGACCTATTGTTATCATAACTACAGCGAAGATAGGTTTGCCAACCATAGGTCTTAAAAATATTCTTTCGATTAAAAAGCCCAAAGTCGCAGATACGATTAAAGTCATAATGATAGCGATATAAAAAGGGATTTTCAGATTCATAAAACTGAAACACACAAAAGCCCCTATCATCATTAATTCGCCTTGGGCGAAATTCAGTACACCTGTTGACTTATATATGAGTACAAATCCAAGGGCCACCAAGGCATAAATTCCTCCCAGGGCCAACCCACTTATAAACAGCTGTAAAAATATTTCCATTCCCTTTGACGACATCTCACTCTCTCCTCACGATTTGTAAATTTTTTCGATGACGTCCTTGAATTTTCCCTCAATGATATTTCTTCTTACCTTCATAGTAGCAGTCAACTCATCATCATCATGATCTAGTTCTTTGGTAAGTAAATAGAATTTTCTTATGTTTTCGACAGGATTGAAATCTTTGTTCGCATCCTCTATCTCTTTTTTAATTAATTCATAAACTCGGGGATTTTCAGCCAGACTTTTAAAGGTTGTGTAGGGTATATTATTTTTCTGAGCCCAATTTTGTAAAGTATCCATCTCTATTTCAATCAGAGCTGAAAGATACTTCCTTTTATCCCCAATTACGATGGCTTCCTTAATATAAGGACTAAATTTCAACCTATTTTCTATTGCTATTGGTGAGACGTTTTTACCACCTGAGGTGATGATGATGTCTTTTTTTCGGTCTGTAATTTTTAGATAGCCATCCTTATCAAACTCCCCTATATCGCCTGAATAAAGCCAGCCTTCTTTAACTGTAGCATTTGTGGCATTCTGATCTTTTAAATATCCGCAGAAAACACCACTAGACCTGTATAGAATTTCTCCGTCTTCTGCAATTTTAAACTCAACCCCCGGTACAGGTTTGCCAACGGTTCCAAATTTTAATTTGTCATTACCTCTAACAACTGCCAAAATTGAAGTCCCTTCGGTCATTCCGAAAAGCTCCTGAATTTTTATCTTCATTGCACAAAAATATTTTAATATTTCGGGGGATATTGGGGCAGCTCCACTTAACACAATTCGTCCCCTTTTTAACCCCAACTTATCCTTAATATTTCTAAAACAACATATATAGACAAGATAATCTAGGATTTTTAATATAAGACTTGACCTGCCTTCTATAATTACTTTTTCTACATATTTTTTCCCAATATTGAAGCTTTGCTTAAAAATAAATCTCTTCAAAAAGGTGGCATCCTGAATCTTGACAGCAACCGAATTGTACATTTTTTCCCAGATACGCGGTACTCCAAAGAATGCAGTAGGTTGGATCTCTTGAAGGTCATTTTGTATTGTTTCTATGCTTTCAGCAAAATTGACTGTATAACCAATCCATAATGGCAGGTGAAGGGAGAAACATCTCTCTGCAATATGACAAAGTGGCAAGTATGAGACAAGCTCATCGCCTTCCTTGAAATCAAGAACTTTAATAACATTTGGAATCATTGAAAGGATATTATAATGGGATATCATTGCACCTTTTGGAAATCCTGTGGTTCCAGAGGTGTAAATGATTGTTGCTATTTGATCAGATCGGGTTTCATCAATTAACCTCTCGAATAACTCGGGATTTTCTAAAGAATATTTTTCCCCGAGCTCCTCAACATCTTTAAATGAAATTAGAAGTGGCTCTTCATAATAAGAAAGACCTTTCATATCAATAACTATAATTTTTTTTAAAGTAAGGAGATCGTTTTTAACTTCTAATATCTTGTCAGTCTGCTCTTGATCTTCAACAATGATAAATTTAGATTCTGAGTGGTGAACTATATATTTGACTTGAGAGGCAGGGCTTGTAGGATATACTCCTACAGTCCGACCTCCCCCGCATTCAATAGCAAGATCAGCGTAGAGCCATTCAGGACAATTTTCACTCAAAATAGCAACATTATCTCCCCTTTCTAATCCTAACCTAATAAGACCAAGACAAAAGTTTTTGACATGGATATAGTATTGATTCCATGATACTTGATTCCAAATCCCTAAATCTTTTTCTCTGAGGGCTATTCTATCTTTATACCTCTTTACTTGTTTCCTAAAAATTTTAGGCAATGTATCTCCTATTTCCATTACCCCGTAACTCCTCTTTTTATCGCTCGGTATCAAGTCATTAAGCCTTTGAGCATAATTTTCTTGAAAGTATTCACGTAGGCTTCCCCATCAATCTCATTCCGGTTCATAAACCATCTGATTAAAATCCCATCATGAAAAGCTATGATGATGAGGGCAGCAAGATCTGGATCAATCTCTTTCTTAAAAACCTTCTCTTTTTTCCCTTGAAGAATGAGGCTGGAAAGAAATTTTTGATATTTCTTATAAATCCTTCTAAATTCAGGCTCTGTCCCATGATGGGCTCCCACGAGTTCTGCCGCCAGAGTGGTAAATGACACACAAAGTTCTCTATTATAATAGGAAAAGGCGGCATTATAGCGAAAATACTTTTCAAATTTATCATGGGTATCCCCTCGGACATCCTTGACGGCCTGAATCAAGCCATCTAAGAATCGTTTTTCAAATTCTTCGACAATTCTTTTCAGCAAATCTTCTTTGCTGCGGAAATGCCAATAAAGGGCTCCTTTCGTCAATCCAGCCGCTTGCGTGATGTCGTCAACCGACGTCCCGTGGTAACCCTTTTCCAAAAAGATTCTCATGGCCTGAATCAGGATTCGGTTGGCCGTATCCTTCGGCAGGAGGGCCTTAACATTTTTTGTATTTTTTATTTCTTTTTCCATACTAAACAGTTAGTATATACGGAACGGTTAGCATATTATGAAGTTCAAAAAAATTTGTCAAGAAAAAAAGTTGAAGTAGGGGAGTCCATGAATTATAGTAATAAAAGATGCGTTGAGGCGGAGGAAGAAGATGATCATCAAACAATATGAGGTGGGAAATTTTTCAGTCTTCTGTTATCTGATCGGAGACGAGGAAACCCAAGAAGGGCTGTTCATTGATCCCGCGGATGATACCGGGAGGCTTCTCGCAGAAGCCAAATCTCATGGATTAAATAAAATTAAATATATCGTCAATACCCATTCCCATGTGGACCATATCATGGGGAATGCAGAGATGGTGAAGAAGACGGGAGCCAAAATCATTATTCATGAAGAGGACGCATTGGCTCTGGGTCAAACTCATTCCTCTCTTCTGGAAATGTTCGGCGCCACGGCCTCTCCCCCTGCCGATATCCTGGTTAAAGAAGGGGATGCCATTCAGGCAGGCAATGTGAAGCTGAAGGTGATTCACACACCAGGTCATTCCCCGGGAGGAATGTCCCTCTATGTGGATGGGATGGTTTTTACGGGCGACACCCTCTTTGTGGGTTCGGTAGGAAGGACCGATTTCCCGG
>Ga0315282_10015769_pt1 | contig 11111 bp, 9 predicted proteins | sample YL17G07_20_MG_FD_203693 | JGI IMG/M metagenome (GOLD analysis project Ga0315282, IMG submission 203693) | Sediment microbial communities from Yellowstone Lake, YNP, Wyoming, USA - YL17G07_20 | ecosystem: Environmental > Aquatic > Freshwater > Lake > Sediment | place: USA: Wyoming | collected...
GGGTTAATGAAGGTAAAAATGCATATTTTTGGATTTTTTATTATAATCCGGAAAGCACTGATAATGATTTTCAGACAGACGGCAGGGAGTTTACAAGAGATACAATTAGCTTGAAAATAACTTATTCAGGATAATTCTAAATAATGATATCATATAGAGAAAAATCAGAATCAGGAGAAATAATATAGAAAAATGGATTTTATAGATTTTAGAAGCGATACCGTTACCTTGCCAACCGAAGAAATGCTTGATGCGATGAGGCAAGCAAAAGTTGGCGATGATGTTTATGAAGATGACCCTACTGTAAAAAAGCTAGAGGAAATTGCTGCAGATGCAGTTGGTAAAGAAGCTTCTCTTTTTGTTCCCTCAGGTACTTTCGGGAACCAGCTTGCTATTCTTACTCATACCAAAAGGGGAGATGAAGTAATCATTCCAAAAGATAATCATATAGTAATTCATGAAGTTGGAGCTGCAGCAGTAATTTCTGGAGTTCAGCTTCGTATGATAGAAAGCAACTTTGGGCAGATAAACTTAGATGAACTTGAATATACAATAAGAGAATCAGATATTCATTATCCGGATACTGGTTTAATTTGTACAGAAAATGCTCATTCATCAGGAAAGGTTGTTCCTTTAAAAAATCTTGAACACGTAAAGAAAACTGCAGCAAAAAAAGGAATTCCTGTTCATATGGATGGAGCAAGAATATTTAATGCAGCAGTAGCATCTAAAATTGATGCAAAAGATATTGCTTCTACAGCTGATTCTGTTATGTTTTGCCTTTCAAAAGGGCTTTGTTCGCCTGTGGGATCAGTTCTTGCAGGTAGTAAGGATTTCATATTAAAAGCAAGGAAAAACAGGAAACTGATGGGAGGCGGGCTAAGACAAGCAGGTTACTTAGCTGCATGCGGAATTATATCTATTGAAAAAATGGTAGACAGATTAATAGAGGATCATGACAATGCAAAATATCTTGCAGAAAAACTTGATCTGATTAAGGGAATAAAAGTTTTCAAAGACAGACTTGATATAAATATGGTATTTTTTGATATCGATATTAATTTTAATAATTTTAATAATTTTAAGGAAAATGAATTTATTAATTATCTGCTTTCAAAAAAAATTAAAATAAATCCTAAGGAATTTGGAGAATACAGGTTTGTTACTCATTACTGGATAAATAAAAAAGATATAGATTATACAGTAAAAGTAATTGAAGACTATTTTAGCAGAATATTTTAGTAAATCTCCTCAAAGAAGAAAACATTAAAAGAAGGGAAATATTAGATGGTTAAAATTGTAAATAAGAATTCCCAAAAGCTTTCTTTTGTAGTACATAAGCATTTTGCAAGCCATCTTCATTTTGATTTAAGGCTTGAACTTGACGGAGTTCTTAAAAGCTGGGCTTTGCCTAAGGGTCCGACTATAAACCCGCAACAAAAGAAACTTGCTGTTATGGTTGAAGATCACCCGCTTGAATATATTAATTTCGAAGGCATAATTCCAGACGGCAGTTATGGGGCAGGCCAAGTTTACATCTGGGATAATGGTTTTTATTCTGCACTTAATGCTGCTACTCTTGAAGATAATATAAATATTTTAAGGGAAGGGCTAAGTAATGGGCACTTAATTATCCTGATGGAAGGAAATTTATTAAAAGGTGAGTTTACCCTTGTAAGGCTAAAAAAAGCTTCAACCAATGACTGGCTTTTTATTAAAAAGAATGACGAATATGCCTCTGACATAGATATCACACAAATAAAAGCTCCACATGAACCTTGACCAACATAAATAATTAACGAACATCAATAATATTAAATAAAACAATTTAATTTAATTTGAAAATACCATTGTAGCTGCGCGAATGCCGCTGATATCTATTATGCCAATTCCAAACTGTGAAAAATTTACATTTAATATATTATCTCTATGAGAAGGGCTTGACATCCATATATTAAAAATTGCCGTTTCAGTTCCATTTGCTGCTGGTGAGCACTCAAAAATATTTTCCCCTGCCAGTTGCCAGCTATAGCCGTTTTCATTTAAAATCATAAATATGTTTTTACCATCAGGAGTAATATGAGAAAAATAATTTCTGGTAAGCATATCTGTACTTCTATCTCTGGCGATATTTGACAATGCAGCATTAATTGCGAGCTGTCTTGTGCCATTTTTTGCTCTTGTCTGATTTATAATACTAAGTAAATTATTTTCTGTATTAAAAGCCTCCACTACTGAATCTGATGAAGGCAGGTTATTTGAAGAACCCGGACTACCTGAAGAATCTGATGAACCGGCATTTATACCATAAGAATCACACAAAGCTTTAAATTCAATTGAATTAATAAATCCTGCTAAAACATAATGTCTGTTGGCACCATTTCTTAGCAAATTAAGCCAGCTGTTATAGCCTGCAGCATCTGGCTGTCTGTTGAAAAATGCCCTATATAAAATAGTTAAAAAATCTTCATCAGATAAATTCTTTGGCATCAGTTCATTACTAAAAATAAAACCATTTGCAACATCTGCCCCAGTAATACTGCCAGTAATTAAACCATTAGTCCAACTTTGAAGACCTTCAGGGTCCGGCATTCTATCCAGGCAAATTTTATAAAATCTTGTTACAAAATCATTTACCGCAGAATTGCCTGAGTTATTGCCTGAGTTTGAATCTGCATATAAAAACTGAGGGAGCAATACTACTGAAACTAAAATGACCAAAATAAAAATTATTAGAGATTTTACTGTCTGTGATTTTACTATTAATGATCTTAAAAAATTATTTTTCAATTTTTCTCCTGAAAATTGTTAAGTCTATAATTATTTTTAAAAATAAATATAGAACAGTTCCAACCTTTTCGATACATTGTATACTAAAATAAATTAAGTTAAAATAACGATAAAAACAAGTATGATTATTAAAAAATTATTAAAATTAAGATGTAAATTTAAGATGCAAAATTGCTAAAAAATAACTTTAAAGAGCATCATTCTTATTATAAAAAAGAAAATATAAAAAATATAAAATGATAAAGATAATAGGAAAATCAAAGTTAGAGCTCATAAAAGATGATATAACAAAACAGGATACTGATGCAATTGTAAATGCTGCAAATCAGTATCTAAGCCCTGGTGGTGGAGTTAGTGGAGCAATTCATAGAGCAGCTGGGGCAGGGTTAGCAGAAGAATGCAGAAAGTTAGGAGGTTGTAAAACAGGTGAAGCTAAAATTACAAAAGGATACAATTTAAAAGCAAAATATGTAATACACACAGTAGGTCCAGTTTATAGCGGAAGCGACATGGATAAAATTAATCTTGAAAAGTGTTATAAAAATAGCCTTTTTATCGCAAAGCAAAACAAACTTAAAAGCATATCGTTTCCTTCAATAAGTACAGGAATATTTGGCTATCCCGTAGAAGAAGCAGCTGAAATTGCTCTTAAAACAATATGTGATTTTTTAAAAGAAAATCCTGAAATCCAGCTTGTTCGTATGGTTTTATATAGTCAGAAAGATTATGAAATTTATGAAGCCACTGCTACTAAGGTAATAAAAACATAATAAAATATCTTAAATAAAAAATAAATAAATTAAAAAAGAAATTGCCAGTACTAAACAGTGTCCTTATTGTTTTACAACAATTAATATTAATGCAACCCGATGTCCTAATTGTACTTCAGAATTAAAATAAGGTTTATATTAATTAAAGAGTAAAAAAATAGTAAATTATAAGTAATCTATATAACAATTTAAAAAAGGAGAATCAGAATGGAAACAGAAAAAAGGAATTTCAAACTTGGAATTATCACAGTAATTCTTGGATATTTTACTTTTGCTTTTTATATAATTACCATTTTTGCAGCTATTAATTTTATGAAAGCTGATTTAATGATTTATAATTATGTTGTGGTGGGTTTTTTCTTATTATTTGTTTTAGCAGCGGGAATATTTTTTTTAGTTAGCATAATCTTTAATATTAAAAAAGCACAAGCTGATCATAAAATGACTAAAGGACTTATTTTAACACTTACAGGAATGCCTCCCATAGTTTTAGTTTACCTCGCGCTACTTATAAAAGCGCTGACAGAAAATCATTAATGAGAGTAGGGCTTAACTTTTATGATTAGGACGAGAACCAGTGTTTTTTCTTAAATTAGGCCATGGTCCATAGTAAATGACAAGTAGAGTATTTACTAAAGTGAAGCAAATAGTTGTTTTTAAATTATCCAATATGAGTTTTTATTTAGTTTAGAACTTTTAAATTATAAATTATCTATAAAAAATTTTTATCATGATTATTTCACGATATCAATAAATAATTATTTACCCTGCCATACAGTTGGCAAGTACCAAGCTTTACAATGATACTTTGATTTAAAAACCACTAAGGGTAGAATTTCATGCACTTTAATAAGATAGTATCTGTAAGTTATGCTTAAAAATTACTTTATCTAAATATTTTTATTATTAAATATTTGGTATTAAAAATGAATATAACTGATAATTATACATAATAAATTTAATAAAATTGTGTTAAAATGACTTAATTAATACTGGTTTTATTAATAAAAAGAGGCACTAATGAATGATATTCAGAAGTTTCAAGATTTACTTAAAAACCTATTTCAGTTTGAAATGTCTGATCTTGATTTTGGGATATATAGGATTTTAAACTTTAAAAGGGAAAAGATTAAAAACTTCATAGAAAAAGAACTACAAAATAAGGTTGAGTCTGCTTTTGCAAAATATAAAGATGAAACACTATTAAACATAAATCAAAGATTTGAAGAAGCAAAGCAAAAAGTTATTCAAGAATTAGGACATCAAGCATTTAATCCAACAGGAAATCTTAAAGAAGAATTTAAAAATACGCCGCTTGGTAAAAACTTTATTTCATTGATAGAACAGAAAGAAGAAGCACAAAATATTGATGAAATAAAAAATTATGTTTTTAATGACCTTTATAACTTTTTCTCACGCTACTATGAACAAGGTGATTTTATCCCGCAATACCGCTACTCAATAAAAGGGCATAAATATGCAATTCCTTATAATGGTGAAGAAGTAAAACTTTATTGGGCAAATAGTGGTCAATATTATATAAAAACAGGTCTACTTTTTAGAGATTATACTTTTAATGCTGCTGATTATAAAGTTATATTTCGTGTAGCTGAAGCAACAGAAGAGCTTGTCTCAAATAAGGCAACAAAGGAGAGATTTTTTATTCTCGATGATGAAAAAACTCTTGAGATTGATGATAAAACTGTAGTAATCAGGTTGCAATACAGAGAGCTAACAGATGATGAAGTAAAATTTTATGATGTTGAAGGCGGTAGCAATACTGCAAGACAAGAAAAGATAAACCAAAAAAGTTATGAGGAAATTTTAAAAAAAATAGATAAAATTGAGATAAATGTTTTATTATCGGAAAAGAAAAACGATAAAAACTATCTTTTGCATCAACTTAACAGATTTACAGCAAAAAACACAAAGGATTACTTTATTCATAAAAACCTTAAAAAGTTTTTAACTGATCAGTTAAATTATTTTATTAAATCCGAAGTTTTAGATATCCAGACTCTTTCACTTGAAAAATATTTAGATAAACATATAACAAGAGCAAAAGTAGTAAAAGAAATTGGCAAGACAATTATTGACTTTCTCTCTCAGATTGAAGATTTTCAGAAAAAATTATGGGAAAAAAAGAAATTTGTATTAAATACAGAGTATGTAATTACTATTGATAAGATAAAAGAGTATGCAGGTGAAAGTCTTTTAAAAATAATAATAAGTGAGATTTTAAACAATAAGGATCAATTAAATGAATGGCAAGGGCTTGGCTTTGGGGAAATTAATAATGAGAAAGATTTAATTTTAAAACAGGATTTAACAGGAATTGAATATAAGAAACTGCCCATTGATACAAAATATTTCTCACAAGAATTTAAAGAAAAACTCCTTGAAAGATTAACTGAAAAAGCAAATTTAGATGACCTTTTAGATGGTTTGCTTATAAAAAGTGAAAACTGGCAAGCGTTGAATTCGCTTTTGAATAAGTACAAAGAAAGCATAAAAACAATTTATATTGACCCACCATACAACACGGGAAACGATGAGTTTCTTTATAGGGATAGGTATCAGCATTCTTCTTGGCTAACAATGATGGAGAATCGGTTAAGTTTGGCAAGTGAGTTAATGAGGGAAGACGGGCTTATTTTTATAAATATAGGAGACTTGAATCCCCAAGATGGTGAAAGTGTTAGATTACAGTTTTTGCAAAATAGTATATTCTCTAAAAGATTTGGAAATTTGATATGGAAAAAAAGAGGTGGAATTGGAAGCTTTTCAGAAAAAAATATGACAGAAAATCACGAATATATAACAGTTTATGGGAAACAAAAAAGCTTTATTTACCATAATATTTTAAGTGAATCTAAAAGAAAAGAATATAAAAATGAAGACGAAAAAGGATTATATAGATGGATGAATCTGGTGGGACCAAGCCAGCAAACAAAAGAAAAAAGACCTAATTTAAATTACGGAATATTATATGACGAAATAGCAGATGAAATTATTGGATTTGAATATTTTAAAAATAATAAGAAAGAACAATACATTTTTGGTGAACTTAAGAGGGAGTATAAAATTATATCTATTTGGTTACCAGGTGAAGCTACCTGGTTAATTAGTAGAGATGTTTTGGAAAAGTATTATAAACAAGGTTTAATTAAAGTATTTAAAAAGAAAGAAGGATATAGTGTAAAAATTAAAAATTATCTGTACAATGAAGATGGCACAATTGATGGTGATATTTTAAAAAGTATTCTTACTGATAATGATGTAAAAATTGGTATGAATATTGGAGCAACAAAAGAATTACTATGTTTATTTCCAGATAAAAAAGACATATTAGATAGACTGAATCCTAAACCCGTTTCATTGGTTAAACTTTTTATTTATGTTACTACGATAAATAAAGAAGCGATTCTCGACTTCTTCTCAGGTTCAGGCACAACTGCTCACGCAGTTATGAAGTTAAATAAAGAAGATAGAGGCAAAAGAAAGTTTATCCTTGTAGAAATGGCAGATTATTTTGATACGGTTATTATTCCAAGATTGAAGAAGGTTGCTTATTCCTTCAACTGGAAGGATGGCAAACCGCAAGATAATGATGGAATAGGGGTTTTCTTCAAATACCAGATCCTTGAACAATATGAAGATACGCTTGATAATATTGAACTTAAAGAAAATCAGAAAGCACTTGAATTATTCAAAGACGAATACCTTATTAAATACTTCCTTGATTACGAAATAAGGGAAAGTCCATATCTACTGAACATAGAAAAACTCCAAAACCCTTTTGCTTACAAGCTCAAAGTTAATCTTGAAGAAGTTGGCGAGCCACAAGATATGGTGATAGATATACCTGAGACATTTAATTATCTTCTTGGACTAAAGGTTAAAAAAATAAAAACTAGTGAAATTGTCACATCTTTGACTAACAGTGATATAAAAAGAAAATACTTATTTATTTTTGGTGAAAAAGAGGGGAAAGACATAGCGATTATCTGGCGGGAATATGAGGATAGCTGGGGTGAAGATGATTTTAAGAAAGATAAAGAATTTATCATAAAAGAACTTAAACTCTGGGCGCCCATTAATGTTTATGTGAATGGACAAAGTGTTTTAACTCCAAAACTTGGAGAATATCAAGCAGAGATTCGTTATATTGAACCAGAATTTAAAAGGTTAATGGAGGGATAAAAATGGCAGGAAAATTGTTGGAAGTCAGTGTTAATCCAGCAATCATAAGATGGGCGAGGGAAAGTGCAGGCTGGAATATTGAAGAGATAGCAAAAAAACTAAAAACAAGTATAGAAAATTATGAAAAAATTGAAACTGGTAGAAAATCCCCAACCTATAATCAACTTAAAATTCTTGCTATATATTTTAATCGCCCACTTTCTGTTTTCTTTCTCCCTGATCCTCCACAAGAGCTCTTATTTACTGCTTCGTTTCGTATTTTACCAAAAAACGCAAAAGACATATCAAAAGAGCTGCGCCTTGTTATAAGAAAAGCTAGATATTATCAGTCAATAGCAAATGAGTTAATGAATGATTTGAGGACTGATATTAAACCAAAAACCCTTTCTGTATTTATTAATGAGGATCCAATAAAAATTGCCCAAAAAGAAAGAGAGAGAGTAGGAATTCCAATAGATAAACAATTGAAGTGGCAAAGTGCTTATGAGGCTTTTAATGAATGGCGAAGTGCTATTGAAAAATTCAATATCTTAATTCTCCAATACAAATTTCCTCTCCTACATGCAAGGGGATTTTCTCTTATGGATAAGAAGCCACCAGTAATAGTATTAAATTCATCAGATAATATTCTTGCCAGAATATTCACTCTATTTCATGAATATGCACATGTCTGTTTACGGTTACCTGAAATATATGCTGGAGAAGAAGAAATAAGCGCAAATAATTTAGAGGTTGAGAATTGGTGTAATTGTTTTGCATCAGAATTTCTTGTTCCCGAATCTGTTTTAAAAAATGATACAGGTTTTCAAGAATTTATGAGATCACGGCAATTATCTCAAGATATACTTGAAAACCTGTCAAAAAAATTCAGAGTTAGCAAGCATGCACTCCTAACGAAGCTAAGATTTTTAAATTTGATTACTCAAGAGTATTATGAAAGTGAGTTGGTGTCACTCAAAGATCAGCCTTTTGTAGAAAAAAAAGGATTTTTAACTCCACCCTATAGATGTATTCAGGAAAAAGGTAAGCAATTTGTTTCTCTTGTTTTACAAAGTAAGGAGAAGGGGTCTATAACCACTGCTGATATGTTTGAGTATCTATCTGTAAAGCTCAAGCATTTACATAGAATTGAAGAGTTAATTACTAAATGATACGGAATAAGAATGGACATATATTGTATCGATACCAGTTCTTTAATCGAGATGAAAGACAAGTATCCGATGGATATTTTTAAAAGTTTATGGGCAAATATGGAAAAACTTATTGATAATTGTAGATTAATAGCACCAATAGAAGTTAGAAAAGAGATTGAACAGGGAGATGATGAATTAAAAAAATGGATAATTAGGAAGAAAAAATTCTTTATTAAGCCGGGCAAAAGCCAGTTTGAGAGTATAAAAGAAATCTTAGAAAATTATCAATTTTTAGCCAAATCAGAAAAAACAGAAGGTCCCAATGCAGACCCCTGGTTAATATCACTTGCTGTTACTAAGAATGAGGAAGAACGAGGAAAACTTCTTCTATACAACACATATATTGTAGTTACTGAAGAGTCAAAAACAAAGCTAAATAAAATTCCAGTTGTATGTAAGAAATATAATATAGAATGTATTAATTTATTAGAACTTTTTAGGATAGAAGGTTGGATATTTTAATAACTGAAATGAAAATATTTCATTGAGGGAATTCTGGAAAGAAATTTATATATTTTCTATATCAATAAAAAATATATTAAATCAGAGGCTCATTTGAAATGAATAAGGAAGAAACAGAAAGGGTTATTAAAATATTACTTGAGTGTGATGGTGGGTGCGAATATTGCATAGCTCACTTACTAAACTTATTCTGTAAAGAGTTTCCTGATTATGAACAAATAGCAAAAAATGCTTTTCAGGAAAGATTTGGTAAAGAACCCGATTTTGAATAGGTAAATTATGAACATAGAAAAATATCTAATCCTAAACAAATATCTGATTTCACTTTTAGGTGCAAGTGATTTTAGAGATTTGCAGGAAAAATTAAAAGATGCACCACCCGGTATTGATAGTGATAATAAAAGTTATTTTGTAAATATATTAAGATCATCTTTTGAGAATCTTAAAATTTCAGAGGATGATCTTCTTAGATATGATGCAAACATCCAATTCTATGTAAGAAAAATAAATTACAAACGGGAATATGTTTCTTTAAAATACTTTCAGTATCTTGCAGTTCTTTTTTCTGAGATTGTTTTAGATAACCTTAAAAATAGAAAGTTTGAGTTTATTTATGAATTAAATAACTTTCTAATAAATTATAATAAGGAACAAGAAATAAAACTCATAGATGAATTTACAGAAAATGACTTAAGAAAGCTTGCCTTCTGGATGGCAACAGGTTCAGGAAAAACTTTGATTGCACATATAAACTATTACCAATTTTTTAATTATAACCTTTTTTCTCCCGATAACATTATTTTTATAACTCCTAATGAAGGACTTTCAAAACAGCATTTTGAGGAACTACAAAAAAGCGGAATTTCATCAGCAATTTATAGTGGTAGCCTAAATAATGGCTTTAAAAATGACAAAGAGGTTTTAGTAATAGAGATGACAAAGTTTGTTGAAGAGAAAAAGGGTGGTGGAGTAACTCTGCCAATATATGTGTTTGAGGGAAAAAATCTTATATTTGTAGACGAAGGGCATAAAGGTAGGCAGTCAGAAGAACAAAAATGGGCAAGGTTAAGAAATAAATTATCAGAAGAAGGCTTTGTATTTGAATATAGCGCAACATTCGGGCAAATATTAAGCGAGCAAAACAGAAATACACTTGAAGAATATGCTAAATCTATTATTTTTGATTATTCATACAAATATTTTTATCTTGATGGCTATGGCAAAGATTTTATTGTTTTAAATGTTCAAAACGCCGAAAAAATACCTGAATTTTCAGAATTAATGTTTGTAGGTAATTTACTTTCCTTCTATGAACAGATTCTTGTTTATGAACAAAATCAAAACCTTGCTAAAGAATACAATCTTGAAAAACCACTCTGGATTTTTGTTGGGACAACAGTTACAGGGAAAGAAGAGCAGTCTGATGTGGTTCAGATTGTGGAGCTTATAAAAAATATTATTAATGGACAGTTAATTAATAAATGGGCAAGTAAAATTCTTGATTGTAAAACAGAGCTCAAAGATGAAAACGGCACGGATGTATTTGAAGGTAAATTCAAATATCTGAAAGAAAAAGGTATTAATTTTGAAGATTTACACAAAAAAGTGTTTGGTGGTAAAGGTGAATTAAAAATTCATGAATTAAAGAGTGCAGAGGGTGAATTTGGATTAACGGTTGGTGAAAATGATTATT
>Ga0315282_10015770_pt1 | contig 11110 bp, 5 predicted proteins | sample YL17G07_20_MG_FD_203693 | JGI IMG/M metagenome (GOLD analysis project Ga0315282, IMG submission 203693) | Sediment microbial communities from Yellowstone Lake, YNP, Wyoming, USA - YL17G07_20 | ecosystem: Environmental > Aquatic > Freshwater > Lake > Sediment | place: USA: Wyoming | collected...
TAATGCGGGATCCTCGACCTTCGGGAGCAATGGATGGTGGCAGTTCAACGGTCAATACTCCGGCCATCCCATTGCGGATTTCCTCCTCGGGGACGCAGCGCAGTTCGCCCAGTCGAGCACGGTGCCGCGCGCTTACATTCATGGCCACGATGCGTCGTGGTACATCTCGGATCGCTGGAAAGCTACGCGGAGGCTCACCCTCAGCGCGGGCCTGCGGGTAAGCTTCTTGCCTCTGCCCGGCCCCCAGCAGGGGTTCGCGAGTGTGTTCATCCCATCCCTGTACAATCCTGCCCAAGCCCCCGTGGTGAACAACAACGGAACGATCACTCCGGGGCCTAATTACAATGCTTTGAACGGCCTCGCCGTAAATGGACTGAATGGCGTGCCCACCAACTGGTTCACGGCTCACCAGTGGTATTGGGCGCCCATGTTTGGCTTTGCCTGGGACGTTTTTGGAGATGGCAAAACCTCGGTACGAGGCGGATACGGCATGGTAAACACCAACCGGTTCACCACCGAGGATTGTGCATTCACTTGCACGGCCAACCCGCCGCTCGTCCAGTCACTCACGCTGGTTGGTCCCAGCTTTCCCAGCCCGGTCGGCACCGGCACTGCCGCTCCCAAGGGAGCGCCCAGCTTGTACAGCGAGGATCCTAATTTCCGGGCGTACCAAGTTCAAACCTACAGCCTGAGTTTGCAGCATCAATTCTCAGGCGGCTGGCTGGCTTCGATTGCCGGGGCGGGCACCATTGCCCGGCACTTGGGCGACGGCGGCACTTTTCAGAACCTGAACATGCCGCTGCCTAGTCCGCCGTACGACTTCAACCCCATCATCAATACCGGCACGGTGTTTACCTATCTCTACGGTCCCTACCTAGGGTATGGCGCGATAAACAGTTACACCAGCCAGGAAACCTTGTACTGGAATGCCCTGGAACTGAGCGTCAGCCATCCCGTGGGACACAACGTGTTCTTATCCGCAGCCTACACCTGGTCGCATGACTTGAGCAATTTCGCCGCTATGCTGAACCCTTACAAACCGAGCGCGTATTATGGGAACGTAGCCGGCCAGAATGTGCCCCAGATCTTTTCCACCAGCCTGATCTGGGACCTCCCGTGGAACCGTAACGCCAGAGGAGTGCGGGGTGTGTTGGGAGGCTGGAAATTTTCCGACATCACCACCATCCAAAATGGCCCGTCCATGAGCCCGGGCCTCAGCATTTCCCGTCAGGGGCTTGGCGTCAGGCCTAACCTTGTGTCGAGTGTTCAAGGCCCCAAGACCGTGGCGCAATGGTTCAATACCGGGGCATTCGGGGCTCCCGCCGCCGGCTATTTCGGAAATGCCGGCACGGGAACCATCCTGGGACCAGGGCTGATCAATTTTGATATGGCGTTTTACAAGGACTTCCGCATCAGGGAGCGCCACACGATTCAATTCCGCGCCGAGCTCTTCAACATTTTCAATCACACCAACTTTAACGCCGTCTCGACTAACTATGGGGCCGGGACCTTCGGGAGGATAACCAGCGCGCGCGATCCCCGCATCGCGGAGTTCGTGCTTCGGTATCAATTTTAGTGTCCTGAGCTGGTCTTTCGCTTCGGCGAGGCAGGCAACGCCCTACCCAATCGTGCCGCGATGCGAAAGTAAGGACGAACTCCAGCCCGGAAAAACGTTGGATAGGGAAGGGATTGCGCTGAGCGCAGCTCTGCGTTGCCATATCGCAGGGCGTTGCCCTGCGCAATCCAACTTGCGGCGCCTTGGGGCAAAGGGTGCGCGGCGTGACTCGGACCACCACCACCGACGAGGCGTAGGGGGGCCCTTGTTCTGTAGGCATTAGGCTGTAGTCCCTTTTTCCTATTGACAAAGGCTAGTGTTGTGAGTATAGTGAAGGGTTGGCGCCCGTGCCGGCGGAGGAAAGACGAGCCGTCCGCCCGCGGCCCTCGCACCAGGCGGCCAACGCCGGAAAGGCGCGAGCCTCGCCGCCCTGGGGGCTGACCGCGATGAAAATGCCGCTTCCAACCGAAAATCGAACCTTCCGACCTGCGGCGCAGGATTCGGCTCACCTGTCCCCCGGCCAAGTGCGGATAGGGGTACCCCGCTAAAGATGTTAAAAATGGAGATTGACCCGACTATGTGTGTGAAAACAAAGGAACACATGACAAAATGACCGATGCAAAAGATGGCATTTTTGCACGAATTGCACGCATTTTGCAAAAAGCGACGGCTTTTTTCGCTATTTACGTGCTGGAAACGAATTCCACCGGCTCAAAATGTCGAAACTCTAGGTAACGGCGCAAACTGGTGCGCCCTTACACCATCTCTTGTCTTATTTCCGAGCATTCCACCGGCTGAGCCAAGTTCTGATGAAGGTCTCCAGCCCAAGGGCGGGTTGGATGTAAGGGGCTGAGGAGGCAAAGTGGAAAAAAAACGACATTACACGCGGCGCGAGTTCCTTGTGCACTCCAGTGCAGGGGGAATTACCCTGGCCGCCGGATGGCCCGCCAAGGGACCCACTGGCGGAATCGCGGAAGCTTCCCTCTCCTCAACACAACTCCACGCTGGGGAAGCCTGGGAGCAAAACTTTGCCCATCCTCTGCCCGGGTACAGAATTGGCGTATATTGGTGGTGGTTCGGACCCGCCCAAACCAAAGCCGAAGTAACCCGCGAACTTGAGGTTATGCGCCACGCGGGGATTGGTTATGTCCTGATTTTCCCCGCCTACCCCCTCAGCCCCGATGATCCAGTGAAAGGAATTCGAAATTTCCGTTACCTGTCTCCGGAGTTTCTTGAGGTGCTTGGATTCACAACCGGCAAGGCGCAGGAGTTGGGAATTGACGTCGATATCGTGATTGGCACGGGCTGGCCCTACGGCGGACCGTCGATCACCCCCGAGCTCGGCGCGCAACGCCTGCGCGTTGAAATCATTCCGGTGAGCCAGGGTGGTTCAGTACCCATCCCGCAATTGGGGCCGTACGAGAAACTGGAGGCTGCCTGGCTGGTCAAGAATGACGGAAAAGGCGTCGACCTGGCCGACGCGCGGGACATGACGGAGAGCCTCAAAACTTCTGCCGCCGTGATCGTTCCATCGGGCTCCGGCCTGAACACTCTCATGGTATTCATCCAAAGCCCCACGGGAATGCAAGTCAAGCGTGCAGCCCTGGGGGCGGAGGGCCTGGTATTGGATCATCTCAGCCGAAAAGCCGTCGAGACCTATATCGATGCGGTCCCCGCCAGGCTGCTCCCTTCGATACAGGGAAGGGTCCGAGCCCTACACTCGGATAGCCTGGAGGTTTTCGGAGAGGAGTGGACGCCAGGTTTCCTCGATGAATTTTCCCAACGCAGGGGCTATGACTTAAGACCGTATTTGCCCGCTCTGGTCTCTGACATCGGTCCGCTTACGGGAGACGTCCGGCACGACTACTGGCGAACGGTGAGTGATCTGGCCTTTGACCATTACTTTCACGTGTTGCACAAGTGGTGCCACGATCACGGCTTGGGGCTTCAGTCGGAATCGTACGGCACGCCGCCGGTTGACCTTGCCAGCTACGCGGAGGCGGACTATCCGATGGGCGAAGGCCTCAACTGGAAGGTTTTCACACTCTCACGCTGGGCAAGTTCCGCGGCGCATCAACTCGGCAAGAGAGTAATATCGGCTGAGGCATGCACATGGCTCCGTCATCCACGCTACGTGACCACCCTGCAAGACCTCAAGGTCGGCTACGACCTGCATTTTGTCTGCGGAATCAACAAGCTGGTTTCCCACGGCTACATGTACTCGCCGCCGTCTGCTGGAATTCCCGGATGGGTATTTTACGCCTCGGTAATGATAAACGATAACAACACCTGGTGGCCCTATTTCCATTTGCTTGCGGATTACGCGCATCGTGTCAGCTACGCGTTGAGCTTGGGCAAGCCCGTTGTCGATATCGGCCTGTATCTCCCGGAAGACGATGTGATGGCGGCTCAGCCCGTGGGGCATGGCCTGACCCTGGACATGGCCACCGAGTCATGGCTCACAGGCAAGCAGCATATCCCCGAATTCGGGCTGGCGGAAGCGTATCGCTCTGAGTCTCCGGTCATCAAAAGCATCTTGACCAGCGGCTTCTGTTTCGACGGATTTGACCGGAGCATTCTCCGCCCCGATTTGAGAACGGCAAACGGCCGGCTCGAACTGGGCGACGTGGCTTACCGCATCGCGGTCCTGCCAAACCTCACCGGTATTTCTTTACCTATTTTGGAGAAGCTTGCGGACTTCTGCCATTCGGGAGGTGTGCTGGTAGCCACGCGGAGACTGCCCACCTTTGCCTACGGGGTACAGAACCGGTCCGAGAACTACGCGCGAGTGCAGAAACTGGTTGCTGAAATCTTCGGAGGCGATTCGTTTGCGGTGATCCATCGAAATGCCTACGGCCGGGGCATGGCCATTTTTGTTCCCGACGAGGAAGAGAGCCTTGTTCAAGTCCTGGCATCGCTGAAGCCCCAACTCGGGTTCGACCACGCCGATACCGACATAGCCTTTTTGCAGCGGGGTGAGGGAGGCCGGCAAATCTACTTCGTCACGAACACGTCATCTCGAAGAAAGTCTTTCACCGCATTATTCCGCGATGGAGTGGGCAAGCCGAGGCTTTGGGATCCCATGACGGGAAATGCCTCGGATGCGCCGCAGTTCGATCCGAGCGACAATGGAACCAGGGTGCCCGTCGATCTCGATCCGTACGGTTCAATTCTCGTGGCGTTCGACGGAAGTCAGGCGTCACAGGCGATTTCCTCCACCGATTTCCCGTCGTCTTCCCTGGCCTTCGACCAATCAAAGCTCGTCTGGACCGCTCGAGTTCAAAAATCCGGCAAATACTTTGCCATGACAAGCAAGGGCAAACAGGAATTCAACGTCAAAGCGCCGGCTTCGCGTATCGCTGTGGCAGGTCCATGGTCGTTCGTCGTTGGCGCAGAACATCCCGCTCTGACGCTGGACACACTGAAATCCTGGACCGAGATACCACAATTCAAGTTCTACTCGGGACAAGGCACCTACAAAGTCGAGGTGGATGTTCCACGTGAGGCGATAAGCGGAGGCTGTGGCCTGTGGCTGGACCTTGGTGATGTTCGCGAAATAGCCGAGGTCACGGTCAACGGAAATGCGGCGGGCGTTTGTTGGAAATTGCCCTATCGGCTTGATATCAGTTCCTGGGCTAAAGCGGGCAGGAATCAGATCGCCGTTACTGTGACAAACTTATTGATCAACCGCGTGCTTGGTGAACCAGACCCCGATTTTTCGGGGCTACCACAACCGTTACGGTTTCCGCTCCCCGAGGAAAAGAAGATGATCCCTGCGCCCCTGCCTTCGGGTTTGTTGGGGCCGGTTGAGATCATTCCTTATCGCAGAGTTGTGATCGGTTAGGAGGCGGCCTTTTCACACGGAATGTCAATAACGAGGCGGCGAAGCCTTTACTTTAGCCGCAGTGCCGGTGCGCAGCCCTTCACTTGGTGGCATTCTCCAGTTCCTGGGCGGCGCTCAGAATCAAGGCCGACTCGGAGTCGAGGATTTTGCCGATATCCACCAGCGCCGCGTCGGCTTCTTTCCATTTCTTCTGTTCAATCGCCTCGCGGACGGCGGGAATGGTTTTGACGTCGTAGCCGGTATATAACCCCGGCGCGTAGATTTGGTGCTTGAACCACGGGCGGCCGGGGAGGCCCTCGGGGCTGGTGAGTCGGCGTTCACTATCGATAAGTGTCTGGTTCACCCGCTGGAGCGAAGCGTGGGCTAGCGCGTCCGCTCCCTGGGCTTGCGCTTTCTCCAACGCCTTCTGGTAACGCCCCGCGCTGCGGGTGAGTGCGTCGGCGGCGTTATCGAGCGGGGCAAAGTTCAGGTAAGGTGGAGGGTCCTGCTTGGGCGGGGAGATGAGCGGCTCCTTGGGGTCGACGGTGGCAGCGAAAACGCCCTCGTCGATTTCCTGGTTGCGCTCGCGCATGGCCTCCTGCTTGTCCTTCAGCAACTTCTTCAACTGCTCGGAGTACGTGTGGACGGTATCGGCGAAATCCATAAAGTCGAAGGGGAGCAGGTCGGCGTCGGCCAGGCGCAGCACGGCGGTGCCAACGGTTTGGGCCAGCGCCCGGCCATACCGGAAGTCGGTATCGCTGAAATGTGTATACCAATAAAAGTCGCGTAAATCGAATGGTAAATACCGCCGCCGTCTTCGCCACCGTAGGCGAGGTTCAGCGAGGCGATACCGAGATGATCGACAAAGACTGTGTAGTCCGACCCCGAGCCCAGCGCGCCCAGGCGCCAGTCGGGCCGGGTGCGGGCCTCCTTCCGCTCCTCGGGCGTGCCGTGGGCAATCAGGCGAAGCTGGTGGCGTTTCCAAACGGAAAGGTGCGTTTCCGGATCCTCAATGTCGCGTGCCACGCCGTTCATGAATTTTTCCAGCGTGTGCGAGCCCCCGACCCCGAGGTAACCGCGGCCGGTGCCGTCGGAGTTGATGTAAACCGCGGCGTGCTGGCGAAGCTCGTCGGCGTGCGCCTCACCCCATTCCGTGGAGCCGAGCAGACCTTCCTCCTCGCCGTCCCACACGCAATAAATAATGGTGCGGCGCGGCTTCCAGCCTTGCTTCAGGAGGTCGCCCATCGCCCGCGCTTCTTCCATCTCATCCACGAGCGCGGAGACGGGATCTTCGGCGCCGTTCACCCAGCCATCCTCGTGGTTGCCGCGCACAATCCATTCCTCGGGGGAAGTGGCGCCGGGAATCCGGGCGATGACGTCATGGAGGGTTTTGATATCCCAGTTGGCCTGCACCTTCAAATGCACATGGGCGGGGCCCGGGCCGACGTGGTAGGTGAGGGCCAGCGAACCGCGCCAGGCTTCCGGGGCCACCGGTCCACGCAAGGCGGTGAGCAGCGGTTGCGCGTCGCCGTAAGAGATGGGCAGAACCGGAATCTTAGTGATGGTCTTGGCTTCCGAAAGGGGCAAGCGCTTGGCTTCCTTGGTTGCGCCCACGCCGGGGGTCAGAGGGTCGCCGGGGTACAGCACCATGTCCATCACACTGCCGCGCTGCACGCCCTCGAGCGGGCGCCAGGCGCCTCCGGGGAAAACGTCACCGCGGAAATAGCCGTCCTCATGCGGGTCAGAATAGATGATGCAGCCCACGGCGCCGTGCTCGGCCGCCACTTTGGGTTTGATGCCGCGCCACGACATGCCATAGCGCGCCATCACAATCGCACCCTTCACGGATATGCCCAAGCGGTCCAATTGCTCGTAGTCCGCCGGGATGCCGTAGTTGACGTAGACAAGCGGCGCGGTAACGTCGCCATCGACCGAGTAGGCATTGTAGGTGGGGAGCTCCTCGGCGTGCTGGTCCGAGGTGGGGTCGACCCCCACGGTGGGTTCCTCGAGCGTCGCCTTGAAATGCGTGGGCGCAACCAGTTCCACCAGGCGCTCTTTGGGTGTGGGGAAGAGGACATCAAAGTTCTCGATGTGCGCGTCCCAACCCCACTGCTGGAAGAGCGAGAGAATCCACTCCGCGTTGGCGCGGTCATAATCCGTGCCCACGTGGTGGGGGCGGGCAGAGATTCGTTGCATGTAGCTGCGCATGTTGGCGGGGCTGGGGAGGGCGCGGAATTTGCTCTCCCAATCGCGTTCCGCGCGCCCGGATTCAGCGGAAAAACCCTCGAGCGGGGCGGAGGAATCCGCCGCGGCGAGGGCTGCGCCCGCGGGGCGCGCATCCGCCGGGGCGGGGTTTATCGCATGAGCTATGAAAAGGACGACGGCAAGACAGGCGACTAAGCTTAAAACCAAACGACGCATCGAGAACCTCCGGCAAAAGTGTGCGGCGAAGTATAACGCAGGAAAATGTGGTAGTCTCGTAAAAGGATCACCCGTCGCGTCGCCCTCAGGAATGGCAAGGCTTCACGCGGAGGGATGGGTGAGCGGTTGAAACCGGCGGTCTTGAAAACCGTTAGCCTCGAAAGGGGCTCGGGGGTTCGAATCCCTCTCCCTCCGCCATGCACCCGGGGGTAGACGGAGCCGCGAGCTCGCTTGATTTCGAGTTTCTGCAGTTGACGGGCGCGCGTCCACACACCTTGCTTTCCAGCCCCAGCCGTAAATGGACGACCTACCTTCTGGGATTGATGGGGGGAGTCAAATCCATTCTCGCCCAATCCCTTGTCCATGGGAGCAATTGCTGAGGGATTTCGTTGTCACCCTGGACGACTCCGTGCCACTTGCCATGAGCATCTTGCCAAAGCGCCAAATCGACAGGTGGGTGAAGTTCCAGATGGAGCTTCAGCGTGGGCTCGCCGAAGGTTTCGATCACCTTGAGGCGCACATAGCGAAGCTCCGACGCGGCGAGCGCTTGCAGGCCGCCGTTGGGGCCCAGCCGTATGCCGAACACGCCGGTGGCGCCGGCGCTTACTTGGGCCAGCCCGCCGCGGCAATCGACGAAGAAAGTCTCGTCAATCCTGTCTCCGGCGGGATCTTTCTCTCCGCGCAGGAGCAGACGCGTTCCATCGGTCAATCTCACCAGGTCACGGGGCAAGGGATGGCGGGGGCTGTGCCAGTTTTGCAGGCATTCCGCGACGACGGCTGCGGTGGCGTTCAGTCCCGCGCCGGGAATCACCGTTTCCTTGCTGCGGATACTGCCGTCGGGAGTCCGGTGGGTTTCATCGTGAACAAACACCTGAGTTTGGGATTGTGCTACGCGCCGGAGGAAATCGAAGGTCTCCGGGCCCTCAAAATCCGGGTTCAGAAATACGAGCGCCCGGTAGCGTTGGACACCGTAGGTGAGCCATCCATCGTCGGCCAACTTGAGCGCGCCGGAGGCAATTTCAGAGGAAGGGATAATGTCCGCGCGAACGCCAAAGACCTTCCAAAGCTCGGTGGCGAAACCATTTCCCAAGTCGCCAAAATGCGGTCCCTCCCAATTGAGCGAGGCCGCGTGTCCAAAGACAATCGCCACGGGACAATCCAGCGGAGCGGGCTGGATCAAGTTCAAGAGCCGGACCCGGCTTTCGGCGCGCATAAAGGGGCTGGAGAAAATTTCCTGATATGCTTTCGTCCCCGCCGAGGAGGGCCACAGCGGATGCAGATTCACGCGGCCCCCGGCGCGGGCGTCCTGCCAGAGTTCCCGGGCATAAGGCTCAGGAGCGGGGGCATAGAATTGGTTGAACCAAATCGATCCGCCCATTTTCTTCGCCAAAGCCGTGCGTACGGGGATGGGCCAATGTTCATCCGTCTGACCGTAGTCGCGCGTGGCTCCCCACCAGTCGTAACCGTTCTTGAACGCATCGCCCCAGGGCATGAATCCCCATGTGGCGTGCGTGGCGGTGAACGATTCCGGGCCGAAAGCCTCCTTGGCGTGGCGATGAAAGCCCTGTTCCAGCTCCGTGTTTCGAGCGAGGATGAGTTGCATGTAACGATTGATGGCAATGAGCCGCTGCTCGTACGTGCCTCCCCATCCCAACGCCATCAGAATGCAATCGAGGACGAAGTCTCCTCCACCCGCCTTCCGATATTGTTCCCCCAGGGCGTTGGAATACCAGAAGTCACCGTCTTTGCCGCCGTGGTTGAAGACGGGCGGAAATCCCCATTCGTCCGCACCCATGCCGCCATCCAAGCCGGCGTCGCGGTATTGCTGGCAGATCTCTCGCTGGAAGCTGAGGAGTTGGGGCGAGAAAACGTCCGGTGTTTGGTATTCGAAAGCCGCCACGACCACCAATTTGCATTCTGCCGCGCGTGTCTCGTCGGGCGCCGCAACCGTCACTTGCTCTGGAGATTCCTCCAACAAGTGGCAGTGCTCCTGAATCGATTGCAGAGCCATGCCGGGCCGATTGGGTGCGGAAATGTACACGCCCAGCAAGCGCCCGGAAAGGCGTTCGTATTGGGCGTCCGGCCAAGTCATGTGATCGCCCAGGTGCTGAGACGTGATGGACGCCTGGGTGGGGCCACTCGGCGCAAATGGAAACGCACGGATTCGCAGCATCCACTGTTGCTGATCCGGAAAGCGTCGGCGAAAGGCCCCGCGCGCAAGACGAACATCCAGATCCATGGCGATTTTAAGGCCGCGCCGATGCGCATAATCCGCGGCGCGTTTTATCTGGTCGTGGGTTTCCGGGTCGGTGATTTGGTGCCGGGGGGCGCGCAGGCTGGTGGCAAGCATTCCGAAGTTTGTGCGCCCGGCGATCAAATCGATGAACGGGCGGTAGCCTTCCGGTTGAAACTCCCGCTTTTCCGCCCAGAACCAGGCGACGACTTCAGGCGGAACGGAGGGAGGAAGCAGGTTGCGTCCTGCCAAAATCGCCGCCGCTGCCGGCGTTCCTGAAATCTTTGCCAGCAAGGGCGTCCGCACAAAATTCAGCGCCGCGCTCCAAAGGGGGATTGCTTTGAGGAAAAACCGACGGTTCATCTTCATCCACTCACGGGGCGTGCTTCGAAGCTTCGGCGCTTGCCCCAGGGAAGAATCCAAGCTGGGTTCCGTGGCGTCGGAGATGCGATTTATTAGCCATGCCCGCCCATCTTAGTGGATTTCCACCAACACCACAAACTGCGGGTGCTGTCCGAATCTGAATGGGACGCCGCCCTCTTGATGGCTCTTCTCACTATCGGGTTTCCCGACATGTCGGGAAGCCCTATAATGACACACGGGTTCCGAACGATGACTGCCTCTGCGACTGAACTGCGCGCGGCTTACGCCGAGTGCCGCCGGCTGGCGAGCCGCCACTACGAGAATTTTCCCACCGCCTCGTATCTTGTCCCGCGCGACAAGCGCGACGCGCTGGCGGCGGTTTATGCCTTCGCCCGTTACGCGGACGACGTTGCGGACGAGCCGGGCGTCGAGAACCGTCTCGAAAAGCTGGCCGATTGGCGCGCCAAACTCGCGGCCTGTTACGCGGGGAAAATCGATCACCCTGTTTTCCTGGCGCTGCGCGACAGTGCGGAGCGATTCCGCCTCTCGCGCGAGAACTTTGAAAACCTGCTGCGCGCGTTTGAGTCGGATGTAGTGGTGAACCGCCATCCGAACTTTGCCTCGCTGCGGGCTTACTGCACGTGTTCCGCGAACCCCGTGGGGCGGCTGGTGCTGGAACTGTTCGGCTATCACGACCCGCACCTGTTTGAGCTTT
>Ga0315282_10015771_pt1 | contig 11110 bp, 8 predicted proteins | sample YL17G07_20_MG_FD_203693 | JGI IMG/M metagenome (GOLD analysis project Ga0315282, IMG submission 203693) | Sediment microbial communities from Yellowstone Lake, YNP, Wyoming, USA - YL17G07_20 | ecosystem: Environmental > Aquatic > Freshwater > Lake > Sediment | place: USA: Wyoming | collected...
TTAACAATTAACAATTAACAATTAACAATTAACAATTAACAATTAACAATTTCATAGAAGAATTATGAAAAAGAACAAAGGTTTCACCTTAATTGAATTGTTGATAGTGGTGGCAATTATCGGTCTTTTGTCAGCCGTGGTGATAGTGTCTTTGAACAGCGCCAGAAGGTCGGCAAATGACGCCAAAAGGAAAGCCGACCTGAAGCAGATGGCTAATGCTATGGAAATGTATTACGATAGCACCAGCGTTTATGCAACCCATGCCTCTGATATTTGTTCAACTACCGTTAGTAGCTGCTATTATACAAACTGGGTTGCTGGCAGTTTATTCGGAACTACCACCTTTTTAGCAACTGCGCCGACTGATCCTGTTAATAACACCACCTATTATTATATTGCTCCTGGTGGTGGTACATACAGCACAACTACGGCTTATTGTTTTGTTGCCCCAAACCTGCAGGCAACGTCCTCTGGTTATTATGTAGCCTATAATGGCGCCGGATACCGGACTGCTGGTACCACTAGTTGCCCGTAATTCTAGCCTAAAAGGTTATTCCCCTGACTCAATTTGACTATTCCGCACAGTTGAGATTGTTTAATTTACCTGTATTTCTATACAGGTAAATCAATTTTTGAATTTTTAAAATGTATAATATTCTTGACCAAAAAGAATTGAATATTCTTCAAAAAAAAGAACCGCAAAGATTCCAGTATCTGCTAGATTGCGGTTTTTATTTAAATTTGAAGGGTTTAGCGTTAAAGCCGATAAAAGGAATTGATGAGAAAATAATAAGGGGTCTGGCAAGGATTGCGAGGGCCCTGATATTTAGCGCAATAGACGGGGCAAAATCCGGGCATCCGGGCGGTTCTTCTTCAAAAGTCGAGCAAATTTTGACTTTGCTTGCAACCGGGGTTGTGGCTTTTGACCCTCTTTGCCCCAAAAATCCCGGCCGGGACAGAATTGTTTGGTCAGCCGGCCATTGCACCCCATTGTTTTTTTCAATATTATCATTAATTTACGGAGCTTTGAGGCGCAAAGGATATTCAATTGAAAAAGAAAAATTAGGGGCGGTTTTGCCAGAATGTCTGGCAAATTTCAGACATTGCCAAGGTCCGACCGGCCATGTTGAGTCTCATTATGCTCTGGCCGACGTTTCCACCGGTTCTTCTGGCCATGGTTTTTCAGCTTCTCTGGGATTAGCCCTGCTTCAAAAATCCTGCGGTTTAAATTCCCGCGTTTTTATTGTTGCCGGCGATGCCGAAACCGAAGAAGGAATGAGCTATGAAGCAAGAAATATCATAAACACCCTCGGTATCAACAATATCATTATCAGTCTTGATTACAATAAATTCGGAATTGACGGCCCGATTAGCGAAGTTGTTTCTTCTCCTTATATAAATCATTGGTTTGGTCCTGGCTTCAATATAATTGAAGTTGACGGCCATAATATTTTGGAACTGGCTTACGCTTATTACAAAGCCGACCAGGGATTTGAGAACAGAAAGGCGACGGTAATTATTTGCCATACGATTAAGGGAAAATATTATGGAAAACTGGAAGGAACATGCGATTCCCACGGCACTCCTCTCTCTCATCCTGAGTATGTTGAGGTTATGAAAAAACTCGGCTTTGAGATTCCCGGCGTTGAAGGCGAGGTTATAAAAGACATAGAAGCAGTTTTCTCCCAGTTAAAAGGAGAGGAAATTAATTATTTGGTTGAAAGACTGCAAATGGGAAAAAACAAAATAAAACCGGAAAAAGAATTAACAGCCATAATGGAAAAGGCATTGGCCGGAAGGCCCTTAGTTGATTACAGGCAGATTAAGAGGCCCAAAGTTCTGCCGCCGGAATTGGTTTTTCCTGAGGGAGAAAAAGTTGCCACCCGAAAAGCAACCGAAGCCTTTTTCAAGTGGCTGATGGGAAAGACAGCTTTTTTCTATCTTGGAGCCGGAGATTTGATGAAATCAATTTTAACCGGAGCGGGGGAGCAGGTTTACGGAGTGATTACAAAAGATAACCCCCTGGGCCGGGGAATCCGTTTTGGAATTGCCGAACAAAATATGGCCATGCTTTCAACCAGCCTGACCCAGGACGTTTTGCCGGGCGGCTTTCGGGCAATGAGCGTTTTTGCCACTTACGGCGTTTTTACTTCCATAATGTCAAATCCGGTTAGGATGGCTTTAATCAACAATGCCGTTAATCCAAAAAATAAAGGTTTTTTCATTATGATGGCCGCTCACGACGGTCCGGAAACCGGCGAAGATGGGCCGACTCACCAGGGACTATTCTGGATGTCTTTATTTACTGCTTATCCGGGAATTAAGGTTTACAAACCTTTGGATGCCAGTGAAACAATTGAAATGTTGTTTTACGCCATGGAAAAAGGCGAGCCGATTGCTCTTTCGGTAATGAGGCCGCCAACGATGGTGTTCAAAAGAGGTAAGGGCATACCCGAAGCCAGAGAGGCGGTTAATGGCGCTTATGTTTTTAAGCAGTTTCGAGAGAACGGAAAAAGAAAAATAGTTTTGGTTGTTTGCGGCGGCCAGACAATGGTTAATGTTTTGGAAGTTCTGCCGGAGCTTGAAAAAAATGAAGGGCTTGATGTAAAAATTGTGGCTGTTACTTCGCCCGAGCTTTACGAGGAATTGCGGGAGCGCGATCCAAAAAAAGCCGACGCCATTTTGTCAGACGAAGAAAGAAAATATGCGGTCACCCTTCATAATGGCTGGCCGGGATTTTTATATCCATTTTTGCTGCCGAGTGATTATCCAAAAAGGGCTCTTGGGATCAGGGAATTTTTGAAATCCGGTCCGCCGGCCGAAGTATACCAGGTTGCCGGTTTTGACCCAAAGGGAATAAAAGAAAAGATAATGAAAGTGGCAAGTAACAAGTAGCAAGTAACAAGTAGCAAGTAAATTGTTACTTGTTAATTATTGCTTCAAATTATGTATGACATAATTTGTTTCGGTTCGGCTACCAGAGACATGTTTTTAAAAAGTAAGGGATTCGCCGTCGTAGCCCAGAAGAAATTCATTACCAAAGAAGGGCTTTGCATTTCTTTGGGCTCAAAAATTCCGGTTGAAGATTTGGAATTCGCTACCGGTGGCGGCGGCACAAACCCAGCTGCCACTTTTGCCCTGCAGAAGTTTAAAGTTGCTTACTGCGGAAAAGTCGGAGGCGATTACGGAGGCCAGGCAATAATTGATGAGCTAAAATCATTCGGAATTGAAACAGAATTTGTAATCAAGGACAAGAAGCGAAAAACAAATTATTCAGTTGTTCTTTCGGTTCCCGGAAAAGAAAGGACAATCCTTGTCTATCGTGACGCTTCGGAAAATTTAACAATTAAAGAGATTCCCTGGAAAGAACTAAAAGCAAAATGGTTTTATATTTCCCCTCTTTCCGGGAAATTGGTAAAAATTTTCAAACCCTTAGTTGATTTTGCCAAAAAAAATAAGATAAAAGTTCTCCTGAACCCCGGCAACACCCAGTTGAATTTGTCAAAAAAAATCTGGCTGCCGATTTTAAAATCAATTGATATTTTAATTTTAAATCAGGAGGAGGCTACTCTGCTGACCGGAATTTCCTACCTGAAGGAAAAAGAAATTTTCAAGAAATTAGATTACTGGACAGACGGCCCAGTCATTATGACCCGGGGGCCTCTGGGGCCGGTGGTTTCTGACGGAAAATATAGATACTCGGCTGGCATTTTAAAAGAAAGAAAATTGGTTGACAGAACCGGCGCTGGCGACGCTTTTGGCGCCGGCTTTTTGACTGGATATATCAGGAGCAAAGGCGATATTCCCTACGCCATTCAATTCGGCTCGGCAAATGCCACCGGCTGCATTGAAAAATTCGGAGCAAAAAATGGATTGCTAAAAAGAGGAGAGTCTATTTATAAGAGAGGCAAATTAAAAATTAAAAAAGAGAAAATATAGAATAAATAAAAATTTTTAATATTTATTATGTTATTTGGTTCCCATTCTTGCAAAAAAATCGCCAAACTTCTTAATGCCGAGGAAGGAGTAATTTCTGATTTGGAGAAAAAAATGCAAAGGATTACGGGTAAAAAGGGGGTTTTAGACAAAATTGTTGAAGAGAATAATCAGAAAGTAAAATCGTGTCTTGAAAGGCTCAATCTTTCTTCCAAAGATGGGGCTGAAACCATATATCAGGCGATGTTGCACAAGGTTCAGGAAGAAGATGAAAATCTTTATAATTTTTTTTCTAACCCCGAGTTTAACACATCAAGAGGCTGTCAAGCTTTGGTTTTAGAAGCTCGGGAAATAGCCAAAAGCACCAAGGTTTTTGTTCTGTCCAGGGTGAAAGCCGAGGAATTGCTTCGGGCCAATCCTCCAAAAAACATTATAAAATTGTTTGGTAGCCAGAACATTGACGAACTTTTAAAAAAAGAAGATTTATTTGAAGTATTTTCCGGACTTCGTTTTGCCGAAGATAAGCTCTGGTTGAATAATGTATTTTTTAGGCCGTATGAGAATTTGACGGCTTTGGATTTTGAAAAAAGGCCGATAGACATCAGGGTTTTAAATGAAATCTGGACCGAGTTTACCGGCAAGTTTATAACAAAAAAACTGCATTGCATCAGCCACCTGAAGGAGCTTGGAGTTGTTTTTGTTATTCCATTTTCCGGTTATTTTCCCGGCGCAACGCTGCAGGTTTTCAGTTTGATTTTGCACTATTTGCACGAAGTTGATTTTTACACCAGACTTTTTGAAAGATACGCCAAAGAAACGCCAAAAAATTTGGGGCCAAGAATTTTGAATTCTTTGAGGGGGGACATTGTAAAACCGCCGGCACCAAGTAAAAATGTAATGATTTGGCAGATAATCCAGAGATACCTGGCAAAAGACGACCCCCATGACCCAAGAATTTTTATGCCCCATGTTAATCCCGAGACTATTCACTGGGACAAAGCCGAAACGGATATGAAAATAATGGCAGAACCATTAAGAAGTCTTGATTTGGAGTTTTTCGGGGATATAGATTTTGTCGGCGATTATTTTAAAGGCGACAATGATAAGGAATATCTTTTAAGTTTCGATTTAATTGACAATATGGTTTCCTTAACCAATGATGTTCCTATTGATGCCGAATATCTTTATCACCGCCAGGAGGCTTTGTGGAACAAAATTTTTATTGAATATCTGGGCAAAGAGGAACTGGAGCGGATGATTATCCAGAATATGGAGAAAGGATACATTGAACTGAATCTCTAACCCTAATTTCTAATGTTGAGGCATATGAGGGAAATTATTAAATTAAAAAATAAGAATAAAATAAAATAGCGAATGTTTACTATTCTACTTTTATTAATCGCAGGATTTTTGGGCGGTTTTATCGGCGCTCAAGTTGGGAGCGGGGCAATGATTACTCTGCCCGCTCTTTTGTTTTTGGGGGTTCCGCCGACCTTGGCAATCGGAACAAATATGCTTCCTTCTTGGTTGATTAACGTAGTCGCCTTCTTCAAATATTTAAGAAGTAAGAAAATAATAATAGAAAATCAAACCGCTTCCATTGCCGTTGTTGCTTTCGTTGGTTCTTTGATTGGCGCCAGACTTCTTCTTGATATAGATAAGGCAATCCTATCAAAAATTGTTGCTTTTTTCTTTGTCGCTTTGATTGTTTTAATGTTCAAGAAACCGGCTTCAAGTTCGGAAGGCGCTAAAAAAGAAATAAAACAAAAATATATAAATATTGCAGCTATACTGGCATTTATTGTCGGCATTTACGGAGGTTTTTTTACAGTAGCTGTCACCACTTTTTTTATTTTTATTCTCGTTTATTTGCTTGGCAGAAATCTGCTTGAGGCGGCCGCTGAATCTGTTTTTATCGTTTCAATTGTTTTAAGTATTGCCCTTTTGGTATTTATTAAAACAGATAATATTGATTATCATTTTGCCATTCCTCTTACTGTCGGCTCAATAATCGGTTCTTGGGTTGGCGCGGCTGCGGCTTTAAAATTTGGAGAAAAGTGGATTAAAGTCTTGATGGCTATAACCATTATTATTGTGATATTAAAATTATTGATTGGTTTTTAACAGAAAAAATTATTTAAATATGCCAAATAGATTAAACTTTTTAAAAGCAATAGCATTATTTTGTGCAAGCATTATTGGTGCGGGATTTTTGGTTTTGCCCTATACGGCCTTGAGATTTGGTTTCTGGGGAATTGTTTTTTATTTTATAATTTTAACCATTTTGATGTGTACTATTTACTCTCTTTTTGGAAGGGTTGTTTGGAATACCAAGGAAATTTACAGTGTTCCCGGTTATGTTGAAAAATGCCTTGGTCAAAAAGTTAGAAATTTCTCCGTTTTTATTTCCGCAGCAGGAATTGTAGGCATTTTGTTGATTTATATTATAATCGGCGGAAAGTTTTTAACATTACTTTTTGCTCCGTATCTTGGGGGAAGTGTTATTTTTTATACCCTGATGTTTTTTCTCTTTATGAGCTTATTGCTTTATATAAAAAACGAATACGATAGGAGTCATATTGTAAATTTGGGAATACTGATTATCAGCTTTTTGGTTTTATCAATTTTCATTATAGAGGGTTTGCCATTTTTTAATGCTGCAAACTTAAAAAGCGGTTTTAACTTAGATTATATTGGTCTTCCCTATGGAATAATCCTTTTTTCTTTATGGGCCCTGTCTACTGTTCCGGAGGTAAGAAAAATGGCTTTTAGCGAAAAAGAGCTTAAGGTAATTTTATGTTTAGGGACCTTAATTTCCGCCATTTTTTATTTACTTTTTACAATCACAATTTTAGGTGTATCGGGAAATACAACTTCGGAGGAGGCGCTTTCTGGTTTCGTTAAGATTATTGGCGGAAATATAATAAAAATTGGTCTTGCCTTTGGACTTTTAACGATTCTTGATTCTTTTTTGGCTTTTGGATTGGACCTAAAAAGAATTTTTTATCGCGATGCGAAGTTGTCAAAAAATTTGGCCTGGTTTTTTGCTTGTTTCCTTCCCATTTCTTTATTTTTGATGAATCTTCGCGATTTTGTTAACATAATGTATGTTGTCGGAGCCTTCTTATTTACAATAGAAATAATTATTATAGTTTTGGTTTATCGGAATTTTGTAAATTCCCAATTGAAAAAATCCTCGCCACTAAGCGTCCGTCTTTTATTAACCCTATTTTCCGCGTTTATAATTTTTGAATTTTGGTATTTTTTTATAAAATAGTCAATTAAGTAATTTGTTGTTTTAAATTTTATTAATATTATAAATTAAAAATTATTAATAAATAACAAAAACGGCAAACAAAGGTTACGGGAGAGGTTATTAAATTAAAAACAAAAAGAATAAAAGAAGAGGACAAAATAAGTCCTCTTTTTGAAGGAGGGACGGGAGTTTCGCCCGGAATCGCTTCGGGAAAATTAAGATACCTTCCAGAACTGACTCAGCCGGAAAAAATTCAGAATGGCGAAATTCTTTTGGCAAAAGAAGTTCAGCCTGGCTTTGGTTCGGTTTTAAAAAAGCCGGCTGGCATAATCATTGAGAGAGGCGGTTTAACTTCTCATATTGGTGTTCTGTCTCGTGATATGGGAATTGCCTGTATTGTTGGGATAGGAGAGGAGGGACTTTCAATTTTAAAGAAATTTGACGGCAAAATGGTTACAATTGACGCTGCTCACAATAAAATATTTGAGGGAAAATTGGAAGTTGAGGAAAAAGAAGAAAGTGTCAACATAGGAGAATTGAAGACCACTAAAACCCGGCTCGGCTTAACTAAAATAGGCTTAATGTTTTCCTATCCAATGCCCGAAAAAGAGCTGGCTCTTTTGGGAAAATACCCCTCTTTTGGCGGCAATCTTTTGATAAGAACCGAGTTCATTCTTTTGCTGGAAATTGGTATTCATCCCTTGGCTTTAGTCCAGCATTATCAAAAAAAGCTGACACCAGCCGATTTAAAGGAAAAAATTGATAAAGCAATTTCTTACTATGGTGACGCTAAAACATTTTATATTGAAAAAATGGTTCAGGGAATTATTGAGAATTTAAAGGTTTTTCCCGAACATCCGGCGATTATAAGAGCGCTTGATGTTAAAAGCAACGAATATAAGGAACTGATAGGCGGCAATTTTTATGAGCCGGAAGAGTCAAATCCGATGATGGGCCTGCGCGGCGCTTTTCGTTTTATTCATCCTCAATTTCGGGAAATTTCCAAATGGGAGATTGAAGTGATAAAGAAAATAAGAGAGAAGGGTTATAAAAATGTAAAATTGAGTTTTCCGATGGTGAGAGACCCTCTGGAGCTTGTTGGGGGTGAAAAATTAAGGGAAAAGATAAAAAAGGCCAGTTTTGAAAACTGGCAGGATTTTAAAGGAATTTTTGAAATTATGGAGGAAGCAGGGCTAAAACCCCATAAAGATATAAAAGTTGGAATTGAAATTGAGGTTCCCTCAAACGTGATAAGGTCTGATGAGTTTGCCGAAATTCTGGATTTTGGCCAATTCGGGCCCAATGATTTAACCCAATTTCTATTGGCCTGCGACAGAGAGAATCTGCAGTTAAACAGGGTTTTTGATCCTTCAAACGAAGCTGTTTTGTGGGCGATTCGAAAAACAATTAAATCTTTTAAGAAATTTGGCAGAGGAATTACGATTGTCGGTCAAAATTTTCCCCAAGACCTTCTTCGGATTTTGCTTGAGGAAAAAATAGATTGCATCGGAACAACGGGTGAGGGATATTTTGATTTGGTCAAAAAAGTGGTTGAAATAGAAAAAAGTTTATAATGCTTTTTAATACTCGAGTGTTCTTAAAAATTCCAGGGTTTCCGGTCTTAACTGGGGATAATTTTCCATCACCCATTGGGCCTCTTTTTTGGCCTTTTCTTTTTCGCCTAAGGTCGCGAAAAGCCCGGCTAAATATTCATGAAGGTAGGGATCGCTTTCCCAATTTGAAATTTCATCGGCGAGTATTATCATTTTTTGCCGGTCTTTTGTCGGCCAGTAGATTTCAAATATTTCTCTGTAATAGTCTGCGGTTTGATTAAAGCCGGGAGAGATGATGGGAGAGATGATATTAGTTTCGGTTGGTTTTTCCCCAATTTTTTTCCCTTCAAGTTCCTGCGATTTTTCAAACTCACTTACAAAATTTATTTCATCTTCCCTGAATAAATAGGCCAGACTAAGATAAAAGTGGGTCTGGGCTGATTTTTCATAAAGATTTAAGGCGGACCTGCCAAGGGAAATAGCTTCCTCGTGTTTTCCCAGAAGAGTTTTTATCTGGGCCAAAAGAAAATAGGAGCTTTGCATTTTTGGATTTTGTTTCAGCAAATTTGTAAAGACCTCCTCGGCCCGCAAAAGCTTGGTTTTGTCTGCTGCCCCCCAATTTCGATAAAAAACCCCGAGCCTTAAATAATTATTGAAATTTTGAGGCTCTTTTTTAATATTTTCTTTAAGGAGCGGTTCCAGAAATTTATAAATTTCTATTGAATCTTCGGGTATTGCTCCATGATAAATTTTGGCGAGAAACTCCGCCATTTCTTCGCGCAGAGAGTTTCTGTCAAAGGAGCGATATTTTTCGGATTTTTGAAAATTTCCAATCGTCTCACTCAGCTTAATTGATTTTTCGCCTTTTTGGGTATAAAAATTGGCAAGGGCCGATTGAAAATTTAAATTTAAAGACAGAAACATAGCCGGAATCAAAATGATGATTGATATACATTTTAGCCAGCGCCAAATAAAGATTGATTTTGGCGGCCGGCATTCACAATAAAGATGGTTTATATAGCCGAGAGCAAGGAAGAACATCAGCCAGCTTGAAAAAGTATCAAAATTAAGGAAATTTATGGCTAAATAAGAAACAAAAATGGCCAGAAAGATGCTGAAATCCGTTACGCTTATTTTTCGATTTTTCAAACATTTTTTGAGAGAAAAATAAACCAGGATAAATATTGCCAAATAAGATATTAATCCAAAAATTCCGGCCAGACTTAAAAAGTCAATAAAAACATTGTGGGCCCTGTCAAAGGGAGCAATCACTTTTATAAAAAACTCCGGCCTGTAAAATTTGTAAAAAATAAAACTAAAATTTTCCCAGCCAAAGCCGTATATTGGTTTTTGAAAAAAAGCCTCAAGTCCGATTTTCCAGACATTGACCCTGTCCCAAAGAGAGCTCCCCGTCGAGGATATGGCAGTCAGCTTATGAAAAAGAGTTCCTCCCTGATAGAAAAAGAAGAAAATAAGGAGTAGGGCTACAAATCCGATGAGTCCATAACCAAAACCTGATTTGCGGTAAAAAATTTTTTTGTTCAAAACAAGATTTGCGCCAAGAAAAACGGCAAAGCCCAAAATAATTGCAAGATAAACCGAGAGACTGGCCGCAAAAAGAATTGTTATCAGGTTTACAAAAGCGATGGCAAGCCACCATTTTTTTGTTTTTTTATTATCCTCATTAAAACATAATAATAGAGCAAAAAATAAATTAAAGGTTAAATAAGTTGAGAGAAATATTGAATTGCCGAGCGTTCCGAAGATTTTTGGATCTATCATCGGGCCCAAAAAGGAAACATTAATTTTTTGATATAATGCCGAAAAACCGACAAAAAGGCTGCAGACGACTGATATTTTAAATAATTTTATCCACTCACCCCTAGTTTTTAAGGTATTTAGCAAAAGAAAAAAAATAAAGAAATGGGTCAGCGTAAAAATGCCGTTCATTCGTTCCTGGGTTGAAAAAAACCCTTTTTGAAAATTTACTCCAGAAATTGAAGTTATAAATAAAATAAGCAAAAAACTAAGTATTGAAATTGAAAGAGGTGAGATTTTTACGGCGCCGTTTCTGAAAAACAAAATTAACCATAAGATCGCAGCAATTTCAATAATTACCTGGAACAAAATGACCTTTGGGAAAATAAAGGGGAAAAGAAAAATGCCTTTTCCGACAAAAAGCGGCAGAAATAGGCAGAGATAGGCGCCATACTTTATTACATTAGTGCAGACTCTTTCTATGCGCATATTTTTATGATACAATAAAATGGGGCACAAATAAAATCAAAAATCAAATCTCAAAATGCAAAATGACAATTTAAAATATAAAATTTTGAATTTTTGAATTGTAATTTTGATTTTTAAA
>Ga0315282_10015772_pt1 | contig 11110 bp, 10 predicted proteins | sample YL17G07_20_MG_FD_203693 | JGI IMG/M metagenome (GOLD analysis project Ga0315282, IMG submission 203693) | Sediment microbial communities from Yellowstone Lake, YNP, Wyoming, USA - YL17G07_20 | ecosystem: Environmental > Aquatic > Freshwater > Lake > Sediment | place: USA: Wyoming | collected...
AATTGCAAATTTTGTTGGTGTGAAGCATGCAATAGGAGTTGCTTCAGGAACAGATGCACTACTTCTTTCTCTTATGGCAATTGGTATAAAGCCAGGTGACGAAGTAATTACAACTCCATTTACTTTCTTTGCAACCGCAGGGAGCATTGCAAGATTAGGTGCAAGACCTGTATTTGTGGATATAGAATTAGATACATACAATATCGACCCTAATAAACTTGAAGACCTTTTGAATAAATCTTATAATTCCAGAATGAAAGCAATTATTCCTGTTCATCTCTATGGCCAGTGTGCTGATATGGACCCAATTAACGAACTTGCAAGAAAATATAATTTAAAAGTTATAGAAGATGCTGCTCAATCAATAGGAGCAACCTATAAAGGAAAGCAATCTGGAAGTTTGGGCAACACTGGATGTTTTAGCTTCTTTCCCTCCAAAAATCTTGGTGCATATGGCGATGGAGGGATGGTGGTAACAAACGATGATGAGATAGCCGAGAAAACAAGGCTTTTGCGTGTGCATGGTGCAAAACCAAAGTATTACCACTCAATTGTTGGTATTAATAGCAGGCTTGATGAAATTCAGGCAGCAATACTTAATATAAAATTTAAATACTTACCTGAATGGATTGAGCAAAAAAGAGAAAAAGCAGAATTGTATAATAAATTGTTCAAGGAAAACCTGGGTGATAAAGTAGTTACTCCTTACGAAGCACCGTATAATTATCATACGTATCACCAATATACAATTAGAGTTCAAGAGAGAGACGCTTTAAAACAATACCTTTCAGATTCGGGCATAGGAACCGCAGTATATTATCCATTGCCTTTGCACTTGCAGAAATGCTTTGAGAATTTAGGTTATAAAATTGACGATTTTCCCATTTCTGAAATGGCAAGCAAGGAAGTATTAAGTTTACCAATTTATCCTGAGTTAGAAGAAAGCGAACAGGAAGAAGTAGTTGAAGAAATCAGTGAATTTTTCGGAAAAGGAGAAAGATGAGTAGTTTAATTTTGGAAAAGAGCCAGTTTATAGATGCTTTAAGCTGTTTTAATGTGATACAATTAGAAAAAAAGGCAAGAGCAATTCTTACAGACTCAGGAGGAGTCCAAAAGGAAGCCTTTTGGCTAAGAGTTCCCTGTATAACTCTAAGGGATGAGACAGAATGGGTTGAAACAGTAAAATTGGGATCGAATAAACTTGTAGGGGCGGATTGTAATAGAATAGTATCTGAAGTAAAGAGTATAGGACCAGGAGAAGAGGTAGATTTTAAAGATGAGTATTCGGCGGAGAAGATGGTTGAGGTGTTGAAAGTGATTGGAATTTAGTGACTAATAGAGGGAGGTTAAGAATTTGAAAGAGATAGATTTCATTTTGTGGCAAGAAGGTAAGTATTATGTAGCTCAATGTTTAAATATTGAAGTTTCTTCATTTGGAGAGACTATAGAGGAGGCAGTAAAGAATCTTAAAGAAGCTGTTGAACTCTATTTAGAAGGGGAAGATATAGAATTACCTAAAATTGAGAAGATAATGCTTGGAAAAGAGGAAATAAACGTCTAAGTTATATTCTTCTGGGGAGATTATAACTGTGCTTGGAAAACTTAATTTTAAGCTTATAAAGAAAATAAATTAGGGGATTTTGTCCTTATAAAGTAGAGGCAGTTAGTAAATATATGTGAAATGACAGTTTTTCATTAGAATGGGAGACAATCTATGAGAAGAATTACTATTATAGGAACCGGATATGTTGGGCTGACTACTGGAGTTGCATTAGCTTCTTTAGGTTACAAAATAGTATGTATGGATAAAGATGAATCTAAGGTAGAAAAACTAAAAAGGAGAGTTGTTCCAATTTATGAACCAGGATTAGAAGATTTATTAAATGCTTGTAAGTCCAATATTGAATTTACCTCTGAACTTTCTAAGGCAGTCTACGAAAGTGAAATTATTTTTATCTGTGTAGGCACCCCATCCAGAGAGGATGGTAGCATTGACATGAGCTACTTTAAGGAGGCTGTAAGTGAGATTGCTAAAGTAATTAATGGTTATAAAATTATTGTTAATAAAAGTACTGTTCCTGTAGGTACTGCAGATTGGGTGAGAGGAGAGACAAGTAGGTACTACAAAGGAGATTTTTCGGTTGTTTCTAATCCTGAATTTTTAAGAGAAGACTCTGCTTTGAAAGATTTCTTAGAGCCTGATAGAATAGTTATTGGAGTAGAGAATGAAAGAGCTAAGGAGATAATGTTAAAGATATATTCTAAGATTAATGCACCGAAACTTGTAACAGACATTAAAAGTGCAGAGATGGTTAAATATGCCGCAAATGCATTTTTAGCTATGAAGATTTCTTTTATAAATGAAATTGCCAATATTTGTGAAAAAGTTGGAGCAGATGTGAAGAAAGTTGCTGAAGGAATAGGTTTAGATAAAAGAATTGGTCCTTATTTCTTAAATGCTGGAATTGGTTATGGGGGTTCTTGTTTTCCAAAGGATATTGATGGGTTATTAATGATAGCTAATAATCATAACTATGATTTTAAGTTATTGAAGGCAGTTGCTGAGGTAAATGAGTATCAACAAGAAAGATTTGTTAAGAAAATCATAGACATTTTGATAAAAGAGAAAGGTGGTACTGTCGCTATTTGTGGACTTGCTTTTAAGCCAAATACTGACGATGTTAGAAAATCTCCTGCTTTAAAGATTATAAGAAGACTTGTTGAAGAAGGCTATAAAGTTAAAGCTTATGATCCAAAGGCAATAGAGAATGCTAAAGAGGAGCTCCAAATATTGAGTAAAAAATATTTGGAGAACATTTCTTTTTGTAATGATCCTTATGAAGCTGCTAAAAAGGCTGATGTTTTAGCTTTAGTAACTGAATGGTCCGAATTTTACAATCTTGATATGAATAAAATTAAAAGTTTAATGCGTAAGCCATATTTTTTAGATGGAAGGAATCAATTTGATCCTAAAGAGATGAGAAAATTAGGATTTTATTATGAAGGAATTGGAAGAAAGTGAATTTTATGTGTATACATAGCTTTGACAGAATCATTGGAAAAATGGAGGGAATATGAAAGAGTATTCCTTAATATTAGCAGAAGGTTTATTTATTTTGATGCCATGATATGGGAAATCTTTAAATTATATGGACTAGGACTTAGTAAAATATTTAAAAGACTACCCCTTTCTTTTATGCCTTGTTGCGGTAGCTATAAGATGTATAATAACTTTTTAAAATATTTACCTTCTCTTTTCAAATATTTGATATCAATAAAACAAGGGAAAATTATTAAATCTTTGTCTATGTTAGGACCTTTCTGCCACGTTATCTATTTAGGTTTAGAGGAACAGAGGGCGGGTTCTTTTCTCACATATTTTAGTTTGCTAAAATTATTTACAAGGGAGGTAAAATATGCCAGGTTTAAATTTTGTTTTTAAAGAAGAAGGTATTAATTTAGATTATGACAATATTGGAGATATTCTAAAATATGATGAAAATTACTTTTATAAAACTATTATAAGCAATAAAAATATCTATTTGTCGTACTCAGGGTACAAAGAATATCCTCTATTCGAATTTATGCATAAAAACTTTAAGATAATTGTTGAAGGAATGATTTACAATTATTCCACAGGTATTTTGCAGAAAGAATTGCTAAGCATAGTGGAGTCTTTTATATTAAAAGGAAATTTTAAAACAAAAATACAAGAATTCATAAAGAAAGCAGATGGTGATTATGTGATTTGCATTATTGATATAAAGTCAAATGATTATATCATGAGGTCTCTGAAAAACCCCTATTTTGTCACCCTGAATTTATTTCAGGGTCTCTTGACTTGTTGATTTTATCGGATGCTGAAACAAGTTCAGCATGACCTTTTATTCTATTTTCATACTTTTTCAGAGATCTCATATCATATTTAATGACAAATATGGGAGATTACCCTGTTATTACTATTTAAATAATAAATATAGAGTTATTTCAAGAGACATTAATTTTGTTCTGAAATATATTCAAAATAAAAAGATAAACAAAAATGCTATCATAGAGTGGCTTCTATTCACATATTTTTTAGGAGAAAAGACCTTTTTTAAGGATATCTTTAAGACTCAAACTTCGTGTTTATTTTACAGATGTAATGGGAGGGATGTTATAGGCAGATTATTTGAGCCAAACTTTAACTTTGATTATCATCAAATTAAAGGGGAAGAGTATTATTTAGAGGTTTTAAAAGAGCTTTTTTTGGAGTCTTGTAAAAATAAAGTTCAAAAAATTGAATCATCACACTATAATTCAATTGTAGATATAAGTGGGGGATTTGATACTCGAACCGTTTTAGCAGGTATTAAAAAATTTAATAGTAATGCAATAGGTATAACATTATCTTTAATTACGGGTGACGAGAGTGAATATGCCATTAAAATTGCTAATATCTTCAACACAGAAGTAGTAAAAATATGCGTAAATGAAATAAGAATAACAGACTCAAAGTCGATGGAGAAAGCAAAAAGAATAGCTAATATGATAAATGGATTAGAGCCCATTTATGAAGCATATTCTAATTTTTTGTTGTCAAAAGAAATTAGAAATAGATTCCCTATAAATTATGTTCATTATGGTGGATTTGGTGGAGAATACATAAGACATCCATATAAACTAAAAAAATGGCAAAAGAATATAAGAGATTTTTTACGTAATTGGCGAGAAGATATTAAATTGGTATCTCATATGGTTAATAATGCTGACGAAAAAGAGATTTATGATTATCTGGAAAGCGAGATAAAAAATATATGTAAGTCTACCGATCCACATAGTTTAATCAGGTATCTATATTTTAATTATTATAATGGACTTGTATTATCTGGTGAAGAAAGGGCTAGGATACATTTTTGGACCGTACAGCCCTTAATATCAATTAGATTAATGGATTTCTATACTTCTGGATTTCCGCTTGAATTTGCTTCCTACGTCAATTTTATTAAATTTATGATTTCTATTGATAGGCGTATAGCACTTGTGCCTACTACTCATTTTAAAGAGCTATCACCTAATTTAGTTACTAGATATCCTATCAAAGAAAAAGTAAAAAATGTTCTAAGAGATTTTAAATTTATGGATTATTTTCTTGATTTGCCTTTTTCAGGAAGGATCTTAGCCCAGATGAAGATATATTCTAAAAATCCATATAATTTAAGTAATGATGAGATTAATTTAATGAATTTTAAAATAATTGAGAAGTTTAATGATTCTGTAATGCTTAGAAAGTATTTTAAGATTGGTGCATTAGAGAATGAATTGAAAAATCCAGTAACGTTTAGATTTAATGAGAAATTGCTAACAATAGGTTTATTATTTAACGAGATGGATTGGGAAATTTAAGTAATGGATAATAAGTTAAAGATAGGGATTATAGGTTCACAAATATGGATAGATTATTTCGCTGAAGTGTTTAGTAATGAGGAAAACTTTGATGTTAGTATATATAAAAATTTTAATAAGGAAGTATATAAGTCTACTAGAAGATTAGATCTAATTTATATAATATTTGGATGGTTAGATAAACCCCATTTGTTGATATTTCTTACAGCTTTTCTTTATAAAACTCCGATTGTGATTCATTGGATTGGTACAGATGTATATAGAATGATAAATACTGATATTTTAAGTCCTAAAATGAAGCTCAAAAGACTTATCATGAGAACTTTATTTAAAATAAATAATCGTTGTTATCATATTGCTTGTGCTCCTTGGCTAAAGGAGGAGTTAGCTTCTATCGGAGTAAATGCTACTTTTATTCCTGTAGTATCACCTTCAACAAGTATTAATGCAGAGATATATCCTCTTCCCCAAACTTTAACTGTGTTATCGTATATTCGCTTAGGGAGAGAAGATTTTTATGGCAAGGAAAAATTAATTAAAATTGCCAAAGATAATCCTGATGTTAAATTTATTGTTGTTGCTAATTCTCCTGATAGGAAACCTAAAGAATTGAATAATGTGGAATATTATGGCTGGGTTTCTCGTGAAAAAATGGAAGAATTTTATAAAAATAGTACCTGTGTTTTGAGATTAACAACACATGATGGACTTGCTGTTATAGAGCCATTATTGAGAGGAAGATATGAAATATTTTCTTATGAACATCCTTACGTTTACAAAGCTACTACTATTGAAGAGGCTCAGAAGGCTCTTGATGAGATAAGAACAAAAACAGAACCTAATTATGATGGTGCAAAGTTTGTAAGAGAAAATTATTCCACGGAAATTACAAAAGAGAAAATTAAGAAGTTCTTTTTTGAGATTCTAAAAGGAGAGCACTATGAAAAGAATGGTTAAAAATGTAATAAAAACTTTCTACAAATTTTACCTTGAAAACAAAATCTCTCATTATAAGGGAAACATGTTAATAATTCTTATGTATCATAATATTGCTCCATATCCAAGAAATAATACTATAACTCCTAAAGGTTTTGAGGAAGGTTTGTTATATTTAATTAAAAAAGGTTTTCGTAATTACTCTCTAAATAATTTAATAGATAATAATTTTAATTTTTCAGGCAAGGGATTTGTCATAACTATTGATGATGGAGAAAAAGATGTAATTAAGTATTGCCTTCCTATTCTAAAGAAATACAACTTGAACGCAACTCTTTTTATTTCTCCCAAACTAATAGGCAAGAGTTATGGCTTTTCCTGGGAAAAGGTACCTAAATCCATAATAACCTTTGAAGAGATAGGAAAATATAAAGGATACAAAATAGAACTTATGAATGAGAGGGATATTAAAGTATGGTTAGAGAATGGTTTAGAAATTGGATCTCATGGCTTAAGACATACAGATCTGTCATCAATCTCTTTAGATTCGGCTCTTTTAGGGGAGGAGATATTAATGTCTAAAGAGATTTTAGAAGGTTCATTTAACGTAAAAGTAAATGCTTTCTGTTATCCTTTTGGTTCATTCAATAATATAGTAAAAGATGAGGTAAAGACATATTATAGATGTGCTTTTACTGTAAATAAAGGGATAATATTAAATTCTGAATCTATTGACCTCTATGAGATTCCAAGAATAGCAGGAGCAAATGCTTTTGGTTTTTCTTACAAAATTGCAAAAGCAATTACTAAAAGATTAAAGAAGAAAAAAGGAGGTATAAGAAAATAGAATGTATGAAAATAAATAACAGAGATTTTGAATATAGGAAAATAAAAATAGTATTTGTTTTACCAAACTTAAAAGGAGGGGGTGCCGAAAAGGTAATATTGAATTTATGTTCAAATTTAAAGAGAGATAAATTCGAAATTACTCTTATACTCGGTAGGAAAGAAGGAGAATATATCAAGTTTTTGCCCTCTGATGTTGAAATATTTGATTTAAAGGTAGATCATGTGACATTTGGTCTCCTGAAGCTTTTAAAATTGATAAAGAAAATAAAACCAGATATTGTGTTCTCTACTTTAACTCATATGAACATTATTACACTTTTGTTAAAATCTTTGTTTATAAGAAATATAAAAGTTATAGTTAGAGAGGCTACTTTTTTTAGTATAGCATATAAAAATTCAAGCAATCTAAAAGCTAAAGTCTTTCCTTTTTTTATAAAATTACTTTACAATAAAGCAGATAAAATAATTTTCCTCTCGAGAGATATGCTTGAAGATTTTTGTATATCTTTTGGACGTTATATAGAGGAGGCAAAAATGTTAGTGATCCCCAATCCTATAGATATTAGAAAGATAAATGAGCTTAAAAATGAAAGTATTGATGAGAAAGAATTTAAAGATGAAGCTAAGAAAATAATTGCAGTTGGAAGACTAAGCAAAGAGAAAGGTTATGGGTATTTACTTGATGCGATTCCTTTAATTGTTCGAGAAGTAGACAATATTAAGTTGTTAATATTAGGAGAGGGTAAAGATAGAAAATTTCTTGAGGAATATGCTAAAAAGATTGGTATTTCAAAATATGTATATTTTTGCGGTTTCAAATCTAATCCATACAAGTATCTTGCTCATAGTGATGTTTTTGTGCTAGCTTCTTTATGGGAAGGGTTTGGGAATGTAATAATAGAAGCAATGTCATGCGGAATTCCAGTAGTAGCTACTGATTGTCCTTCTGGTCCTCGCGAAATAATTTCTCATATGGACGACGGTATATTGGTTCCTGTAGAAGACTCTGAAGCGCTTGCTACTGCCATAATTGAGGTACTTAGAGATGAATCATTAAAGGAAAAGTTAACAACAAATGCCTTCAAAAAAGTGAGCAATTTTGATGTAGATAGAATAGTAAATATATATGAAAGTCTGTTTGAGGAGGTATTCGAAAGTTAGATAAAATGCAGAATTTAATAGACGTGGGAATTATCATAATATTATCCTATTTATTATTTAAGAATGAAAGATCTAAAGTTATAATCCTATTATTAGTCGCTTTATCTATTGCGCCATTACCTTATATTATTGGATATAAATTTGATTTTAGCTATATTGTTTTTCTGGTTTTTTTCATATATTTTCTGATAAGGCCGCGGGGCCTTAAGTTTTTAATTTCTGATTTAACATTTTTCGTTATATTTTTGATATTACTTAACCCAGTTTTGTCTTTAATTTCTACTTTGTTTGCAATCTTGAATAATAGTTCAAGAACTGTCTCATGGTTAAGTATAATTGGAACTTTTAAGAATATATCTTATATCTTTGTCTTTGGAGCTTTAACATACAGGGGTTTAGTTTTATTAGAGCAGCACAAAAACTTAAACCATTTTTATTCGAAGATTGCGAATTTAATTATAACTTCTTTAAACATTATAATGACTCTAAACTTAATTTTTATAGTTGTTCAACTTTTTAAGCCAGATTTAGGTATCAAAATAGTAACAAATTGGTACAGTTCTGCAAGTAGGAGCACTCTTGGAGCTATTTCTCAAGAAAACATATTTAATAGACTTTATGGCTTAAACTATTCTCCAGTAGCGCTTGGGCGAATGGCTCTTCTCGGTCTTTCCTCAGCTTTATTTGGTATTGTAGATTCAATAAATAGGAAAAATAAGACTGTTAATCTTAATAAGCTATCGTTTTTAATGTTAGTTTCATTTTTAGCTGGAATATTTAGCTTTTCAAGATTATTTATTTTAGGAACACTAAGTCTGTTAGTTATATTTTTTGTATATTCATTAATAAATATTTTTCAGAAATTTATGTTCCCTAAAGGTAAATTTCGTTTTAATTTTAAGTTTATTAAGGTAGTTTTTCTAATAATATTATTATTTGTAAGTTTTTATATACTTTTTTTAAATGCTGAAACTTTGGGAATAAGAACAGGACTTCCTTTCAGTTATTATTATAGAACAATAGTACTTAACCCATTAATTTCAATTAGCACTAGGTATACATATGCCTCTTCCCCAGAAGATACTAAACAGTTGCTTACTGTAATTTCAAAAAATCCAATAATAGGAGTTGGATATACCCAAGAGGAAGAATTTATTGGGGATTCAGATTTTATGACTGCTTTACATAATGGAGGGATAATTTCGTTATTAAACATCATTCTAATATATATCATGCTATTTTATATGACTTTAAAAAATAGAGATTTTTTATTTATAGGAATTTTTCTTACATTTTTATTATCTGGAATAGCTTTACCAACTCTGTATAATCCAATTTCTATGAGTTTGATAGGTATATATTTAGGGTACTGGCCTTACAGGAAAAATAGTTTAAAAATCAGATCGTTGGCTAATAGGACTACATTGTGAAAGATATTATACTTGAGTATGAGATAGGTAGAATGAAGGGTGGAGGATTAGTTCTATTATGAAAATAGTATATATAACTGCACAGACACCTTATGGGAAAGGTGAACAATTTATATTACCTGAAATATTAGAAATTATTAATAAAGGTCATGAGATAATGGTGATCCCAGTTCGACCTGAGAAAGAAATTGCTTTGGGAAATGAACCAAAAAAAGTTTCAAAATTTTCAATCTGTATTCCGCTTATCGATATAAACCTAATATTAAAAAGTATGTTAATTTTTATAAAATGTCCTTTAAGGGTTATGAAAATAACTTTTGAGATATTAAGGCACTCAGGGAGTCTAAAGAAGATTTTTAAAAATTTAGCTATATTCCCAAAGGGTTTAGTTGTGGGAGAAATGCTAAGGAGAAAGAAAACAAACCATATTCACGCCCATTGGGGCTCTACTACCTCAACTATAGCCTATATTGTATCACAATTAACTGGTATCCCCTGGAGTTTTACTTTACATAGATGGGATATTCCTGAGAATAATATGCTAAAGGAAAAGGCAAGAAGTGCGAAATTTATACGAGTTATAAGCAAAAGTGGATATGATGAAGTCTTGGAAATTGTTGGAGATGAATATAAAAATAAGTGTTTTATTTTACATATGGGTGTAGATATTACTAAATTTAGCAAGGAGGGAGAAAAAACAGATAAAAGAGATAAAGATAGTTTTATTATTGCTACTCCTGCTAATTTATTAGAAGTAAAAGGGCATAAATACTTGATAGAAGCTATAGAGACATTAAGGCAGAAAGGTTATAATATTAAGTGTTATTTTTTTGGAGATGGTCCACTAAGAGAAGAACTGGGAAAGATTGTTAACAATATGAACCTCAGGGATATTATTACATTTGAAGGTGCCATACCTCATGATAGATTACTTGAGTTATATGCCAAAAGTGAAGTTGATTGTGTAGTACTGCCAAGTATCATTACAGATAAAGGTGAACATGAAGGAATTCCATTAAGTTTAATGGAAGCAATGGCTTATAAAATACCAGTTATTTCTACTAATACAGGTGGTATACCTGAGTTATTAGAAGGTGGAGCAGGAATTATAGTTGAACAGAAAAACCCTTATAAATTGGCAGAAGCTATTGAAGCTCTAATTAAAGATAAAGATTTAAGAAGAAAATTGGGAGAAACTGGGTATAATAAAGTAATGGAAGAGTTCTCTTTATCAAATATTGTAATAAAGCTTTTGGAGCTTATGAAAGGGTGATTTCAAATGGATAGGAAGTCTATCTGGATTTTTAATCATTATGCAATAACTCCAGATCTTCCTGGGGGAACAAGAC
>Ga0315282_10015773_pt1 | contig 11110 bp, 6 predicted proteins | sample YL17G07_20_MG_FD_203693 | JGI IMG/M metagenome (GOLD analysis project Ga0315282, IMG submission 203693) | Sediment microbial communities from Yellowstone Lake, YNP, Wyoming, USA - YL17G07_20 | ecosystem: Environmental > Aquatic > Freshwater > Lake > Sediment | place: USA: Wyoming | collected...
GAAGATGAAAGAACCGATCGGACGTTTTGTGTCCTGCAACCCGGCACGACTCCGGCGGATTGCATCGGAAACTGCCCCGATGGCTTCATCCTGGCCTACGACACGCTTGTGCAGTTCGGCCTCGAGGCTCAGGAGTTTTTGCTTTTCACTCTGCAGCATCCTCGTCACGGGAATGCCGGTCCAGCGCGAAACCACTTCGGCAATTTCCTCTGCGTCCACCTCCTCGTTCACCATCGCGGAATCCTTTTGCAGCACGGTCAGTTTTTCCTTCAGGCCCTCAATGGTCTTTTCGATATCCGGGATATCCTTATACCGGATCTTTGCCACCTTTTCGAGATCGCCGCTGCGCAGTGCACCTTCGTCCTCGAATTTCAGGTTCTCGATCTCATTTTTACGCGCCTGGATCTGTTCAACCAGATCTTTCTCCGACTGCCACTTGGCCTTCAGCCGGTTTCGTTCCTCGGTCAGGTTCCCGATCTCTTCATTTAAGGCCTTCAGCTTTCCCTGGTCCTTCTCACGCTTGATGGCCTCCCGTTCAATTTCCAGCTGGCGGATCCTGCGTTCAATCGTTTCCAGTTCTTCCGGCACCGAGTTGATCTCGAGCCGGAGTTTTGAGGCGGCCTCGTCGATCAGGTCGATAGCCTTGTCGGGAAGGAAACGGTCGGAGATATACCGTTGCGAAAGTTCAACTGCGGCAATGATAGCCTCGTCCTTGATTCTTACATGGTGATGGGTTTCGTATTTCTCTTTAATCCCGCGAAGGATGGAAATGGCATCCAGCGTATCCGGCTCATTGACCATCACCGGCTGGAAACGTCGCTCGAGCGCTTTGTCCTTTTCAAAATATTTCTGGTATTCTTTCAGGGTAGTGGCACCAATGACGTGCAATTCTCCCCGTGAAAGCGCGGGCTTGAGGATATTGGCCGCGTCCATTGCGCCCTCGCTTGCGCCGGCCCCGACCAGGGTATGAATCTCGTCAATGAAAAGGATGATCTCCCCCTCGGCGGATATCACCTCCTGGATCACGCTTTTCAGCCGTTCTTCAAATTCCCCCTTGAATTTAGCCCCGGCGATCAGGGCTCCCATATCGAGGGAATAGATCTGCTTGGTTTTTAAGGTATCCGGTACATCCCCGTCAATGATCCGGTGGGCGAGACCTTCTGCAATGGCTGTTTTCCCCACGCCGGGTTCCCCGATGAGGATCGGGTTGTTTTTCGTTCTCCGTGAAAGGATCTGCAGCACCCTGCGGATCTCTTCGTCACGGCCGATGACCGGATCGAGTTTCCCGGTACGGGCAAGGTCGTTTAAGTCCCGGGCATATTTATTCAGGGCATTATAGGTCTCTTCCGCGTCCTGGCTGTGGACGACCGACCCTTTCCGCAACTGGAGGATGGCAGTTCTCAGGTCTTTCTCCGTGACCATGTTCTCCTTTAAGAGCCTTGACGTGCTGTCGTTCCCCGAAAGAATTCCCAGGAGCAGGTGCTCCAGGGAGACAAATTCATCCCTGTATTCCTGGGAGAGTGCGGTAGCTTTCTGCAGGGCTTTTGTGGCATCATTGGAGAGGTACTGCTCCCCGCCGCTGACTTTGGGATACGCATCGATGATCCTGTCGAGTGCAGGGATGAAAACATCGAGGTTCACATTCAGTTTCTTCAGGAGGTACGGGATGACATTCTCGTCAACCTGAAGCATCCCTTTCAGTACATGCGAAGTCTCGACGGCTTGGTTCTGTTTTGCTGATGCAATCCCCATTGCTTTCGCTACGGCTTCCTGCGATTTGATGGTGAAATTGTTGAGATTCATGATGGTGTTTTCTCGTTATTCGTTGTTCGTAATTCACAATTCGCTATTCGTTATAGCGTTTCTTCCTGTCAAATAGTTTGCCAATCTGACAATTGATCCAGGCAGAATGTATGAACATGAGGTGCCAGGGATCGTTTTCCGGTTATTACAAAAAATTTTTATCAAAAAACCGGATTGTTTTTTATTGACAGGAAAATACGCGGATGGAGGTGAGGACGGATGGTAAAAGGTGGAAGAGACTGTGCGGGACGCAGGGGCGGTAAAGGTTACAATGGGCGTGGCGAACTGGGAAGCAACAGCGACCGGTGGGATCCAGGAAACCGGTACCATGATCCCGGCCGTGATTTACATGAGATGTATGATGACCTGCATAACCCCGCCAGTGATGATTATGTGTGGCCGGAGTTCGAAAATGAGGACGAGGACTGAATTTTTCAGCCGGATCGCGGGCTGCAGGATGACCGAAAGGCGCCTGTTCAGGTCACTTCGGACAGTTCTCCGGGGAACAGGATGCAGAAAAAAAAGGCGGGCGGGGGATTGCTCCCTGTCATTTGTGCGTTCTCTTTTCAGTACCCGGCCATTTAGCCGGGGATTCTGTACCGGGCTGCGATGCCGGATGCGATGCCGGATGTCTTCCCGGTTCTCACCCGTGTGCCGGACCTGTCTTACCGACCGTCGCACAATAGATCAGGAACTGATTCACGCCATCGATGCCAAGAATGCCGTGCATGTCATCATCATCGTACGCGGCAACTGCACAGACACCGCAGCCGACTGCCGGTGCCGCAAGGTACAGGTTCTGGCAGACATGCCCGGCATCCTTGTGCAGTTCCCGCCAGCCCCGCTCGCTGTACCGCCAGGTCATCCGGTAGGGGACGGCAACCCATAAAAAGACCACGCCGCACCGCATGATAAACTGCTGGCCGAGACAGGCTTTCGCTATCCGGATGTGCAGCGTCGGGTCAAGATCGAGCTGCTGGAGACGGTGGGTGAGGGCGAGGTACCGGTACAGTCCCGGTTCGAGTCCTTCGACATCGTTCACCAGCAGGTACGTTTCGAGTGCGTGGCGGGCCCCGGCTGATGGGACCGTGCGGAAGGTTGCATACGTGCCGGCAACTTTTTTTACTCCCTGGGTACACCAGAGCAGAAAGGCCAGCTCCGGGATGGTGAGGGGTTCGTGTGCGTACGCACGGACGCTCTGCCGTTCTTCGATTGCTCTCCTGAGGTCACGGGGAGGGACATCGATCGTTGCCGGTTCCGGGAGGTCGAATATTGGTTTTTCCGGGTCGGGCGGGACCTCAAGCGGTGGCTGGGGCAGGTGCTTCTCCTGGTCTGATGTGGTAAGGTACCGGTACTTCGTCTTCTCCATGAAGTTCTGCCCGATATCAGTATGCGGGGAACCGGGTGGCATGCATCATCGTTTTGTCCGGAGGGCAATTAAGGTGTCTGGAAGATAACCATCCCCCGGCAACACGGATTGTTATCCCGTGGGGTGGGGATATGGGCAACAGTATCCTCAAATAATTTGTCATCTCATGCCATCTATGGATGCCCGAACTGTCATAACGCCCGCTCTCCTGATCCTCCTCATCCTGTCCACCGGGTGTGTATCCCCTACCAGCCCGCCGGGGAACATAATGCCCCCGGCAACCCCGGCAGCCACACCTGCCCCGGGCGGTACCGTGACATCTCCGGAAGACCTGGTCAGTTTTGTCAATGACGCATACGTCTATTTCCAGAGGGTGGGAAAGGAGGCAGCACTCAGGGAGTTCGCTGACCGGAACGGGTCGTTCACCCGTGGCGGGATGTATGTCTGGGCCTGCGACTTCAACGGGACGTACCTTGCGCATCCGTATCATCCCGAATTTGCAGGGCAGAACCGGCTGTACGTCACCGACACTACCGGGTTTAAGATAAACGAGGCGATGCGGGACGCTGCACGGGTAGGGAGCGGTTTTGTGACCTACCAGTATGAAAACCCGGTCACGAAAAAGATAGAAAAGAAACTGACGTACGTGAGACGGGCTGACGAGAGCTGGTATCTTGCTTCCGGCATCTACGGCGATGATCTGAAGATCCCCCCGGAGTCCCCGGCAATGGTCCGGCAGGCACTGGAGACAAAGGTTGAGAGTGCGGTAACCTTTGCAAAAGAGAACGGCAGGGAAGCAGCCCTTACAGCATTCAACAACAATTCCGGCCCGTTTGCGGCGGACGGGACCTACATCTTTGCGTTTGACATGAACGGCACCACCCTTGCCATGCCGTTTGAGAAGGACCGGATCGGGAAGAACGAACGCAGCCTCAAGGATGGCAACGGGATCGCGATAGGGGAGCGGAAGATCCGGCTCACGCAGGACGGCGGGGGATTCTTCTATTACGTGTTTACCGAACCTGCGTCCGGAAAACCGGCATTCAAGGTATCCTGCGTAAAGCCGGTCGATTCCTCGTGGGCAGTGGGGGCCGGGAAATACCTCCCGGATATTCCCGCAGTATTTTCGCAGGAACGGCGGGACATGATGTTATCCCATGTCAATGATGCCGTGTCATACGTGAAAGCGAACGGCAAGGGAGCAGCAATACGGACATTCAATGACCCGAACAGCACCTTCTCGCAGCCGGACATGTACATCTTTGCGTTCGACCGGAACGGTACCTACCTTGCAAGCCCGTACTTCCCGGGCATTGTCGGGTTGAACCGGATAACGACACGCGACCCGTACGGGGAGTACCATATCCCGTACATCATCGCAAACGCGGAGCAGGGCGGCGGGTTCATGTACTACTTCTATCCCGATCCCGCGGCAGGTTACCGGATTAAGCTGAAACTTACGTACTCGCAGATGGCGGGAAACGACCTCGTCGTAGGTACCGGGATCCTTGCCTGATTAAAAATACCTTTTTTTGTCGGAGCGTATCCGGAAGTCCGGCGATGACGGCCAGCGAGAAAAAAAAGATGTGCTCTGCCGGGATATCCGTCACTTTACTCTCTTCAGCGTGTCCAGCGCAACGGCGTAGGGCTGGGCATCGTCCACGTGAGTCAGTTCGATCGTGTCTCTGCTGCCCATGTGCAGGTGTGAGATGAGACCTCCTTTTTCTCAAAAGGTCCGAAGATCTAAGGGGACATACTCCCAGATCTCCTCAATTCAGGCTCCGTTTCCCCTTTTCCGGGGGTTCATATCACGTATTCCGGTAAAAACAGCACTGTTGTTTTGCGATTCCTTCAGTTCTCCGTTATTTTGGGGTATCGGGGCCCATATCATGCCCGGAAATATCCGCTTTTAGCACCTTTTGGACGGATGATCGGCTTTGGGGTTGACCATCAGTCCCTGAAATAGAGAAATGGACCTTGGATCCCGGCTCGGATTCCAAAATCGCCCGGGGACTTCCAGAGCCGAAACGAGGACGAGTGAACTTGACCGAGCGTTATCATATCAATCATACTTAGGGCCCCATACTATCGAATTGGAAAGCGTCTTTAGTGAGAACGCACACAAAAAAATTAATCGTATTCACGGAACAATGCCGGGTTCTGTCTTCGGATCCACCAGCGCCTTACAAGGAATACACCTATGATGATGACAATTGCCCCTATTACCCCGATAACAATTATTGTCTGAGGTATCCATTCCACCGGAGTTGTAACCCGTGCAGGTGGCACGGTCTGCGTCTCTTTAGGAGCAACTGTGGCTAGTGATGGGGAGATTCCTGTTACCGAGGCTGCTGCCGAAGCCAATATAGTTGGGACGGGTGTGACCGAAGTCATATTCGTTCCGCCCTTCTGGTATGCAATCGCAAAGTACGAGAAGCCCGGAGCCGTTGCACGGTAAAATACATTCCCGCTTTTCTGGGAGACGAACCGGGTATCGAGTGTCTGCCACTGCCCTTCTGTATTATGCATCATAACAATATCGCCATTCGTAAACCTGTGCTCGGTGAGCCATGATTGCGGGACACTGAAATCAAGAGTGATCTGGCTGACGACTCCGGTTATCGTACTCGAGGTTATGGACATGTACTGGTATACGATCGTGGACGGAGCAGCGATTGTTGTTGGCAGGTCGCTCCGTGGCATGGCAGTGATTACAAGATTCTTTCCGAGACCTGTTCCTGTAATCTCAGCGCGGGTTACTGCCGATCCGCCACCCACATTGACGATTTCTGTTCGGGATACGCCAGCAATACTCGCAAAGGATTCAGAACCACCATCACTGAAACCAGAACTTCCACCGCCGCCGGTGCTTGATACTGCTGTAACACCGAATGTGGACAACCCATTCGGTGAATCACCTCGGAAGAAGTCGGTGAGGCCATTAGGAGTGCTCCCAAGGTATGTGGTGGTCAGCATCTCTTGTGTGCCATCATCAGCGAAACGGAAAATCCTGATTTTGGTTGTACCTCCATTGGCAAGAACCCACGAATGGAGTACACTCAGGTTTAGTTGTATCGGATCACTTGCACCTGTCCGATTTGCATTGATTGCAGCAGTATTACTGAACTGAACAGTGTAAGCTACGGCAGTGACATTCAGTTTACTATCTGCTGTCTGCGCTGCCAGTTGGAACGCGTTTATAACCGTCGTATTCGCACCTTCAGTAATACTCTGCGACATCGTAACACCGGTTGGTAACTGTTTCAAGGGGAGGGTCACCGTTGATGTTACCGTTCCGACAGTTGACTGGTTAAGGACTGCAGTAAGAGGGGTTGTTGTTATCACAACCTGTGAAATCGAGGAGAGATTTATATTGCCGCTGCTCTCGTTGATAAAATTAACACTACTGACATATTTCATCCGGCTCCAGCCATTCCCCGGATTGTCGATAACCATTGTATTCGCTGATGGCAGCGTCACAGTTCCGTTTGTATTTGTAATGTTGACTTCGATCATCTGCTTATTATCAGCATTTGTGTGGACTTGTGTTCCGTTGATATTGGAATTGGAATTCCCGATTTTCGCGATCACGCTCAGCTGGTGCATTGTCGAGTTTGTGAACCAATCAGTATCAGTTATCGTGAGCGTGATGTTGTATACCTGTGACTGGTTGTAAATGTGCGTGATGGAATCGGGAAATGCTGTGCTATTTGATGTGATATTACCATCGCCAAAGTTCCACTCATAATTTATGATACCTCCCGGAGGCGGATCGAAACTTGCAGATGCATCAAAGCTCACCGTGTCGTTGATCTGGATTGTTGTTGGAGCGTAATTAAACGATACGATCGGGAATTTCCCGACGTAAATATAATACGTTTCAGTCTTCGTATTACTGCCATATGCATTGGTTGCCGTGAGAGAGACATTGTATTTTCCCTGACGATAGGTGTTTACTGGATTTTGTAGAGTTGATGTGTTGCCATCGCCAAAGTCCCATGACCATGAAGTTGGATTGTTCAACGACGTATCACTAAACTTCACCGCAGCTGGTGCGGTTTCAATGCGGGTTTGATTCGCCGTGAAATTAGCGACCGGGGTTGGGAAGGCCGTAATCGTAAAGCTCCCGCTCAGGGTGCCGGACCGCCCATTGCTGTTGACCACAACAACGTCCCAGGTTCCGGCCTGAGCACCGGTCAGGTCGAACGTGCCGGTAATTGTGTTCGGTGAGACCACCGTCACTCCGGTTGCAGGGATGGCGTCCAGTGCCACCACCTCAAGAGCGTCGTTACCGCGGGACGTGACATACGCGAGCGAACGGGAGAGTGCAACACTGCTTGGCCATTTCAGGAGTGCTCCGCCGGTCCCGTTCGAAAGACCGGTCTTGTATACGGGTGCTGAGGGGTCGGTTACGTCCACAATGTCCAGGGTACTGCCCCCTAAACTGGTGATATAGGCATACGTTGCGTCAGCCGAGATCGTTGCATCGACCGGACCGTTCAGGTAGGTGTCTCCGGCCGTTCTGGCTACACTTCCCTTATGTACCGGCACGGACTTATTGCTGATGTCGATGATCTCGAGCGCATTACTGGTATAGCTGGCGATATAGGCATAGTATCCAACGACCGTAACACTTTTAGGTGCTCCAAGCAGCGCCCCGCCCGTTCCATCCGATATGCTTGCCATGTGTTCAGGAGCTGCCGGATTGGATATATTCACAATTTCAAGAGCATTGCTGTTTGAACTGGCAACATACACATACGGATAATTTTCGACAACATCAACGCTGACCGGACCATTCAGGAGCGCCCCACCCGTTCCGTCCGTTATGCTCGCCACGTGTGCCGGGGCTGCCGGATTGGATATATCCACGATCTCCAGGGCATTGCTGGAATAACTGGCAACATACGCGTAATTCCCCACGACATTGACACTTCGCGGAGCCCTCAAAAGCGGTCCACCGTCCACGTGGGAGATCTTCCCTTTGTGGACCGGTGCCGAAGGCGTGGATACATCCACGATCTCCAGGGCATTGCTGGAATAACTGGCAACATAGGCATAATTGCCGGATACCGCCACATCAATAGGGCCGTTCAACAGTGCCCCCCCGTCACCGTTGACAATACGGCCTTCATGGACAGGGGAAGAGGGATTGGTCAGGTTTACGATCTCAAGGGCGCTGCTGTTGTAACTTGCGATATATGCGTAATTGTTTGCAATGGTGACTCTGTACGGGTTGGCAATGAGAGCTCCGTCAGTACCATTAACAATGCCGCCGAAATGCCGCGGATTGAGCGCGGCAGTCTTCAGCCGCACTTCAGTACCATCTGCAAAGTTAGATCCTGCAAGGTTCGTGATCGTAACGGTGCTGGTGTTCTGGCCTGTCGATGGCGTAATTGCAGTAACCGTTGGATCGGTTTTCCAGGATACATTGAAGACCCAGAACTCCTGCGTTGTCCACTCGGTATTATTGAAGGTTGCATTGTAGTCCATCCACATCTTGAGCCTATACTGGCCTTTTGGATGGTTAGTTTCGGTACCCCAGCTGTTCTGCACAATCCAGTAGTGCCTGGCAGGATCAGTATCGGTTTTATTGTACCCCATAATGATCATGGCATGACCACTACCTTCGTTGGAAGATTCGTTGTAAAATGACTGATTATACAGGTCCATGTCCCAGATATTATTATCAGGTTGATTACGCCAGAAGTCAGGATTGAACTGAGACCAGGCAGTGCGGTTGGGTAAAGTCATAACATAGAACAGAACCTTCCCATCCACCAGTGCAAGGGTGATATTCTCCACCGCGGCAGTCTGGTTTGAGTACGGTTCTGCCAGTACCCGTTGTGCCACGACCCGGCTGAGCCCTGTATTCGGTGTATTTATCATGAGGTTTTTCGGAAGCGTTGTCTGGACATACCCGTTATCGGGGACCTCGGCATCCTTATACGAGGCGTTGAAGTTGCTCCAGGGAACCACAAACGGCCCCCCCGAATACGACTGGTTCACACCGGTAGTGTAGATATCGGCAAACGTGTAGGCAAACCCTCCAGTGCATGCCCAGTCATGGGGTTTTGTCATGATGATGTTCCCCTCCATAAAATTCGAGTTGAAAAACTGGATCGATACTGGTATTGCAGCTCCATTAAATTTGAAAAGCGACTGTGCGAGAGCACCGGTGCCTGCCCACACCCAGCAGTTCCCGCAGGTTCCCTGGTTCCAGTCAGCGTACGAAGTCTTAGGAAATTCATTGGCAAGAGACGACGGCGCATCGCCGATTGTTGCCGCCGCATCATAGACTGATGCATTATCATAGAGGAGATGTTCTTCTTCCATATCCTCAAAGGAGAGGTTCATATGCGCACCCGGTGAATCCGCAGCCGCGAACGGGAAAAGGCAATACGGGATAACCATGCAAAAAAGGATGGCAACAAGGTGTTGTGTCGGAGACCTGTTTTTCAAAATATCCCGCCTTCCGATATGCTGGCATGAGGGTACGGTATCTGGTCCCCTGTAGACTTTATGTATATCCTCTTAATTACATTAATTCGTGGTACTTGTATTCACATTATATTGACACCCACAGTCAGATTTTGCATCGGGCCACCTGAGAGGAGAAAGAACGGGGCAGGGGGGAGGTTCCTCCTGCTCCGGGATTTTTTTGATGAGAAGTGGTTTCTTTCTGATTAGGTATCAGTTCAGAAAGCCGCGTTATTTCACGTATTCCACACCGGGCATGTCTTCATTCTCCCGGTCACCAGTCAGGAAAGGAATATTCAGCCGGTCCGCAACGGAATATCCGACACAGTCGATTGTCGACAATTTCTTTCCTTTACCTGATGCCCACTTTCTCATGGTCGCACCTGAACAGTAATCTTCATCCCCGGTTGCCTGGAGGGTCACCATCTTTCTTACTGTTTTAAGAACCTGGGATGCGGTCCGGCCGGGATGATCCAGGACCCCTCATGCCGGATGGTGGAGACTTCAACATCCGCCATGATCCTCCGGGATACAGGCTCCGTCGGAGAGCCCCCGGGATGATCCCTGAAAACAGGGGTCCGGACAGGTTGCAGGTTGCACAAACAGGCGAATTCCGGTACACCGGCAAGAAGATCTGCCAGTATTGCAGTCCGATTGTGCAAATCGAGCGCGATACGGGCTCCAAAATGATCGCTAATGGATGCTTTCCAGCAGGCGATCGGCTCTCAGGTCGATCTATAGTCCCTGAAATGAAGAAATGGGCTGTTTTGGGATCTCACTTCCGGCCGGGATGATCCAGGACCTCTCATGCCGGATGGTGGAGACTTCAACATCTGTCATGATCCTCCAGGATACAGGCTCCGTCTGAGAGCCTCCGGGATGATCCCTGAAAACGGGGGTCCGGACAGGTTGCAGGTTGCACAAACAGGCGAATTCCGGTACACCGGCAAGAAGATCTGTCAGTATTGCAGTCCGATTGTGCAAATAGAGCGCGATACGGGCTCCAAAATGATCGCTAATGGATGCTTTCCAGCAGGCGATCGGCTCTCAGATCGACCTACAGTCCCTGAAATGAAGGAAAATGGGGTTTTGGGGTCCGGGCCGGGACTCAGGGAGTGGAAGTCTCATGGTACCAGGCATCCAGGTCACCCCGATCCGGTGCCGGTTGCGCCACCGTTGGACATCCCCGGACAAAAAACTCCGGCACACAATAGCCGGGAAACTCCCAGATCAGAGGATTTCATTCGTAATTTGTTCCCAGACAGACAGGATTATATCACACGAGTAGAGAATCACTATTGATAAGAACCAGATATGAGCGCCGTTATTACTTGTAGAGTGCCAGAGTTTCTGTCCTAAAATAGTGACAGTATTTATGTCCGCTTTCAAGAGCACCGAATAGGTGCTTGAGGGTGAAAGCGACAATGGAAATCAGAACCAAAGCAGTCGTATTCTATG
>Ga0315282_10015774_pt1 | contig 11110 bp, 12 predicted proteins | sample YL17G07_20_MG_FD_203693 | JGI IMG/M metagenome (GOLD analysis project Ga0315282, IMG submission 203693) | Sediment microbial communities from Yellowstone Lake, YNP, Wyoming, USA - YL17G07_20 | ecosystem: Environmental > Aquatic > Freshwater > Lake > Sediment | place: USA: Wyoming | collected...
GAGCCTGTTGGGCTGCTGCATCTCCGCCATCTTCAGAGGGACTGCTCTTCGCGAAAGTGCCTGCTTGCTCTCCCGCTATCTTCCCGAACACTAGCGTTTCTAGCAGGGAGTTGCCGCCAAGTCTGTTTGCTCCATGAACGCTCACGCATGCGCATTCGCCTGCAGCGTATAGACCCTTAATCGAGGTTTCGCAGTTGGCATTGCTATCAACACCGCCCATTGTGTAATGTTGAGCAGGTTGGATTGGAAGCGGTTCCTTGATGGGATCGACGCCTGCAAACTCAAGCGCGAGGTCGCGTACTCCAGGTAACCTGCTGAGAATCTTCTCGTTGCCTAAATGTCGCAGATCCAAGTGAATGAAAGTGTCTTTGACTCCTCGCCCCTGATCTATCTCTGTCTGAATGGATCGGCTTACGACATCGCGTGGTGCAAGTTCGAGGGCCTTTGGGGCGTATTTCTGCATGAAACGTTCGCCTTGAGAATTGACAAGGTATCCGCCCTCGCCGCGGGCACCTTCAGTGACCAGGAGACAGGTTGGATACAGCGCCGTGGGGTGGAATTGTACGAATTCCATGTCTTTCAGTGAAGCGCCAGCCTTGTATGCGACCGCCATGCCGCTGCCCGTGTTTATGATTGAGTTCGTGGATTTCGCGTAAATCCACCCGGCGCCTCCAGTCGCTAGAACCACTGCCTTCGCGTTGAAGGCAACTAATTCCCCCGTTAGGATGTCAAATGCGACAACACCCTTAGTGACGCCATTCTCGACGATTAGATCTGTTGCGAACCATTCCTCGTAAACCCTGATTTTCTGTCTCAGAGCCTGCTCGTAAGCGGTGACGAGGAGATAGTGTCCCGTCTTGTCAGCCGCATAACATGTCCGCGGATACCCGGCACCACCAAAAGGTCGCTGCGCAATCTTTCCTTCGTCAGTTCTGCTGAAGGGACAGCCCCAGTGTTCCATCTCAATTATTCGTTTCGGAGCTTCTTTGGTGAGAATTTCCACCGCGTCTTGGTCCGCGAGGAAATCGCTTCCCTTAATCGTATCATACGCATGCTTCTCCCAGTTGTCGTCGCGACCTCCCTCAGCGTTGCCCAGTGACGCATTGATTCCGCCTTGAGCCGCACCAGAATGCGATCTGAGAGGGTGCACTCTACTGATGATCGCCGTGTCGGCGTACTTCGAGGACTCAATTGCCGCTCTCAATCCGGCGAGTCCTCCGCCGACGATTATTACATCATGTGTGAACATGTGATCCTCTCCTCATTTCGCGAACAATAGAGGCCAGAAACCGTAGGCGCCCGAAACAAAGGCAACAATTCCTAGCAACGTTAGGCTTAATGACAAGAACTGTTGTCCCTGTTGTCCGACACCAAAGTCCAAGACGACGGTCCTCACGCCATTCAAGCCGTGAAACAATGCGAGAGCAAGTAGTGCTAAGTCGATCAAGGCTCGCGGAAACGCTGCCCACTCCAGTGCAAAGTTGGACAGCCACAAGTGAAGGCCTAGGAGGACGACGAGGAGAACTGCGGTGATCCTCTGAGTCAGCCAGAGCATTACACTTCGTATCATCGCACGTTTACCCTCCTTTCGGTAGCAATGGTAGACCCATGATGATGATCGCAGCGCTTCCTGCAACTGCGAGGAGCATGCTGATCCAGAAAACGGTCCTGTGCTTTTGGACGCCCAGTCCCAGGTCGAGGAAAACGATCCTTATCCCATTGATTCCATGAAATGCGATTATCCCGAGTGCAATGAGATCGAACAGTTGAGCAAATGACCCCGCTGCCCAGAAGGTTTTTCTGAGTACGTCGAAGACTTGCGCCTGAAATCCCTTGACAATCCCCAAGTTAGCTTGTGCGATCGCTGTGATGTGTGCCAGTATGAAGAACACCAAGTAGAGCCCTGAAAGTCTCTGTATCAGCCATGCGTACATGCCTAACCTCATGTTACGCGGGTTCAAGTCGCTGCTCCTGTCGAGCAATTGTCGGGTGATCTTTGTCATGATGTGTCATCCATTCTAATTCAAGTGTACACAAGAGTGGATGCGATGTAGAGTAATGCGCCGAAGCAAAGGAATGCTAGACCTGCAAAGACGCCGAAGATCCTCTCAAGGCCAGCCATGTCTGCGAGAATTGCTTCATAGATGAACAGAGCTTCCAGCAGAACCATCACGCTAGTCAGCGTTAGCCACCCTTTCGACATCGCTCCTGTCTTCAGTTCTGTCAAGTTTGATCACCATGAGACTCCGATATTCTCACGTGGCCTTCACCATTCGTCGATTGACTGCAAAGACGACGGCCATGAGACTGAACGCGATTGCGTTTGTTAGAGCGAATGCGGCGGTGAAGTTGATGTCGGAGAACGTTCCTATTTGTCTTGGAGATAGATAGGCGTAGATGGTCAGTGAGAGGAATTCCACTATCGCGAAGATACCAACTGCCGTGAAAAACGGCCTTCGGAGAGCGCGTCGCTCGGAGTTTCTGTCAAGGAATGGCACTACTGCAAGGAAGACGCCGAGCCCTGTTGCGAGCAGCATGCCGTAAAGAGGTTCAACGCTTTGAGTCTTCAGGAATTGATACATTCCCATGAAATACCATTCGGGCTCTAGGATTGTCGGGGGATTCATCGGATCGAATTTCTCACCGATTCCGAGCGGGAAGAGCGAGACCAAGAGTATGAGAAGCCCTAACACAATTGGGGCTAGATTGATCTCTGAGAGGAGTATCTCGATTCCATTTCTTCGGATTATGAAGTAATGAATTGCCAATAAGGCGACCAGTAGCCCGGGCACAAGTAGGGCATGTGCTGTGTAGAACCGACTGAGTGTTTCAGTGTAGTTACGACCCCAAATCATGCTGGTTAGGACTGTTCCGAACTGTGGGACTGAGGAGGCCAGTCCGCGGCCTATGCCTGCCGCGCCCACGGCTTCCTGATCCCATCGAAGCACGTAACCCGTGAAACCTGACAGGATCGTTAGGGCACCTGCCGCGACGCCCACGATCCAGTTCAGCTCCTGAGGCTTCTTGTACGAGGCTTTCCAGTATCCGTTAACCATGTGAAGTATCGCTGTGATTATCATCCCGTTCGCGGCGTAGAAGTGAATCCCACGCAAGAGCCACCCATAACGCAGTGTCGTTGAGATGCTCTGAATGCTAGTGTATGCAGCTTCTGAGGTTGGAGTGTAGCTCATCGCGAGCACAATTCCTGTCGCTGAGGTGATTATGAAGAAGAGAAAAGTCAACGCGCCGAGAGCGTTCAACGGGTTGAGTGTGTTTACCACGCCCGCATAGGATGAGTATCCAAGCACAAAATCGAGAATGCCCATAACTCGCGATATGCTGGAATCCAGAACGGATTTGATTCCCCTGTAAAACGAACGGCCAACCATTTTGGTCAAAACTCCCCGTATAACGGAAGTCCGCTTTCGTAGCCGTCCGCGATGATGTCGCCGTTCTCTTCAAGCACGAGTTTGATCTTAGGTAAGGCTCTGGGAGCTGGACCCGCTAGGACTTTGCCGGTCTTCGCGTCGAATACTCCCCCGTGGCAGGGGCATAGGGACTCTTTCGGGTTCCCTTGCCATCCCTTCAAGTCGATCCTGTCGTAACGAACTTGACAGCCGAGATGGGTGCAGGTCCCGTCGAACGCGACAAAGCTACCATCGGAAAGATGAATTAACACTGCGGGCCTGTCCTCATGCGGATACGTGAAAAGCAGACTCTCCCCCACGGCTACGTCGGCGGAGTTCGCAACGCGAGTCTTTGGGTAAGTAACAGGCCCAGTGTTTCTCTCAGCGAACAGAAACTCAGTTATTCGTTCGATTGGAATAAGCAGAGCCGCTGCTCCAAGGAGAACCGTGTATCTTAGAAAGTCACGCCTACTCGTCTTTGGCATGCGACCATCTGCTTGTCCTCTGAGATTTTCCCCTCGGATGAGATAGCATGTAGATTTGACGCTGTTTATATATGTCGGAAAGAAAACACATACTATTATTTACTCTGTTGAATGAGCCAACAGAATCCAGAGCGCACCCAGCGATTCTTCGACCGCTGATGACTCACACCGGACACGCCGAACACGCCGGATAATGGCATCGTCGCAGTCGAACGCGGTCCTGATGGCATCATCTACTTTTCAACATCAACAGCAATATTCCGCTACAGCCCGGAACAGACCTCCACAACTACTACACAGGCTGTGCCGGAATTCGACTCGCGACAGACCTTCATGGGGCCGCAATGGTAGTTTTCGTCTTTGCAGTGTCTCGGTTGCTGTTTCGAAGGCGGACCAATGCGCCCTCGTAGTGGGCGTGCGCCCACTGCCTTGTTAAGAGCGGCTAGCGTTTGTAGGGTTGCCCAGTGAATGCGAAGGTCTTGAAGAGTTCGTACACCTTCTCAGGAATCCCTTCAACAACGTTAAGCCCCATCGCGCGAGCAACATCCAGCGTGATTGGTGTCGCATGAGACATGTAGCCACGAGCCAGGAAATCAGCGACCCGCTCAGCCTGGTCTTTCTCCATCTTTCCTTCAAGCAGCCACAAGGCGAAGGCCTTCGCGTTCTCAGTCTCTAGGTTCGCCACGTCCGACATGATGACCATTCGATCCGTGACGTTCTGAATCGGTTTTGTTTTGAGCAAGGTAGCTAGGGAGCTGGCGGGCCACATGCCGTCAGGTGTGGGAATCTGCGGATCCACCGGTCCCAGGACACTGTACTTCTCCATCCGGATTTCGTCAGCTGCAAGGCTCATGAGTGAACCGCCGGACATGGCGTAGAAGGGAACCATAACTGTAACCTTACCGCTGTGAAACTTGATCGCCATCGCCATCATTTGCGCCGCCAGAGCATAACCTCCCGGCGTGTGGAGAATGAGATCGATCGGTTTGTCATCCGGTGTTTTGCGAAACTCTTGGAGAATCTTCTCTGTGTCCTCGATCCCGATCTCAGGTTCTTCGTCAGCCCCCTTCCAAAGCTCCTTCTTGTGAATCATTGTGATGACTTTGGTGCCACGCTCCCGTTCAATCCCCTCAATAATCCGCCCACGCCATGCTAAGACCTCAGCTTTGGTAGTAGGTCTCTTAGACGCCGCTGTGGTCGATGCTGGTTCCGAGGCAGGTGTCTGTCCGTTGCCTGCTGTCTCCTGCTGGGTCTCGTTCTCGTTGTCCTCATCGCCCTTTTCCTCAGCTACCTCGGAATCTCCTCCGGTCGCTTTTTGCGAGGATGACTGCTTCTGTTGGCGTATGAAGTAGATGAGGACCAATGAATTGAGGGCAGAGATCAGAATTAGCCCTAATCCCAGGATTATTTCTGCGTCCAAGTCCAATCTCGCTTCGACCTACTGATCATAGACCTTGCCAGGCTTCTTTCCTACACCGAATTCGATTGTTTCGAAGAGCTGATGCACTTTTTCCGGGACGCCTTCCGTCACATTGAGGCCGATAGCCCGTGCGACATCCAGAGTAATGGGAGTCGTGCTTGCCATGAAGCCACCCACGAGAAAGTTAGCAACCTGAGCAGTTTGGTCCTCGGTCATTTTGTCTGCCAAGAGCCATTTGACAAATTCCGCTGCATTCTCGGTTTCCATTCGTGCTTTTCCTGATAGCAGGATTGTGCGATCAGCTATCAACTCCACAGGTTTTCGTTTCAAAATTGCCATTATCCAGTTGGCAGGCATTTCGTCGATTTGCGGCTCTACCGGGGCGAGGATACTATATTTCTCCATCATGATCTCGTCCGCAGCAAGCGCCAGGTATGTCCCACTCGACATGGCGTAGAATGGAACCATCACCGTTACCTTTGCGGGGTGATGTTTCAAAGCCATAGCCATCATGTCAGCAGCGAAAGTCAAACCTCCCTCAGTGTGAACGATGAAATCGATTGGCTTGTCACGCGGGGTTTCCCGTACCGCCTGCAATATCGTCTCTGATTCTTCAAGAACGATTTCGCGTTCGTCGTCGTCTGTACTCCATGGCTCTTTTCGATGGATTAGAGTGATGATCCTTGTACCGCGTTCCTCCTCAAGCTCACGTATCAACTGTGACCTCCGGGCAAGAATCTGCTCTTTCGTAGGACCTCCTGCTTCTTTCTCATCATCTTCCTCTTCGTCTTCTTCTTCGTCCTCGGCTTCTTCAGCAGCTTCAGCCCGCTGAGATGTGGACTGAAGTTTGCGCATAACGTACAGACTCGTCAGCGCATTGATGCCGACCGATGCGACGATCGCCGCAGAGAGGAGAGTCTCCAGTTCTGCCACTACGATTCACCATTTTCGAAGACCAAGAGCGGACGTTCCAACGTGAATGATGGCGCGCGGCATCTAAAGGTTTTCGAGACTTGAAAATCCACTCTGGGGTAGCGGGGGAGCCATTAGAGTGGGCTTTGTGAATTTTCCAAGCTAGTCCTAGTCTGCGATTTTTGGTACTTCGATCTTGGACGGTTCGTAGTCTTCCAGTCGACCATTCAGAAACGCGTCGTACGCCTGCAGATCAAGGAGACCGTGACCGCAATTGTTGAACGTTATGACCTTCTTTTCTCCGGTTTTCTTGCATTTGAGAGCCTCGTCGATCACGTATTTCACGATATGTGCCGTTTCGGGAGCTGTGATCATGCCTTCTGTCTTTGCTAGAATTCGGGCTGCTTCGAAGACTTCTGTTTGCGAGTAGGCTACTGAGGTCATGTAACCTTTGTTGATGAGGAAACTAAGGGACGGTGCTTTTCCGTGATATCGAAGTCCTCCGGCATGTATTGGAGGTGGCTGATACTTGTGCCCTATGGTGTACATCTTCAGTAGCGGCGTCATTTCCGCAGTGTCTCCGAAGTCGTACTTGTACACGCCGCGAGTTGTCGAGGGAACGGCTTTGGGCTCGCACGCGATGAACTGGGTCTCCGATTTTCCTTTTAGCTTATCAGCCATGAACGGGTAGGCGAATCCTGCAAAATTCGAACCACCACCGATGCATCCGCATATGACATCAGGTTCGACATCGATCATCTCAAATTGTTTCTTCGATTCCAACCCAATTATGGTCTGATGTAAGAGCACGTGATTTAGAACGGACCCCAAGCAATACCGTGTATTATCGTGGCCTAGGGCATCTTCGATAGCTTCACTTATCGCAATCCCGAGTGAACCGTGATTACTTGGATCAGACTCCAGAAGACTTCTTCCAAATTTCGTATTTTTGCTTGGCGAGGCGACAACGTCTGCTCCGTGAACTTCCATCATGATTCTGCGTCCAGGTTTCTGATCGTAGCTCACGCGAACCATGTAGACACTGCACTTCAATCCGAACAGTGCAGAAGCCATCGCCAGGGCAGTTCCCCACTGTCCAGCTCCAGTCTCAGTTACCACGCGTTCGTTTCCCTGAACCATGTTGTAGTATGCTTGCGCGATCGCGGTGTTGGGTTTGTGACTTCCGGTTGGGTTGACGTATTCACACTTGTAATAGATCTCGGCAGGCGTGTTGAGAAACTTCTCCAGCCTTCTCGCGCGGAGGAGCGGTGTGGGACGGGGGAGGCGCAGATACGCATCATATACCTCGTCGGGGATTTTGATGAAACGTTCTGTCGAAACTTCCTGCATGATCAAGTCTTTCGCGAAAAGTCGAAGCAACGGCTCAGGTGACATCGGTTTCAGTGTTTTCGGGTCAAGTGGAGGGGGCAACGGTTCTGGGAGGTCTGCGAGTATGTTGTACCAGTGTGTGGGCATCTCGTCTTGGGGAAGGTAAACCGCATGTTCCTTGTCGACTGGATGTTTTGACATAAGTTCGCTCTCCTGTGGATTGGTGTCGTCTGCAAGCGCCATAGCAGCATTTAAGACTTTGTTGCACATTTCTGTACGTCAGAGGTCGATGCGCAAACATGTGGAGGCAAATCTCCGAACGACTCAGAGAATACCCTGCCAAGCTGAAAGTCGCCAAAGCACTTGTCGAGCTAGGACTAAGTGTCAAAGAAGGATCAAAGATCTACTGTGGCGGAATCGAGCTCTCAGACGTCAAGATCGCGCGATACCTTGACGTAGACCGTCGAACTGTAAGAGACACGGCACAATTGATTTCCTCAGACCCAGTTCTCAAATCCGTCTTCGAGAGAATTCGCCCAGTAGGGCCATTCCTTGCCGACGCGGCCAGATTTCTGGGATATAGTGTCATCGAGATCTATGCAGATCCTCATACAGTAGGAATTGTAGCGCAGGCGGCATCTCTAATCGCGCAAGAGAAAATCGCGATTAGACAGGCTGTGGCAGATGACCCGGACCTCACACCCGAACCGAAACTCACCTTGGTCGTCGAGAAAGAGCCTTCAGGAGTAATTCTGCAGAGAATGTTGAAAATCCCTGGCGTGATGAAAATTTCCACTTATTGAAGCTAGGAAGAGGCGCTGATCGGGATTAGTTTTCGAATACGTTTCCGGGTGATAGAATCATGTTTGGATCTAGCGCTCGTTTGGTTGCGATCATCTCATTGATCGCGCTCTCGCTGAACATGAGTCTGAGTAGGTGTTTCTTCATTTTTCCAATTCCATGTTCGGCTGAAACGGTGCCTCCGAACGCCACGGCTTCGCGAGCGAGTTTCTCAGCAAGTCGTTCAGCTTGAGTGAGTTCTTCTTGATTCCTGGGAAGTATGTTAACGTGGAGATGGTTCTCCGCGATATGACCGAAGACGTAGTGCTCTAGATTTGACGCTTTGAGGATATGCGAATAGGATTCAATCATTGGTTCAAGTTTCTCGTCGGGCACCGAGGTATCAGTTCCGATCTTATGCATTCCTTGAACCTGTTTCTTGCGCTGTGCGACGATTTTGTTGACGGACTCAGGAATGGCGTGTCTCAATTGCTTCAAAAGCTCCATTGTGCGTTCGTCCATTCCGGTGACCGCGCTTTCCAGGGACGAACCGAACTCTTCCAGTGGTTTTTGGAGAAATCCGACTGCCTCAGTCAGATCCTGATAAGAGAATTCGCAGAGAATTGCTGCGACTGTTTGCTCGTCAGGTAACCTAATTCCTGCCCCAAGTCCACCATCCTGTTTCATTTTCCGAAGCAGGTCGAGCGAATTAGGATCCAGATACTCCAGCGAATGTACCCTCAAAGGAGCATTGGGCTCCTTGAGTGAGCGAATTCGAAGCACAAACCCGACCGCGTCATCCTCCGAGGAAAAGAACGCAAGGAACATTGCGATGTGCGCAGGCGCGACCGTCAAGGCGACTTCGATTAACGTTATCACTCCTAGAGTTCCTTCTGATCCAATGAAGAGGTCTATCAGATCCATCTTCTCCATACTGAGATAACCCGCCGTGGACTTTGCATGGGGCGATTCGTACGATGGTATCGGGATAGTCCTGACGCTGTCATCCAAGCTTTTGATTCTGACCGTTCTATTCGAGTCGAGCGAGTTTTCTCCGCGACGAATCTCGAGAACATCACCCGTGGCCAGAACGACTCTGACGGCTCGCACGTGATTTCGCGTGCGTCCGAATAGATAGGTTCTGGCCCCTGAAGCGTCGGTTGCAACAGTACCTCCCAATGATGCTGAGTCCTCTGTAGGGTCAGGTGGGTAGAAGTATCGGTGAGGATCAGTCAGAAAACGAGGCAAATCCTTCCAACCCGGATCTGAGGATACGTCCCCGCTGACCAAATCCTTCTTCGAAATGCGGTCCTGGAAATCCTTTAACCTGATTCCTGGCTGAACAGTGACGTGCCATTCGTTGCTTCTTTCATCCCATCGTATACCGACGATTCGAGTCATCCTATCCAAGGACAGGAGTGCACCACCTTGTGGGACGGCACCTCCTACGATCCCCGTCCTCCCACCCGACAGCGTCACAGCCATCTTATTCTGATTCATCTCTCGTAGGAAATCCGCAACTTGCTTCTCGAATGTAGGGAAAAAGATGGTTTGAGCGCGTCCGGGGCCAAGCCCCGATTCATCCGTGAGATAAGATGCAAATCTGGACTGCACAAGCGCTTCGGAATCAACCCTAACTGGACCATCGTCCTCAACGCCGGAAAGCGGTGGAACGGCTGTGATCTCAATCAAGAACTGTTTCAGACCATCGAAGTCCTGCGCCCAGACTGAGCATTTTCATTTGGGCGAACGTTCACCCAGTCGTTCGTAGGAGACGATTTCCTCTAGCGGTTTGCGCATTTTCTTGCGTTTCGTCCTAGGTTCCTTTGGATAACCGAATGGTATGACGGTGACTAGCTTCATTCTTTGAGGTGCGCCTAAGAGGTCTTTCACTGCGTCTTCGTAGAAGTTTGTGACCCAGCAGGCTCCGATGCCCAGTTCCCAAGCTGCCAAGACCATGTTCTGTATGGCGCGCGTACCATCGATCTCTGGAAGTTTTGCTCCGTCCATTAAGATCGCAATGGCGAGCGGTGCCTTCGTGATGTAAGCCCCCGTGGGAGTCAGCGACGCAATCTTGTTCAGAGTCTGCTTGTTCCTGATAACGACAAACTGCCACGGCTGTGAGTTCTTTGAGCTCGGGGCCAAACGTCCCGCCTCCAAGATTCTGAGAAGACTCTCATCACCGATGGGTTTGTCGAGGTATTCACGTATCTCTCGTCGTGTCCTGATGCAGGTGAAGGTGTCCAACGTTGGAATCACAAGTTGGGCAAGCGATAAATGGGCCTCAAGAATAATGTTCCTATCTTACTCTGGTGTCAGTTTTGCAGGCGATTCAGAAAGTCAACGACATTATGGTACGGAAGGTCATAACAGCCAAACCCGCAACTACTCTGACGGAAATTGCCCGTCTGATGCGCAAGAACCGTATAGGCAGCGTAATCATAGTCAAAAACAGGAAGCCAGCTGGCATCTTGACTGAGAGCGACTTCATCAAGCTCGTTGCACGAGGAACAGACATGAAAAACGCGGTAGCGGAAGACTTCATGAACAGAAATGTTGTCACCTGCGAAGCGTCAATAACCGTAATCGACGCCTTGATGGTCATGCGCTCTGAGAGAATTCGTCATCTTCCAGTAGTCAAGAACGGCAATCTTGTTGGTGTGATAAGCATAAGGGACTTGATCGCGGCTACGCAGTTCTCGTCGTTCTACGTGATATGAGCCTCACGACATACTTCGACGCTAGTCCCTAAGCAGCCTTGTTGACGTTCTTTTCTA